>Ga0335084_10003665_pt1 | contig 15043 bp, 10 predicted proteins | sample Lox_Sample_44_FD_206721 | JGI IMG/M metagenome (GOLD analysis project Ga0335084, IMG submission 206721) | Soil microbial communities from Loxahatchee National Wildlife Refuge, Florida, United States - Lox_Sample_4.4 | ecosystem: Environmental > Terrestrial > Soil > Wetlands | place: USA...
CTCGCGCGTGAGATCGTCCGGGGTCGGGCCCAGCCCCCCCGTGGTGAGGACGAGATCGCTCCGGGCCAGCGCCGACTGGAGCGCCTCGCAGACGTCGTCCAGGCGGTCGGGCAGCAGCGTCAGGCGCTGGACGACGACCCCGAGCTCGGTCAGGCCCGCCGCCAGCTCGCCGCCGTTGGTATCGCGGGTCCCGCCGGTCGTCAACTCGCTGCCGACGGCCAGCAGCTCGGCGGTCTCGATGGAGCGGGCCATGGCCACACGGTAGCGCAGCGGACCGCACCGTGGCCCGAGGGCAGACCGAATGGCCCTAGGCATCGCGCGGCCGACGGTGGCAAGGTGGGGCCATGTTCGATCCCCATGCCACGATCCTCACCGCTCGCTGCGGCCGGCGCCACCGCGTCCCGGTGACGTTCCAGCAGGCGCGCGACGGCGCCACGGTGCGGTGCCCTCGCTGCAACGAGGCGGTCGTCATCGAGGGCGACGAATTCGCCCACCGGCTGCGCGAGGCGGAGCGGGCCCTGGACGGCCTGCGCCGGTCCATGAGCCGCTACGGCCAGTAGCCCCTGGCAGGACGGGCGGCAGCCCTCTGGCCGCCGCCCTGGGCTACCATGGGCGGTAGCCGTCGGACCTGCGAGGGCGGCACGGTCCCTGAGCGCCCACTGCGAGGACCACCCAGCTGAACGCGAACGAACTCCCCGGTCAGCCACGCGCGTCCGATCCGGCCACCCCGCCGGCGGCAGCCGGCTCGCCGCCGCCGGGCGGAGGTGCGGGAGGGGCCGGCGCGCCGCCGCCTTCCGCTGACGCTCCCCCGGGTGGATCGCCGCCCGGCGGTCGCAGGCGGCGACGGGGCGGCGCCGGCTTCGATGAGCTGATCGCCCAGGCGCGCCGGGCCATCGAGGCCGGCCGGCGACTCGCCCAGGCCCACCTGGCACTCCTGCGCGCCGAGCTGGGAGAGATCGCGGGCGAGATCGGCACGATCGTGGCCCAGGCGGGCGCCATCCTCGCCGTCGCCATCTTCGCGGTCCTGCTGCTGACGATCGGCACGACCCTCTTCCTCGGCGAGTGGCTCTTCGGCTCGATGGGCTGGGGCGTGCTGCACGGCGTGCTGCTCTCGGCCGCGCTCATCGTGACGATCGCTCTCGTCATCGTCGAGGCCCCCGGCCGGTTCCACGCCTACGGGCTCCTGGCGGGCCTGGGGACGGGGCTCGTGACGCTGCTCATCCTGGGCAGCAACAGCCTGCGCAAGCTGGCCGAGGGCGCCGGCCAGGCGCTGCTCGACCGCGGCGCCAGCCTCGACCCGGCCTGGGCGCCCGTGATCGCCGCGATGGGCCTCACCGCCATCGTCCTGGGGGTCGTGCTGCTGATCGTGGGCTGGCGCCTCGGCGCGGGGCGGGGCGGCATCTACGGGCTGGTGGGCGGGCTCATCCTGGGCCTGCCGCTGGGCGCGTTCCTCGGCGGCCTGACGTGGAGCCTCAATGGGGCCGTTGCCGCGGCCATCGCGGTGGGGCTGTTGACATGGCCCATCGTGACCGCGCTGACGCTCCTGCGTTCCGACTTCGACGCCTCGCAGCGGTTCCGCCGCCTCTGGCCGCGTGAGACGTATCGTGCGGCGATGCAGACGCGCGCGTTCCTGGAGGAGCAGATGGAGGAGCACATGCCGACCCGGGGCGGACGGCCATGAGCGGCTCGCCCGCGACGCCGAACCCGGGGGCCGGCGCACCGCCGACATCGCTGGTCGCCCCGGACATCGAGGCGCCGGAAGGCCTGGACCTGGGCGTTCCCCGCCCCGAGAACGCGCCGCTGGTGAGCGAGATCGCCACCGCGCGCGCCGAGCTTGCCGGCCAGCTCGACGTGCTCGACGCGACCGCCCGCGAGGCGCTCAACCCGGCCAACTTCGCCCGCCGCAACACGGGCAAGCTGATCGGCGGCGGGGCCGCCGTCGGGTTCCTCGCCCTGGGCGGGCCGGGGCGGATCGCCCGGCGCGCTGGGCGGGCACTGCGCGGTAACCGGCCACCGCCGCAGGTCAAGCAGCTGATGCCGGACGATGTGGCCAAGGTGCTGGAGGGCATGGGTCCCTCGGGCGAGGCCGTGCGGGCCAGCCTCGATCGGGGCTTCGCCGACTACGTGCAGGGCCGCAAGAAGTCGGAGCCGAGCGGCCCGCGCAGCCTGTGGCGCTTCGTGGATGCCGTCTCGCTGCCGATCGGCATCGCCATCGCGCGGCGCGTCTCGGACCGCATCGTCAATCCGCCGGCCAAGGACGAGGAGCAGAACGACTAGACTCGCGCCGGGCGAGTGGCGGAATGGCAGACGCGCCGGCCTTAGGAGCCGGTGCCGCGTGAGCGGCGTGTCGGTTCGACCCCGACCTCGCCCACCAGTCCGGGCTCGGTGCGACCGCCTGCCACCTATACTTCCCGGGCGATGAACGTCACCCTCACGCCGGCCACCGGCAGCACTGTCGTGCTCGAGGTCGAGGTGCCGGCCGGCCAGCTGCAGCGCTCCATCGACGAGTCCGTGCGCCACCTGGCGCAGCGGACGCGCGTGCCGGGCTTCCGTCCGGGCAAGGTGCCGCGCCCGATGCTCGAGCGGGCGCTTGGCGTGCGGCGCGACGATCCCGAGGCACCCAACGCCATCTACGACGACGCCAAGGAGCACCTCTTCGAGTCGTCGATCCTCGAGGCCCTGCGCGACCAGGATCTCGACGTGCTGGAGATCCCCCAGCCGGAGTGGCTCGCCTTCGCGGAAGGCGCGGGCGCGACCTACCGCGTCACGCTGCCGGTCCGGCCGAAGGTCAAGCTGGGTGCGTACCTCGACTACCCCTTCACGCCAGAGCTGGAGCCGGTCGACGACGAGCGCGTTGCGCGGGTCATCGAGGAGCTGCGCGACCAGCACGCCACGCTCGTGCCGGTCGAAGAACGGGCGGCGCAAGCCGACGATTACGCGGTGATCGGCTTCGAGGGCCGTCGTGACGGCGAGCCCTTCGAGGGGGGCTCGGCCGAACGCTTCCCGCTAGTCATCGGCGCGGAGCGCATGGTGCCCGGTTTCGAGGCGGAGCTGGTCGGCCTTGCCGAGGGGGAGAGCAAGACCTTCAGCCTGACCTTCCCGGATGACTACCCCGACCAGGCCCTTGCCGGCCAGCCTGTCGAGTTCAGCGTCACCATGCGCGAGCTGCGCGCGAAGCAGCTCCCTCCGCTCGACGACGAGTTCGCCGGTCAGCTGGGACCGTATCCCGACCTTGATGCGCTGCGGACGGATATCCGGGCCCGCCTCGAGGCGAGTGCGCGGGACCGGGCGCGCCACGCCTTCGCCGACCGGATCATCGAGTTCGCCGTCGCCAACGCGACGCTCGAATTGCCCGACCTGCTCATCGAGCGGGAGGTCGAGGTGATGCACGACGAGCTGCGCGTGCGGCTCGCCGAGCAGGGCATCGGCTACGAGGAGTACCTCAAGGTGACCGGGCGTGACGATGCCGCCCTGCATGCCGAGTACCGCGAGCCGGCCGAGCACCGTGTCAAGGTGCTGCTCGTCCTCTCGGCGATCGCCGACCAGGAGGGCATCGAGGTCGAGGACGCGGAGATCGAGGCGGAGATCGCGCGGGCGCGTGAGCGCTACGCGAAGCAGCCCAAGCTGCTGGCCTACTTCGACTCGGCGCGCGGCCGCTCCTACCTTCGCTCCACGATGCGCCGCACCAAGGTCGTCGAGGAACTCGTCGATCGCTGGCTCGCGGCGCACCCGGAGGCCGGCCCGCTGCCGCACCTCGAGGAAGAGCCCACCACCGCCGATCCACTGGCGGCCGCCCAGGAGGCGTCCGCCGAACAAGGGAGCCCCGCATGACCCGTCCCCCCGTGCCCGATCGTCGCGCCGCCCTCGAGGCGGCCCGCCAGACCTCCCCGGCCGCCGGGTCGGCCGCGCTCGCCGCGGCCCTCGACGCACGGGCGATGCTGGTGCCGATGGTCATCGAGACCTCCAGCCGCGGCGAGCGCGCCTACGACATCTACAGCCGGCTGCTGAAGGAACGCATCATCTTCCTGGGCGACCAGATCGAGGACCACGTCGCCAACCTGATCATCGCCCAGCTGCTCTTCCTCGAATCCGAAGACCCCGAGCGCGACATCAGCCTCTACATCAACTCCCCGGGTGGCATCGTCACGGCCGGGCTGGCCATCTACGACACGATGCAGTATCTGCGAGCCCCCGTGAGCACGATCTGCCTGGGCATGGCGGCCAGCATGGCCAGCGTCCTGCTCGCGGCCGGCGCCAAGGGCAAGCGCTACTCGCTGCCGAACAGCCGGATCATGATCCACCAGGGTTCGGGCGGCTTCCGCGGCAACACCCCCGATGTGCTGATCCAGGTCAAGGAGCTCGAGGCGCTCAACGAGAAGCTGCACGGGATCCTGGCCCAGCACACGGGCCAGGCCGTCGAGCGCATCCGCAAGGACACCGACCGGGACTTCTTCATGTCTCCCGAGGCGGCACAGGAGTATGGCATCATCGACGGCATCTTCAGCCGGCCCGGGAGCTCGCTGATCGCCAAGAGCCACGACGAGGCTGCTGCCAAGCAGAGCGACGGGGACTCGGGCGGAGGTCCCGAACCGGCACGGAAGGGCAGTAGCGGCTAGCCGGGTCCACCGGCCGGGCGCAGGCAGGGCACGAAGAGCGTGGCGACGACGACCAAGGGACCGAAGGTCCCCTACCGCTGCAGTTTCTGCGGCAAGAGCCAGGAGCAGGTCCGCAAGCTCATCGCGGGCCAGGGCGTCTATATCTGCGATGAGTGCATCAACCTGTGCCAGGAGATCATCGAAGAGGAGATGCTCGAGGCGCCCCGCGCCAAGCCGCAGGTCGCCAAGCTCCCCAACCCCGGCCAGATCAAGGCCGCCCTCGACGAGTACGTGATCAGCCAGGAGCGGGCCAAGAAGGTCCTCTCGGTCGCCGTCTACAACCACTACAAACGGGTGAACGCGGGGCACCAGGTCGACGACGTCGAGCTGCAGAAGTCCAACGTCCTGCTGGTGGGACCGACCGGCTCGGGCAAGACCCTCCTGGCCCAGACGCTGGCGCGCGTGCTCGACGTGCCCTTCTGCATCGCCGACGCGACCTCCCTGACCGAGGCCGGCTACGTCGGCGAGGACGTGGAGAACATCCTGCTGCGTCTCATCCAGGCAGCCGACTTCGACGTGGCGCGGGCGCAGCGGGGCATCATCTACATCGACGAGATCGACAAGATCGCGCGCAAGGCGGACAACCCGTCGATTACCCGTGACGTGTCGGGTGAGGGCGTCCAGCAGGCCCTGCTCAAGATCCTCGAGGGCACCGTCGCCAACGTGCCGCCGCAGGGCGGCCGCAAGCATCCCCACCAGGACTTCATCCAGATCGACACGACCAACGTGCTGTTCGTCTGTGGCGGCGCCTTCGAGGGCCTGGAGAAGATCGTCGAGGAGCGGGTCGGGCGCCGCTCGATCGGCTTCGGCTCGGAGGCCCATCTCGACCGGGTCCAGCGCGAGAAGATCCTCGAGCATCTCATGCCGGAGGACCTGCTCAAGTTCGGGCTGATCCCGGAGTTCGTGGGCCGGCTGCCGGTGATCGTCACCCTTAGCGCGCTGAGCCAGGAGGACCTGGTGCGCATCCTGACCGAGCCCAAGAACGCGGTCGCGCGCCAGTTCACCAAGTTCCTCTCCCTCGACAAGGTGGAGCTGGTCTTCACGCCGGGCGCGCTCGAGGCCGCCGCGGAGCTGGCCATCGGGCGGCGGACCGGCGCCCGGGCGCTGCGCTCGATCGTCGAGGAGGCCCTGCTCGACGTCATGTACGAGATCCCGGAGCGCACGGACGTGCGCAAGTGCATCATCACCGAGGAGACCATCCGCCACGGGCGCGCGCCGCTGCTGCTGACCAAGGCGGACGTGGACCAGGGGGTGGACGAGACCAACCATCCCGCCCTCTTCGCCGACGGCGCAAGCGCCTGACCGCGCGCCGGCTGGCGGTCCCAAGCCTCCGCCGGTCTCGCTTGACCACGAGCTGATCGACTGCGGCGACGGCCGTCGCCTGGATCGGTTCGGGGCGCGGCTCGTCGATCGGCCCAGCCCCGCCGCGGCCGGCCTGCGCCGCGCCACGCCTGGTGCCTGGGCGTCCGCCGCGCTGCGCTGGGAGCGCGGCTCCGCCGGCGGTGGTGCGTGGCAGGCTGGAGCCGTGCTCGACCCCTGGTCGGTCGAGGCCGGCCCGTTCCGCCTGGAGCTGCGGCCGACGGCTTCGGGCCAGGTGGGCTGCTTCCCCGAGCACGCCGCGGGCTGGCGCTGGGTAGCCGACGCGGCGGCTGCCGCGCTTGCCAGCGGCTCGACCTGGCGGGTGCTCAACCTCTTCGCCCACACCGGCGCGGCGACGCTGGCCGCCGCCGCCTCCGGCGCGACGGTGACGCACGTTGACGCGCAGCGTGGGGTCGTGGCCTGGGCTCGCGACAACGCGGCGCGATCCGGGCTTGTCGAGGCGCCGGTGCGCTGGATCGTGGACGACGCCGCCGCCTTCGCCGCGCGCGAGCTGCGGCGCGGCCGTACGTACGACGCGGTCCTGCTCGACCCGCCGAGCTACGGCCACGGTCGTCGCGGCCGGGTCTGGCAGATCGGCCCGATGCTGCCGGGGCTGCTGCGGACGTGCCTCGCCCTGGGCGGGGGCGGGGAGTCGCCGGCCCTGCTGTTGACCTGCCACGCGCCGGCGCTCGGGCCGGGTGAGCTCGAGGCGCTCGTCCGCGAAGCCCTGCCGGCCGGGAGGCCGAGAGCCATGGCGGCCGGGTCGCTGGAGCTGCGGACCCGCGACGGCCGTGCCCTCGCCTGCGGTGCGTTCGTCCGGCTGGAGGCGGCGTGAACGACGAGCCGATCACCTCGACGCGCAACCCGCGCCTGCGGGCGGCGCTCGCCCTGCGGGACCGTCGCGAGCGTGACCGGACGGGCCTGACGCTTGTGGATGGCGCTCGCGAGACGCTGCGGGCGCTGCAGGCCGGCGTGGCGCTTGAGACGGTCTTCGTCTGCCGCGACCTGGTGCACGGCGAGAGCGGCGCGGCGCTCCTGGAGCGGGTCGGCGAGGGGCCGCACGTTGTCGAGATCGGCCGGGCCGCGCACGACCGCCTTGCCTACGGGCAGCGCGGCGACGGCGTGGTGGCGGTGTTCCGGCCGCCGCTGCGCAGCCTGGGTGCGCTCCAGCCGCCGAGGGACGCGCTGGTGGCGGTGCTGGCGGGCGTCGAGAAGCCGGGCAATCTCGGGGCGATCCTGCGCACCGCCGACGGGGCGGGGCTCGATGCGCTGCTGGTGGCCGATGCCGCCACCGACCTCTTCAATCCCAACACGATCCGCGCCAGCCTGGGCACCGTCTTCAGCCTGCCCACGGTCGCAGCGCCGGCGGTCGAGGTGCGGACGTGGCTGCGCGACCATGGCTTGCAGGCCGTCGTCGCGCGAGTCGACGGCGCCATCACGTACGACGCGGTCGACTACCGGGGTCCCACGGCCTTCGTGCTCGGCAGCGAGGCGCACGGCCTCGACGCCTCGTGGTCGGGATCGGACGTGACCGCGGTCCGCCTGCCGATGCTCGGCCTGGCCGACAGCCTCAACGTGGCGGCCACCGCGGCAGTGCTGTTCTACGAGGCGCGCCGGCAGCGGGGCCTCGCGCCGCCCGGCGGCTGACGGTCCGCGGCGAGCCGCGGAACCGCCTGGAACGCGTGCTACACTGCGCGCCTCACGGCACTGACCGAGAGGAGTAGCGCTCCGACCACCGTGCAGAGACCGCGGGCCGGCGGCTGCAAGCCCGTGGCGGCAGGGGAGCGTGAAGGTCGCTCGCGAGCCGTGCGCCCGGCGCCCGATAGCGCGCCCCGAGGATGACCGATCGCCGCCGGTGTGGCGGGCAGGCCGGGATGACCGGCCCGCATCGGGCATCGAACCAGCAGGTGGTACCACGACCCCGTTCGTCCGCTGGACGAGCGGGGCGTTTTCATTTCCCGGAGGCGATGGTGGCCGGTGAACCCGAGATGCCCAAGGCGTACGTGCCCCAGGCGGTGGAGGCTGAGCTCTACCGGCGCTGGCTGGCGGCGGACGTGTTCGCGCCGGACGGCGCGGGCAGCCGCGCGCGCCCGGGGTTGCCGCCGTTCGTGATCATCCAGCCGCCGCCCAATGTGACCGGGGCGCTGCACCTCGGACACGCCCAGCGCACGGCCGTCGAGGATGCGCTGGCCCGCCACGCGCGGATGCAGGGGCGGCCGACGTTGTGGCTGCCGGGCAAGGATCACGCCTCGATCGCGGCCCAGGTGGTGCTCGACCGCATCCTGGCGGGGGAGGGGCAGAGCCGCGAGTCGCTGGGCCGGGAGCGCTACCTCGAGCGGATGCGCCAGTTCGTGGCGACCACCCGGCCGATCATGACCAGCCAGCTCGAGCGGGTCGGCGCCTCGCTCGACTGGGGCCGCGAGCGCTTCACCATGGACGAGGGGTCGGCGCGGGCGGTGCGGGTGGCCTTCAAGCGGCTCTACGACGACGGCCTGGCCTACCGCGGGGAGGGCCTCATCAACTGGTGTCCCGGCTGCCGCACGAGCGTCTCGGACCTGGAGGTCATCCCGCGGCCCGAGACGGGCACGCTCTGGACGGTGCGCTACCACGTGCTCCGCGACGACGGCAGCCCGGACCCCGGGGCCTGGATCGCGGTGGCCACGACGCGCCCCGAGACGATCCTGGGAGACGTCGCGGTGGCGGTGCACCCGGAGGACGAGCGCTACCGGGCGTTGATCGGGCGGCGCGTGCGCATCCCCTTCGTGGAGCGGGACGTGCCGATCATCGCCGACGACGTCGTGGAGCGCGAGTTCGGCACCGGCGCCGTCAAGATCACGCCGGCCCACGACGCGGCCGACTACGCCGTGGGCACGCGTCACGGGCTGCCCTTCCCGTCGGTGCTCGACGACGCGGCCCGGGTGAGCGTGCCCGGCCCGTACGAGGGCCTCGACCGTTACGAGGCGCGACGTCGCATCGTGGCCGACCTCGAGGCACGCGGCGACCTGGAGGGCAGCCGGCCGCACGAGATGCTCATCGGGCACTGCCAGCGCAGCGACGACGTGATCGAGCCGCGCCTGCTGACGCAGTGGTTCGTGCGCGCCGCGCCGCTCGCCGCCAAGGCCCTCGCCGCAGTGCGCGAGGGGCGCACCCGCTTCGTGCCGCGCCGCTTCGAGAAAGTCTTCTTTCACTGGCTGGAGAACATCCACGACTGGAACGTCAGCCGCCAGCTGTGGTGGGGCCATCGCATCCCCGCCTGGTACTGCCCTGATGGCCACGTGACGGTCTCCGACGAGCCGGACGGGCCGTCCGCCTGCGGCGCCTGCGGTCGCCCCGCGCGCGGGCTGCGCCAGGAGGAGGACATCTTCGACACCTGGTTCAGCAGCGGCCTGTGGCCCTTCTCCACGCTGGGCTGGCCCGATCACACGCCCGACCTGGCCCGCTTCTACCCGGGCTCGGTGATGGAGACCGGCTACGACATCATCTTCTTCTGGGTGGCCCGGATGATGATGCTGGGCGAGTGGCTGACCGGCGAGACGCCGTTCGAGACGGTGTACCTCTCCGGTCTCGTCCGCGACCCCTACGGCGCCAAGATGTCCAAGACGGCCGGCAACGTGGTGGACCCCCTCGCGGTCATCGACGAGCTCGGTGCGGACAGCCTGCGCTTCGCCCTCGTCAACGGCGTCGCGCCCGGCGCGGATCTGCGGCTGGGCCGAACGAAGCTGGAGGGCGCGCGGAACTTCGCCAACAAGCTGTGGAATGCCGCCCGGTTCGTGCAAGGGGCGCGACCCGTGGAGGTGGCCGCGACGGCACCGCTCGAGCTGCCCACGGCGGCCGAGCTGGGCCCGGCCGAACACTGGATCCTGGCGCAGTGCGCGGAGACGATCGAGGCGGTCTCGGCGGCCTATGACTCGCTCCAGCTCGGCGAGGCGACCCGTCGTCTCCACGAGGCGATCTGGAGCACGTACTGCGACTGGTACCTCGAGCTGGCCAAGGCGACGCTGGCCGACCCTGCCGCGAGTCCGGTCGCGCGACGGGCGACCTGGCAGACGCTGGCCTGGGTCCTCGACCGGTACCTGCGCCTGCTGCATCCAGTGATGCCTTTCGTCACCGAGGCGATCTGGGGCCGCCTGCCTCACGCCACGGGCGATCCCGAGCTGCTCGTCGTGGCTGCCTGGCCCGACGCGCGCGCCGAGCGCGCGATGGCCGATCCGCATCAGGCGGCCGTGGTGGCGGAGCTGCTCGACCTCGTGCGTGCCATCCGCAATGCGCGGGCCGAGGCTGGTATCGGCGCCGGGGAGTGGCTGGCCGCCGAGTTGGCCCTGCCGGAGGGCGGGGCGCGGACGGCCTACGCGGCCATGGAGGGGCCCATCGCGCGCCTGGGCCGGCTCCGGCCGGTTGCCCTCGCCGAGCCCACCAAGGCGGGCGCAGGCGCGGGCGGAGGCGGTGCCGGCCGGCTGCACGTGCTGGCGGGCCGCATGAGCGTGGATCTCGAACGGGGAACGGCCGATCTCGACCGCGAGCGAGCGCGGCTCGAGCGCGAGCTGGCGGAGGCGCGGCGGCTGCTGGTGGCCGCGGAGGCGCGACTCGAGGACTCGGCCTTCACGGCAAAGGCGCCGCCGTCCGTCGTCGACGGCGCCCGCGAACGGGCCGCGGAGTTGCGCGAGCGCGTGGCCCGGCTGGAGGGCCGCCTGGCCTGACCCTAGGGCACCACCAGGTGGACGGGGTTGCCTCGCAGGCTCACCTGCCAGGTCGTCAGGTCGAAGGCGTTGTCCGACGTGCGCCCGCCCATGTCGTACTCGATCTTCCACCAGCCGCCCCCCGGCTCCCCGGGTGGTGTCGGGGCGGTGTACGTGGTGGGCAGCGGGATCGTGATGGTCACCCAGCAGCCGTTGAAGACGCTCGAGCCGCCGGTGTTGGTGGTGACCGAGGTCACGCGGCTCCCCGAGCGGCCGTTGCAGTTGGCGGCGGCCGAGTTGGTCGTGCCGCGTTGCGACGTCCACGAGAACGTGGCGGGCGTGTAGCCGCTGCTGGTCGGCTGCAGGATGCGCAGCGCCGCCGAGAGGTTCCCGGTGTCGCCGGGATCCCACAGGTTGATCATCATGGTCTTGCCGGCGTGGATCCTGTCGATCTGGGCCAGGTAGAAGATCGAGGCGCCGCCGCCGTCGAGCGGTGAGAAGGCTTCCATGGTGCCCACGCCGTAGATGCGTGGCAGCCCGCCCGTCGCCCGGCCCCACAGCGCGAAGCTGTTGTGGCCGTCGGCGTTGTTCTGGTCGTTGGGCGAGGCAGCATCGGTGGTCGTCGTGTGGAGGCGGTAGATCTTGCCGCCCTGCAGGCCGCTGGCGATGCGCCACCAGCGCAGGTGCCAGTAGCGGCCGTCGTTCTGGTTGCTCGTGGCGCCGACCGAGCAGTCGCCGACGCCCGACGGCGGGCTCCCGTCGTAGAGGTCTGCGTCCGCGGCCTGGATGCGCCGGAAGAGGTTGCCCGAGCTGGCGACCAGCGTGTCGTCGCCTTCGTCTTGGGTCAGCTTCGTGTCGTACAGGTCGTAGAAGGCGCTCGTGGCCGCGTTGCCGCTGAACCAGCGGTCACCCGTGCCGTACTGGCCGCTGCCGTCGCTGCCGCAGAAGACTGGGTCGTAGATCCACAGCTCGCCGTTGCTGGTACCAGCGGGCATCTCAACGTCGTACTCGTAGAACGAGTTGGGCGCGTAGTTGGGGTTGCTGGTGAACGGGCTGCGGTCGTCGTACCTGGGCAGGAAGGCGTCGCCGTTCACGTTCTCGGCGCCCTGGTTGATCATGGTGCCCCAGAAGCCCTGCGGCGCCAGCGCGCTGCCATATGGGTCCCTCAGGTCGGAATCGGGCGTGAAGGTCGTGCTCGTCGTGTGGTAGGCCACCTCGACCTGCACCTGGTCGAGCGAGGTGGTGTGCCCGCCGCAGGTGCCGCCGTCGGTGACGCGGACCACGAAGTTGGCGTCGCTGAACTGGCTCGCCGTCCAGCTGCGGCCCCACAGGTCGGTCGGGTCGCCGGCGCTGCGCACCTGGTCCGTCGTGGTCAGGTTGCTGATCGTGTCGCTCGATGTCCAGCTCCCCCCGTTGTTCCAGGAAAGGGCCACCTGGAGGTCGCAGCCCGCCGGCGACGACTTGGCCTCGACGTCGACCTGGATGCCATCGAAGATGACCCCGCTGGGGAAGCCGGTCAGCCTGAAGTCGTCCCAGCCCTGCTGGGCGCCGGTGGCGCTGACGGTGGCGTAGACGTTGTCGCTGGCCCAGCCGTTGCCGGGGTTGGTCCAGTTGTTGGGGCTGTGGTTGGCGGTCGGAGCGGCCGGGCCCATCACGCCCGGATGGTCGGTGGAGGTGGTGATGCCGCCGCCCGGATGACGGACCCTGCCGAAGACGCCGTAGTAGTTCTGGGGGCTGCCCATGGGCACCGGCAGCACGTACTCGGCCTTGCTCGAGCGGGTGGCGGTGATGGTGTTGATGCCGAAGAGGCGCATGAAGAAGGTGTTGACCGGGGCGGACAGCGTGACGTCCATCTGGCGCGGGTTCGAGCCGTCCTGAGTCGGGGTCACGACGACCCCACCCACGCCGTTGCGGTAGCCGTTCTTGACCGCCTCGGCGCGCGCCACGGAGACGCCCTGTGAGACGTTGCCGGGCAGCCAGACCACGCCGGCCAGGGCGGCCGCGTCGGCGGCGCGCTGCACCTTGAGGGAGTTGCTCCAGTACCAGGAGATGTCGACGACGATGGCCAGGATGGCCACAAAGAGGACGATCGAGGCGGCGAAGACCGCCAGCACCTGGCCGCGTTGGCGGTGATCCGGATCGTCGGCAGGCGACGGGGTCGAGGACGAAGCAGGGGCGGGCAGCCCCGGGGGCTCGGGCATCGCAGGGACTCTCGGTGATGACCGCGACTGGCGGCGGTGGGCACGCGAGAGGGTACGTCAGTACTCCTTGCGATGGACCTTTCGTACCAGGCTTCGGAGGCCTTTCCGGTGCGCTCCGGCACCAATCGGCAGGGCTGGTCGTAACAAGGCGTTGCGCCCCGTCGCCGGGCGCGTGTCGAGACCGCGAATCGAAGCGGCCGGGCCCGTGCTGGCCCGGCCGCTCACCGTTGCGCTCTCGTCGTGCCGCCGCTGACGGCCTAGGGCACGACGAGATGCACCGGGTTGCCGATCAGGTCCACCTGGAAGGTGGTCAGGTCCACGGCGCTGCTGGAGGAGCTGCCGCCCATGTCGTACTCGATCTTCCACCAGCCGCCGCCATGGGTCTCACCGGGCGGCGTCGGCGCGTCGTAGGTGCCCGGCAGCGGGATGGTGATGATCAGCCAGCAGCCGTTGAAGGTCCCGGTCGTCGAGCCGACGTTCGTCGTCACGGAGGTCACGTTGGTGCCCGAGCCGGTGCACGACTGGCCGCTCGAGTTGACCTTCTGGGCGGTCCACGAGAAGGTCGCCGGCGTGTAGCCGGTGACGGTCGGCTGCAGGATCTTGAGGCTGGCGGGGAGGGGACTCGTGTCACCGGGGTCCCACAGGCGGACGCGCATCGTCTTGCCCGCGTGCACAGCCTCGATCTGGGCCAGGTAGAAGATCGACGCGCCACCGCCCGGCAGCGGCTCGAAGGTCTCCATGGCGCCAACGCCGTAGACCCGTGGCGTGCCGCCGCTGGCCGTCGACCACAGCGCGAAGCTGTTGTGGCCGTCTGCGTTGAGCTGTGCGGAGGCGTTGTTCGGGTCGGTGCTCGAGATGTGCAGTCGGTAGATCTTGCCGCCCTGCAGCGTCGCCGGGATCTCGTACCAGCGCAGGTGACAGTCGATGCCGCTCGTCAGGCTCGCCGTGCACTGCGTCCCGAAGCCGTCCGACCCCGGATCCCCCTGGCCGGCCGTGACCGTCGCGCTGCGTGCGCACGAGGTCCCGCCCGAGCCGTTCATGTCAGGGTCGGAGAAGGTGCTCGTCTCCTTGAAGGTGTTGCCCGACGACCAGACCAGCGTGTCGTCGCCCGTATCCGTGCTCAGGTTGGTGTCGTACAGGTCGTAGAAGGCGCTCGTGCCGGCGTTGCCGCTGAACCAGCGGTCGCCGGTGCCGTACTGGGCTCCGCCGCCGGCGCAGAAGGGCGCGTCGTAGATCCACAGCTCCCCGTTGCTGCTGCCGGCCGGCATCTCCACGTCGTAGTTGTAGTAGTTGGTGGAGTAGCTGGGGTTGGTGCTGCTCGTGCGCGTGTCGTAGTACGGGGCGTAGATGTCGCCGTTGATGCTGGCCGAGCCTTCCGAGATGATCGTGCCCCAGAAGCCCTGCGGCGTCAGCGCGTTCGCGTAGGGGTCGGTCAGGTTCGAGTCGGGGATGTTGGTGTTCGTGGTGATGGTCTGGATCGTGTGGAAGAAGACCTGCGCCTGCAGCGTGTCGACGGCGGCCTGCCAGCTCGCGCCGCAGCCGGCACCCTTCGTGTAGGTCAGGCGCAGCCGGAAGTTGGTGTTGGAGAACTGGCTGTAGGTCCAGGTATGGGCGCCCCACGAGGGGCTCGTGTTCAGCGTGTACAGCGTCTTCGTCGTGGTCAGTACCTGCGATGTCGCGGTCGTCCAGTTCGTGCCGCCGTTCCACGAGAGTGCGGTATCGATCTGGCAATTCGTCGGGGTGCCAGAACCGCTCTGCAGGAAGGCACGGGTCTGCACCTGGATCTCGTCGATGACCAGGGTGGGGTCGTTCGGCACGCTCGTGCCCGATTGGAAGTTGAAGGTGTTCCACGACTGGTTCGCGCCGCTGGTGCTGCCGGAGGTCGCGTAGGACGTGTTGGTGGTCGCGTCGGCGTTGCCCGGATTGGTCCATCCCGATCCGACCGAGGTGCCCTTGTTGAGCGAGGTGTTGCCGTTGACCTGCTGCGTCGAGGTGGTCGTCTTCGTGTAGTAGCCGTTGGGGTGTCGCACCAGCCCGAAGTCGCCGTAGTAGTTCTGGGGGCTGCCCATGGGCACCGGCAGCACGTACTCGGCCTTGCTCGAGCGGGTCGCGTTGATCTGGTTGATGCCGAAGAGGCGCATGAAGAAGGTGT
>Ga0335084_10003669_pt1 | contig 15037 bp, 11 predicted proteins | sample Lox_Sample_44_FD_206721 | JGI IMG/M metagenome (GOLD analysis project Ga0335084, IMG submission 206721) | Soil microbial communities from Loxahatchee National Wildlife Refuge, Florida, United States - Lox_Sample_4.4 | ecosystem: Environmental > Terrestrial > Soil > Wetlands | place: USA...
GTGGATTGCCTTCAACGGCGAGATCTACAACTACCGCGAGCTCCGAGCGGAGCTCGGAAGCATGACGACGTTCCGCTCCGATGCCGACAGCGAGGTGGTGCTCCGCGGCTTCGATGCCTGGGGCGATGCTGTGCCGGAGCGCCTCCGCGGCATGTTCGCCTTCGCGCTCTTCGAGACGACGCCACGCCCCCGGCTCCTCCTCGGTCGCGACCGCTTCGGGATCAAGCCGCTCTACACCTCGGCCGACCGCGCCCGCCTCGTCTTCGCTTCCGAAGTGGGCGCGGTCCTCCGGAGCGGGCTGGTGCCGCCGGAGACGAGCCTCGAGGCGCTGCAGCGATTCCTCGAGCGGGGCAGCGTGCCCGCACCGCTGACCACGGTGCGGGACGTTCACGCCCTGCCCGCGGGCCGGATCGCCTGCGTCGATGCGAGCGGCCTGCGGATCGCCCGCTACTGGGATCTCGGCCGGGCGGTGGCGGCGGCGCGAGCGTCCGCGCCGCTCGCGCGCGCTGAGGCGGTCGATTCGACGCGGGCGCTCCTCGAAGAGTCGGTGCGGCTCCACCTCGTCGCCGACGTGCCGGTCGGCGCGTTTCTCTCCGGCGGGATCGACTCGGCGGGCATCGTGGCGCTGGCGGCTCCGCAGCTCGACCGCCCGCTCGCGACCCTGACGGTCACGTTCGATGAGTCCCACGCCTCCGAGGCGGGCCACGCGCGGCTCGTGGCGGAGCGCTACGGCACCGACCACCACGAGGTTCACGTCGACGCCGCCCAGGTATTCGGCGCGCTGCCGCGCGTCTTTGCGGCCATGGACCAGCCGAGCGTGGACGGCGTCAATACCTGGTGCGTCTCGCGCGCCGCCCGCGAGGCCGGCCTGCCCGTGGTGCTGTCGGGCGTGGGTGCGGACGAGATCTTCTGGGGCTATCGCCATGTTCGGTGGGCCGCGGCTCTGGCCGGCGTCTGCCGGCTCATGGCGGCGCTGCCCCCGAGCGTCTGCCGCGGACTCGCCCGGCTCGCCTCGACCGGTGCGCGGACGCTCAGGCCCGGCCTCGACCGCGCCCTCTACCTGGAGACGCCGACGGCGGCGAGCGCGTACCTGCTCGTGCGCGGCCTCTTCCCTCCGGCCGAGGTGCGCGCCCTCCTGGGGCTTGCCCCCGACGAGAGCGGACCCGCGCCGGACGAGCGGCCCGACGACGGACCAGGTGGTCTGCGGGAGGCGCTGGCCGAGCTCGACATGCGCCGCTACCTGGGTGATCAGCTCCTGCGGGACGGCGACGTGATGAGCATGGCGCACTCGGTGGAGATGCGCGTGCCCTATCTCGACCACCGGCTCGTCGAGCGCGTGCTGTCGCTGCCGGGTCACTTCAAGCTCGACGGCCTACGTCCGAAGCCGCTCTTGCTCGACGCGCTCGGAGGGCGGATTCCCCGCGCCGTGTGGGACCGGCCGAAGATGGGATTCACGCTTCCCATGGCGCGCTGGATGCGCGCGCGCGCGCCGGAGCTGCGCGCCGCCTGCCACGAGGAGAAGCTGCTCGATCGCCGGGCCGTCGACCGCGTGTGGGACGGCTTCGGCCGCGGCCGCCAGCACTGGTCGCGCCCGTGGGCGCTCTATGTCCTGAGCCAGCTCGGGCCCGGCATGAAAGGGGGCGCCACCTGCGCACGATAGAGCGCTGTCCCATTTGCGACGGCGAAGAGATCGTCCCCTACGCCATGGACGCGTGGGTGCCTCCCGCGCTCCACTTCGCCCAGTCCCGATGCGAGGGCTGCGGGCTGCTCATCTCGCAGCCGCAGGCCGCGGAAGCCGAGATGGACGCCTACTACGGAGGCGCGTACTACGAGGAGCACTGGCCGGATCCCGCGGCAACTCTGGGACGGAACGCCGAGCTCCATCGCCGGTACGAGCTGCCCCTCATGGCGCGCCTCTGGAGCGCGTGGCCGCCGCCGGCCGAGGCCACGGTCGCCGAGGTGGGCTGCGGCTACGGCGCGATGATGCACGTGCTGCGGGAGACGGGCTTCCGCCCGCGAGGCTGCGATCTGAGCCCGCGGGCCGTGGCAGTGTGCCGGGGCCGGGGGCTGGACGTGGTCGAGGGGAAGTCGCCCGCGCTTCCTCAGCCCCGTGGGACGTTCGACGTGGCCATCACCCGCCATGTCATCGAGCACCTGCCAGATCCCCGTGTCTTCGTCAAGGAGATGGTCGAGCTGGTACGGCCCGCCGGCGTGGTGGTCATCGCCACGGAGGACGCGTGGACGAGCCAGTACGCGTGGGATCGTCTCCGCGCTCGGATGACCGGACGCATTCCGGCTTTCCGGTCTTCCACCGATCACACCTTCGTGTTCCGCGCCCAACACCTGCGCGCTCTGCTCCTCGAAGCCGGCTGCGACGACGTGCGGACCGCTTCGTTCTCGCTGCCGCCGGCGCGCGAGAGCCTGCACTGGCGACTCTACAAGGGGCTTTTCCGCAGTCTGGATCGGATGCTGGGCCATGGCGAGTTCCTGATGGCCGCCGGCCGCCGGGCCCGGGAGGATTGACGGTGGCGCGACGCGCGACGACCATGGCCAAGAACGCGCTCCTCGCATGGGTGAGCCGGTTGACCGGCCGTCACGCCATCCTCTTGCCGCCCCCGGCGGGCTCCGCCGACGTCACCCTCGACCTGCGGGCGCCGTACCGCGTGGAGGGACAGCTCCTGTCCGTGGACCTCCGCGAGCGTGATCCGGGCTGGCTCCGGGCCACGCTCCTCGGCTACGTCGGACACTTCCCCGCGCACCGCATCTGGACGGGCCCGCCCCGCGACTATCGGGGCCCGGCGACGCTCCAGCTGGATCTCGAGGCGGGCACCGTCAGCCTTGGCGGCGAGGAATGGGGTCGCGTGCCCCTGCCGTTGCCCGGCCGCCGGTTCTGCTGGCAGCTCGAGCTGACCGATCGATGGGGCCGGAGCCGGAGCCGCCTGACCGGACACTACCGGGCCCTCAGGGGAAGCGCGATCGGAGCGGGCTACTTCTCGGGCGAGAACTATGTCGACCACGAGGCCGAGAGCGCCGGCGATCACGCCGACATCCTGGCCGCGCTCGAGCGCCACCAGGCCCGGGAGCCAGTGCTGGAGGTGGGCTGCGCCACGGGCGGGATGCTGGCCGAGCTCGTGACGGCGGGCTTCGACGCGGTCGGCGTCGATTTTTCCGAGTGGGCCGTGGGGCGCGCCACCGAGCGCCTGGGGGCCGGTCGGGCGTGGCTCTGCGACTTCGAGCGCGAGCCGCTGCCCGCCGAGGTGAAGGCCAAGGCACCGTTCGGCGCGCTTGTCCTCGCGGCAGTCCTCGAGCACTTCCGGGATCCCTTCGGTGTCCTCGCCAAACTGAGCGACTGCGCGCGGCCGGGCACCGTGATGGTCATCATCACGTCGAATGCCGGGAGCCTGAGCCATCTCCTGTCCGGGCCGGACTGGGAGGGGTACTTCGACTGGACGCACCTGGGCGTCGATCAGGTCACGGTGCGGAGCCTGCGGGAGGAGCTTCCGAAGCTCGGCTGGCGCGTGCGGGAGCTGACCACGCGGTTTTACTGGGACGGCAACGCCGATCCGACGCATGCGGCGCTGCGGGACTGGTGGGCGTACGACGCGCGCTTCCGCCGGCTCCTCGTGGAGCGCGAGCTGGGCGACTTCATCAATTGCGTGGCGGTGCGGGAATGAAGATCGTCCAGGCCGTCGGGTGGTATTTTCCGGAAAGCTGGGGCGGCACGGAGGTCTATGTCGCCGGGCTGTGCCGGCGGCTGCGGGCGGCGGGGCAGGAGGTGCTCGTGGCTGCGCCCGACCCCGCGCACGCCGTCGAGCGCACCTACGAGCACGACGGCGTGCCTGTCTTCCGCTATCCGATTCCGGCCGCGCCCACGCGCGACGAGGTTCAGGGGAGGGTGCGCGTCCGCGGCGCGGAGCGCTTCCACCGCTGGCTCGCGGATCAGCGACCGGACGTCGTCCACGCGCATACGTTCGTCACCGGCCTGGGCCTCCACGAGCTCCAGGCGGCCCGGGCGGCCGGGGCCCGCGTGGTGGCGACCACGCATTCGGCCAGCCTCGGCTGGATCTGCCAGCGCGGCACGATGATGCAGTGGGGCAGGTGGCCCTGCGACGGCGTGTGCCGGCCGGCCAGATGCGCGGCCTGCGCGCTCGAGGCCCGCGGCGTTCCACGGCCCGTCGCGTCCGTGCTCGGCGCCGTGCCGCCCGGGCTGGGGCGCGGCGCCCGGCGGCTGCCCGGGCGCCTCGGGACGGCGCTCGGCATGAGCGACCTCATCGCGCGCAACCAGCGGATGCAGGCCGAGATGCTCGCCACCGTCGATCGCTTCGTCCTCCTGACCGGCGGGGCCCTGGAAGCCGTGGCGGCCAACGGCGCCCCGCGGGCCAAGCTCGCCCTCAATCGCCTGGGCCTGAGCCACGGCAAGGTCGTCGCCAAGCCGGGGCCTGATGAGCGGCCGACGGGGTGCCCGATCACCGTGGGCTATCTCGGCCGCTACGACGCGATCAAGGGCGTGCACGACCTCGCCCGCGCCGCCGCAAGCCTGCCTCCAGCGCTCGGCCTTCGCGTCGAGTTCCGCGGCCCCGTCCGGAGCGCGGCCGAGCGCACGGTGCGAGACGAGCTGCGCGCGATCGCCGGCCACCATCCCCGGGTCACGTTTGCCGATGCCGTGCCCGCCCCGGAGGTTCCGGGCGTCCTGGCCGGGTGGGACGTCCTCTGCTGCCCGTCGGTCTGCGCGGAGGGTGGTCCCACCGTGGCCATCGAGGCGCACGCGGCGGGCACGCCGGTGATCGGCACGCGCATCGGCGGGCTCGCCGAGCTGGTGGCGGACGGCGTGAACGGTGCGCTCGTGCCGCCCGCGGACTGGAGGGGGCTCGCCGCCCTGCTCCGGGCGCTCGGCCACGATGGCGCAGCCACCATCGACGGGTGGCGTCGCCGGCTGCCCGCGGCCAGAACCATGGACGAGATTGCCGCGGAGCATCTCTCGGTGTACGCGTCGTGAGCCTAGCCGTGCGCGCCGAGCTCAAGCAGCTGATCGGCCCGCGCTGGACGACGCGCCTGCGCTGCCTCGTCCGCGGCAAGGAGTGGCCGCGCTGGGGCAATCTCCGGAGGGTGCGGCCGTTCTCCGACACGTTCGGATTCGACCGCGGCACGCCCGTGGATCGCCACTATCTGCACCGGTTCCTCGAGGCGCATCGCCATCTGATCCGGGGCGACGTGCTCGAGATCCAGACGACCGGCTTCGCGCGGCGCTACGGGGGAGAGCTCGGCCGCGTGGACAGCGTGGACATCGCGCCGGCGTTCCGGCCCACGTTCCTCTGCGACCTCGCGCATTCCGGCGACGTGCTGCCCAGCTCGGCCTACGACTGCTTCCTGCTTCCGAACACGTTCCAGCACCTGCGCGAGCCCGAGGCCGCGCTCGTCCATGCGCTGCGCGTGCTCAGGCCGGGCGGCGTGATCCTGGCGAGCAGCGCGGGGCTGCTTCCGCTCACGTCGGACGTGCCGGACTACTGGCGGCTCAGCGAGGCGGGGTGGGTCGAGCTGGCCGGACGGGTCTGGAAGGGCTGCGACGTGCACGTGGAAAGCTACGGCAACTGCCTCGTGGCGGTGGCCGCCATGCTGGGGCTGACCGTGGAGGAGCTCACCCCGGCGGAGCTGGACGTGCGCGATCCCCGCTACCCCGTCCTGGTCGTCGTGCGTTGCCGCAAGCCGTCGACGGGGGCCTGCGCATGAATCAGACCCTGGCCACGCTGGCCAAGGGATCGTTCCTCGCCGCCGGCTACTACGGCCGGCGCCTCCGGAGCGACCGGTTCCCCGGGGTCGCGGTGCTCTGCTATCACGGCATCTGCGGCGACAGCGAGACGGAGCGGCGCATGCCGTTCTCGAACCTGCACGTGCGTGCGGCCGACCTGGACGCGCACTGCCGGTTCCTGCGGGCGACGTGTCATCCCATCAGCCTCGACGACTGGCGGCGGGCCCGCGACGGCGGACCGCCCCTTCCCGAGCGTCCAGTGCTCCTGACCTTCGACGAGGCGTACCGGCCCCTCGTCACCGAGGCCGTGCCCATCCTGCGCCGCTACGACCTGCCCGCGGTGGTCTTTGTGTGGAGCGATCCCATCGAGCAGCAGCGCCTGCCGTGGTACGACGCAGTGGCGCGCAACCTCGGCGAGTCCCAGGCGGAGGGCATGAAGGTGCTGCCCTATCGGGAGTGGCGGCGGGTCTGCGACGCGCTCGCGCGTCCCGCGAAGGAATCGGATCCATGCTCGCCCCTCACCGTGCGCGAGCTGCAGGCCCTGGCCAGGGTGCCCGGCATCGAGCTGGGTGGCCATTCCGCCTCGCATCCCATCCTGGCCATGGCGGATCGGGAGGAGCAGCTGGCCGAGATCGTGCGCAACAAGGCGAGCCTCGAGGCGTGGACGGGCCAGCTCGTGCGGGCTTTCGCGTATCCCAACGGCGAGCCCGGCGTCGACTACACGAACGAATCGGTGGAGCTGGTCCAGCAGAGCGGCTTCGATTTCGCGTTCACCACGCACCCGGCCTTCGCCACCCCGGACGAGTCGCCCCTCGAGCTCTCCCGCTTCCTGATCTTGCGCGACGTGTCGGCGGCCGAGCTTGGTCATCGCCTCTCGCACTCGTGGCGGCGCTGATGGCGCGGATCTGCGTCCTGACGGCGGGGCACCTCTCCACCTGTCCGCGCATGGTCAAGGCCGCGGACGCCCTGGCCGGCGCCGGCCACCGCGTCCGCGTGGTGAGCGCGCGCTACATCGACTGGGCCGTGGCGGCGGATGCGGACGCCGTGAGAAATCGTTCCGGTCTCTGGGACTGGACGGCGGTGAATCTCGAGGGCGGCTGGTGTCGCACGCGAGCCGCGGTCCGTCGCCGCGCGGCGAATCTCCTGGCCGCGCTGGCCGGGCCCGGCCGGAGCCCCGTGCCGCTCGCGGCGCGCGCCTATGGCCGCGCCCACGACGAGCTGGTGGATGCCGTCCTTCGCGAGCCGATGGACCTCGTGTACGGCGGGGGCGGAGCGCTCGCCGCCGCCGCCGCCGTGGGCGAGCGCGCGGGCGTGCCGTATGCGATCGACCTCGAAGATTTCCACAGCGCGGAGCAGGACGATTCGCGCGCGGCGCGGGTCGCTCACGCCTTGGCCCGGCGCATCGAGCGGGCCGTGCTCCCCCGTGCCGCGTTCCTGACGGCGGGCAGCTCGGCCATCGCGTCCGCCTACCGGGACGCCTACGGCGTGGCCCCGCTCACCGTCAACAACGTCTTCCCGCTCCCGTCCCGGCCGCCCGCCCTCTCCGAGCGCGTGGGTGCGGGGCTTCGCCTGTACTGGTTCAGCCAGACGGTCGGCCCCCGGCGCGGCCTCGAGGATGCGATCCGCGCCATGGGCATGGCCGAGATTCCCGGAGAGCTCCACGTGCGCGGCCGCGCGTCCTCCGCGTACCTCGAGAGCCTCGTGCACCTCGCGGAGGACGTGGCGCCCGCCCTCAAGATCGTCCCGCACGATCCCGCCCCCCCGGATGCCATGGTGCAGCTCTGCGCCGGCTACGACATCGGCCTCTCGCTCGAGCAGGGGCACGTGCGCAACCGCGAGCTGTGCCTGACCAACAAGGCCTTCACCTACATGCTGGGTGGGCTCGCGCTTGCCTTCACGGACACCGCCGGCCAGCGGCCGCTCGCGGAGGACCTGGGCGAGGGCGCCGTCGTCTACACGCCCGGCGATGTCGAAAGCCTTGCCAGAGGGCTCTTGTGCTGGGCGCAGGACGGCGATGCGCTGCGGCGGGCGAGAACGGCGGCATGGCAGGCCGCGGTGCGCCGCTGGCACTGGGAGCATCCGCTCGAGCGGGGCGCGCTTCTCGACGCGGTGGAGCGCGTCGCCGCGCGATGAGACCGCTCAAGGTGCTCGTCACGGCGGACCCCTACATTCCCGTGCCGCCGCGCCTCTACGGAGGCATCGAGCGGATGGTCGACCTGCTCGTTCGCGGGCTCGTGGCGCGCGGGCACGACGTCACGCTGGTTGCGCATCCGGAGAGCCGCACGGACGGCAGACTCGTTCCGTACGGAGCGCCCCCGCACGTCGGCGCGGGCCCGCGGGCGCGAGAGCTCTGGCAGGCCGGCTCGGCGCTCTGGGCACGCCGCTCGACGGTGGATCTCGTGCACAGCTTCGGGCGCCTCGCCGCCCTCGCGCCCCTCCTGGCCCTCCGCCGGCTCCCGAAGGTCCAGAGCTACCACCGTCCGCAGGTTCCATGGGGCAGCGTGGCCAGGGCCAGCCGGGTGGCCGGCAGATCGCTTGCCTTCACGAGCTGCTCCACCAGCGTGTTCCGCGCGCGCCAGGCCACGGGCACGCTTCCCGGCTCGTGGCGGGCCGTGTTCAACAGCGTGGCGCTGTCGACGTACCGCTTCCAGAGCCAGGTGGCGGACGATGGCCCGCTCGTGTTCCTCGGCAAGCTCGAGCCGATGAAAGGCGCCCACGACGCGATCGCCATCGCCCGGGCCACCGAGCGGCGCCTCGTCATCGCCGGGGCGCGGGCCGAGGCGGGCCCTGACGCCGAGTACTTCGACCGAGAGATCGCCCCGCACCTCGATGACTGCCGCATCACCTTCGTGGGCCCCCTCGACGATGCGGGAAAGAGCGAGCTGCTCGGGCGCGCCCGGGCGCTCCTCTTCCCCACGTACTGGGAAGAGACGTTCGGCCTTGTGATGATCGAGGCCATGGCCTGCGGCACGCCCGTGGTCGGCTACGCGCGCGGCGCCGTGCCCGAGGTGATTCGGGACGGCGTGAACGGCTATCTGTGCCGCTCCCTGGACGAGGCGGCCGACGCCGTGAAGCGGATCGATCTCATCGACCGCGGGGCGGTGCGGGAAGACTGTCAGATGCGGTTCAGCGACACCGAGATGGTCGCCGCCTACGAACGACTCTACCTGGAGATGCTCGACGCATGACCCGTCGCCTGCTCATGGTCAGCCCGCACTTTCCCCCGGATGGAAGCGCGGGAGCCCACCGCGCGCGCCTGCTGGCCCCTCATCTCCCGGACCATGGGTGGGAGCCCACGGTGGTGACGGTGGACCCGCGGGACTACGAGACACGCCTGGATCCCGAGCTGGCGGCCATGGTGCCCTCGTCGCTTCGGGTGATCCGCTGCCGCGCGTGGCCGGCGCGCTGGACCCGCCGCGTCGGCATCGGCGATCTGGGCCTCCGCGCCTTCCGCGGCCTCTATGGCGCCTGCTCGGCGCTCCTTCGCGAGGAGGCCTTCGACGCGCTCTTCATCACGATCTATCCCGCGTACCCGGCGATGCTCGGCCCGGTGCTCAAGCGGCGCTTCCACGTACCGTTCGTGCTGGACTATCAGGACCCGTGGGTCGGCTCGTGGGGCCGGACGGTAGGCGGCGGGCCGGGGGGGCGGGCCGACCGGAGGAGCCGTCTCTCGCGCTGGCTTGCCGCCCGGCTCGAGCCGGTGGCCGTGCGGGCTGCGGATGCCATCACCGCAGTCTCCGCGGAGACGTACGAAGCGATGTGGTCGCGCAATCCCGATCTGCCCCGCCCGGCGTGCCTCACGCTCCCCATCGGCGGCGAGGAGGCCGACTTCGCGCACGTGCGGGCCGGGGACCGCAGGAACCCATACTTCGATCCGTCCGACGGCAACGTCCACATCTGCGGCGTGGGCACGCTCCTGCCGCTCGGCTTCGAGACCCTGCGCGCGGTCTTGCGCGCGCTCGCCGAGGTGCGCGAGCACCGGCCGCATCTGTACGAACGGATCCGGCTTCACTTCTTCGGCACGAGCAACGAGACCAGAGCCGACGCGCCGGCCCGCGTGCGGCCCGTGGCGGATGCGCTCGGCGTTGGCGACCACGTCCACGAGGTGGCCCCGCGCATCGCGTACTCGGACGCGATCGCGGTGCAGGCCCAGGCCACGGCCCTGCTCCTGATGGGCAGCACCGAGCACCACTACACGGCGAGCAAGCTCTACCCGGGCTTCCTGGCCGCCCGGCCCCTGGTGGCCGTGTACCACGAGGCAAGCAGCGTGTGCGAGATCCTGCGGCGCGCGGCCCGCCCCCCGTCCGTCCGGCTCATCGCCTACGACGACCGGGCGCGCGCGGAGAGCCGCGTGGACGACATCGCGGCGGCGCTCTCCGCGGTGGCGGAGGATCCGTCCTACGATGCGCGGGCCGTGGACCTCGAGGTGCTGGCGGGATACTCCGCGCACGCCCTCGCGGGCCGGCTCGCCAAGCTCCTCGACGACGTCGCGGGGCCCCGTCTGCCATGACCGTCCTCCACGCGCACGAGGAGCCGGGCGCATCGCTCCTGAGAGATGCGTGGCGCTGGCATTGCTGGCAGCCGCCCTGGCTGCCGGGCCGGATCCGCGGGCGGATCAAGCGGTGGGCTCTCGGGCGATACACGCGCCCCGTCGTCTGCCGGCTCGACACCGGGCAGCGCTTCGTCGCGCGGCCCGACGACTTCGTCCAGTGCGAGATCGGCATCACCGGCTCGTGGGAGGGCCTCATCTATCAGGCGGTGAAGGGGCTGGTGCCGCCCGGCTCGACCGTGCTCGACGTGGGCGCGCACGTCGGCTACAGCGCGATGCTCTTCGCGGAGTGGGTGGGTCCGGACGGCCGGGTGCACTGCTTCGAGCCCGTGCCGGCCCACGCGAGCCAGATCGAGGACAACGCGCGACTCAACGGATACGAGCGCCGGCTCTCCGTCCGCCGCCTGGCGGTGGGCGATCGGCGCGGTCGCGCGTCCTTTCACCACGACGTCACGCAGAACACGGGCATGGGCTCGCTCGTGCCGCGCCCGACGCAGGGGGTGACCGTGGACGTGGACATGCAGGCGCTCGACGAGTGGAGAGCGGAGGCCCGCGTGGGCCCAGTCGCCCTCGTGAAGATCGACGTCGAGGGGGCGGAGGGCCTGGTGGTCCGCGGCATGGCGAAGGGCCTCGGGGCTGGCGACTACGCCGCGCTCCTCGTCGAGATCCACGACCGGGAGCTCGAGCAGTTCGGGACGCCGCTCGGCGAGCTGCTCGAGACGCTCGGCGCCGCCGGGTACCGGCTTCTCCACTGGGAGGACAGCGGTGGCTTCGTGCCTGGGGCGGCGCCCGGCCACGTCTGCTATCTGCTCGCGATTGCGTCATCGGCGCCTGTCCCGGCGCGGGGCGCCGCCTGGTGAGCGCCATGCCCCGGCCGGCCACACGCCTGACCGTCGTGATGACGCACCCGGTGCAGTACTACGCGCCGTGGTTCCGCGCCATCGCCGCCGAATGCCCCGCGCTCGATCTCACGGTGCTGTACGCCATCGAGCCGACGCCGGAGCAGCAGGGCGTGGGCTTCGGTCGCGCGCTGCGGTGGGACGTGCCGCTCACCGAGGGTTACCGGTGTCGCGTCTTGAGGCCCGCCCGGCCGGGCGAGAGCGTCGGCAGCGAGAGCTTCCGGGGCGTCGATGTGCCGGAGATCGGGCAGGCGATTCTCGAGACCCGGCCCGATGTGGTGCTCGTGCCGGGCTGGCACTCCATCACGCTCGTCCGCGCGCTCTGGGCGTGCCGGCGCGCGGGCATTCCCGTGCTCTATCGCGGCGACAGCCACCTCGGCACCGGCCCACGAGGGTTGCGGCGGGCGCTCTGGATGGCCCGCTCGCGGCTCTGCCTGCGCGCCTTCGACGCCTATCTGGCGGTCGGGCGCCGCGCCACCGAGTACCTCGGGAAGCTCGGCGCGAAGGATGCGCGCATCTTTCCCGCTCCGCACGCCGTCGACAACGCGCTCTTCGCGGCGTCGGCGGCGCCGTTTCACAAGCCCGCGGCCCGCCAGGCGGTGCGCGCGCGCTTCGGCCTCGGGGCGGGAGAGTTCGTGGTCCTCTTCGTGGGCAAGCTCGACGCCATCAAGCGGCCGCTCGATCTCGTGCGCGGGATGGCGCGGTTCGGTCCGGGTGGGCGCCTGCTCGTCGTCGGCGCCGGTCCGCTGGAGCAGGCCTGCCGCGACGAAGCGGAGGCGCTGGGCGTGAGGGCGTCGTGGGCCGGCCTGCTGAACCAGACGGAGCTGGGCGCCGCCTATGCGGCCGCGGACTGCCTCGTGCTGCCGAGCGCGAGCGAGTCGTGGGGGCTGGTCGTCAACGAGGCCCTGGCCACCGGGCTGCCGTGCGTGGTCAGTGATCAGGTCGGCTGCGCCCCCGATCTCGTGCTCCCGGGACGGACCGGCGAGGTATTCCCCGTGGGCGACGTGGACGCTCTGGCACGCGCGCTCAAGAGCGTGCGCGATCGGGCGCGCGCGGGTCATGACTGGGTGCAGGCCTGCCGGGCGCGCGCGAGCGCGCATTCCTTCGAGCGGGCGACGGCGGGGCTCGTCGCGGCCTGCCGCGAGGTGGTCGCCCGTCGCCCCCGCGCGGCGCCCGTGGATCCGAGGGCGCCACGCGTCGTCGCCTGCTGCGGCGGCATGGTGACCATATCGGGGCTGGAGCGGATGACCTTCGAGGTGCTCGGGGTGCTGCGCGAGCGCGGCGCCGTCGTGCACTGCATCGTCAACAGCTGGGAGAATCACCGGGTGGTGGCGCTGGCCGAGCAGATCGGCGCCACCTGGTCCACCGGATACTACTGGTATCCGTTCCGCCGCACCCTCCATCCGTGGAGCCTGGCGCAATTCGCCTGGGACATCGCGATGACGAGCGGCGGCCTCCTGCGGGATGCGCGCCGCCTGCGTGCCACCCACGTTCTCGTCCCGGAGTTCTCGAGCGCGATCCGGAATGCGCCCGCCCTGGCCCTTCTCCGGCTCTTCGGCGCGCGCGTCATTCTGAGGCTGGGCAACGCGCCCGAGGCGGGACCGTTCTATCGCAGGGTGTGGCGGCGCGCCATCGATCCCTTCGTGGACCGCTTCGTCTGCAACTCCCGCTTCACCCGGCGCGAGCTGCTTGCCCACGGGATCCGGCCGGGCAAGGCGGCCCTCGTCTACAACGCCGTGCCCACGCGGGCCGGCGCGGTCGGCTCGCGCGGCCTCCGCGATCATCGCCGGGTCATCTATATCGGCCAGATCATCCCGGAAAAAGGGTTGAACGTCCTCCTGGACGCGGCGGGCCTCCTCGCCGCGCGCGGCCACGACGTCCGCCTCGACGTGGTGGGCGACATGGAGGGCTGGGTCTCGCCGTCCTACGCGGGGTACCGGGAGAAGGTCGTGGCCCGTGCCGCGGCGCCCGACCTCGCCGGGCGCGTGCGCTTCCTCGGCCATCGCGAGGACGTGCCCGCGCTGCTGGCGGCGGCGGGCGTGCACTGCTGCCCGTCGCTGCCCGCGGTACGGGAGGGGTTCGGAGTCGTCACCATCGAGGCGAAGCAGGCCGGCGTGCCGTCCGTCGTGTTCCCAACCGGCGCCCAGCCCGAGCTCATCGAGCACGGCCGTGACGGATGGGTGTGCCGTGCCGCCACCGCCGAGGCGCTGGCGGAAGGCCTCGCGTACTTCCTGTCGGACCCCGACCGGCTCGAGCGCGCCGGGCGCGCGGCGAGGGAGTCGGTGCCGCGCTTCGGGCGGGAGCGTTTTGCCGACGGCTGGTGGTCCGTCTTCGAGCGGGCGGCGTCGCCTCGCGCCATCGGGGTGGCCGGCCCGCTCGGCCGGTCGGCCGGAGCGCGCGATGCGGTCTGAGTTCCTCATCTTCGGCTCGCCGCTCATCGAGGAGGCCGAGATCGAGGAAGTGGTCGCCTCCATGCGCAGCGGCTGGCTGGGCACCGGCCCCAAGGTGGCCCAGTTCGAGGAAGAGTTCCGGAGCTACATCGGGGCGTCGCAGGCCGTGGCGGTCAACTCGTGCACGGCGGCGCTGCATCTGAGCATGGTGGCGGCGGGGCTCGAGCCCGGCGACGAGGTCATCACCACGGCGCTGACCTTCTGCGCCACGGTCAACGCCATCATCCACGCCGGCGCCACGCCCGTCCTCGTGGACGTGGACCCGCTCACGATGAACATGGACCCCGATCAGGTCAAGGCCCGGGTCACCGGTCGCACCCGCGCCATCCTGCCCGTGCACTTCGCCGGACGGCCCTGCGACATGGCCGCGCTCACGGAGATCGCCGAGCGTCACGGGCTCCGCCTCATCGAGGACTGCGCGCACGCCATCGAGGCCGAGTACCGGGGGCGCAAGGTCGGTACCTTCGGTGACTTCGGCTGCTACAGCTTCTACGCGACGAAAAATGTGGTGACGGGCGAGGGCGGCATGGTGGTCGCGCGCCGCGAGGAAGATGCCGCGCGCATCAAGATGCTGGCCCTGCACGGGATGACGAAGGACGCGTGGCGCCGCTTCGGCGACGAGGGGTTCAAGCACTACCGGGTCGAGGAGTGCGGCTTCAAGTACAACATGATGGACCTGCAGGCGGGCATTGGCCTCCACCAGCTCCGCCGGGTCGAGGCGCGCTGGCCCCGGCGGCGCGAGCTCTGGCATCGCTACCGCGCGGAGCTCGCCGGGCTCTCGCTCGGGCTGCCGGCCGCGCCGGAGCCGGCGACGCGGCACGCCTATCATCTCTTCCCCATCCTGGTCGACGGTGCCCGGACCGGCATCGGGCGTGACCAGTTCCTCGACGCAATGACCGCCGAGCAGATCGGCGTGGGCGTGCACTACCTGAGCGTCCCCGAGCATCCGTACTACCTGCGGACCTTCGGCTGGCGTCCCGAGGACTATCCGCACGCCATGCGCATCGGACGGTCGACGGTGAGCCTGCCGCTCTCGGCCAAGCTGTCGGATCGGGATGCGGACGACGTTCTCGAGGCCGTGCGCCGGGTGCTGACCGGCGCCGCCGTGAAGCCTCGCTCCGCGCGGAACCAGCGGTGAGCGGATATCCGGCGCGCCTCCGACTGCTGCTGCGCTTCCTGGCGGCCCGTCTTCACGCCAGGATGGTCAGCCGGCCGCCCGCTGCCGGGAGTCCCGAGCTGAACGGGATGTTCACGAGGCGCTCGCTCGCGCGGCTCGACGGCGAGAAGCGCCGGCTCGAGACGTTCGATCTCGGTCTCTTCTCGGCGCTGAACGATCCGCGGCTCGCGGGCCAGATCGTGTTCGAGTACGGGACACTGTCGAGCTTCGTGCCCT
>Ga0335084_10003670_pt1 | contig 15037 bp, 19 predicted proteins | sample Lox_Sample_44_FD_206721 | JGI IMG/M metagenome (GOLD analysis project Ga0335084, IMG submission 206721) | Soil microbial communities from Loxahatchee National Wildlife Refuge, Florida, United States - Lox_Sample_4.4 | ecosystem: Environmental > Terrestrial > Soil > Wetlands | place: USA...
CGAGCTGACCCGCGCCACGGTCGAGGTGCTGGCCGGCGAGGTGCTGCTCGGCAGCGAAGTCCTGAGGTCCGGCGCCCAGGCCGATTGGTCGCAGCACGTGCCGCTGAAGATCGGCAGTTCGGTGATCGCCTTCGGCCGCGCCTGCATCGAAGACTGGGGTGGCGCCTCGCCGGCGCCCGGCCTGCTCGACGAGCCGGCTCTTCCCGGCGGCGACGTGCCGCCTTCGCCCAAGGCCAAGCCGCTGCCGCGGCGCGCCGAGTTCTGGCTGGCCTGCATGGGCGCCGGCGTACTGGTGGTGTGCGCGGGCGCGCTGGCGATGGCGCGCGTGGCCGCCGCTCCGGCACCGAAGACCGAGGTCAATCCGGCCGTCTCGCTGGCACAGGCGCTGCGGGCCAGCGAGTTCGGCGCGCTCGAAGTCGGCCGCACGGCCGACGGGCGGCTGGCGCTGCGCGGCCGGCTGGCGCAACAGATCCAGCGCGCCAAGCTCGATGCCTGGCTGGCCGCACAGCCGGCAGCGTCGGCGCCGCTGGCGGTCGAGGTGACCGTCGACGAGCAACTGGCGCGCGAGGTGACCGAGGTGTTCCGCGTCAACGGCGTCGCCGTGCAGGCCGAGGTCGCCGGGCCCGGCCGCATCGCGGTGCAGGCCAGCGAGCGCGACGGCGACCGCGTGGCGCGCGCCGAAGAGGTGGTGCGCCGCGACGTCCGCGGGCTCGAGCAGCTGACGCTGCGCAACAACGCCAAGCCGCTGCCGCCCCCGCCGCCCCCGGTGCTCGACGACCCCAACAAGCGCATCGCGTCGCTGGTGCCGGGCGACCCCGCCTACCTGGTGACGGCCGACGGCGCGCGCTACTTCGTCGGCGCGATGCTGCCCACCGGTCACCGCATCACCCGCATCGAACACTCCAGCGTGACGCTGGAGCGCGAGGGCCAGGTCGCGACCCTGAGATTCTGAGCCTTGAACTTCCGGCGTTCCCACTGCAACACACCCTGACTAGGAGCGTTCCCATGACCACCAACTACGTCAACCCGCTGACCCAGATGGCGCTGGCGCCTTCCACCACGCAACAGCCCGGCGGCAGCGGCAGCAAGACCGGCACCTGGTTCGAAGCCATGGCACGCGCCTGGGGCGATGCCCTCGACCGCCAGGCCAACACGATTCAGCAGCAGTCCGACCAGCTGAGCAACAACGGCGGCGACACGCCGTCGGCGATCACCGAGCTGACCGCGCAGTCGCTGAAGATGGGCTTCCTGTCCAACAGCTCGCACAGCGCGATCGGGGCGGTGGGCGAGGCGCTCAGCACGATGGCTCGCAAGCAGTAAAGGCGGAGGCTCGTCATGACATTCGAGATCGCCGCCGCCACGATGGCCCAGGTGGGCGCGGCCGGCGCCACCGGCGCCGGCGCGGCCGCCGCGCCGACGCAGGTCGGCTACGGCGTGTCGCTGACCGACTTCAACGGCTTCCAGCAATCGCTGGCGCAAGCCAGCGCTCGGCTGGAGGCGCGCCCCGTCAACGCGCCGACCGAGGCCGCCAAGCAGTTGATGAAGCCGTTCGAGCACATCAACGTCGAGGCCAACCAGCTCGCCATGGACGCCAAGGCCGCCCAGGCCGCCGGCCAGGACATGAGCCCGTCGCAGATCGTCAACCTGAGCGTGCGCTGCCAGGAGTTCATGTTCCATTGCCAGCTCACCTCCAACATCGCCAACCGCGCCTCCGACGGCCTGCAGCAACTGTTCCGTCAGCAATCCTGAAGGACTCTTCGCCATGCACCCCATCACCTCGCGACGCCTCACCACCGCAGCCGGCGGCCTGCTGCTGGCCCTGCTGGTCGGTTGCTCGAACCAGGAGCTGTACGGCCAGCTCAGCGAGCGCCAGGCCAACGAGATGGTGGCGGTGCTGCGCAGCGCCGGCATCGACGCCGAGAAGCAGTCGCACGAAGGCAAGTTCGCGGTGCTCACCGCCAAGGGCGACTTCTCGCAGGCGGTGCGCACGCTCAACGCGCAGGGCTACCCGCGCGAGTCGTTCGACAGCATGGGCAAGGTGTTCAAGCGCGAGGGCTTCGTGTCGTCGCCGCTCGAGGAGCGCGCGCGCCTGATGCACGCGATGTCGCAGGAGATCTCCAACACCATCGCCAACATCGACGGCGTGATCACTGCGCGCGTGCACCTGGTGGTGCCCGAGCGCAACCCGTTGGTCGACAAGGCGCAGCCGGCCGCTGCGGCGGTGTTCATCAAGCATCGCCCCGACCGCGACCTGACCTCGCAGGTCACGCAGATCAAGGCGCTGGTGGTCAACAGCATCGAGGGCCTCAGCTACGACAACGTCACCGTCGCCCTGTTCCCCGCCGAGGGCATGCCGGTCGAGCCGCACAAGAGCGCGCCCGCCGCGCAGCAGCCGGATGCCGCGCAGGCCTCGCTGGCCGCGCCGCTGATGGCCGGCAGCGGCGTCGGCGCGTTCGCGCTCGGTGGCGGTGTCTTCCTGTGGTGGCGCCGCCGTTCGGCACCCCGCACCAGTACGCCCGCACCGCTGCGCGCGCTGCCCCCCGCGGCGCCCGCCAACACCTCTCGTGACGCCGTCGCGGCCGACCTCAAGGCCACGCTGCGTCGCGCGGCGGGCCGTTCGTGACCGCGCTCGCCGCCGGCGCGCCGCCCAAGCGCAGCGAAGCGCCCGCCGACGATCCGCGCTCGCGCCGCCGTCGCCGCGCCGCGGTGGCGCGCCGCCTGCTCGCCGTCGCGCCCGAGGCGGCCGCCGCACTCGACTGGGAAGCGCTCGACGCCGCTCCGGGGTGGCTGGCGATGTCCGACACCGACCTGATGGTGCTCGCGCGCCAGGTCGGCGCGCTGCTGAGCGCGGCGTCGATCCGGCTGTGGATCGACGGCGCCCGCATCGCCGCCGCGCGCACCGCGCTCGGCGGCCCGTTTCTGCAGGCGCTGCAGGCGCTGCCCGAGGCGCAGGTGCTGCCGCGCAACGTGGCGCCGAGCCCGCGCATCGACAGCGCCGAGCAGGTGGCGCCGCTGCTGCGCACCAGCGGGCTCGCGGTACTGCAGGCGTCGCTGTCCAACGCCACGCTGCGCCGCGCCGCCGCCTCGATGCTCGGCAACCACGCCTCGACGATGGCCCCGGCGCTGGCGCAGTCGCTGGTCGCGCGCGCACAGACGCTGGTCGTGCGCACGCCGCCGCCGGCGCGCACGCAGGGCCCTGCCAACAACAAGCCGACCGAAGGGATCAAGGCATGAGCTTCGTGCTGTGGCAACGCGGCCGCGACACCGGCATCGCGTCGACCCGACTGGTGCTGCGCGCGGCCGAAGTGCCGCTGCTGGCCGACGCGCAGGCGCTGCGCGACCGCCTCGAGGCGCTGCACGCCGAGCAGTCGCAGCGCGTCGACGCCGCGTGCGAAGAGGCGCGCACGCGCGGACACGCGCTCGGTCTCGAGCAGGGCGTGGCCGCGGCCAGCGACGAGATCGCAGGCGCGCTGGCCGCGCTGGCGCGCACCGCCGACCAGGAGCGCGTCAAGGTGCGCAGCCAGGTGGCTGCGCTGGCGCTGCAGGTGGCGCGCAAGCTGATGGGCAAGCTGGCCGACGACGAGCGGCTGGCGGCGCTGGCCGACACCGCGGCGCGCGACATGCTGCCCGGCAGCACGCTGACGCTGGTGGTGCACCCGTCGCACGCCGACGCCGTGCGCGCGCGGCTCGCCGCGATGGCGCGCCACGCCGGCGAAGCCGGCGCACCGGCGCCGGCGTTCGAGCTGCGCGCCGACCCGACCTGCGCGAGCGACGCCTGCCGCATCGAGACCGAGTTCGGCAGCGTCGACGCCTCGCTGAACGCCCAGTTGACGCGCCTGGCCCAGGCCTGGGGTGTGGCGGAGGCGGCATGAGACGCCGGGCCGTTCCCAAGGCGAATTCCGGAGGCCACAGGCCGGAGGATGCCCAATGAACGCCGCCGCCCACCGCGAAGCCGACCAGCTGCTGCGCGCGCTGCACACCACGCGCACCGTGGTCGAGCACGGCCGCGTCGTGCAGGCCGGCGGCACGATCCTGCGCGCCACCGGGCTGCGCGCCCGCATCGGCCAGCAGTGCCGCGTGTTCGACGCTGCCAATGGGAACGCCGAGCCGCTGCTCGCCGAGGTGATCGGCTTCGCCGGCCCCGAGGTGATCCTCGCCCCGTACGGCCCGCTGCAGGGCATCGCGGTCGGTGCCGCCGTGGAGGCGCTGGCCGAGGTGGCGCAGGTGCCTTACGGCGAGGCGCTGCTCGGCCGCGTGATCGATCCGTTCGGCCGCCCGCTCGACGAGCGGCCGCTGCCCGAGGCCGGCCCGACGCTGCGCCACACGCCACTGCACGCCGACGCGCCGTCGCCGCTGCAGCGCAAGGGCGTCGACCATCCGCTGCCCACCGGCGTGCGCGCGATCGACGCTGCGCTCACCATCGGCGAAGGCCAGCGCGTCGGCATCTTCGCGATGGCCGGCGGCGGCAAGTCGACCCTGCTGGGCATGCTGGCGCGCCAGGCCAAGGCCGACGTCAACGTGATCGCGCTGGTCGGTGAACGCGGCCGCGAGGTGCGCGAGTTCATGGACGAGGCACTCGGCGCGGACGGCCTCGCGCGCTCGGTGGTGGTGGTGTCGACCTCCGACCGCCCCGCGCTCGAGCGCGTGCGCGCCGCGGTGGCGGCGACCGCTATCGCCGAGGGCTTTCGCCGCGAGGGCAAGCGCGTGCTGCTGCTGGTCGACTCGGTGACGCGCTTCGCGCGCGGCCTGCGCGAGCTCGGGCTGTCGGCAATGGAGCCGCCGGTGCGCCGCGGCTATCCGCCGAGCGTGTTCGCCGAGCTGCCGCGTCTGTTCGAGCGCGCCGGCAACGACGCGCACGGCTCGATCACCGCCTTCTACACCGTGCTGGCCGAGGACGACGACAACTCCGACCCGGTGGCCGAGGAAGTGCGCTCGATCCTCGACGGTCACATCGTGCTGTCGCGCCAGCTGGCGCAGGCGGCGCACTACCCGGCGATCGACGTGCTCGGCAGCGCCAGCCGCGTCTTCACCCGCGTCACCAGCAAGCCGCACCGCGAGGCCGCCAACCAGCTGCGCGCGCTGATGGCGCGCTTCAACGAGGTGGAATTCCTGCTGCGCGTCGGCGAGTACCAGGCCGGCAGCGACCCGCTGGCCGACCGTGCGATCGAGCGCATGCCCGCGCTGAAGGCGCTGCTGCAACAGCGCTCCGACGAGCAGGCCGACTTCGACACCACGCTGCGCACGATGCAGGAGGCGGTGTCGTGAGCCGGCGCGGGAAAGCGACGCCGGCCCCGTGGGTGTGCCCATGAGCGGCGTGCTGCCGACGATCAGCGAGGCCCGGCAACTGCAGCGCCTGCGCACGCTGCGCGTGCAGCGCGCGCGCGAGGAGTGCGCGCGTGCCGCGGCGGCGGTGGTGCAGGCCGAGCAGGCGGTGGCCGAGCGGCAGCGTGCGATCGAGCGCAGCCAGCGCGCGCTGAAGGAGCTGGCCGACGCCGTGGTCTCGACGCTGGCCCCGCGCATGCCGCGCTGGTGCGACGTGGTGGCCGCGCAGCGCGACCGCCTCGCCGACCGCATCGAGCGCGACGAGGACGCACTGATCTCCGACGAGCAGGCGTTGGAGCTGGCGCAGGAGAAGTCTCAGCAGGCACGCGCCGAGCTGACGCGCGCGCTGGCGCGCGAGGACGCCGCGCAGGGCCTGACCCGCTCGGCGAAGCGCGCACGCGCGCATGCGATCGACCGCCGCATCGAGCTCGAAGTCGAGGAAGTGCGCCGCCCTGCCGCGCACGCCTGAACCAACCGTCCGACCCGCACCGACCATGAACGCACCCTCCGCCACCGCCCCCGCGCCGGCCCCCGCACCGGCTGCGCCGCGCGAGCGCGACGACGAGCCGCGCGGCGCTGGCGCCTTCGAACAGCAGCAGGCCGGTGCCACGTTCGAGCGGCTGCTGCGCGCCAAGAGCGCCGCGCGCGAGCGCCGGCAGGACGACGACGAAAGCGACGACGCCGAGCCCCAGCCCGACGGCGCGGCGGGCCTGCCGCACGCCGCGGCACCGAAGGCCGCGGCCACGCCGTCGGCCGCGGCTGCGCCGGCCGGCAGCGCACAGCTCGAGCAGCCTTCGGCCACGCTGCGCGCGGCCGCCGCCGAGGCGATGTACAGCACGCCGCTGTCGCCGCTGGCGGCCGGCGAGTCGGCCCACCAGTTCGAGGTCTCGCTGCGCGAGCCGCTGGGCGTGCCCGTCGAATTGCGTGCCACGCGCATCGTGAACCCGGCAGCAGTCGGCGGGCCGGCGGCGTGGTCGCTGACGGTGGCGGCCTCGGCGCGCGACGCCGCGCTGCTCAACCGCCACCTGCCGCGACTGAACGAGCGCGACGTCGACGGCCACGCGCGCGTCGAGCGCGACGACGAGGTCGCCGAGTGAACGCGGCGGCCGACCCCGCGGCCCACGATCCCCGCGCCCTGCCCTGGGCCCGCTCGCCGCGGCTGGCGCTGCGCGAGTTCGACGCCGCCGACCGTGCGGCGCTGCTGGCGATGCACCGCGACCCGCGCCTGCGCGAGCACCTGGTCGACGACTACCCGCTGCACGAGGACGCGGTGGCCGCGCTGTTCCTCGAGCGGCTGGCGCAGGCGTACCGCACGCACGAAGGCCTGGGCATCTGGCATGCCACCTCGCTGCAGCCGGCGCCGGCGTTCGCCGGCTGGTTCAGCCTGATGCCGCTGGCCGGCCGGCCCGGCGAGGTCGAGCTCGGCAGCCGCCTGCTGCCGTCGGCGTGGGGCAGCCGGCTGGCATTCGACGGCGGCGAGCTGCTGCTCGACCACGCGTTCGACCGCCTGGGCCTGCAGCACGTGTGGGGCATTTGCCACGAAGGCAACCGCAGCGCGCTGGCGGTGCTGGCCGTGCTCGGCTTCGAGCCGATGGGCGTGATGCCGTACGACGGCCAGCCCGCATGCCACTTTCGCATCGGCTTGAACGCCTGGCGGCGGCAGCGCAACACACCGCGAGCAACCCGGCTGCGCCAGGCGCTGCGCCCGAAGGCATCGGGCCGCGCGCCGACGGCCGACGCGATCGAAGGAACCTGCCCATGAGCTTCGCACGCCATCGTCAAGCCGCCGCGGCCGCGCGGGCCAAGGCCTCGATGAAGGACATCACGCGCCTGGTGCGCCAGGCGTTGTTCGACGCCGTGATCAACACCGACGACGCGATCCGCGGCGACCATGTCGCACTGACGGTCGAGCGTGCTGCGACGCCCACCGCGCCGGCGCGGCTGGCGCGCAGCCACCCCGGCGACGACGCGGCCCGCACGCAGGCGCGCGCGATGTACGAACGCTGCCTGAGGCACTACCGCGAGGTGGTGCGCGCGCAGGATGCCGCCTCGATGCACGACGACGTCGGCGCCGCGGTGGCCTGCTTCGTGGCCGCCGCCATGCAGGCACTGCACGGCACGAGCGCCACGCCGGCGACGCTGCTGCGCCTGGAGCGCCAGCTCGGCGGCGTCGTGCAGCGCAGCGCCAGCTGGTCGACCGCCGGTGCACAGGAGCGCCAGTTCTACTTCGAGCAGATGGCGATCCTGGCGGTGCTGATCGGCGAGTCGGCTGCGTTGGCGCGCAGCCAGGGGCCGGCCGCGCTGGCCAACGTGCAGCGCGCCGCGCGCGGCTACCTGCAGCAATTGCTCGGCCTCGATCCGCGCGCGCTCGCGCTCGACGCGCAGGGCCTGCGACCGGGCGATTCTCTGCGGGGCGCGCCAGCCGCCGTCGCCTGATCGCGATGGAAATCGGCCGCACGCTGCCAGTGGCCGGCCTCGGGCAGGCGGCTGCCGCATGGGCCGACACGCCGGTGGTGGGCGACGCCAGCGTCGAGGCCGACAATGCGCCGCCGCCCGAACCCGGCCAGAGCGCCAGCCACGGCGTCGAGAACGCGGGCCTGCAGGTCATCGCACGGGCACCGACCCCGGTGACCGAACTGCACAAGACCGACGACTTGCTACCGACCGCGACGTCGGCCGACAGCGACTTCGCCGCGCCGGCGGCGCTGCTGGTGCCCGCCACGCTGGTGGGCCTGCAGGTCGAGGCGGCCGCCGCGTGGCCGATGCCGTGGCGCGGCTTCGACCCGACGCCGCAGCGCATCGAGCGCGAGCCCGAGCGCCAGCCGCCCCCGCCGCCGACCGACGACGAGGCCGACCCGGAGCCCGAGGCCGCCGCCGCCGAGCAGGCCGACGACGACCAGCAGCCCGATGCCACCCAGGCGCTGGTCGAGGAGCCGCTCGAGACCGCCTGGTGCGAGCCGCTGACGCGCACGCTGCGCAGCGCGCTGGCCGGTCGCGTGCCGCCGCAGGCGCTGCTGGCGGCGGCCGATCAATGGAAGCGCGGCCGTTGCGTCGTGCTCGCGTGCCCCCAGGGCCATGACGCCGCCGGCCCGGCGTGGGCCTTCGTGCTGTGGCCGCGGCCGCAGCCGCGCGCGATCGACGGCGTCGCGCCGCCGCTGGCGCTGTACGGCCTGCAGGTCGACGCGCGGCTGCAGTGGTCGTCGCCGCCGCGACGCGGCCAGTGGTGCCACGTGCGCGTCGTCAAGGAACATCACCCGCGCACCGGGCGCCAGCTGGTGTCGCTCGACGATGCGCCGGCGCGCCAGCCGGTGCCTTGCGAGGTGCAGCTCGGCCCGGTGCTGGCGCGCTCGCTGCGCTGGTGCGAGGTGTGCGTGCGGATCCAGGCGGCGCAGCGGTTCTGGACCGCGCTCGGCGCGCAATGGAGCGTGCACGTGGTGGTGTGCGCCGAACCGTTGATCGCGCCGCCGCCGGCTGCGCATGGGAGTCCGTCATGCTGAGCACCACTTCACCGCCCCGGCGCGCCGCAGCCGCGCCGCGCCGCGCACCGCGCAAGGCGCCGTCGCCGCCGGCCGCCGTGCTGGCGTTGGCGCGCCTGGGCGATGCCGTGGCGCTGATCGATCGCCCGTCGCGCCAGCTCGCCTGGACCAGCGATGCCTGGCGCGCCCTGCTGCCGCAGGCCGCGCAAGTGCGCGACCTGGCGGCGCTCGAGTTGCACCTGGCCGGCCTCGGCGCCGCGCTCGACACCCCCTGCGACGACGGTGCACCCCGCCGTGTCGAGCTCGGCGACGCCCAGTGGAGCGCCGAGCTGGTGCCGCTGGATGACGCGCAGTGGCTGCTGCGGCTGGCCGACCGCCGCGAGCAGAGCCGCGCGCTGCAGCGCCAGCTCGACGACCGCGAGCAGCTGCTGTTCACGTCGCGGGTGTTTTCGGTCGGCGAGATGGCCACCACCCTGGCCCACGAGCTGAACCAGCCGATCGGCGCCACCGCCAACCTGCTGCGCGGCCTGCGCTCGCGGCTGGCACGCCGCAAGGCCGGGCTCGACGCCGAGGAAGGCGCCGCGCTGGAACGCGCGATCGAGCAGGTGATGTTCGCGGCGCGCGTGATCACCCGCATCCGCGAGTTCACGCATTCGCACCAGCCGCGGCACGGCAAGGTCGACCTGGCGGCGCTGCTGCGCGCCAGCGCGTCGCTGCTCGACTGGGACCTGCGGCGCAGCCGCGCGCGGCTGCAGCTCGAGCTGCCCGACGATGCCGTGCTGGTGCGTGGCGACGAGGTGATGCTGCAGCAGGTGCTGGTCAACCTGATGCGCAACGCGCTCGACGCGATGCGCAGCGACCCGCCGGCCAAGCCGCAGCTGAAGCTGACGCTGGCGGTCAAGGGCCAGGAGGCCGTGGTCGAGGTGTGCGACAACGGCTGCGGCCTCGGCGACGACGCGGCGGCCAAGCTGTTCGTGCCGTTCGCGTCGAGCAAGCCCAACGGCATGGGTATCGGGCTGTCGATCTGCCGCTCGTTCGTCGAGCTGCACCAGGGCCGCCTATGGTTCACGCGCAATGCCGACCGCGGCGCCACCTTCCACGTCGGCCTGCCGCTGCTGACCCCCTCCTCATCCACCGCAACCGCGACGAGCGCATCATGAGCAACCGCACCATCTACATCGTCGACGACAACGTCGAGTTCCTCGAGTCGACCCGCTTCTGGCTGAGCGGCGCGGGCTTCGACGTGCAGACCTTCGGCGACCCGGTGGCCGCAGTCGACGCGCTGGCCGCGCGTGACCGCAGCCGCAGCGCCTGCCTGATGCTCGACGTGCGCATGCCGCAGCTGTCGGGTCTCGACCTGCACGACGCGCTGATCGAGCGCGGCGCGCAGCTGCCGGTGATCTACATGAGCGGCCACGCCGACGTGCCGCTGGCCGTGCAGGCCATGCGCAAGGGTGCCGTCACGATGCTCGAGAAGCCGTTCGACGAGGGCGCGCTCGAGGCGGCGATCGACACTGCGTTCGCCGCCGCCACGCGGCCGGCCGCCCCGGCTGCTGCCGACGCCGCGCCGGCCGAGGATGCGCTCACCGAGGAGGCCCGCACCCGCTTCGCCGCCCGCGAGGCGCGGCTGACGCCGCGCGAGCGCCAGGTGCTCGGCTTCGTGATCCAGGGCATCTACAACAAGAACATCGCCGACCGCGTCGGGCTGTCGATCAAGACGGTCGAGCTGTACCGCGCGCGCGGCATGGCCAAGATGCAGGCGCGCTCGGTGGCCGAGCTGACCCGCATGATGGTCACGCAGCTGGCTTGACGCACCGCAGCCCGGGAGGCAACCATGCACGCCGACATCGACGTCACCCATGCCGACACGCTGCCCGTGCAGCCGCTGAAAGCCGCCCCCGCGCCCGCCACGACCCGCTTCGCCGCGGTCACGCGCTGGGGCACGATGTCGTTGCACGTCGACGGCGCGCCGGCGCCACACGCGGCCGCGGCGGCGCTTCTGCTCGACCGCTGCGACCCGCTGCTCGACGCGCTCGACGCCTGGCTGCACGCGGCGCTCGACTGGCAGTGGGCCGCCGGGCCGGCCGACGACGCACCCGCGCGGGCGCTCGCCACCGCCCAGTGCACGATCGACGGCGAAGGCACTGCGAATCCGCTGACCACGCGGCTGGAGCTGCCGTGGGCTCTGCTGCGCGCGCTGGGCGCGCCGGTGGGCCCGCTGTCCACCCGCCTGCAGTGGAGCGCCGTGCCGGCCGTGGTGGTGGTCTCGCAGCCGCCGATCGACGAGACGCAGCTGCGCCTGCTCGAGCGCGGCGGCGCGGTGGTGCTGCCCGAGTCGATGCGCGCGCCGTGGCACGGCCGCCTGCGCGCGCCGCACGAAGGTGCCCACGACGGCGTGGTGATCGAGCTGCCAGCGGCTGACCGCGCACGGCTGCCGGAGGCCGCCGCTGAGGCCGGCGAGCCCGGCGAGCGGCCGGTATGCGAGGTGCGCCTGAGCCCGCTGGGGCCCCTGCCGGCGGCCGTCCTGGCCGGCTGGAGCGCCGGCGCCACCATCGAACTGGCGCCGCGCGCCAGCCTGTGGCGGTGCGCCGGCCCCTCCGAGGCCGAGCGCTACCTCGCCGGCGGCCGGCTCCTGCCGTGGGGCGACGGCTGGGCGATGCTGATCGAGTCGATCTGAGAGCGCCCCCAAGGCAGCGCCGGCGCCGCCCGCCCCCGGGGTTGAGTCAAGTGGCAAGGCCACCTTGACTCACGGCCGGCGGCCGTTGCGCCGCAAAATTTTGAACCGTGGCGACGGCCCCCGCCACTTAGGGGGTCATGGACCTGACCCAATTCTCGCCCTCGTCGGCCCTGCTCACGGTGGTGATCCTGGCGCTCGCGCCGTTCATCGCCGTCATGGTCACCTCGTTCACCAAGCTGGTGGTCGTGCTGAGCCTGCTGCGCAACGCGCTCGGGCTGCAGCAGGTGCCGCCCAACGTCGTGATGAACGGCCTGGCGCTGGTGCTCAGCATCTACGTGATGTATCCGGTCGGCCTGGAGATGGGCAAGAAGCTGGAGGGCATCAACAACATCGGCAACAACACGCAGACGATGCTCAAGGCGGCCGACCAGGCCAAGGAGCCGCTGCGCGACTTCCTGGTCAAGCACAGCCGGCCGCTCGAGCGCGCGTTCTTCTTCAAGACCGCGCAGAAGGCGCTCAAGCCCGAGCACGCCGCCACGCTGACCGACCGCGACTTCCTGATCGTGGTGCCGGCGTTCACCGTCAGCGAGCTGGCGATCGCCTTCGAGATCGGCTTCCTGATCTTCCTGCCGTTCCTGGTGATCGACCTGGTGATCTCCAACATTCTGATGGCGATGGGCATGATGATGCTGTCGCCCACCACGGTGTCGATGCCGTTCAAGCTGCTGCTGTTCGTGCTGATCGACGGCTGGGTCAAGCTGACGCACGGCCTGATCCTGACCTACTTCTAGAGCGGGGCACACCATGCTTCACGCCGACATCGTTCACCTGACACAACAGGCGCTGTGGTTCGTGCTGCTGCTGTCGGCGCCGCCGATCCTGGTGGCGGCGGTGGTCGGCATCCTGATCGCGCTGGTGCAGGCCGCCACGCAGCTGCAGGAGCAGACGCTGCAGTACGTCGCCAAGTTCTTCGCCATCGTGATCACCATCTTCGTCACGGCCTCGATGCTCGGCGGCGGCCTCTACCAGTTCGGCGACCGCGTGTTCAGCAACTTCGCCGGCATGGTCCGGCAGTAGCCGCAGCGCCCGCCACGCCATGGAGCCGCTGGGCATCCTCGGCCCCCTGAGCGACACCGCGCTGCTGCTGGGGCTGTCGTCGGTGCGCGTGGCCACCGCCTTCCTGCTGGTGCCGCTGTTCACCTCCGATCTGATCCCGCCGCTGGTGCGCAACGCGATGTTCCTCGCGGTGGCGCTGCTCGGGCTGGCGCTGCAGCCGTCGGCGGCGCCGCTGGCGCTGACCACCTGGCAGTGGGTGACGCTGTACGCGAAGGAGGCCTTCATCGGCGGCGCGCTCGGCTTCTTCTTCGGCGGCATCATGTGGGCTTTCGAGGCCGCGGGGCAGCTGATCGACACCAAGGTCGGCACCTCGCAGGCGCAGCTGTCCGACCCGCTTTCGGGTGCCCAGGTCACGCTGACCGCCGCGCTGTTCGGCCGCCTGGCGAGCTGGGTGTTCATGGCCGGCGGCGGCTTCATGGTGATGATCGGCACCATCTACGAGAGCTTCGCGCTGTGGCCGGTGCGCGCCGCGGCGCCGTCGCTGGTGAGCGACGGCTTTCGCCTGTTCGAGGGCGAGTTCGGCCGCATCATGCTGCTGACGCTGCTGGTCGCCGGCCCGGCGCTGGTGCTGATGTACCTGATCGAGGGCGTGCTCGGCCTGATCAACCGCTTCGCGCAGCAGCTCAACGTGTTCTCGCTGTCGCAGTCGCTGAAGGCGGTGGCGGCGGTGTGGATCATCTGGATCCAGCTCGCATCGCTGACGCAGCTGCTGCAGGAAGACCTGCTGTCGCGCGGCGCGATCGCGCTGCGCGTGCTGCGCGCGCTGCTCGGAGGCTGACATGGCCGACAAGAACGACGGCGCCGACAAGACCGAACAGCCGACACCGAAGCGGCTCGAGGACGCGCGCAAGAAGGGCGACGTCTCCAAGAGCAAGGAAGTCAGCAGCACGGTCGGGCTGATCATCTGGCTCGGCCTCGGCGCGCTGGCCGTCACCTACGCCGGCGCGCGCTTCGCCGCGCTGTGGGACATGCTGTTCGCCACCGTCGGCCAGGGCTGGATGCACACCGGCTTCGCCGGTGCCGCGCGCGACATCGGCGCCAAGGCCGCCGAGCTGGCGCTGATGCTGGTGGCGATGCTGCTGGTGCCGGTGGCCGCGGTCGGCCTGCTGACCGACTTCCTGCAGATCGGCCCGGTGCTGGCGTTCGAGAAGATCAAGCCCAACCTCGAGCACTTGAACCCGGTCGAGGGCTTCAAGCGCATGTTCTCGATGGACAACCTGATCGAGGTGGTCAAGTCGGTCGTCAAGACGGCGCTGCTGTTCGCGGTGGGCTGGCTGCTCGTCAAGTCGTCGCTGCCGCAGATCGTGCTGCTGGCGCGCTCGGCCGAGCTCTCGCCGCAGGCGCTCGGCGGCATGCTGTGGAGCCTCACGCTCAAGCTGCTGGCGTGGACGGTGGCGCTGTTCGCACTGCTGTCGATCCTCGACGCCGCCTACCAGAAATGGTCGTTCACCAAGAAGATGCGCATGAGCATGCGCGACATCAAGCAGGAGATGAAGGAGAACGAGGGCGACCCGCACATCAAGGGCAAGCGCCGCCAGATGGCCCAGGAGTGGGCGCAGGGCAGCGCGGCCAACGCGGCGCGCGGCGCCGCGGCGCTGGTGGTCAATCCGACCCACATCGCGATCGCCATCGACTACGACCGCGAGCTCAACCCGGTGCCCACCATCGCCGCCAAGGGCGAGGATCACGTGGCGCGCGCGATGCGCCAGGCCGCCGAGGAAGCCGGGGTGCCGATCGTGCGCAACATTCCGCTGGCGCGCGACCTGCTCAAGCGCGGCGAGGTCGGCGAGGTCATCCCGGCGGACCTGTTCGACATCATCGCCGAGGTCATCCTGTGGGCGCGCGAGGTGAAGGCCGAGGTCGAGGCGCAACGCAACAATGAGCTGGTGTCGCCCGAGGCGGCACCGCGCCGGCGCATCGAGGCCCCCGGCGAAGACCTCACCCACTATCCGGAGAACAGATGACACCCCCACGCTCACGTTGTTCTTTGCCTTGCGGCCAGCATGCCGCAAGGCGTTCGGCAGCCGCTCGCGAGCGCGCAGGCGCTCGCTCGGTGCGGCCTCACCCCCCCGAGGGGGCTTCAGCCTCCTCGAGGCGGCTCTACGGAGGCTGACATGGAATCCTTCGCACTCAGTTTCGCCAGCATGCTGCTGGCGCTGGCCGTGGTGATCGGCCTGGCCTGGGTCGCGCTGCGCTTGCTGCGCGACCGCCTGCAGCCGCGCGTCAAGGCCGGCGCGGCCGGCCACGACGACGCGCTGCGCTTCGTGCGTGCGCTGCCGGTGGGCGCCAAGGAACGGGTCGTGATCGTCGAGCACCGCGGCGCGCGCTGGATGCTCGGCGTGGCGGCCGGCGGCGTCAGCACGATCGCCCACTGGCCGGCGGCGCAGCCGAGCATGGGCACCACGACGACGGGCAGCGAGCCGGGCCGGCCCTGAGGGTCGCTCCC
>Ga0335084_10003671_pt1 | contig 15037 bp, 10 predicted proteins | sample Lox_Sample_44_FD_206721 | JGI IMG/M metagenome (GOLD analysis project Ga0335084, IMG submission 206721) | Soil microbial communities from Loxahatchee National Wildlife Refuge, Florida, United States - Lox_Sample_4.4 | ecosystem: Environmental > Terrestrial > Soil > Wetlands | place: USA...
GATGGCGGCGGGCCTCAGACCCAGCCGTTCGCAGATTCGCTCTTCGACGTCCGGACCGAGATGGCCGAATGTGCCCACCACGCCGGAAATCTTTCCGACGCGCATGTCTTCAGCGGCGGCGTCGAACCGGACGGCGTTCCGGCGCAGTTCGTCGTACCAGAGCGCCAGCTTCAAGCCGAAGGTGATCGGCTCGGCCTGGATGCCGTGGGTGCGGCCGATCTGGACTGTGTATTTGTGCTCGAGCGCCCGCTCGTGCAAAATCGAACCCAATTCGGCGACCTCGCGGCGGATCAGTGCCGAGGCCTGCGCGGTCATGAGGGCCTGGGCGGTGTCTACTACATCATTCGAAGTCAGGCCGAAGTGGAACCAGCGGGAGGCTTCGGGATGCCCGGCCTTCGCCATCGACTCGGCGACGCTGGTGGTGAAGGCGATGACGTCATGACGCACTTCGCGCTCGATTTCATTGATCCGATCCACTGAAAAGTCAGCGTGATCCCGCAGAGCAACGGCGGCGTCGCGGGGTACTTCGCCGCTGTCCGCCAGCGCCTCGACGGCAGCCAGCTCGACCTCCAGCCACTGGCGGAAGCGGTTGTCCTCGCTCCAGATTCGGCCCATCTCGGGTCGCGTATAGCGTGTAATCATGTCAGTAAACGAAAACCTCGGTTTGGTGCCGTGGTTCAGCTACTACAAGTTTAGTAAATAACGTCCGGCCCTCCAGCGCCTGCGACGCCGCCAGTTGCACGATGGCCGGATGGTTGTTGTGCTCGCTGATATGTCCCAGAATCAGCGTGCTGGTTCGTGTGTCGAGGTCGTTGCGGATGAAATTCGATACCACGTCGTTCGAAAGGTGTCCGTTGCGTCCCATGACTCTCTGCTTCACCGACCAGGGGTAAGGCCCTACCTTCAGCATATCGAGATCGTGGTTCGATTCGAGGATGAGCAGGTCGCTGCCGGCGACGTGCACCTTGATGGAGTCGGGCAGGTAGCCGAGGTCGGTGACCTGGCTGATCTTGATGCCCTGCGTACGGAAGGAGAAGGCAACCGGGTCGGCGGCGTCGTGCGGGACGGTGAAGCTGTCCACTTCGATGTCGCCGACGGTGAACGACGAACCCGCCTGAAAGCGCTCGAGAGCGGGCGTGTATTCGCCCCAGGGGATGGCGGGCGAAGTCAGGGTGGTGAGGTAGACGGGAATATTACGCCGGCCGGCGCAGCGGGCCATGGGGACGAGTCCGGCGACGTGGTCGGTGTGCTCATGGGTGACGAGGATGGCGTCGAGGACTTCGCCGTCCTCACCAATGGCGGTGAGGCGGGCGAGGATTTCCTTGCGGCTGAGCCCGGCGTCCACCAGGATGCGTGTTCGCTCGGTGGCGATGAACGTGGAATTCCCCGCGCTGCTGGAGGCGAGAACGCAAACCTTGACCAAATCGCAGGGTCGCACAATGGGCGGGGGATGTCGAGAGGGCGAGGAGGACACGCGCCCAGAGGTCTTGCATCACAGCAATAACCGTGCTGATGATGCCCATCGCTGCCAACGCGATTTTTGTTGCGGCGTTGATGGGTGTGGCATTGTCGGAAACCATGTTCCACACGTCTAGGATCAGGTTCGCCGAACCCGGCCGAATGGCGGTCAGCCGAAGTTTATGCTGCCCTGTGATGCCGCGGAGTGCTGCGACCTTGCCATAGCCACTCGCAACCCCCTGGAGGACCGGCACGAGATCGTCAAGCGACATCGTGCCATCGTCGACCTCAGGCCCGGTGTATCTCAGCACGATCTCCAGTTCGGCCTTGGGCATGTGGGCATTCTATCAGTCAGCGTCCGTCGTTAGCTGTTGAGAGGTTATTAATCACGGGCCTCCGCGGTAAAGTGGTGACTTGGGTTCTATGTTTCCAGAGGCTGAGGTGCGGAAGTTGCGCAAGGTGCCGCGGCATGTTGCCGTGGATGCCGAGAGCGTGTCTCCGCGCGTGCAGGAAGCGCTGAAGCGCGCGAACCAGTTGCTGCTCACCTTGCAGCATGCAGAAGGCTACTGGTCGGGTGAACTCACTGCCGATTCCACGCTGGAATCCGATTACGTCCTGCTGCAGCTCTGGCTGTATCAGCCGGACGGGCATGGCTGGAATCCTCCGACGCGGGGGCGGATCGACAAAGCGTGCGCCGCGATCCTCGACCGGCAGTTGCCCGATGGCGGATGGAACATCTACACCGGCGGACCTTCGGAGATCAGCGCGTCGGTGAAGGCGTATTCGGCGCTGCGAATCGCGGGGTATGAGGCGTCGCATCCGGCGATGGTGCGCGCGCGGCACACCATACTCAAGCTGGGCGGCCTGCAGGCGACCAACAGCTACACCAAGATCAACCTGAGCCTGTTCGGTTTGTATCCGCGGCGGTATGTCCCGAGCGTTCCGCCGGAGATTACGCTGCTGCCGGGTGACGTCCTTTATCAGATGTCGTCGTGGAGCCGCGCCATTCTGGTGCCCCTGTCGATTGTGCAGGCGGCGGGGATGGAGCGCTATGCTCCCGATGGCGTCACGCTCGACGAGATCTTCCTGCCCGATGTGAAGCTGAAGATGCCGTCGCGGGAGCGGCTTTCGGTGTTCTTCCTGCACCTCGATCGCGTGATCAAGCTGTGGGAGCGGCGCGGGTCGAAGGACGTGCGGTCGGCGGGGTTGCGCGAGGCGGAGCACTGGGTGCTGGACCGGACGCGCTACACCGAGGGGCTGGGCGCGATTTATCCGGCGATGATGTACACGATCATGGCGCTCGATTCACTGGGGTACGCGGACGATCATCCGGATTTGATCGATGCGATTCGGGCGTTCGACGGGCTCATGATCGAGACCGAGAGCCGGTTCCAGTTCCAGCCGTGCTATTCGCCCGTGTGGGACACGGCGATTTCGGCCTTTGCGCTGGGCGAGGCGGGGGCGATGTCCGAGGCCGAGCTGACGCGCGCGGCCGACTGGCTGCTGACGAAGGAAGTGCGGCGCAAGGGCGACTGGAGCGTGAAGCGGCCGAACCTGGAGCCGGGCGGGTGGGCGTTCGAGTTCGCCAACGAGTATTACCCGGACATCGATGACACCGCGATGGTGCTGCTGGCGTTCCTGTACGCCAAGGCGTCGGATGCGGAGCGGCAGGCGAGGGCGACGCGGCGGGCCCTGAACTGGGTGATCGGGATGCAGGGGTCGGACGGCGGATGGGCGGCGTTCGACGTGGACAACAACTGGCAGATCCTGAACAAGATTCCGTTTGCCGATCACAACGCGATGCTGGACCCGAGTTGTCCGGACATTACGGGGCGCGTGCTGGAGGCACTGGCGCGGCACGGGCTGGGGCAATACGATCCGGCGATTCAGGGCGGCGTGCGCTATTTGCTGGGCGCGCAGGAAGCGGACGGGAGCTGGCACGGCCGGTGGGGCGTGAATTACGTGTACGGCACGTTCCTGGCGCTGCGGGGGTTGCGGGCGGCGCGGGTGGCGGCGGCGGGTCCGGCGACCCAGCAGGCGGCGCAGTGGCTGCGGTCGGTGCAGAATGCCGATGGCGGGTGGGGCGAGAGCTGCGCGAGCTATGAGGTGAATCGGTTTGTCGCGGGGCCGAGCACGGCATCACAGACCGCTTGGGGTGTGCTGGGGTTGCATGCGGCGGGCGATACCACTTCGGCGGCGGTGCGGCGCGGGGTCGAGTGGCTGGTGGCGCATCAGCTTCCGAACGGCGACTGGGCAGAGGATCTCATGACCGGCACGGGATTCCCGCGAGTATTCTACCTGCAGTATCACTTGTACCGGCACTACTTCCCAGTGATGGCGCTGGCGATGTTCAAGGCCGGCTGAGGAGTCCGCGGCCGCGCAGCCAGTTGGCGAGCAATGTCGGCCAAATGGAGAGCGTTGCGTCGCGTTGCGCCAGGCCCGTTCCGTGCGGACCGTGCGCGAAGATGTGCATTTCGGCGGGCACGCCGGCTTTCTGCAGCGCCTCATAGTACATGATGCTGTTTTCGACGGGCACCACGTTGTCGTCCTGTGTGTGCCAGATAAAGGTAGGCGGAGTCTGGGGCGTGACCTGTGTTTCGTTGGAGAGGAGATTCTCCAGAGCTTCGCCGGGGTGATCGCCCAGAAGGTTCTGGTGCGAACCGGTGTGCGTGAACGGCGGCCGCATGGAGATCACCGGGTAGGCGAGGATGGCGAAGTCCGGGCGGGTGGCGGAGTCGAAGTGCGTGGAGGCGGAAGAGGCCAGGTGGCCCCCCGCTGAGAATCCCCAAATGCCGAGCCGATTGGAGGCGATACCGAACTCCTTCGCGCGTGAGCGGACGATGCGGACCGCCTGTTGCGCGTCACCAAGCTCGATGGGGTGGTGGTAGCGCGGGCCGAGGCGATACTTCAGCACGAACGCGGAAATGCCGAGCGAATTCAACCACTCGGCGATCTGGACGCCTTCGTGATCCATGGCGAGATCGTGATAACCGCCTCCGGGGCAGACGATGACTCCGGTGCCGACGGTTTTCGCGGCGGGCACAACGAAGAACGTCAGCGAGGGCTTGTCGGCGTCGGTGTTGCCGAGTGCGCCGGGCGCTCCCTCGGGCCAGAGGAGCTCTGTGGAGGGCCTGGTTTGTTGCGCGCACGCGAGCGTGGCGGCGGCGAGGACTGCGGCGACGAATCGGAGCATGACAGCTCTCAGCTTACTGCGGATTCCTCAATGACGAGCTGACCCCTGGTGGCGTCGAGCGTGGCGAGCACGCCGAGAGGCAGGGTGAGCTGATTGTCGGTGTGGCCGATGAGCAGTCCGGTCAGGGCGGGCACGCCAGCGCCGCCAACGATCTGATCGAGTACCTGGCCGAGGCTGAGCGTGGAGGCGAAGGCCGGTTTGTCGCCGGGTCCGCAGTCGGCGCATTCGCCCAGGACAATACCCGCGGCCGAGGCGAGCTTCCCGGCGAGGCGGAGCTGGGTGAGCTTGCGGTCGATGCGGTAGGGCGGCTCGTCGACGTCTTCGGTGAAAAAGATGGCGTTGCGGGTGTCGATCTCCCAGGGGGTGCCCATCAGCGAGCAGATGAGCGTGAGGTTGCCTCCGATGAGGCGGCCGTGCGCGGTACCGGGATGGATGGTGCGCAGGGGATGGGTATCGGCGAGTGGGTTCGCTGCGGGCGGGTTGGCGAGCGGACCGATGGGTTCTTTCGTGAACAGCGCCTTGCGGTAGTAGTTCAGAGTGTACTCGGTGAAGTGGGCGGCGTTGCCGTTGAAGAGGATCACCGGGCCGTGAAACGTGACGAGACCGGTTTGTTTGTGGATGGCAAGATGCAGCGCGGTGATGTCGCTGAAGCCGCTGAAGACCTTCGGGTTGTCGTGGATGAGCTTGTAGTCGATGCGGTCGAGGAGTTGGGCGCTGCCGTAGCCGCCGCGGATGCAGAAGACGCCGCGGATGTCGGGGTCGCGGAAGGCGCCGTGAAGATCGTCGAGGCGCTCGTCGATGGCGCCGCCGAGATAGCCGAGCTGTTTGCCGACGTTACGGCCGAGCTTCGGCTTCAAGCCCAGATATTCGATCGCTTTGACGGCGGTGGCGAGATCGCCAGGGTCGGAGACGTTGGTGGCGGGCGTGATGAGCGCCACGGTGTCGCCCTCGCGCAGGGCGGGCGGCTTTAGCAGCGTTCCGGGCGGCGGCTGCGTTTGCGGACGGATGGCGCCGGCGGAGAGCGCAACAGCGGAGACGAATCCGCGCCTCGTCATTTCTGGACATCATAGCGCAGCGTGACGACGGGGAGGCTGTGATACCGTGAAGGCACGGTACGTCATGAGCACGAATCTGGATTCTCTGAAGACCGAGGTTGAGCGGTTTCTGGCCGAACAGGAGTTCAACGTGTTCTACGGGCAGTCACGCACGCTCGATTCGCATCCGATCGTCTACTGGGACACGGCGAAGTATCCGGATTATCGGAAATTCCTCGCCGTGGCACGGGGCGCGGGCGTGAAGATGGTGGTGTTCCATCATCGCGAGTTCACGCCGGATCTGATCGACGATGCGCTGGACCGCCTGGAGGCGGCCGGAGTGCCGCTCGAGGAATCGCGCCCGCTGGAGCGACGGCTGAAAGACCTGCGCGTATACGAGGGGTTCACGTGCTCGCTGGAGCTCTCCTTCGACTGCGAGGGGCGGATCTACATATTTGAAACCAGCACGGACTGGTACGACGAACTGTCCGACATCCTGGACGAGATCGATATGTACGGCGCCGACGAGCAGGAGGACGACGAAGGTCCCATCAGCGGGTATTTCTCGCAGAACTGAGGCCATTGGAGATGGTGCCGGGTGCGCGCTGGCTGTTTCCTGCGGTGGCGGATGAGGCGGCCGCGGACCTGGCTCGTTCGCTGGGCGTTCAGCCGCTGACGGCGCGTGTGCTGGTCGCGCGCGGGCTCACGGATGCGGCCGAGGCGAGGCGGTTCCTTTCCCCTTCGCTGGAACACTTGCACGATCCCGCCCTGATGGCGGGCATGACCGAGGCGGTGGCGCGGCTCCGGCGGGCGATCGCGGCGGGCGAGAAGATCCTGATCTACGGCGATTACGACGTGGACGGATCGACGTCGGTGGTGATTCTGAAGAAAGCCATCGAGATGGCGGGCGGGCAGGCGGATTTCCACGTGCCGCACCGGTTGCGCGACGGCTATGGGATGCGCGCTGAGGTGATCGAGATGGCGGGGGCGCGCGGGGTCTCGCTGATCGTCAGCGTGGACACGGGGATTCGCGCGGCGGAGGTGGTGCGGGGGGCGCGGGAACGCGGGATCGACACGATCGTCACCGATCATCACCTGCCGGAAGAGGAACTGCCGCCGGCGCTCGCGGTGATCAATCCGAACCGGCACGATTGCAGGTATCCCGATAAAAACCTCTGCGGCGCGGGCGTCGCGTTCAAGCTGGTGCAGGCGCTGGTGGCGACCCTGGGATGGCCGGAAGCGAGGCAGGCGCGAGTACTGGAATCGTTTCTGAAGCTGGTCTCGATTGCGACGGTGGCCGACGTGGTGCCGCTGACGGGCGAGAACCGGATCATCGTGAAGCACGGGCTCGACGGACTGCGGTCTGCGCGAAACCCGGGACTGAAAGCGCTGCTGGAGACGGCTGGGTTCCGCGATGGCGCGGCGCCGACGGCAGGCCAGGTGGCGTTTCGTGTGGCGCCCAGGATCAACGCGGCCGGAAGGATGGCCAGCGCCGACGATGTAGTGGAGATGTTTCTCACCGCGGATGCCGAACGCGCGCGGGCGATCGCGGCACAGCTCAACCAACTCAATCAGGAGCGGCAGCAGACTGAGGCCGAGATCGTACAGGCGATTCTGGAGGAGTGCGAGCGGGTGCCGGTGACCGCCGAGCAGGCGGCGCTCGTGTTCTGCGGGCGAGACTGGCATCGCGGCGTGGTGGGGATCGTGGCCAGCCGGCTGGTGGAGCGGTTCTGCCGCCCGGCGATTGTGCTGAGCGAAGACGGAGCGACGGGTGAGGCACAGGGATCGGGGCGGAGCATCCCCGGGTTCCATCTGCTGGAGGCACTGGAATCCATGGCCGAGCTTTTCACGCGCTTTGGAGGCCACAAACAGGCGGCGGGGGTCGGGCTCACAGCGTCGCGTGTGCCGGAGTTTCGAGCGCGCCTGAATGCGTGGACGGCGGCGAGGCTGTCGGCAGACGACTTCCGGCCACGAGTGGAGATCGACGCGGTGGCGGAGGCGAAGGAGATTCGCGACGAAACAGCGATGGAACTGATGTCGCTGGGGCCGTTCGGGTTCGGCAACCCGTCGCCGGTGATCGCGATCAGCGGCGCCGAGGTGGCCGGCGTGCCGCAAATCTTCAAGGAGAAGCATCTGCGGGCGTGCCTGCGGCAAAACGGGCGGATGCTGGCGATGACGGCCTGGCGGTTTGCTGAACGCGCTGCGGAGTTCGCTCGGGGGGCACGGGTGGATGCAGCAATCACCGTGGAGGCCGACGATTTCGCTCTGAGCCAGGGATTACCGGGGTGGGGCGTGGTGCTCCGGGATCTGCGGACGGCAGCGCCGGATTCACCAGCTTAATTCGATCTGATAATCGCTGGAGCCTGGGCCGGGGTCCTGGATTTCGAATATCAGGCTGAAGCCGTTCTGATCCGAAGGTGTTTCCACGATTTCCACTGTGCCGCGGCCGTGCAGTTTGCGGATGGCCAACGGCAGGCCGGCCCGATGCGGAAGCGGCCGGTCAAAAAGGGGCTGCTCGCCGGTCACGTGACCGCTCGAGAGCGTGGACGAATCGCGCACGGTGACCCGGACTGCACCCGTGACCTCCCCGGACCAGAACAAGGCGCGGCGGGCTTCGACCTTTCTTTCGGTGACATCCGGCTCTCGCCATTCCAGCGTGAAGCGGCACGCCCGTCGGCCGCCGCAGCCCTCGGCGATGCCAACTCGCACGGTGTAGTTGTTGGCGGCGAGCGGCTGTTCGAGGATGCGGATGTTCCCTCCGGCATCGCTGCCGGAAACGCGGACCAGCATGTCGGCCCGAGGAACTGGCCGTTCGAAACGGGCGCGCGCGTCAGTGAGAGGCAGCCCGTGGGGCATGGTGGCCCGGCACTCCGAGAGGCGGCACTCGACGACGGTTTCGCCTTCGACGCGCCCGCTCCAGGTGAGCTTCACCGGCTTGCCAAGCTCCGGTCGTGCCCCATCGCCCTGCCAGCCCACGTCCTTCCATGGTTTGCGGCCTGGGACGATCTGCTCGACCGGACTGTCCCAGTACAAGGCGATGGAGTAATGGGACCGGCCGTCCTGTCGGTCTTCAATGCTAACGGCGACACTATAGTCGTTTTCCAGCGTGGGTTGCTGGGTGACGCGCGCGCTTCCGCGGCCTTCGAGGATATCGAGGCGAACGATCTGGCGCGAATCCACCGGCGGCTGGAGGACGCGATACCGTTGATTCTGCACAGGTTCGCCGCGCGGGCTGGAAGCCTCCAGGCGGCCGCCCTGGAGAAGGAGAACCGCCGACTGATCGACGTCACCCTCCCAGAGAAACCCCGGGATGCGCGTCTGGGCGAAGGCCGTGGCCGCAAGGAAGAGAAACAAAGACGCTCGGGCGAGCGTCGAACCGGCAGTCATACGCCTTACAAATCTATGACTTACGTGTGTTACAATAATATCGACCTTATCACTAACTTGATGGAAGACGGAACGGCGCATCGGTTGTAGAATAGTACGTCGCGGGCACTAGTGCTATGCCCGCGAACAGCGCTCGCCGTCCGAGCCTCGACGATCCTGACCGACAGAGAACTGATAAATGGGTGTTCCCGCTTTGCTGCTGGCTTCGTCTTTCAGCTCGCAGCTATACAATTCGCTCTTCGACGACACTTTTACCGGCCTGTACCATCTTCAGCCGTTCGACTACTTCATCCTTCTGCCATACTTCGGCATCCTGATGGTGCTTTCGATGTACGGGATGCACCGGTTCGAGATGATCCGGGGCTACCTGAAGCACCGCAGGCAGCTTCGGGACGAGGCTCCGCAGAAGTTCGCGCAGCTTCCTCGGGTGACCATCCAGTTGCCGCTGTACAACGAGCGCTTCGTGGTGGATCGGCTGCTGGAGGAGACGAGCAAGATCGATTATCCGCACGAACTGCTGCAGATCCAGGTTCTGGACGACTCTACCGATGAGACGCACCCGTTCACCGAACGTTTGGTAGGCGAATACAGGGCCGCTGGCTTGCCGATTGAGTATCTGCATCGCACCAACCGGCACGGGTTCAAGGCGGGCGCGCTTCAGGAAGGGCTGAAAACCGCGACCGGCGAGTTTGTAGCCGTCTTCGACGCGGACTTCGTTCCGCCGCGCGACTTCCTCCAGCGCACCGTGCACTTCTTCTCCGATCCGAAAGTCGGCGTGGTGCAGACCCGATGGGCGTATCTGAACCGGCACTACAATCTGCTGACCGAAGTGGAGGCGATGCTGCTGGACGGCCATTTCGTCCTGGAGCACGCGGCGCGTTATGGCGGCGGCTTGTTCTTCAATTTCAACGGCACGGCGGGCATTCTGCGCAAGTCGATGATTGACGACGCGGGCGGCTGGCAGCATGACACGCTGACCGAGGATTCCGACCTCAGCTATCGCGCGCAGTTGAAGGGCTGGCAGTTCGTGTATGTGCCGACCGTGGAATGCGCATCTGAGCTGCCGGTGGACACCTACGGGTTCCAGGTTCAACAATCGCGGTGGGCCAAAGGCCTGACCCAGGTTGCCATCAAGCTGCTGCCCGCGATTCTACGTGCGAACGTTTCGAAGCGGCGCAAGGTGGAAGCGTTCATGCATCTCACCCCGAACATCTCGTATCCGCTCATGCTGGTCATCTCGGCGCTGATGCTGCCAGTGATGATCGTGCGGTTCTACATGGGCTGGATGCAGATGGTCATCATCGACCTGCCGCTGATTATCGCGTCATTCTGGTCGATCATGGCGTTTTACCTGATGGCGCACAAAGTTCTGTTCCCGAAGGACTGGAAAAGGGCGGCGATGCTGCTGCCGGCACTGATGGCCGCCGGCGTGGCGCTGACGCTGAGCAACTCGAAAGCGGTGCTGGAGGCGGTTTTCGGCGTTCAGACCGCTTTTGCGCGCACGCCCAAGTATGCGATCGGCGAGCAGAAGGTGAAAGTGCGGACGAAGAAGTACCGCAGCCGGAGCGGGTGGCTGCCGTACGCTGAGATTGCCGTGGGCTGCTGGTTCGTGTACATGGTGCAGTTCGCCATCGACACCATCAACTTCCCGGCCATCCCGTTCCTGATGCTGTTTGTCTGCGGCTACTGGTGGGCAGGCTTCAGCACCCTGTGGCAGGAATACCAGGCTCGGCAGCGGTGGGCGCGCGCACAGGCTGGTGTGGCCGCCGCTGTGCCGGCTTCAAAACGGCCCTAGACCGCACGTCGCTTATTCCACTTCCGGGCTTGCCGCAGTGGCGGGGCCATCGCCTTTGTTCTGGCGGATCACCGTCGTTTCGTCTGAGAAGAATGACCGGCGGCCGGTGTCCGGGTATTTCAGCGGGTCGGCGTGGATGGTATAGCCGCTCGCGGTTCCAGCCAGTGTGAAGCGGTAGCCGTTGTGAACAGGCTTTACTTCGTCGCCCAGGTCCTCCAGCTTCGTCGCGTAGCGATCATGCCCGGTGTAGTAGTTGACCTCGGCGGTGTTGATGGCGCGGATCTCGAGGATCGCGCTGAGTTCGTTAGCGGGCGCAGTTGAAGCCGCGCCCGCCAGGGCCGCACAGAACACGAGAAGGCTGGCGATCATTCCGTCAATGATCGCACAGTGCGGCAGTTACTCCAGCGCGTACAGATTCCCGTCCGTGCTGCCGAAGTAGACCACGCCGTTATCCACTGCGGGCGAGGACAGGATGGAGCCGAGCTCGTAGAGCTTCGCGCCGCCAATGTACGACTCGTCGAAGAAATCGGAGCGATAGATCGCCTTGAAGTTGAAGGTACCATCGGGCGCGATCACACCGTAGGCGTTCTTCTTCGAGCCCTCGGTCTGGAACTCCCAGGACACCTTGCCCGCGGCCATATCGAACGCACTGAGCTTGCCGTTATAGGAGCCGAAGTACGCGATGTCGCCCGCAATCGCGGTGGAGGAGAACACCGGGAATTTCATGTCGGTCTTTGAGCGCACGCTGCCGGTGGCGGCGTCGAGCACATAGAAGTTCGCGGGGATCGACGCGCCGACGTAGATGGCATCGCCCTTCTGAGCGACGCTGGCGTTGATCCAGGTGCCGTGGTTGTCGAAGTCCCACTTCTTCGCTCCAGTCTTAGCGTCAAGCGCGTAGAGGTGCGCGTCGCGGCAGCCGAAGTAGACAACTCCATCGATCACAGCGGGCGAGGCCTGGATGCCCTGGTGGTTGTGCGTCTGCGGATCGGTGCCGGTCTGGAAGTGCCATTTCTCAGCGCCCGTGGTTGTGTCCAGGGCGTAGAAGATGCTGTCCCAGCTTCCGACGTAGACGATGCCATCGGCGACAGCGGGCGAGGAGTGGACCACGTCGCCAGTGCCGTGTTTCCATTTGAGCTGGCCGCTGGCGGCGTCAACCGCATAAATATTGCCGTCGCCGCTGCCGAAGTAGACGATTCCATTGACGACTGCGGGTGACGATTGCCAGGTATCCCAGAAATCGGGGCTGGTCTGGGTCACCGGCTTCGAGTAATGAAGATTCTTCGCCTCGAATCGCCTCTCGCCGGCCGTTTCGAACTTCCATTTCAGCTTGCCGGAAGCGGTATCGACAGCGTAGAGAAAGCCGTCATAGCTGCCGAAATAGGCAACGCCCTCGACGACGGCCGCCGATGAGCGCACGGGGCCGGTGGTCGAGAACTTCCAGAGCTGCTTTCCAGTAGCGAGGTCGACAGCATAGAAGCCGCCGTCGTCGCTGCCGATGTAAGCGACCGTACCGACGATGGAGGGCGAGGTGAGGATAGGTCCGTTGGTCCGGAAGGTCCATTTCACGCCCTTGAGCTGGCGGGGGCCGGTGGAACTATAAATCCCCGTATGAGCGGGGTTGGCGCGGAACATGTTCTGCGCGAACACAGCGGGAGGCACGACAGCCGCCAGCGCTGCAAGAATGCAGAGCTTCATGGGGTCGTTGTAATAGACGCGGCAGACGGCGTGGGGTGCCGAAGGAGGTGTAGCGGAGTCGTCACCGGTTCTTTATCCGACCGAAAACAGGAAATGCTACCGTCGTCGCATTGTATGACCACTCCATTCAAGGGTCTGCTGATATCGCTGTGTCTATTGCCCGCCGCATTCGCCCAGTTTGAGACTGGCAGCGTGCTGGGAACTGTTACGGATAAGAACTCGGGGGTCGTCCCGAGTGCGAAAATCCAGTTAACCAACGCCGATACGGGGGTCACCTCGGAAACCACCACGGATGGTGCGGGAAGCTACGAATTCCCCACGGTCCGTATCGGCCGCTACAGTGTGAGCGCCGAAGCGGCGGGGTTCGCGAAGGCCGTCGCCAATGACGTCCGGGTGAACGTAAGCTCACGACAGAGGGTGGACCTGCAGATGGCCATCGGTCAGGTGAGCGAATCGGTGGAAGTGACGGCGGGTGCGCCGCTGGTGGAAACCGAAACGAGCCAGCGCGACCAGGTGGTGGGCCACGAAACAACCGTCGAGCTTCCCCTGAACGGCCGTCAGTACTCGCAACTCGTGCTATTGACCTCGGGCACCAAGTATTCGCCCATCGGCACGGGCAGCGCGGTCACGGTTCTCACTCGCGAGGCTTCGTTCAATGTCAACGGCCTGCGCAGCACCTTCAACAATTTTCTGCTCGACGGTGTGGACAACAACGCCTACGGGACCAGTAACCAGGGCTTTTCAAATCAGGTGATGCAGCCCCCGCCAGACGGGGTAGCCGAGTTCCAGGTGGTCACCAACAACGAGAGCGCGGAGTACGGACGCAGCGCCGGGGCGACCATCAACGTGGCATCCGCGAGCGGCACGAATGACCTGCACGTCAATGCCTGGGAGTTCCTGCGCAACACCGATCTGAATGCGGTTGGCGTGTTCCGCCCTCGTTTCGGCAAACAGTTCCCGTTCCACCGTAACCAGTTCGGAGCTACGGTCGGCGGGCCCATTGTGAAGAACAAGATCTTCTTCTTCACGGACTACGAAGGCTTCCGTCAAATTCGCAACATTCCCACCTTCCTGACGATTCCTTCCGACGCGCAGCGGCAGGGGATTCTGCCGGTTTCCGTGACGAACCCGCTGACGGGGAAGACCTATCCGGCGGGCACGGCAATTCCCGCTTCCGACATCCAGCCCTATGCGCTGAAGGTGCTCAGCCAGCTTCCGGCGGCCAGCTTCGCAACGGCGGCGGGCAAGACGCCCTCCAACAACCTTCAGGTGTCTCAGCCGTTCCAGAACTTCAACGACAAGTACGAAGCGAAGTTCGATTACCAGATCAACGACCAGACCAACGGCTTCCTGCGGCTGGGCCAGAACAAGTTCAACATTTTCGATACGCCGCCCATTCCGCTGCCCGCGGGCGGGAGCGGCAACGGCCGTCAGTACATCCTGAACCAGCAGCTCACCACCGGCGTGAACCGCGTTCTCTCGCCCACGCAGATCGTCGAGTTCCGCTTCGGCGTGTCGCGTACGCAGGGCGGCAAGTGGCCCGCCGGCCTCGGCCTGCCCAACGCGCAGGAGCTGTACGGAATCTCAGGGCTCCCCACCGACCCCAGCATCGCCGGTGGACTGCCCACCGAGCTGATCAGCGGCTACTCCGATCTCGGCCGCCAGGCGACGAATCCGCAGTGGCAGTACCCCACGGTCTTCGATCCCAAGATCAACTACTCGCGGATCCTCGGCCGCCACTCGCTCAAAATGGGCTACGAATTTCAGCACATCAGCACCGAGGTGCTCGACACGAACCCGCTTTACGGCCGCGATTCCTATTCGTCGAAATTCAGCGGCGACAACTTCGCCGACTTCCTGTTCGGCCTGCGCAGCCAGTACGCGCTGAGCACGTTTTTCCTCGCCCATCTCGAACAGAATATGAACTTCCTCTACCTGCAGGACGATTTCAAGGTCAGCAACCGCCTTACCCTGAACCTCGGCCTGCGGTATGAGTACGGTTCGCCGCAATACGACGAGAACAACCACCTGACCAATTTCGATCCGCGCACCTCCACCATGCTGCAGGCTCACGACGGCGACATCTACGATCGCGCGCTGGTGAACCCCGACCTCGGCAACTGGGCACCGCGCATCGGCGTGGCCTGGCAGGCCACCTCAAAGACCGTCGTCCGCGGCGGCTACGGCATCAGCTACGTGCACTTTAACCGCAGCGGATCGGCGAATCTGCTGGCGATCAACGCGCCGCAGGCGTTCTTCGTGGTGGTGAACCAGACGCCCAGCCAGGCCGGGTTCCTGACCACGCAGCAGGGCTATCCCGCGGGCCTCACCTCGCCTTCCAACTTCGTGCCGGTGAACACCAATGTCACCTACATAGACCCGAACACGAAGAACACATACACCCAGAGCTGGTTCTTCGAGATTCAGCGAGAGATCATGCCCGGCACGATGGCCAGCGTGGCCTACGTGGGCAAC
>Ga0335084_10003672_pt1 | contig 15037 bp, 6 predicted proteins | sample Lox_Sample_44_FD_206721 | JGI IMG/M metagenome (GOLD analysis project Ga0335084, IMG submission 206721) | Soil microbial communities from Loxahatchee National Wildlife Refuge, Florida, United States - Lox_Sample_4.4 | ecosystem: Environmental > Terrestrial > Soil > Wetlands | place: USA: Florida...
ATAATTGCCCTCTGTCACAAATGGGTCATCATGATAACAGATCGGTGCCCTAATTGTATAACCATTAGGAGTCAGCTAGTGTTTAGCCGTCGGCGATCCCGGTTCGCGCGCGCCGGGTGTATGTTGAGAGGGATGCGCCGCACCATACTGATCACAACAGTTATCCTTACTCTCGCGCTGGCCGCCTTCGCCGCCGCCCCCGCGCCGTCCGTTGAAAGCGCGCGGACGTTCATCGATCATGTCGAGTTTGTCCTTGCCGGGCTCTATGTCACCGACAATCGCGCTTCGTGGGTGCGATCTACATTTATCACCGACGATACCGAAGTCCTCGCCGCCAAAGCCGACGAGGAAGCCATCCGCCAGACGGTGGAGTTCGTCCACCAGTCGAAGCCTTTCGAGTCGCTCGCGCTTCCGCCCGACCTCGCGCGCAAATTCAAGTTGCTGAAGCTTTCGCTCACCGCCGCCACGCCGTCCGATCCCGTCAAAGCCGCCGAACTCACCCGGCTTACCGCGGGAATGGAAAGCGCTTATGGAAAAGGGAAGTACTGCCCGCCCGGTGGCGCGAAGTGTCTCACTCTGGACGATCTCAGCCGCATCCTGCGCACCAGCCGCAATCCCGAGGAGATGAAGGAAGTCTGGGTCCACTGGCACGCAATCGCCCCGCCGATTCGCCAGCCCTACGAGCGCTTTGTGCAGCTCTCCAACGAGGGCTCGCGCGAACTTGGTTTCGCTGACACCGGCGCAATGTGGCGATCCAAGTACGACATGTCCCCCGACGAGTTCGCCGCCGAAACCGACCGCCTCTGGAACCAGGTCCGGCCGCTCTACCTCGCCCTGCACGCCTACGTGCGCGCCCGCCTGCACGAAAAATACGGCGACGCTCAGCCCGCCACCGGTCCCATCCGCGCTGACCTGCTCGGCAACATGTGGGCGCAGGAATGGGGCAACATCTATCCTCTGCTTGCGCCCGCGGACGCCGATCCCGGTTATGACCTGACGAAGATCCTCGAGTCCCGCAAGATGGACTCGAAGGGCATGACGAAATACGCCGAGAGTTTCTTCACCTCGCTCGGTTTCGCTCCCCTGCCTGCGACGTTCTGGGAACGCTCGCAATTCGTCCGCCCCCGTGACCGCGATGTCGTCTGCCATGCCAGCGCCTGGGACATCGACGCCAAAGACGATCTCCGCGTGAAGGTCTGCCTCGAACCCACCGCCGAGGATTTCGTCACCATCCACCATGAGCTCGGCCATAACTTCTACCAGCGCGCCTACAAGGATCAGCCGATGCTGTTCCGGGACAGCGCCAATGACGGCTTCCATGAGGCGATCGGCGATACCATCGCCCTGTCAGTGACGCCCGATTATCTGGTGAAGGTCGGCCTGCTCGACAAGGTTCCGCCGCCCTCGAAGGACATCGGCCTGCTGCTGGAAAAGGCGCTCGACAAAATCGCGTTCCTGCCCTTCGCGGTGCTCATCGACCGCTGGCGCTGGGAAGTGTTCAGCGGAAAGATCACGCCGGAGGAGTACAACAAACACTGGTGGGATCTTCGCCTGAAGTACCAAGGCGTCATGCCGCCGGTGGCGCGCAGCGAAGCCGACTTCGACCCGGCAGCGAAATACCATGTCGCCGCCAACGTCCCCTACACGCGCTACTTCCTTGCCGACATTCTCCAGTTCCAGTTCCACCGCGCGCTGTCGAAGATTGCCGGCTGCACCGACCCGCTCAACCGCTGCTCCATCTACGGCAACAAGGAAGCCGGCCGCAGATTGAACGCGATGCTGGAAATGGGTGAAAGCAAGCCCTGGCCCGACGAGCTTTACGCGCTCACGGGCGAGCGCCAGATGGACGCCACCGCCATCCTCGACTACTTCGCGCCGCTGCAGAAGTGGCTCGACGAGCAGAACAAAGGCAAGCCGGTGGGATGGTGAGGTGAAGGCAGATACAGGGAGACAGAGGGAGGTAAGGGGAGGTAAAGGGGAGGTAAGGGGAGTCACGTGCGGTGCATGTGTGCGGTCACCGCAGTGGTGTAGCGATTCAGAAGGCGGCTGGTGTGTTCCAGAAGTTCGTTCGCTTCTGTGACCTCGCTATAGTTCAAGTCGTGCGCGAGTAACAGACCGAATGTCTCATGTGACGGGAATCTCACGCTCAACCGGTATGCGAACAGCACGAATTCGTGCGCCAGTTGCCACGCCTTCACATCCTGAAACCGGGCCGCACCCTCCACATTTCATGAGTGCAGCAAGCGGTCCGAGAATCTCCGGCTGATGACCGCTCCCCTTACCTCCACCTATCTCCTTTTATCTCCCCCTGCCTCCCCTTGCTTTACCTCCCCTTCCTACACCACCGCGTTCCTGCTGATCACCTGCGTGTAGAACTCCGCGCTCAGCTTCGGGATCCGCTTCTGCGTTTTGTAGTCCACGAACACGATGCCGAAGCGCTTGCTGTAGCCGTCGGACCACTCGAAGTTGTCCAGCAGACTCCACAGGAAGTATCCGCGCAGCGGCCAGCCTTCTTTCACGGCGCGATGCGCATGCACCAGGTGATTGCGCAGGTACATCACGCGATCCGTGTCGTAGATGTGCCCGTCGCTCTGCACCACATCGTCCGACGAGCAGCCGTTCTCGGTGAGATACACGTCCTTCACGTGCCAGATCTCTCCCAGGTTCCGCGGCGCCCAGTATGCAACCTCGGGCCCGATCACCAGCCAGGACGACGACATGTGCGGATACGACGCCGGCCGCGCCAGCACCTTGAAGCCCTCGCCGTCTCTGATGGCCGCGACGTAGGTCGGCGTGTACACGTTCAGCCCGACAAAATCCACGGGACTGCCAATCGCCCTCATCTCCTCGTCGGTGAACTTCGGCGCCGCCGCTCCGCAGCTTCTCAGATACGACTCCATATAGCGGCCTTCCAACACCGCCGTCAGAAACGGAGCGTTCAGCTCCCGCATCGCCTTCTGCGCGGCCCTGATGTGCTCCGGCGATTCGATGGCCGGCACGCACATGCGCGCGTTTTCCGCCAGCCCCAGTTTCGTGGTCGCGGGTACCGAGGCGCGCAGCGCCTGCATCGCGAGCCCGTGCGCCAGCACGCCGTTGTGCCGCACCTGGTTGTAGCGCATCGCAGGCAGCCGCTTGCCCGGAGCCTTCTGCCCCCAGGCATAACCATCGTCGGTGAAGCAGGAAAACTCGTTAATTGTGCAGAAGTGACGGACGCGATCCGACAGCCGCTTGCCTACAAGCGCCGCGTAATCGGCAAAGGCCTTCGATGTGTCCGGCGATTCCCAGCCGCCCCAGCGGTCCTCCAGCGCCTGCGGCAGATCCCAGTGGAACAACGTGACGTAGGGATCGATTCCCGCCGCCAACAGCTCGTCAATCACGCGCTCGTAGTAGTCGATGCCTTTTTCGTTCACCGCCCCCGTGCCGTCCGGGAACACGCGCGGCCACGCCACCGACATCCGGTACGTCTTCACCCCGAGGCCCTTCAGCAGTTGCACGTCCTCGCGATAGCGATGGTATGAATCGTCGGCTACATCGCCGGTGTCGCCGTTGAACACCTTGCCGGGTGTCTTCGAAAACGTATCCCACACCGAGGGTTTGCGCCCGTCCTCGGCTGCTCCGCCCTCCACCTGGTACGACGCCGTCGCGCACCCCCACAGGAAGGTGTCCGGGAAGCGATAGAACTCGCCCGCCGCTGCCGTCTTCTCGTGCGCCTCGCCCGCGCTCATGACTCCCGCAAGGCCTGTCGATGCGAGCGCCGCGGCGCCCGCGCCCTTGCCGAAATTGCGTCTGGTCAAAGAACTGGACATGATGATCCCTTCAGGGTATCGCACGCGATGAAGATGCCCGCGCGCTACTGATTCTGACGTTGCAGGTCGAAAAACTTCTTGCGCAGCCTGTCGGCTCCGTCAGCGGGGGTGAACATCACGGTCATGAACCGGGGCGTCAGCATGTCGCGCGTCGAGGCGGCCTTTTCGAGTGCCTTGGTGACCAGATGCACCTGGCGGATCGCCTCGTCATAGCTGCACGTCTCCAGACAGCAGAACTGACTCGTGCTCAGTTGCGCCACTGCAACCGTATTGCGCAGGGTATCCCGCAGTTGTCCGACGAATGCCTCGGCCGCGGCTTCCGCCACCACCGGACCGTGGAAGCGCTCAATCCGCGACAGATTCGCCACCCCGGCGTAGACCAGGCAGAAAGCCGCGCCGCGCTCAATCTCCAGCTCGACGAAAGCTTCGAACTCCTCCCGTGGCAGCATTGAGGAGAAGCCCTGGCCGGTCGGCCGTTCCACAGCCTTCTCCACGCTCCGCTGCAGCGTGCGCAGCTCATCGCGCAGCGTGGCGATCATGCTGTCTTTTTCCCGCTGTACCTTTTCAAAATCCTGCCGGAGCCGCAACAGGCCCGTTTGCAGCGCCTCCCGCATCTGTTGCGGATCGGGCAGCTTCAACAGCGATTCCAGCTCGTCCAGCTCCCGTTCCACGTCCGCCGCATTGCTGCCCTCTCGCTTTGCCAGCGTTGAGAGCACGTCGCGCAGCGCCAGCGACGTGTTCTCCAGCTCCAGGCGCGCCCGTTCCACTGCTTTGGTTGCTTCGTCATGAAACCGCAGCGTCGCCTTCCTGGCCTCGCCCGCGTAGGGCCCCATCACCTTTACATCGCCTGCCGCGACTGCCGCATCGATCCGGGGACGTAGCCGCTGCAGCCGCCGGTGGGCCAGCAGCGCCGCTCCCGGCTCGGCCGCGTCCACAAGCGATTCGTCCAGTGTATCCAACAAGATAGCGTGCGCCTCGGTCACCGCCGCAAGCGCTTCCTGGCACTCCGAAATGTCCATGAATTGGCGCAGAGAGACCATAGATACAGGTGCCTGCTTCCTTATCGGTAGAACGGCCCGTTTTTCGAGCCAGGTTTCAGCAATCCGGGTGCCCTGCGGTCATGGTGCCCTCACGCCGTCCGTACTGGTCTGGAAGCCCTATCTCACCAGCGCGTCCGCTGCATTGGCCGCTACCACCCATTTCGCGGCGACGCTGATCACGTACTCGTCTTCAAACCACAACATGCCGAAATCGTCGATGCACTCCGGAAAGTCCGGCTTGATGACGATATAACCGGGAATCACGCCGCCCGGAATGAACGTGTTGTCAGCCCGGTTGTTGCCGTAGGCCTTCATCTTCGAAGAGGTTCCGGTCGACGAGATGTACGACGTGCTGGAAACCGGATGGGTCCCCAGCAGGTAGTTGACGGCGCGCAGCGTGTAGTCCTTCCCGACAATCTCCGGAAATGCCTTGTGCAGGAAGTACATTCGGACGCCCAGGTCGGCCACGGCCGACGAAGCGCCCCAGGTGCCGAGGCTCGGCGGCACCCCGAACGGTGTGGCAGCCAGTTCCGTGTCCAGTTCCGGCACGTAGATCTTCACCGCGTCTTCCACCTGCTTCCGGAACGCGGCGTCCATGTACGGCAGAGCAAGGACCGCCGTCCAGCCGGCCATACCAAAGTTCTTGCGAACGGCAGGAAACATCTCGCGCACCTTCTGTTTGTATGCGTCGCCGCCATTTGTGGCGATCAGCAGCTCGACTGCCGCCTTCCACTCCACCGCCTGCATCAACCCCGGCGGCCCGAACACCGGCGCCTGGAATTGCGTGGGATGGGCATGTTCGTCGTCCCACAGCTTTACCGCCCTATCCAGGCACTCCTTCGCCAGCGCATCGTCCCATCCCTTCAGAGTTACCGAGGCCGCGGCCAGCGATGCCGCTGCGCCGTACTCGAGGAACGGCATCTTCGTCGTGAATGCCCAGCGGTCGTCCGGGATGCCCGAGAAGTTCCCATCCACCTCCAGCGGCCCCAGCTTGTCCGAATAGACGCGCCCGTCCGTCTTCGATGCGGCGTCGCCCAGGTGCGTATATTGCCGCAGATTTGGCTCAATGATCCCGAGAATCGGATGGCCGAAAGCCTTCACCTGCGCCAGCACCTGCAGCACGCCGTGCTTCACCTGCTGGACGGCATCGGGAACGCCGTCGGGCCGGTGCATCTCCACCTGGCGCGCCTTCTCATCCACACTGAGCTCGTCCCACTTCAGGCCGAACTCCTTGTAGCCCAGCGCGAGGTCCTGAATCACGGAGTACTGGCTGAACGCGACGTTATCGTAGTCGCCCGCATCGAACCAGCCGCCCACATTCAGCCCCGGGATGTGCTCGCCCGGTTTGTAGGGCGAATCCAGATTCGGACCCATGCGGTAGCCGTCGAAGTGCTGGACGTTCGGCGGCGCCTGGCGCGCATCGTCGAGATGCGAGACGCCATGCCAGAGCCGGTATCCCTCGCGCACCGAGACATGGTCCATCTCCACCGCGAGAAAGCCGTCCAGACTCGATTGCCACGTCCTGCTGTAGACGTCCCTGGCGATGGGAAACACTTCCGTGCGTGCGCCCGCGTACTCAATCGCGTACAGCCCCGGCTCCTTCACCGCCGAGAAATCGAACCTCGCGTACACATACCGCGTCCACGGCGTTGCCGCCGAGACCGGCCCCTCAAAGACCTGCTTGTACGCCCCGTCATCCATCAGCCGCAGCACCTTCGCCGTCTTCGGCGCGTTGAAATTCGGATCCAGCTCGATCACCGCGACCTTTGCGAAGTCCGGCGCATAACCGGCCTGGCTGTGTGCAATCACCGGCGGGCGCGTCCAGTTCGGAATTACATCGGGGTGGATATGCCATACCACTGCGCCTTCCGTCTTCCCCGCGGGAATCAGCGAGCGCAGCACGAACCAGCCGTTCTGCGCGCGATTGCGCCCGTCATAGAGCGTGAGCGGCGCGGTTTCCGAGCTGATGTGCACGCGGTACAGCGGGTCGTCCACGGCCAGAGTCACGCTTTGTCCCGTGGCGAACGGCAGCGGCTGCGTGTAGCCCTTCGCTTTGTCCCACTCCTCCTGAAACGGCAGCTTCAGTGGATCGTCGGGCGAGCGCGGCACCTTCACCATCTGATCCTGCGGACTTCGCGGGAACACGCCGAACGCCTTGCCATCGAACTCATACGCTTTGTCCACGTACGCCGATGGCAGAAACTCCAGATTGAACCCTGCGCGTCCGGCCAGCTTCTCCGGCAGCGGCTTGGCGAGATTCACGCTCACCCGCACGCCGCCCGGCTCGGCAGCTACCTCCAGCCGGTAGTCCACCTCGTACGCCGGAAAGGAAAGGTCGGCGGTCAGTCGATTGCCGGCCTTGTCCGCTCCGTGCGATTTGAGCTTCGCCACCAGATCCCACTGCTCCGGCGTCGGCATCAGCCGCACGTCGCCGTTGGTGGCGATCCGGTTGCCATGCAGGATCAGCTCCATCGCCGTGTTTTTCTGATCGATGAAGACCGGATGGAAAACGCTGTCGTAGAGGAAGACGCTGAAGCCCTGCGTGTTCAGGTAACCCTTGTCGGTTACCGTCATCGTGAAATCGCCGCCGAACAGCGAGAGTCCGGCGAACAGGGCCAGAATGGCTCGGGATTGAGTGGACATATGACTCCTGCAAAACGTGGCTTCGCCCGCCCGGGCCGAAGCTCCGCAGACAACTCGAATCAATATGATGCTACAGCCTTGTGACGACGGGCACGCCCGTGGTGTTAGCCCGAGCGCCCGCCCGGCCTGCTATTGGGCAACATCCGGCGAGGCAGCCCAAAAAAAACAAATCCGCCCGGCCACCCTCGCCGCCGCCATTCACTTAGCGAGCCGCGAGAACAACCGGGCGGATGGAAGCGATGCTTCCTTTGTCAGCCTTCTAGAACGTCAGTCGTCCGGAAATCTGGATCTGACGAGGTCCAAAGATCAGGCTGCTCGTGGTCGAGGGCGCCCTGAACGTCGAGCTCGGCACCATGCAGGCGTTGGTGTGGCCGGCGCACGCGCCCGACCCCGCGCCCGAATAGGTGAACGCGGTCGTGTTCACGGTCAGAACGTTGGTGGTATTGGTCAGGTTGAACACTTCACCGAGCAACATGAGCCTCATGCGTTCGGTGATGCCGAACTCGCGGCTGAGGCGCAGATCCCAGTCCTTGTAGGCGGGACCGTAATAAGGATTGCGGGCCAGCCACCCGGCGCGGCCCGCGGATACGCTGGCATTGCTCGAATCGCCGGCGGTCAGGCCGCCATCCAGCGCGGTCGGCGTGCCGCTGATGTTCGCCTGCACCGGCTGCCCGCTCGCCAGGGTCACGATCGAAGAAAGCGACCAGCCGTTGGCAATCCAGTTCGCCGCCCGGTTCGATAACTTGGCGCTCGGCATCCACACCCCGTTCAACACGAAGCGATGCCGCTGATCCAGATCGCTCGGCGCGTATTCCGCCCGGATGTTATAGGGATCGACGGCGATGTCGCTGCCGGCAAACGTGCCGAACGCACCCATCACCTGGCCGTCATCCCACGCCTTGCTCAGCGTGTAGTTGGCGGTGAATTCGAGGCCCTTGGTGAACTGGCGCCTCAGGGTCAGCACCATTGAGTGGTACCAGCTGTTGACTACCGGGTGGGCCACTGTGATGATTCCCGTGGTCGGGTCGATGCGCTGCGTGTAGAACGGAACCGTGTACGTCTGCGCGGTGGCTCCCGTGGAATCCAGGATGTCGTAGGTCTTTGTAGAAGTCGCTGGCGCGAGATTGGCGTCGGTGAAGATCGGCAGGTGGACGGCCCGGCTGAAAACGTATGCCGCCGAAGCGCTCAGGCCGCCCGGCAACTGACGCTCGACAGTGGCATCGCCGGACCACGCACTGGGGTTCTTCCAGTCCGGATCCTGACCGCGCAGGGCCAGCGTTCCGGCCGGCGGATTGAACGTCGTCACCGTAGGGGTCACAGCTCCGGCGAAGGGAGCGGCGAGCGCCGGTCCCGGGGGCGTCCAGACCACGTTCGGAAACGCAAGCGACGGGCAGGTCTTGGGCGTGCAGTTGTACGTTTGCTGGTAGACGCCGTTCTCCACGCGCGTGTTGTAGTACGTGGTGTTGGTGGTCTTGCCGTAGAACAGACCGCCTCCCACGCGAACCACTGTCTTCGGATCCATCTGCCAAGCGATGCCCAGACGCGGGGCGAACTGGGCCGGAGGAACGCGGATGGTCGAAGTATAGAGCTCGGTCAGCGCCGAGTGAGTGTTGGGCTGCGGCGGCGCCGGGATCATGAAGATGTCGTAGCGAAGTCCGGCGTTGACGGTCAGCCTGGGCGTCACGTGCCAGGCGTCTTCCACGAATCCGGCCACATCCTGCTCCCAGAAATCGTCCTTGCCGACGTGCGTGATCGGGTCATTCACCTGCACAAAGCTGGTGTAGTGCTGGCCCTGCAGCCCGTCGCCGGTGTCGATGTCGAACACGTCCAGCACCCAGTTGTTGAACGCCTGCTGACTCGTGCCGCTGTATGTATAGCGGCCCGTGCCCTGGAACAGATTGATCATCACTTCGTGGATCAGGTTCACATCGAAGCCGGTCTTGATGGTATGCTTGCCCCGCACCAGTGACAGCGTGTCGGCAAACTGGTTCCTATGTTCGTCCGGCTCGGCCGTCCGCGGCAGCGCGTAAAACTCGCCGTAATTCGAGATGTTGCTGAGGCTCACGTACGGCCCGGGAGCGTTGGAGCCGGCGACTTCGAGATCGCGGCCCCACTGGAACCGGAAGTTATTCACCATGGTGTTGGTGAGAATCGAATCGAAATTGGCGATGAAGATCCGCTCATGGTAGAGATAGCTGCCGTTGGTCTGGATCGAATCGTTGTTATACGAGGGCGCGGTCGCGTAAGCGTTGGGCGCAGAATTGTTGGCCCAGTCGAACGACGTGGAAAGCGTGTTGCGATCGTTGATGTGATAGTCGAGCTTTCCGAACAGGATGTCGTTGTTGGTGGCGCGTGGATAGGTGCCCTGCAGGCTTCCGAGGAACGCATTGGCAGCCGCGCACTGCGTGGCGCTGACCTGCGCCGGACACGTCAGCGCCCGCACCGTGGGCGAGTACGTTGTGCTCGTGTAGGTCACCGGGTTCACCTTGCGGGAACCGTCGTAGGTAAAGAAGCCAAAAAGCTTATCCTTGATCAGCGGTCCTCCCACCGAGCCGCCGAACTGCTGCCATTGGTGAATCGGCTGCGAGTAGATGCCCCTCGATTTCGGCAGCGGATCGAGCGCGTTCCAGGTTGGGTAGCGCAGGTAGTAGAAAAGGTCCGCGTGCAGCGTGTTGGTGCCCGATTGCGTCACCGCGTTCACTACACCGCCGGCGGCCTGGCCGAGTTCCGCGCTGTAGCTGGAATCCGTCACCTCGTACTCACGGATGGAATCGAGACTGTAGACGTAAGCGCCGCTGGTCGCGCGGCCGCGGGCTTCGGAGAAGAGCGCCTGGTTATTGTTGGCGCCGTCCACCGTATTGGAGTTGTAAAGCCCCGAGAGACCGCGGTAGGAAACCATGCCGCTGGTGCCGTCCGTGGTCACATTCGGCGTTAGAAGGACGAACGTGTCCCAGCGTCGGCCGGCGATCGGCAGGTTCTGCACGGCGGTCTGTGAGACCACCTGCGATACGGCCGTCTTGTCGGGATCGACCACTGCCGCCTCCGCGTTGACCGACACAATCGTCTGGCTCTGTTGTACCGTCAACTGAAAGTCAGCCGAGAGGATATCTCCGACCTGCAGCACGACATCCTCGCGTACCAGAGTGGCGAACCCGGCCTTTTCAGCCGTGACCTTGTAGTGCCCCGGCGCGAGAAATGCAGCGTGATAAAGACCGGCATCGTTGGTGTCGGTCTTGCGATCGATTCCTGTTTCAATTCCATGGATGATAATGCTCACGGCGGGTACCACCGCCCCCGACGGATCGGTCACCAAACCGTTGATGGTGCCTGAACCAGCCGACTGCGCCAGTAACGCTGGCGCTGATGCCACGAATCCGAGCAGGGCGACATAAGCCGCTGCTGAATGGTTGCGAAAGCTTGGTCTGTACATAGTGTTTAAGCGAGAACTGTGAAACCTCGTTGCAGAATAGCACTGTGCCGTGACGAAATGCTTACCTCAAAGTTACAAACACGTGAATGTGGATGCCCGCGATCCTCTGCTCCGAGCCGGTGAATCCGTCTCGTCTCTGGTTCCGGGCCCCCGGCGCAACCCGAACGCGTCCGAAAAGGCCCATCTTCGGAAACGCCGCTACAATACGGCTTGCGGGAGCAACCACCGTTGGCAACACGGCTCTACCTGCTGGCCGCCCGTGCCATCGCCGCGGTTCTCGCTCGCCACGAGATCGTCGAGACCATCTTCGTCCGCCGCAGCGTTGCCTCGGGCGAAGTCGATTTCGGCCGCAGCGACATTGATTTCAGCATCGTCATCCGCGATTCCGCGAGCGGCCAGGCCCTCTCCTCGCTGACGAACTCCTTTCGGGCGCTGCGCTTTCCTTTCCCCATCCTCGGCCAGGCGCAGGTCTACGACGGTCTCGACCTGCGCACGTGGTGGCACACCGACCCCTATCGCGCTCGCATCGATGGCCAGGCTGGCATCGTCCTCCACGGCCCGCCCGTGACGATTCCTCACTTGCCGGTCCGGCGCGATCAGGCCGCCTGGCGCGCCGTCTTCTGGCTGGACGGTTACATCCCGCGCGCATTTCGTCTCGGAATCCGGCGCGATCTGCGCAAACTCGCCATCGAGATGTGGAACGCGTACGCCACCGCCTCCGGTCTGGCCGCCGAACCGTTTGTCAGACGCAGCGATGCGCTGCGCGCATGGAGCGGACAGCCCGGTTTCCCGGCCCAGGCTCTGAAGAGCAACAGTCGACGGCGTCTCCTCGCCGTTTGCCTGAGCGTGGCCGGCGACTTGCACCGGTTCCTGCTTCCCTCGCTTCGGCCGCTGCGCTACGCCGTGGTCTGGCGCACTCAGTTGCCCCCGACCTGGGCTGAGACCGTGCTGGTTGTTGTACCGCGTTCCGATGCCGAGCTGCCGCCCGAGGCCGGCCTCCCAAATGCCTTGTTGCTCACACCTGAGGCCCTCCACCTGTACATCGAATACGTCAACCCCTTCGCGGACTGGGTTCTGCCATCCTCCCTCCGCGATCTCGGCATCCCCCACCCCTCCCGAGCCGCTTTTGTGCGAGCCTGCCGCAACCATGGCGCTTCGTTTCGAACGCGTTCTCCTGGCTTCGAGGACAAGACACCGCTCGCCGCAGTGGGCCGCGTATTCACCGCCCGGTATGCGGCAACCGCCCTGGCAGCGGGCGGCATCCCCGCGTCCGTCACGCCCCCGCAACTCGGCTGCGCGGGCGAGTTGACTCGCTCGGTGTCGCGCTACTACAGGGAGGTTTACCCCGGCCTCCGCGCCGTCGTGGACGAGATCTGGGAACGGCTGCACACCTCAGGCGAAGCGCAGTGAATCGAACCATGGAGGCGTCCGCCAGTCGAGCAATAGTCTGACATCGCTCAAAGGCCGCCGTTCCAACGCGCCGCGGTGATGTCCGCGAGCCGCTATCGCAAGCCCAGGCGCTCGACGAATGCTTCGAAACGCGGCGAGGTCCGCAGCGTGTCCAGGGCGGGTTCGACGGGGGCGAATACAACGTCCGTCTCGTGCCGGTCGGCAGCTTTTTCGAGCCATTCGAGGGCGGTGTCGCGATCTCCGAGCCCGGCGTATATTCTCGCCAGCCCCGTCCCGAAATCCCCTCCGGATTCGCCCTGCGCCAGAATCCGTTTCGCCGTCAGCAGCGCACCCGCGCGGTTCCCTGTTCGCGCCTGGACGTATCCGGTATACGAGAGGACCTCGGTGGCATCCTGATCGAGGTCTTTTGAGCGCAGCTCGCGCAGCGCCTCGGGATATCGTTTCTGCGCGGCCAGACAGGCCCCGAGGGACAAATGCGCCGGCCCATAAGCAGGATCGACCGCGAGAACCGAGCGCGCGAACGCCTCCGACTCGCCAAAGCGGCGTGCGCAGTAGTACGTCAGCCCGAGGTCGGTGCTGACCACATACGCCGTCGGGTCGATCTGGCGGGCATGGCGCGACTCGGCGATCGCCTCGTCGAACCTGCCCCGCGAGATAAGCGCCAGCGCGTAGATATTGTGCCCCTGCGCGTAATTGGGGTTGAGCTCGATCACGCGACGCAGCCCGCGCTCCGCCGACGGCCAGTCGCGATCGTAAATCCAGTCCACCCATGCCACCGCCAGATGGGCGGGGACGCTCGTTTCATCGGCCGCCAGCACCTGTTGCGCCGTGTTTCTGGCTTTCTGCGCCCAGGCTCGCTTGTTCGGCTCCGAGTGGTAGACCTTGCCCGCGTAAACAAGCGCGAGCCGTTCGAGCGGAGGCAGGTATGCAGGGTCCTTCGCCACTGCCTGCTCGAGGTACGCCCGGCCCTTCTCGCGGCTCTCGTAATCCCGTTGGCCGCGCAAATAGACTCCGCGCAGGTACAACTCCACCACCTCCGCCGAGGGCGTGTGGTTCGCCGCTGGCGGGTCCACTCTCAGAGCGGCGGTAACGCCGTGCGACACCGCATCCAGAATCTGAGCAGCCTCGGTTCGATCGCGGTCGAAACTCTGCGACCACATGGGTACCCCGCTGCGGCCATCCACCAGTTGAGCGCTTACCTTCAGCCTGTCGTGATCGAGCCGGATAGTGCCTTCCAGGACGCTGCCCACATGCAGTTGCCGCGCCACTTCGCGCGCATCCGTCCGGTTGCCCCTCAGCGACAGCGTGGAACTCCGCGACGCCAGCCGGAGCGCGGGTCGCGTTTCCAGCGCCGCCGTCAGCTCCGCGGCGAAGCCCTCGGCCAGGTACTCGCTGTCGGAGCCTCCTTCCGCAACCGCAAAGGGCAGCACCGCCACCGAACGTAGCTGGGAGATGCTTCCGGCACGAGCGGTGATCCACCACGACCAGGAGAACGCGGCAGCCACCGCCACAGCGGCCACGAGAAAGGTAAAGTGCCAGTGCCGCGCTTGCCACCACTTCCGTTGCTCAACCTCCCTGGCGGGCTCCTTTGCCGGATGGAACTCGGGAGCGTAACGGCCTTTCGGCAGAACGATTCGCACCGGATCGGTGCGTCCCTCCTCGGCGTAGTAGTCCGCCAGTTTGTTGCGAAGATTACGAACCTGGACACGCACGATGGAGTCGGTGCGCCGGTCGAATCCCGGCTCGCGCTCGAACACCTCTACCGCCACTACCGATTCCTTGATCTGGTCGGCGTGTCCCAGAATGCTCTGCTCGACCAGAAAGGTCAGCAACGCCCGAAGCCGTTGCGAATCGGCAAAGGTTCGTGCAGCCAGGATGCGCTGCAGTTCGGCGTGAATCGTTTCGAGAGCCACCGGCGGCGCGGAGACACCCAAAGACTCCCCTGCGTGTGGGCGCATGGGCTCGCAGTCAACTTATCACAGTGTGAAACGGCGCGCCAGGCAATGCCGTAAGCGCTTGAACTGACGCCGCGGGGCGAGGCAGTACGTGTTAATTCACCCCTTTCCCCTTGCACGCTGCCGGGCTCCGCATCAGGCTTTGGAATACGCAGAGATACGTGAGGATCATATGTGCAGCTATACTCATACCCGCTTTGCGATCGCCGTCTGCCTGATGGCGGCCTGCCTGGCTGTTCGGTCGCAGACCGTCAGCACGGCCGTTGGGAACGGCACCATGGGATTCGCGGGCGACGGTGACTCGGCGGCCAACGCCGAACTCAACAGGGCCGGCGGAGTGTTTGTGGACGCCGCGGGCAACATCTACGTCTCCGACCGCTACAACTACCGCATCCGCAAGGTGGACGTTGCCACAGGCAACATCAGCACGGTTGCCGGCAACGGATCCTCCGGCTACACCGGCGATGGCGCACTCGCTACCGCCGCGAAGATCAGTGGGATCAGAGGCAACGTATTCGTGAACGGCGCGGGAGACATCTACCTGGGCGACACGGGCAACAACGTGGTCCGCGCCGTCGACCATCTAACCCAGTTCATCAACACGGTCCCGGGGACCTCCGGGGCGGGACTGTCCAACCCCATCACTGTCTATCTGGATAACGCGGGTGACATCTTCATCGCCAGCCTGTGGAATGGGAAGGTCTTCGAGTTGCCCGCCGGCGGAACGATGCAGGTGGTCGCGGGAAACGGCAG
>Ga0335084_10003675_pt1 | contig 15033 bp, 15 predicted proteins | sample Lox_Sample_44_FD_206721 | JGI IMG/M metagenome (GOLD analysis project Ga0335084, IMG submission 206721) | Soil microbial communities from Loxahatchee National Wildlife Refuge, Florida, United States - Lox_Sample_4.4 | ecosystem: Environmental > Terrestrial > Soil > Wetlands | place: USA...
GACGCGCTGCCCGCGGACGTCGAGCGTCTCCTCGCCGAGCGTCGCGACCTGCACCGGCAGCAGCTCGCCGGTCTGACTGTTCAGCAGGCGGCGCGCGGTGAGGATGCGCGGATCCCAGTACGCGAAGCTCATCACGCAGCCCGCGTGTTCGGCGCGGCCGCTCGCGCCGTCGACGATCAGGGTGCCGTCGCGCATGGCGGCGCGCACATCCTCGCGCTGTCCGTTGGTTTCGGTGCGCGCGACCAGCGACTGCAGGCAGCCGCCGTCCCAGACCTCGACCGCCTCGTGGCGATAGCGGTAAGCGTCGACGAACAGCACCCGCACGTCGAAGCGCGCGCGGCTGCGCAGTTCACGCTGTGCGCCGGCGACGTCGAGTTCGAAGCGATGTTCGCCGATCTCGCGGCCGTCGAGCAGCACGCGGAACTGCCAGACCTGCGTTTCGGCGCGCGCGACGGGGACGGCGAGCGCCAGGAGCATTGCAGCGAGCAGCGATCGCATCACGCCTCCCGCCGCGGTCCGGGAAAGAACGCGTTGGTGCGCGCGATGTACTGGCGGTACGCGGGCCGCCGTTCGCCGATGTCCCGCTCGAGCAGCGCCACGCCGGAGACCTTCAGCAGCAGCAGCGTCATCGCGAGCGGCGCGAACGCGGTCCACCACGCGCCGGCGGCGACGGCGATCAGGTACAGGCCCCACCACAGGCAGAACTCGCCGAAGTAGTTCGGATGCCGCGTATAGCGCCACACACCGCGGTCGAGCACGCGGCCGGCGTTGATCGGATCCGCCTTGAAGCGCTTCAACTGCGCGTCGGCGACCGCTTCGAACGCGATGCCGAAGCCCGCGAGCAGCGCGCCGAGCACGTCGAGCGCGCTGATGAGACGGTCGGACCCGAAGGCCGCCGCGAGCGGCGCCGAGATGAGCCACGCCAGCACCGCCTGCAGCCCGAACACGAGGTACAGGCTCTTCCAGACGAAGCCGGGCTCGTTGCGCGCGCGGATCGCACGATAGCGATGGTCCTCCGGCGCATTCCAGTTGCGTGCGGCGAGGTACGTGGCGAGTCGCGCCGACCAGACGGTCATTAGCGCCAGCACCAGCAGCGCGCGCGGCCCACGCATCCCGCTCGCCGCCGCATACACCGCGCTGCCGGCGAGGAAGAACAGCGACCAGAAGATGTCGACAAGCCCGGCGTTGCGGCGCGCGGTCGCGACCGTCCAGGCCAGCAGCGCCAGCGCGAGCATCGGCGCAAGCGCCATCGTCCAGAGCGAAAGCACGTTCATTGCGGCGCGTACCCGTCGAGGTGGCGCGCGGCGCCGAACAGAACTGGCGTCAGGATTGCCCAGCCGCATGCGATCGCGACGAGGGCGGGGACCGCCGCGGTGAACTCGATCGCGCCGAGCATCGCACCCGCGTGATAGGCGAGCGGACCGCCGACCGCGCCCAACAGCGCGGCGAGACCGAGATGCGTCCGCAGCCGGCGCAGCGACACGTTCAGCGTAGTGGCGAAGATCGCCCACAACGCGACCATCCAGTAGGGCGCAGTGGCCTCGAACAGCATGCCGCTGTCGAAGCGGACAAGGGCGAGCCGCACCAGTAGCGTTTCGAACAGCGCGCCGAGGATGGCCGCCGCGGCTACCAGCGCCAGCTCGCGCGCAGGCCGCGCGGCGCGAGCAAGATGCCGGCCGACGATCACCGTCAGGGCGACGAGGCCGAGCCACGGCAGTCCCCGCGCGGCGCCAAGCACGCACGCGAACCAGCCGGCCTGGAACAGCAGCACGTTGGCGAGCAGCGTCATCGTCGGTTCTCGTTGCGGATCGCGCACCGCGGATTCAGCCCGCCGAGCGCTCGAACAGGTAGTGGCTAACCCACCACTCCTGCCCGTCGCGGTAGCCGAATAGCTCGGCACAGGCCATGAAGAAGATGCGCCAGCGCTGCAGCCACTGCGCCGCGCTCGCCTCGCCGTAGGTGGAGCCCATCAGTGCGAGTGCCTGCGGCCGGCGCGCATCGAGGTTGGCGAGCCACGCATTGGCGGTCTTCTGGTAATGCCGTCCGTCCCAGCGCCAGCGCCGCACGATCCGCAGCCGGTCCTGGAAGCGCAGCGCAAGCTCGTCGCTGGGCATCATGCCGCCGGCGAAGAAGTGGCGGCTCATCCAGTCGGTTGGCCCGGCGTCGACGAACGCGTAGGGTGTCGAGCGGTGGCAGAACACATGCAGGAAGAAGCGCCCGCCGGGGAGCAGCCAGTCGTGCACCCGTGCGAACAGCGCGCGCCAGTTGCGCATGTGCTCGAACATTTCAACCGACACCACGCGATCGAAGCACCGCTCGATCGCGAAGTGGTTCATGTCGGCGGTGATCACCTCGAGGTTGCCCAGGCCGCGGCGCCCGGCCTCGGCGACGATCCACGCGCGCTGCGAGTGCGAATTCGAAACGGCCGTGATGCGGCTGCGTGGGTAGTTCTGCGCCATCCACAGCGTCAGCGAACCCCAGCCGCAGCCTAGTTCGAGAATCGACTGGCCGTCCGCAAGTTCGGCGCGGTCGCAGGTGGAGGCCAGTGCGGCCGCCTCGGCCGGCGCCAGATCGGCCACGCCTGCCGGCCACCATGCGCTGCTGTACTTGCGGTGCGGCCCGAGCACGAGCCCGAAGAATTCCGCCGGCAGCTCGTAGTGCTGGTCGTTGGCCCGCTCCGGCAGCAGCGCAATGGCGGCGTCGTCCATCGAGCGCACGAACGCTTCGATGTCCTGCGCCGCGGCCTCGCAGTCGGCCGCGCCGATGTCGCGCAAGCGCTGCTCCGAGAGCCGGCGGATCGCGCGCCTGATGACGGCGTCGGGAACGAATCCCTGCTCGACCCAGCTGGTGGCGACGTGCACGGTCTGACTCATGGTTTGCTCTCGTGGGGGGGCGTCGCTGTAATCCGCTCGCCTCGCTCACTGGGCAGCACGACGCTGTCGATGACGTGGATCACGCTGTTGTCGGCGACGATGTCGGTCTGCGTGACTTTCGCGGCGGGGGCTCAGGACGACTTGCGCGACCGCATGCGCGGTTGGGGCCGGTGGCGCTTCAGCGTCGCCGTGATCAGCCGTACGCCATCCTCGAGGTCGACTCCGACCGGAATTGCGCCGGCCGCGGCGATTGCGCGCCGGTGCCGCACCGCGGCCGGTCCGCCGACGAACACTGGCGCGCCAGCCTCGCGCACGAGCGCGGCCAGTTCTTGCTCGAGCAGCAGGGGCGCCGGATCGACCGACATCGAGAGCACCACCGCGCTGCAGTCGGAGCGGCGCCGCACGCCCGCGAGCTCGTCGAGCGGCGTGTTGGCGCCGAGCACGACCGTGCGCATACCTGCCGCCTGCGCCTCGACGGCGAACAACAGCAGGCCGATTTCGTGCATCTCGGCGGGAGCGCAGGCGGCGAGCAGGCGCGGCCCGGTGGCGTAGCGCATGCGGTGCTGCAGGCGCGCACCGAGTTTGCTGCGCAGGTAGCTGGCAAAGAAGTGCTCCTCCGCGATCGCACCGGTCAGATCCTTCCAGCGCTCGCCGAGGCTGGCGAGCAGCGGCACCAGAAGCCGCTGGGTGACGTGCTCGATCGGGTGCACCGCAAGCGCGCCGTCGTAGATGCGGTCGAGCTCGGCTTCATCGAAGCGCGCGGTCGCCGCGAGCATCTGCTCTCGATGTTCACGCCACGCGTCGTGCGACGCGGGCACCGGGGTTCCCGCCTTCTCGGCGTCGAGCTGCTCGCCGACGCGGCTGATCGGCACGCCGCGTTCAACCAGAGCCAGCACGCGGCGAATCCGCTCGACCTGCTCGTGCGTGTACAGCCGATGCCCGGCTGGCGTGCGGGTAGGGCGGATCAGTCCGTAGCGGCGCTCCCACGCGCGCAGCGTGATCGCGTTCATGCCGGTCAACGAAGCGAAGGTGCGCATCGAGAACTGCTCTTGGGCGGCGGTATTGATCATCGGGCGTAGCGTCAAAATAAACTGTGCAAATAGTATACAAGGCGTCCGATTCAAGAGATGATCGTTCATTCCAGAATACTTATACACGTCATGTACAACGAGTTCGTACGCAAGTGCCGCGGCGCCGGCCGGATCGGCTGCGTTCGCGCTCGTCTGGTTTCGGCACGAACTGCGCGAGTGCGACCGCGCCGCACTCGCGGCCCACGTGCGTGCACTGAGCCTTCGTGTTCCATACAGAGATACGCGACGCGCGCCGTTGACGGCTGGCGCGGCGGGTCCGCGAATCGCTACTGCGCGCAGCGCGCGAGCCCAGGCCACACGGCAGTGGTGGCGCGGCGCGCGGCCGGCATCGACTTTCGCACTTGCAAAGATCAGGTGATCTTGGGGCTCGACCGGGTGCGCTCACCAGACCGGGCGCCGTACAAACTCTTTACGCCATATGCACTAGACCAAGCATCAAAGCGCACCGGTGCGAGGCTTCGGCACGGCCGGCGCGGGCATTGGACTCGATCGACTGCCGCCGCTTGTTCGGTAGTCGGTGCTTCCATCTTCACTGTCAGCTGTTCCCGGCGTTTGCCGATCGCCTATCGGATCGCCAATTTTTGGGACTTTGACGTCTCTTGAAGTGCAGGAAGACGGACCCGAATTCACGCGCCACATCCGATTGACCCCTCACCCAAAAAAGGAGGCCAGGAAAATGTTCACACCGTTGACCACGTTCGAAAACCTCTTCGACGAGTTGGGGCGCGTGGACCAGGGTCTGGATGACTGGTTTGGCCGCTGGAGCGTGCCGGCAGGTATCCGGTCGGTGGCGCGCGGGACGTTCCCCGCCACCAATGTCGGTGCGACCGACAAGGAAGTGCACGTGTATCTGTTCGCGCCGGGCCTCGATGCGAAGAAGCTCCAGGTATCGATCCAGCAGAACCTGCTGCAGGTATCCGGCGAGCGCAGCGTGCAGCACAACGAGCGCGCGACGTATTTCCGACAGGAGCGCTACGACGGCGCATTCCGCCGCGTGATCACCCTGCCGGAAGACGTCGACCCCGACAAAGTCGAGGCCGCCTACCGCGACGGCGTGTTGCAGATCAGCGTGCGGCGGCGTGAAGCCGCGCGGCCGCGCCGCATCGAGATCAAGTAAAGCATTACGAAAGGAAACTGCCATGAGCGACCAAGTGACCCCTCGTCCTGCGAACAAGCCCGCGACCGAACGGTCGGGTGAAAACCGTGAAGGCCGCGACACGACGCAGTCGTTTCTGCGCCCGCCGGTCGACATCTTCGAAGACGCCGACGGCATCACGCTGCATCTGGACATGCCCGGCGTGGCGCGCGACCGCGTGAAGATCGACGCTGACCGCCAGACCCTGTCGATCGAGGGAGCCATCCAGATTCCGATGGCCGAAGGCATGGAGGCGATCTATGCCGAAGTGCACTCGACACAGTACCGCCGCAGCTTCACGCTCAGCGGCGAACTCGACACCGAGCGGGTCGATGCGAGTCTGAACGACGGCGTGTTGACGGTGCGCATTCCGCGCCGTGCGGAATTGCGGCCGCGCAAGATCGAAGTGCGAGCGGGGTAGCGGCCGCGACGCCAGGAACGCATGGTTCGAATCCGAACCATGCGTTGTCGCGGCAACGAGACGGTTGGCCAGCGATGAAGAAGATGGACCCGAAATACCTGCGCTCGGAACTCGAGCGTGGCATTGCGCGCGCTTGGGAAGGGCTCACCGAAGGCTGGCGGGAAATGCTCAGCGGCAGCAGTGGTGCGCTGACACGCTTCCGACGCCGGGCGTCCAAGGGCGCAGAGGGAAACGCCGGCGAGCAATTTCCGTCGTGGTCGTTGCTGCAAGCCGAATGCTGGGAGACCGCGCAGTCGGTCATCGTTCGAGTCGAGGTCCCTGGCATGAACAAGGAAGATCTCGACGTATCAATTCAGGGCAGCACATTGTGCATTCGCGGCGAAAAGCACTCGGAGGGCGAGCACAAGGGCCGGCGGTATTTGCTGATGGAGCGCGCCTATGGCCGCTTTGAACGTACGGTCCCGCTTCCCAGCCACATCGATCGCAAGCATGCCGAGGTGACCTACCACAGCGGCGTGGTGACCGTCATCGTGCCCAAGACCGAGACGCTGCCACCGCAGCGACTGACGGTGAAATGAGCCACCACTGCCGATCGGTAGATGCAATAGCCTCGCGAGACAGGTTTCCTCTCAATCCGCGATCGCCATGCGGACCCGCTCCGCATCGGTGCATTTCAGCGCTCGCGCGGCGACCGCTTCGGCTTCGCGGCTGTCGAGGGTGCGGATCCGCTGCCGCACCCACGCACTGGCGGCGGGGCTCATGCTGAGTTGGCGGATCCCGAGTCCGACTAGCAGCCCAGCCACTGCAGGGTTCGCCGCGGCTTCTCCGCATACCGCGACCGCCTTTCCAGCTTTCTCGCCCGCAGCGGCCACGACCTTGATGGCTCGAAGCACGGCAGGATGCAGCACGGTGTGATGCTCGATGACATCGGGGGCGTTGCGATCCGCGGCAAGGATGAACTGTGTGAGATCGTTCGTCCCGATGCTCGCAAAATCCGCGAGCTCCAGAATATCGTCGATCGTCAGTACGGCGGCGGGTGTCTCGATCATCGCCCCGACCTTCGGCCGTTCTCGTAACCCTTCCTGCCGCGCAACCTTTTCGATGATCGAGCGCGCGGCGCTGAAGTCAGCCGGGCCGAGCACCATCGGAAGGAGGATGCGAACTTCGCGATGCGAGGCAGCGACCGCCACAATCGCCCGGATCTGGGTCTCGAACAGCGCGCGTCCCTCAGTGAGCGAAAAGCGCAATCCCCGGCAGCCAAGCATCGGGTTGACCTCGAAGTGGGACTCGAGAAAGCGGGGAAACTTGTCGCCGCCCAAGTCCAGCGTTCGAATCACCAAGGGACGTCCATCAAGCCGCCGTGCGGCGTCTTCGTAAGCCGTGCGCTGCTTTTCGAATGAAGGCGCCTCCGGCTCGCTGAGAAACAGGTATTCCGTGCGAAACAAGCCCACTCCGTCGAGGCGGTGGTCCACGGCGTCTTCGGCCTCGACCGCTCGGCCGATGTTTGCGTACAGCCCTATCGCGGCGCCGTCGAGCGTGTGAGCGACAAGGCTTTCTTCCGTGATCGCCGCAGATTGCCCCTCATCGTAGCGTTCGGCTCTCAGAGAAAAGTGCTCGGCCTCATGCGCGGGCGGATCGATCGAAACCAGGCCGGAGCCACCATCGACGAGTAACTCGGCCTCGGGTGGGATAGTGCGCGTTGCGTCGGCTACACCCGTGACGGCTGGGATCGCCAACGCGCGCGCGAGGATGGCCGCATGACCGGTTGCACCGCCCCGCTCGGTCACGATCGCAGCCAGATGTGCGCGGTCGATCTCGATGAGCTCCAGCGGAAACAGCTCGCGGGCGACCAGCACCGAGCCCGCCGGAAGATAAGCGAGCGGCCGGCGCTCGTCGTGCGAGAGATGGCGAAGAACGCGGCGTCCAAGGTCCCGGACATCCGCCGCCCGTTCCCGCAGGTACTCGTTATCGGCCGATTCGAGCGAAGCTGCGATGTCCCTGACGGTGATCTCGACGGCCCATTCAGCATTGACCTGCCGCTGGGCGATGTACTCGCAGATCCGCTCGCGGAACTGCGAGTCATTCAGCAGGGCGCGATGCGCCTCGAGAATCTCAGCCTCCGGACGGCCCAGTTCAGCCTGTATGCGCTGCTGCAAACGCGCCAGGTCTTCGGCGCCGCGCTGAAGTGCGGATTCGAGGCGTCGGCACTCTTCACCGGTCACCGACGCCGCGATCTGGTAGTGCGGAATCGCGGGCCGGCCTCCTCCTATGACGTAGGCCCTTCCTCGTGCCAAGCCGGGTGATACGGCTCGCCCTCGCAACTCGCGCATTTGTGTCTCGTCACTCTGCAACCATGCTGTGATGGCCCAGGTGCACCTTCGGCAATCCGTTCTAACCGGTTGCAACGCCAATACGACAAGAACCGTGCTGCGCAATTTATGTTTCGCACCGCCGTTTCCAAGGCCCTCCGATTCACAAGAATTTGCGATTTCTCGGACAGCGTTGCCGTGCCGCGGTGCTCTCTAGGAGAACGATCATTCGGGTGCATTGAAACCCTCATCCTTGCCCTTATGCCGTAGGGCGCACCGCGTACGAGGCGCACGTACGCTCAGCGCCTCAACTGTCCAAGGCCCAGCGCGGCCGCAATGATCACGCCCTTGGCGATGAGCTGAATGTCGATCGGCACGTTCAGGATGTTCATGCCGTTGTTCAGCGTGCCGAGAAAGAGCACGCCCAGCACGGTACGAGCGATCGACCCTTTGCCGCCCGTGAGCTGCGTGCCACCGAGAACGACTGCAGCGATCACATCGAGTTCCGTGCCGAATTCGCCGTAGGTCGCCGAGCCCGTATGCACCTGCGAAGCCTGGATGACGCCCGCCAACGCGGCGCATAGCCCGCAGAGCCCGTACAACCACATCGTCGTCAGACGCGTGCGGTGACCGCTCAACCAGGCGGCACGTTCGTTGTCACCGAGCGCTGCCACCAGGAGGCCGAGCGGCGTGCGCCTTTGCGCAAACAGCAGCGCAGCCGCAACCCCAAGGAACAGCCACACGGAAAAGGGGAGGCCGATCACGCTTCCCGTACCGATGAAGGAGAAAGCGGGTTGACCTCGCACCCCGTGCAGGTCCGGGCCTCCGACCAAGAGACCAGAACCACGCACGATGCTCAACATCGACAGCGTGACGATGATGGGAGGCAACCGCAGAAACGCGATCAGGCAGCCGTTCAGCAAACCCACAGCCAGCCCGAGCAGCAACGCCAGCAACAATGCCACGGGCAACGCCGCACCCCCGTCGAGAGAAAGCACAGCGACAAGACCGGCGACTGCGAGTACAGGCCCGACTGAGAGATCGATCCCTCCAGTCATGATGACGAACGTCATGGCAGCAGCCATGATTCCGACGAGCGCGACCTGGCGCAGGATCCCGATCAGATTGGCGACACTGAGGAAGGCAGGCTGCATGACCGCAAGGGCCACGGCGAGGACGACCAAGGCAATGGGCAGCGCGCCGCCCAGGCGTTCGCTCGCGACGCCCCAGCGCTCGTTGGCGCGCACGACCATGTTCATGCCGAGACGGCACCCATGTCACGTACCAGGTCGACGATCTTCGTTTCGCATGTCTCGCGCGTACGTACCACTCGTCCCGCGACCATGACTGCGATGCGATCGGCGATCGTCATGACTTCTTCGAGATCGGACGAAACGACGAGGACCGCCATGCCGTTGTCGCGCGCTGCGCGCAAGAGGCCGTAGATCTCCGCCTTGGCGCCGATGTCGACACCCACGGTCGGCTCGTCGAGAATAAGCAGGCGCGGCTGCAGATCGAGCCACTTGCCGAGCAGCACCTTTTGCTGATTTCCGCCGGAGAGCAGCCGCACCGGCTTCATGAAATCCGGTGGCTGTATGTTCAGCGCCGTGATGAGCCGGAGCGCAGTGGCGCGAATGCGCTCGCCGGCGAGTAGCAGGCCGCGCCGGTACCGCCCCAGCGTTGCGGCGACCAGGTTCTCCGCGATCGAAAGATCGAGCATGAGCCCGTCGCGATGGCGGTCTTCGGTGACGAATCCGACGCCGCTCGCGATAGCCGCGCGCGGCGAGTGAAATTTGACCGGCACGCCTTCAAGCTCGATGGTTCCGCTGTCGAACCGGTTCGCGCCGAAGATCGCCTGTACCAGCTCAGAGCGCTTGGACCCGACGAGGCCGGTCAGGCAGAGGATTTCGCCGGCATGCACGTCGAGGCTCACCTCGTGGAACTCCCCGCGTTTGCTCAAAGCCCTACAACGCAGGCGCGGCACTCCAGCGGCCGGCGCGGAGCGTGCTGCGCCATTCGCTTCCCCAAGAGCCTGGGTGGCGAGCGTCTTGCCGACCATGAGTTCGATCACGCGCGCGCGGTCCAGCTGTGCGATCGGCTGATCGGCCACGACGCTTCCGTCGCGCATCACGGTCACCGTATCGCAGATAGCGAACACTTCGTCGAGGACATGGCTGACGTAGATGATGCCTACGCCACGCGCACGCAGTCCATCGATGGTCGAGTGCAGCCGCGCGACGTCGGCAACCGAGAGCCAGGCAGTGGGCTCGTCCATTAGAAGCACCCGCGCGTCGAGCGCGAGCGCCTTGAGGATCTCCACCTCCTTCTGCCGCACGGTCGAGAGCGTGGAGACGTGCGCATCGAGATCGAGATCCATGCCGTGGCGGGCAAGGAGCGCTTGCGCCTGCTCGCGCAGCAACTTGCGCTGGATCAGCCCGAGCCGACGCGTAGGCTGGCGGCCGATATAGATGTTGTCCAGCACGCTCATTTCTGCGACGAGGTTCGAGTGCTGGTAGATGCAAGCCACGCCGCGCCGAAGCATCTCCAGCGGCCTGCCGGGCGACGCGATCTCCCCGTTGATCAGGATGTGACCCGACGTCGGCGCGATGGCGCCGGTCAGAATCTTCATCAACGTGGACTTGCCGGCGCCGTTGGATCCGACCAATCCTCGTACTTCACCGGCAACCACCACGACGTCGGTCGGATGAAGGACCGTCGACAAGCCGTACACCTTGCTAAGCGCGCGCCCCTCGAGGAGCGCCAGCCCGCTCATGTCAGGAACCTTCCGGCGCTGACGGGAGGAGCCGTCGCGACTGCAGCCAACGGCTATGCGCAATGGCGGCGAGCAGGACCGCGCCGGTCAGTATTTGCTGGACGAACTGCGAGATACCGAACAGGGTCAGGCCCATCAGGACGACGCCGAGCAGAAATGTGCCGACCACCGGCCCCCACATGGATCCCATCCCACCGTTCAGTCGGACGCCTCCGATGACGGCGGCGGCGATGGCCGTGAGCTCCATCCCGTTGCCGAGCGCCTCGGTCGATGTGGTCAGGCGTGCGACGAGAAGAAGCGCGGCGACGCCGGCACAGAAGCCCGACAGCGCGTAGCCGATCAGAACGGTTCGACGGAGATCGATGCCGGCCAGGCGCGCCGCTTCTGGATTGCCGCCGGTCGCATAGAAGTCCCGCCCAAAGCGGGTGGAGCGCAATAGCACCTCGAACAACACCAGCAGCACGATCATCAAAAGGAACGACAGCGGAATGGCAGGCACAGCGATGCTCTCCACGCCCAGCGTCGCGCCGACGTCGAAGTACGTTTCCAGGCCAATGATCCACGGGTCGTCAAGCGCCGTGGTCGACAACCCGGGCACCAACTGCCGCCCGGAGATGGCGAAAACGATGCCGCGATAGGCCGCCAAGGTGGCCAATGTCGCGATGAACGGTTGCAGACGCAGAAAGACGATCAGCAGGCCGTTCAACACCCCGGCGAACGTCGCGACCACCAAAGCAAGCGCGACGCTCAGGTAGCCCGGCAGATGCAGGATCAGCGACGCGTCGAATGCAACCATGCCGGCCAGCGCCATGACCGCGCCCACCGACAGATCGACGCCGCGCAGGAGGATCGCGAACGATTCGCCCATCGCGACGATCGCGATGAATGCGTAGCCAGCCATCAGCGCTTCGAGATTGCCGGCGGTCGCAAAGCGCGGCACCACCGCGCAGAAGAACGCAAAGGTCACCAAGAAGAAGATGGGCAACGCCGAAATGCCGTGGCGGCGGATCATGGCTTGGCACGAGTGCTCGTTTGAAGCCGCGCTGATTCCAGCAGCGCGGCTCGCCCTGACGTTTGTCGTTCCCTACCAGCGCTGGCTTGGCTGAATCTGCTTGACGTTCTCGCGCGTCGCAATCACGAACGGCATGAGCAGATGCGCCTGCTTCTTGAAGGCGGTGGCGGGCACCTGGCCGGAAGCGAGCACCGTCGCGGCCGACGCGGCAAAGCGACCTTGCTGATAAACGTCCGTGTATTGCGTGCCGGTTAGTTCGCCATTCTCGATCGACTCCAGCGCGTCTTTCTCGCCGTCGTTGCCGAAGATGACAAGCTTGCCGAGCAGGCCTTTCTCCTTGGCAACATCGACGGCGCCGAGCGCCATGGAATCGTTCACGCCGTACACGCCGGTCAGTCCGGGCTTCGCATTGAGGATCGTCGCCAGCACATCCTGCGCTTTCTTGCGCGACCAGTCGGCCACCTGGTCGGCTACCACCTTGACGTTCGGATGGTGCTTCTTCAGCCCCTCCACGAAGCCGTTGGTGCGCTGGTCGCGGATGATGATCCCCGGAGGCGCATTGAGAATCGCGACTTCTCCCTTGCCACCCATCTTTTCGCCCATCACGCGGGCAATCTCCATCGCTCCGTAGTAGTGGCTCATTTCGACGTGCGCGGCGTGCTGCGCGGTGGCGTCGATATTCAGGGTGATGACCGAAATGCCGGCCCGCTTGGCCTTGTTGATCGAAGGCGCGAGCGCAACGCTGTCGATAGGCTGCAGGAAGATGACAGCGGTGCCTTCGTTGATCAATGCATCCATGAGGCTGACCTGCACTTCGACCTTGTTTTGCCCGTCGAGCAACTTGTACTGCGTCTGGGGCTGGTCCTTCAGCACCTCTTCGATGCCCTTCGACCAGGCGGCCGGCACGGTGTGAGGCTGCCACTGGATGAAGGCCATCTTCAGCGGCCCGGTGCCGTCGGCAGCATGCGCGGCGGGCATGCCCACTGACGCAGACTGCGGATCGGGTTCAGCGACCCATGCCGACGTCGCTGCGCCCAGCGTCGCGGAAATCGCTGCCGCCTTCTTGAAGAAACTGCGGCGTGGAGTTGGAAGCGGAAAATTGCGATCGCCCAATGTCATGATTGTCTCCGTTGGTGGATGAGGCTCGATGGGGCCAGTGCGCGCACCCGCACGTGACGCCCAATGTTGCGCGGATCTTTGGACTGATTGCTTGATGACTTCCTGGGCGAAACAACGGCCCGCGTGCGCACCCGCGTTGCTTCTCGCACTGCCTTGTCCATTGCCTGCTTCATCTTGGGAAGAAGGCTCGCTTGTGCCTGTGCCAGCGCCATGGATCCGTGAAGCGTCGCAATCATGGCTTGCTGGTAAGCGCCACCCGCCTGGCTGCGATAAAAGCGGATGAGTCCGTCGATCTTCTCGCGGTCGAAGATCCTCCGGTACGTCGAGAGGATTTGCGGTCGCAGGAGACTCCAGCTGCACTCTGCGCGTAGCTCGGCAAGAACCTTGGCGGGTACCCGGCGCATCGCCCGATGCTGCGCCGGCGAAAGCGCTTGTTCCCGCAGCATTTGCTTGACGCTTGCGCGAATCGTTTGCTCGAGGGCGACGTATATCTGCTCCAGGAGCAGCTCCGATTGCGACAGTGCAAGCAGCATCTCGATCGCGTCGTCCTTGGGCCGTGCTGCGCGGGCTCGAGGCATCACATCCCCAGTGCCGCGCGAAGCCTCGGCTGTCGAATGGGAAGCATCTGAACCGAGGCGAGTTCGACGACGGGACCGAATCGTCGCCGCTTTTTTTCCTCGTGATTGCGTGCGATGTCGGCGATGCGGTGCTCGAGAAACGGATTGCAAAAGCGATCACGCACGTCCGCCAGATACGCGCGTGCCTGCGCGCCTTCACCGATCGCATCGAAGACGGGAAGCACCTCCTCGTTCCATACGGCGTTGAGGGATGCGGAGATCGCGCGATCGCGCATCGCATCGAGCACGGTCTCTGTCGCGGAACGCTTCTCGGCAAGCCATCGCTCGGCGAGGAAGCTGTGACCCAGGTTGAGGAGCATGAGCTTCAGCCGTTCGAATTTGGCCAGCTGGGTTGTCACGACAATGGCGGGGTGCTCGCAAGGAAGGACCATCTGCTCGCGCTGCTCGATCGCCCACAGCGCGTACGGTTCGGCGACCGCGCCGATGGGCTGCAGCGCACTCGATACGATGCGGTCCACCAAGCTGTTCACCCATATGCACTGCCGGCGCAGGTAGCCAACAAACGCTTCCGGCAAGCGCCAATTCGAAGCGAGCGCAACGACGATCTCTCGCAGCGTGTCGCCGTTTCGCTGCACCAGTTCGCAGGGATAGATCGTCAATGGCGCGCTTGAATGGGTGCTCCATCGATGGTGCAGCAGGACCACGAGCTTCGCAGGAAAGCTGGCCGGCGGCCTTGTGTCGTCCGCGAGCGCTTCCGGCCCGTCGGCTTCCGACACCTCGTAGCCGCGGTCCGCCGTGTTCGAGACGATGACACGCACGTCGCTTGCCATCGCAGCGCGGATGTCGCGCCAGTCACGCACCGCATTCCAGGCTGCGCCGACCGAATTGACCCGCACCACTTCTTCGACCGGCCGTCCGTCTCGCAGCCCGCGAATCTGCACGCGATAGCCGGTTCCCTGGGCGAGGGCGGCGAGCCTCAGACTGCTCTCCGCACTGTCCGTCGTTTGGACTACGGCGATCCGTCCGAGCGCATTGCCAGCGGCCAGAGCTTCGGAGACGAACAGGTCGACATGGGCTTGCAGGAAGCGCCCGGTGCCGAATTGCAGGATCGGATAGGGCAACGAATCGCTCCGCTCAGCACTCGATGATCGCTTTGACGACCGCGTTCGCCGGGTCGAGAAGCGAGTCAAATTCATCTGCCACGCGCGCGAGCGGCATCCGATGCGTGTTCAGTGCTGCCGTGGGGACTTTTCCGCTCCGCATGGCTTCGAGCACCGTGTCGAAGTCGACCATCGTCGCGTTGCGACTTGCCAGTAATGTGGTCTCGCGCTTGTGGAACTCGGGATCGTCGAAGGCGATCCGGTCGCGCACGATCGAAACCAGGACATACCGACCCCCGTGCGCGACGAACTGGAAGCCGCGCTCCATGGCCTGCGGGTTGCCGGTAGCGTCGAACACCACGTCGAAGAACTCGCCGCCGGTCAACTGCCCCAGCCGCCTAACGTCGTCAGTCCCGACCTCGACGCCGGCCTGCGCCCCCAGATGACGCATACAGAATTCGACTCGCTCGGCTCGTGTGTCCAGGACGGTCACGTCGGCGCCGGACAACCGGGAGAACAGGCCGACCGCCATGCCGATCGGTCCGACCCCCGCGACAAGCACACGCTCTCCGGCCGTGACCTGGCCGCGTCGCGCAGCGTGAGCGCCAATGGAGAGGAACTC
>Ga0335084_10003676_pt1 | contig 15033 bp, 13 predicted proteins | sample Lox_Sample_44_FD_206721 | JGI IMG/M metagenome (GOLD analysis project Ga0335084, IMG submission 206721) | Soil microbial communities from Loxahatchee National Wildlife Refuge, Florida, United States - Lox_Sample_4.4 | ecosystem: Environmental > Terrestrial > Soil > Wetlands | place: USA...
GCTCCCAGAGGCGCTCGAGATCTCCGCGGAAATTGGCGGGGGTTCGGGTCCAGCGCTCCTCGGGCTGATCCACCTTGTGGTACTCGAGGATCATCACGCGCCCGAGCTCGTTCGGCTGGAGCGACCCGGCCGAAGCAGCCGCAGGACCGAGGGCTGCGGTAGCGTGGACTGCGGCGGCGAGCGCGATGGCGCGGAGGTGACGGGACACGTTTAGGGGGTGACCCCCGCCGTGGCCATCGCTTTTGGGGCGAGCGCGGCGCCCGTGTAGTCGTTCTTGGGGTTCCACAGCATGAAGCCCACCGCCCCCCCGTCACGCGCCCCGCGGATCTGGGCGCGAATCTCGCTGACGCCGAAGATGCGCCTGTCGAAGGCGTAGTCGCGGAAATCCTGGAGCCACGGCCTGACCTGGACGGTCAGCGTGGCCGAGCGCTTCCGCGTGAGCCTCACGCTCTCCTTGACGATCTCGTAGGGCTGGGCCACGGGGTTGCGCACGCCCGGAATGCCCCGGTGATAGCCGGAGGGGTAGACCATGGGGCAGATGTAGTCGAGGTGCACGGCGAGCTCTTCGACGCGCTGCCCGATGTCGGTGTCGTTCTCGTTGAAGGCGGTGTAGCCGAAGACGTCGGCCGCGAGGAAGGCTCCCGTGGGCCCGAGCTCGCGGCGCGCCTTGGCGAGGAAGCTGGTGATAGCGGGTAGCCGCGTCTGGGAGTTGTTGGGCTCGGAGTACCTGGCCGCAGAAAGCTTGCCGTCGGTCGGGAAGCGGACATAGTCGAACTGGACCTCGTCGAAGCCCTTTGCGACGGCCTCCTTGGCCACGGCGATCGCGTAGTCCCAGACCTCCTCGCGGAACGGATCCACCCAGGCGAGCTTTTCGTTGTCGAGCCAGGGCTTGCCCGTACGCGTGTCGATGACGGCCCAGTCGGGGCGGTGCTGGGCGAGCACGTTGTCCTTGAAGGTGACGATGCGCGCGATGGTGTAGATATTTCGCGCCTTGAGCTGTGCCATGAGCCCGTCGAAGTCCTTGATGATGACCGGTCCCTGCGCTCCGGCCTCGAGGGCGAGCGGCACGGCAGTGCGATAGGGGATGAGGCCCCGGTCGCCCTTGATGTCGATCACCACGGCGTTGAGCTCAGTGCGCGCCACGAGCTCGAGCACCCGCTCGCGGATGCCCTTGTCGCCCACGCCGTAGTAGGTCAGGTAGGCCGCGCGCACCCCCTTGGGCGCGAGCGTCACCGTCACATCGTCCGTGTCGGCCGTGAGGCGTCGAAGCTCGTAGCCCGGAACCTTGACGAGGAAGGCGGCGCCCGGCCTGAGGGGCTCCGTGGTGAAGCGGCCTTCGTCGTCGGTCCGGATCTCGGCGGGGCCGACCCAGACCGATGCGCCCGCCAACGGCGCGCCGCTCTCGGCGTTCAGCACCCGCCCCCGCACGGCGCGCTCGCTTGAGGGTGGAGGCTGGACCCGCTGCATGGTTGCCGAGGCGACTTGGCGCGGGAGGCGCAGGGAGGGCGACAGAAACACCCAGCTCGCCGCCACGAGCGCGACCAGCGTGCCCACCACCAGGGCTCCGTAGAGGACGGGGCGCTCTGTGCGATCGGCGGGCACCGGGACGGGATCCATTCGCACCTCCAAATCTACGGGTTAAGCGAGATCAGCTCAAAGCTTTTTTTACGCGGCGCGCTACAATGCTGTGCATGACCTCCCGACCATCCTATGCCTGTGACGTGGCCGCGCGGCGCTCATTCGCGATCAACGGCATGACCCTCCGGGCCCTCGAGTGGGGAGTGCCGGGCCGCCCCCCTCTCTGCTTCCTTCACGGCGGCTCTGCCCATTCACACTGGTTTGACGCCGTGGTGCCGTCCTTTGTCGACAGGTTCCACATCATCTCGCTCGACCAGCGGGGGCACGGGCAGAGCGACTGGGCGGCCGATGGCCGCTACGGCACGGAGCAGTTCGCCTCGGACCTGGCCGGCGTCATGGAGAGCCTCGGCTGGGAGCGGATGGCGCTGGTGGGGCACTCCATGGGCGGCCACAACTCGATCGGCTTCTCGGCCTGGCACCCGGACCGCGTGCGCGCGCTCTGCGTGGTCGACAGCCGCCCATCGCTGCCCGCCGAGCGCCTCCAGGCGATGCACCGCCAAGGGCACCGAGGGCCCCGGCGCCACGAAACGCTCGACCAGGCGCTCCGGAGCTTCAGGCTGCGGCCGGCCGAGACGCTGGCCGCGCCCGATCTCCTCGAGCACCTGGCCAGGCAGGGGATCGCCGAGCGCGATGGAAAATTCCTCTACCGCTTCGACCCGCGGTGCAACGGCAGCCGGAAGCCGGTGGATGGCTGGGCGCTCCTGCCGCAGATCAAGGCGCCGACCCTTCTCGTAGGCGCGGAGCTCTCGCCGATCATGCCGAAGGAAATGGCCGAGCGGATGGCTGCGGCCATCCCCAATGCCACGCTCGTGACGATGCTCGGTGTCTACCACCACCTCGTCCTCGACGCCCCCGACGCCTTCTCCGGCATCTTGGACGGCTTCCTAGGGAACCTGGCAGACTAGGCGCGTGTCGGGTTGGGCGCCTGGAGGCCTTCTGGCTCCCTTGAGCCTTCCCGGCAAGCCCCTCGGCCCGGTTCGAAGAGACCGCGTGCCTCGGGCGCTCAGCGTAGCTGGGCCAGCTCCTCGTCGATCACCCGTGCGAAGGTCTCCAGCGACTGGGCGCCCGTGAGCATCCGGCCGTTGATGAAGAAGACCGGGGTACCGGTTACCCCGAGACGGGCGCCCTCGTCGACGTCCTTCTGCACCGCCGCCTGATATCTGCCGCTGGTGAGGCAGTGCTCGAAGGCCGAGACGTCCAGGCTTCCGTCCCGGGCATACGCCTTGAGCTCGGCCGGACCGGCCTTCGGAGCGTTGGCGTAGAGAGCGTCGTGGTACGTCCAGAACTTTCCCTGCTCGTTCGCACACCGGGCCGCCTCGTGCGCCTTGCGGGCGTTCGGGTGGAGCTGGTCGATGGGGAAGTCCCTGTGGACGAGCCTGACCTTCTCACCGTAGCGGCTGCGAAGCTGCGCAAGCGTCGGCTGGACACTCTTGCAGAACGGACAATGGAAGTCCGTGAACTCGACGATCGCCACCGGCGCGGTCTCCGGCCCCCTGAAGAGCGCTCCGTCAGCGACGATCTGGACGCGCAGGGGTGGCGGTGGCTTGAGGTGGACCACCACGTTCGCCTGGGAGCGCAGTGACTGAACAAAGCGATCCCGTTGCGCTGCGAGCTTCTCCTTCTGAAGGTGGGCTCGGATCTGCCCGCGGAGCGTCGACTGGTTGCCCTTGAGGCGGGCCTCGTTCGCCTGATAGAAGGCGTCGACCTCCTGCTCGGTGACGAGCCCGGCCTTTGCCGTCACCTCGGCGTCGAGCAGCGCCGAAACCGGCATGCCCCGTCTCGCCGCCTCCTTGTCGAGGAGCGACTTGTCGATCAACGCGTCGACCTTCTCGCGTCTCAGGTCGTAGATCCGCTCCTGGAGCTGAGTGAGCTGTCCGGCGAGGCTCTCGTCGACCTCTTCGGCGGTGATGGCGACTCCATCGACCTCGGCGAACAGATCACTCGCCACGGCTGCGTGTGTCGCCATGATCTGGTCCGCCATGATCAGCAGCGCCAGCCCCAAGAGGGCCATCGCGCCATACTCTGCTCGCCGGGCCATGTCGTTGTTCCCCTCCCGTTGCCGGATTCTATCATCGCGGCTCTCGCGTGCGGCGCAGCCGCGTTTCACGACGCCGGTGCAAGGCTATCGAACGGCTTCGAGCCTCACCGCACAAACCTTGTACTCGGGGATCTTGGACGTGGGATCGTGCGCGGAGCTGGTGAGGAAGTTGACAGCCGAGTCGGCGAGCTTGACGAAGGGGACGAAGATCGCGCCGGGCCGCACCGCCTCCGTCACGTGAGCGAAGCCCTGTATTTCGCCGCGGCGCGAGATCACCCTGAGCGCTGCGCCCTCGTCGAAGCCGAGACGCCGCGCGTCCGCCGGGTTGACAGCGATCTGGAGACGTGGCGCCAGCTCGAGGAGCCCCTGCACGCGGCGCGTGAGGGTGCCGCCGTGCCAGTGGTAGAGCAGCCGTCCCGTGTTGAGCACGAACGGATACTCGCGGTCGGTCAGCTCCGCGGCCGTCGCCCCCTGGCTGACAGGCACGAAGCGGGCACGCCCGGTCGGAAAATCCTCGCTGTAGAGAAAACGCGTGCCCGGGTGATCCGCCGTCGGGCAGGGCCACTGGACGCCGCCTGCTTCCAGCCTCGCGTGGGAGAGGCCGCCGATCGCCGGCCAGAGTCGCGCCATCTCGTCGAAAATCTCGGAGGGGTGAGTGAAGTCGAAGCCAGGCGTGGGCGCGCCCAGCTTCTGCGCGACGCGCCTGGCCAGCTCGCAGGTGATCCACCAGTCGGCCCTGGCCTGGCCGGGTGGGTCGATCGCCTTCCGTACCAGCTGCACGCGCCGCTCTGAGTTCGTGAAGGTGCCGTCCTTCTCGGCGAAGGCCGCCGCGGGCAGGAAGACGTGGGCCAGATCGGCCGTCTCGTGCATGAAGAGGTCCTGGACGATCAGGCAGTCGAGCTGGCGGAAGGCCTTCTCGACCTGATGGAGGTCCGGCTCGGCGAGCATGGGATTCTCGCCGAGGACGTACATGGCCCGGATGGTCCCGTCGATGCACCCCTCGGTCATCTCGGTGACGACGAGTCCCGGCGCGGCGGGCGGCCTCACGCCCCAGGCCCTCTCGAATCGCTGGAGGCTCGCGGCCGAGTAGTCCGCATAGCCCGGAAGATTCGTCGGGATGGCGCCGGCGTCGCCGCAGCCCTGGACGTTGTTCTGGCCGCGGAGCGGCGAGATGCCGGAGCCCGTGAAGCCCATCTGCCCCGCCGCCAGCGACAGGTTGAGGAGCGCGTGCGCGTTGGCCGTGCCGTTGACGTGCTGGGTGATGCCCATGCCCCAGATGAGGCACGAGCCGGAAAAGGCTGGTCTCGCGTACCAGCGGGCGGCTTCAGCGATGGCCGCCTTCGGCACGCCGGTGACCTCTTCCGCGTAGTCGAGCGTGTAGGGTTCGAGGGACGCGGCCCAGGCCTCGAAGCCCTCCGTTCTCCCTCGGATGAAGTCCACCTTGGCCAGGCCCTCGTCGAGGATGACCTTGGCCATGGCGTTGAAGAGAGCCACGTCCGTGCCCGGGCGCTCCTGGATCCAGAGGTCCGCCTGCTCGCACAGCTCGACGCGCTTGGGGTTGACGACGATGAGTCTCGCGCCCCGGCTCACGGCCCGTCGCAGACGAATGGCAATGACCGGATGGTTGGCCGAGGCGTCCGCCCCGACCACCATCAGACAGCCCGCCTCCTCGTAGTCCTGGTAGGAGTTGGAGGTCGCGCCCGAGCCCATGGAAGTCAGCATGGCCTCGACAGAGGGCGAATGGCAGAGCCGCGTGCAGTGGTCCACGTTGTTCGTGCCCATGACCAGTCGCACGAGCTTCTGGATGATGTAGGCGTCCTCGTTCGTGGCCTTGGCCGAGGCGAGGGCGCCGAAGCGGCCGCGGTTTCTCGCGAGGCCTTCGGCGGCCGCGTCGAGCGCTTCGTCCCACGTCGCCTCCTGCCATTCGCCGCCGCGCCTGATCATGGGCGCGGTGATGCGGTCGCGCGAGTGGACGAAGCCGGTGCCGAAGCGGCCCTTGACGCACAAGGTCCCGAGGCTCGAATGGTTCCCCGGCACGTCGTCGGCCATGACCGCGAGCCTGCCGTCCTGCCTGACCTTGAGCGCGATACCGCAGCCGACGCCGCAGTACGGGCACGTCGTCTCGACTTGGCGCGTGATCGGCGCCGGCACCTCCTTGGGTCGGAGCGCGCCGGTCGGGCAGGTTGCGACGCACTGGCCGCAGGAGGTGCAGACCGAGGACGACATGAGGCCGTCACCCGCCACGCCCACCCGCATGTCGTGACCCCGGCCGACGAGGGAGATGGCGCCGATCAGCTGGACCTCGCCGCACGCCGTGGTGCAGCGGCCGCAGAGGATGCAGGCCTCGCGGTCGAGGACGAAGAAGCTCTTGGCCGCGTCCACGGGGAATTGGTGCCGCGCCGCATGGCTCGGCGCGGCGAGCGCGTGGCGCGCGGCCGCTTCCCCGAGCTGTCCGAAGCCGTCGCGGCCCTCGCCCGGAGTAAGCATGGACCAGGTCAGGTCGAGCACGGCCCTGCGCGTCTTGACGGCATCCGGGTGCCGCGTGTCGACGACCATGCCGTCGCGCGCGGGCAGGTGGCATGAGGCCGGCAGCCCCCGCTGCCCTTCGACGTGGACGAGGCAGGTGCGGCAGGCGCCGAGCGGCTCGCGGTCCGGATCCTTGCAGAGCTGGGGCAGGGGGATTCCCAGGTGGTTGACGGCGTCCAGCACCGTCGCGCCCGCCGCGATCTCGACCGCTGTCCCGTCGATCGTCAGCTTCACGGTGTCGGCCCTAGCTCCGCCGGGAACTCGCGCAGCGCGGACAGGATGGACAGGGGCGCGGCCTGGCCCAGGCCGCAGAGCGAGGCGACGCGCACGACTTCCGAGAGCTCAGCCACGGCGACTGTGTCGAGCGGGCCTTCGGACTCGAGCATGTCGCGGAGCCGGGCCGTGCCCTCGCGACAGGGCGTGCACTTGCCGCAGGATTCGCGCGTGTTGAAGTCGAGCAGCGTCCTCACCACGTCGCGCACCGAGACGGTCTCATCGAGCGCCACGACGCCGCCGGTGCCCGGGTTCACGCGGCCACCGGGCAGGAGAGGCTCGTCGAAATCGCGGGGCGGCACGATGATGCCGGAGGGGCCGCCAAGGAGCGCGCCCTTGAGCCCGCGCCCGCCGGCCGTACCGCCACCAACACGCTCGAGGAGATCGCGCAGCGTCGCGCCCATCTCCACCTCGACCAGTCCCGGCCTTGCCACGTGCCCGGACAGCCCGAAGCACTTGGTGCCGTGGCCTCTGCCGAGCGCAGTCCACCACTCGGCGCCGCGGGCCACGATCAGCGGCACGGCAAAGAGCGTCTCCACGTTGTTGATGACGGTGGGCTTGCCGAAGAGACCAGCTTCGGTCGGGAACGGCGGCTTCGGGCGCGGCATGGCCCGGCGGCCTTCGAGCGACTCCATGAGCGCCGTCTCTTCGCCCAGCACAAAGCCGCCCGCGCCCCGCCTGATTTCCACCTCTACCGAAAAGTCGCTGGCGAGGATCCGATCGCCCACGAGCCCCCAGAGCCGGGCGTCCTCTACCGCGCGGGCCATGCGCTGGGCGGAGAGATGCGCCTCGCCGTGAATGTAGAGGTAGATGCGGGACGCCCCCGAAGCGTACGCCGCCAGGAGCGCGCCTTCGAGCAGCCGGTGCGGGTCGCCCTCCATGAGATGGCGGTCCTTGAAGATGCCGGGCTCGCCTTCTTCGGCGTTGACGATGAGGTACGCGGGCGCGCCGCGCGCGCTGCGGGCGCCTTCCCACTTGAGACCCGCGGCGAAGTACGCGCCGCCGCGGCCGCGCAGGCCAGCCGCGTTGACGGCCTCGATGACGGCGAGCGGATCGCGGCCCGAGAGCGCGCCGGCCAGCGCGGCATAGCTGCCGCGCCGGATCGCGTCGGCGATGTCGCCGGGGTCCACCAGGCCGCAGCGCGCCGTCAGCTCCCGGCGCTGGTGGCCGAGGAAGTCGCCGACGCCCGGGTTCGGCTCGAGTCGGTCGGCCGCCGCTGCGTCGAGGAGAGCCGGGATGCGGTCGGCGGTCGCGTGGGGCAGGAGGCGACTTTCGCCGCCCGGGGCGTCGATGGTCACGACCGGCGCAGCCCAGCAGAGCCCGCCGCAGCCGGCCGTCACGACGCGCGCGTTCCAGCCTCGCCGCGAGACCTCCGCATGAAGCGCCGCGAGAGTTGCCGCGGCGCCGACCGCGAGGCTGCAGGAGCCGACCTCCAGCACGAGGGTCAGGCCCGAACGCGCGACGGATTCGGCATGGACCAGGAGATCCGTGTATGACCCGCCCCTCACCTTTGCCCTGTCCTGCGAGGGGAAGAGGGTCGCAGTTCGAGCCGGAGGACGAAGGGGTGGGGCGAGAGCCGGATGGTCCGGGGGAGCGCTGAGCACTCGCTCCACCTCCGTCGCGCTGACGCGCCCGTGACAGGCGCCATCCGCCTCTACGACGGGCGCCACCGAGCAGTTGAAGGCGCAGTCGAAGGGCTCGAGCGTCATGTCGACGTTCGCGACGACGGTGACCGCCTTCAGCAACTCGAGCCCGCCGCGGATCCAGCACGACACGCCCGTGCAGACGCGCACGATCCGCTTGCGCGGCTCCGCCAGCCGGAACTCGGGGTAGTGCGTGGCGACGCCGTACGCCTCGGAGAGCGGTACGCGCAGATGCGAAGCGATGTCTTCCAGCGCGCCGGCCGGAATCCAGCGCAGCTCGTGCTGGACGGCGTGGAGGGCGGGCAGGAGCCAGGTGCGCTCTCTGGGGAACGCTCGGACGGCCGCTGGCCAGTCGCTCACGGCACTGGCCTCAGCGCGCCGAGGGAACGGGATCGGTGATGCGCGCCTCTGCGAAGCCCTTCTTGCGCAAGAGGCAGGAGTCGCAGAGGCCGCAGGCCCGGCCGTCGGGCTCCGGCTCGTAGCAGGACCAGGTCAGCGAGAGATTCACACCCAGCTCGTGCGCGCGCGCGATGATCTGGGCCTTGGAAAGCGCGATCAGGGGCGTGTGGACGCGAAAGCGGCTCGTGCCCTCGACGCCGGCCTTGGTGGCGAGATTGGCGAGCCTCTCGAAGGCCTCGACGAACTCGGGCCGGCAATCCGGGTACCCGCTTGCGTCCAGCACGTTGACGCCGATGAAGATGGCCTGGGCGCCCAGCACCTCGGCCCAGGCGAGCGCGTGGCTGAGAAAGATCGTGTTGCGCGCGGGCACGTAGGTGACCGGAATGCCGGAGGCGATAGCCTCGTGGCTCCTGCCCTTGGGCACCGCGATGTCCTCTGTCAGCGCCGAGCCGCCGATGGCGCGGAGATCGAGCCGCAGCGTGAGGTGCTTGACGGCGCCGAGAGAAGCCGCGACTGTCTTCGCCGACTCCAGCTCGCGGGCGTGGCGCTGGCCGTAGTCGAAGGAGAGCGCGAAGCACTCGTAGCCTTCTTCGCGCGCGACGGCGAGCGTCGTCGCCGAGTCGAGCCCGCCGGAGAGGAGGACGACCGCGCGCCCGGGCATCAGACGCCCCGCTTGGCGCCCCAGAGCAGCACGTGGAGCCTGGGCGAGAATGCGAAGCCGTGGCGCTTGCAGGCTTCGACGACAGCCGGCGAGCGCTCGAGGAGATCGTCGCGACAGATGGCCTCCGGCTGGAGGAGGATGCGCGCGCGCGGCAGGGCAAAGCGCTCGGCCAGCCGGAGCACCTCGTCTACGTCGGGATCGCCGGTGACCACGAACTTCCACCAGGCGTCCCTCGCCAGGAAGCTCCGGATGGCGTCGGGTCTCAGCCGGCGCGCATCGTCCACGCCGGAGCCAGCGAGCTTGAGCGACACGTTCCACTGGATGGTGCGGTCGACGCTGGGCGGCGTCGGCAGGATGCCGGACGTCTCGACCTCGATTGAAAAGCCCCGGCTGCCGAGCGAGCGCAGAAGGGGAACGAACATGGGAGATTCGAGCGGCTCACCGCCAGTGACAACGGCTCGGCGGCAGGGATAGGCCGACACCTCCTCGAGGAGCGCGTCGACCTCGACGGCGCGTCCGGCCTCGGGGTCCCAGGAATACTTGGTGTCGCACCACGCGCAGCCCACTGAGCACCCCTGGAGTCGCACGAAGACGGCCGGCAACCCGGCCGTGGCGCCCTCGCCCTGGATCGAGTAGAAGACCTCGGCGACGCGGCCCCCGGGCGTACGTCCGGAGGCGGCGCGGCTGGTCACGCCGTCGGCCGCGAGATGGCGCTGCCGCAGGTCGGCGTCTCTCGGATGACGACGCGCTCGAGCGTCACGCCCGCAGGCAGCCGGCCCTCGAGCCGTGTCCACGCCTCCCGCGTCAGCACCTCGGCCGTGGGTTCGCCGGGAAGCAGGACGACCCGGTCCGGCGCCTCGCGCTGGACCGCTGAGATTGCCGGGCCCAAGGGATCTCCGGCGGCCAGAAGGGTCGCATGGTCCCAGCGGTCGAGAACGGCCTTTCGCACGGCCTCGCCCAGGTCGTCGAAGTCCATGACCATGCCGAGCGGGTTCAGCGTCGGGCTCGAGACGGTCACATCGAGGTGATAGGTGTGGCCGTGCAGCCAGGCGCACTTGCCCGGATGCCCGGCAATGCGGTGCGCCGCGTCAAAGACGTAGCTGGTGGTGAGGTCCATACGCCACCGGAAATCCTAGCATGAGAAACACCTTGCGGCCCCCCGGCGCGTTTGCTATCTAATGGGACGAATTCGAAAGGGGGTCCTCCTATGGCTATGAGCCTGTCCGACTCACTCAAGCACGATCGCTACAGCGTGGTCGCGGTGGACAAGATCGCGGGCCGCCTGCGCATCAAGAGCGAAGCCGATCTGTGCGCGGACTTTGCCTGCGCGGAGGCCGAGATCGTTACCGATGAGGGCCGCACGCGGGACCTCGATGAGATCAATCCGGGCGACATCATCATGCTGGAGCACAAGGACGGCAAGGCGAAGGAGATCCGCGTCGTCCGCCGCGTCTTCGACGAGTACTCGAGCCCCGAGTGGTAGCCCGCGCCTGACAGCGCGCTGAATCGTGAGGCCCCGGGGCGGATCCCCGGGGCCTTTCTTGTTGCAATGCGGTGGCGACGGGGCCGGACCCGGGCGCGCGCCTCCAACGGCACTTCGCATGCGGAGGGTTGAGGGCATGAAGATCGGAGACATCATGACCCGGGAGGTGATCACCGTTGCCCCACAGACACCGATCCGCGAGGCCGCCCGCCTCATGGTGGACCACGGCGTCAGCGGCCTGCCAGTCGTCGACGAGCAGGGGAAGCTGGTCGGCGTACTCAGCGAGGGAGACCTGATCCTGCGACAGAAGGCGCGCCCGCGGGTGCCCTGGTGGCGCGGCTTCTTTCAGGACGGCGAGCAGCTGGCCCGCGAGTACCAGAAGGCCGCGGGGTCGACGGTGGCGGAGGTCATGACCAGGGCGGTGATCTCGGTGAGCCCTGATCTCCCCATTGAGGCGACGGCCCTCGTCCTGGACCAGCGCCGGATCCGGCGCGTCCCCGTGGTGGTCGACGGTCGCGTCGTCGGGATCGTGAGCCGGGGAGATCTTGTCAAGCTTCTGGCGAATGCGCCGAGCCCGCCTGGTGGGCCGACCTCCGACAGTCAGCTCGTGACCGAGATGCGGGCGCGGCTTGCGAAGGAGGCCTGGGTCTCCCATCACGGTATCGTCGTCGACGCGGAGCAGGGCGAGCTCTCGATCTGGGGGATGGTCGCCAGCGAGGCGGAGAAATCAGCGGTCGAGACCATGGCGCGGTCCCTCCCCGGGGTGAGGAGCGTCCGGAGCCGGCTGCTCGTGGAGTCCGAGGTTCCGTACTCCTACGGGGTGTAATGCGCGGAGGGCCGCTGAGGAGACAGAGGCTCCACTCGCCACCCCCAAGGCGAGCGTTGTTCTGCCTACGCGATGCCGGTATGGATGGTGACGGTGCCGAAGCCGAGGCGGCGGCACTTGACGCTTCTGAGGCCGACCGACTCCATGAGAGCGGAGAGCCCGGGCGGCGTGAGGAAGCGCTCGACCGACTGCGGCAGATAGGTGTAGGCCTCGCGGTCGCCGCCCACGAGCGCGCCCACCCGCGGCACCACGTGGTGAAAATAGGCGCGGAAGAGGGGTGCCCAGCCGGGCAGGTCGGCCTGCGTGATCTCGAGGGCGACGACGCGGGCGCCGGGACGCGAGACGCGGCGCATCTCCGCGAGCCCTTGCCGGAGATCGGCCAGGTTGCGCAGAAGGAAGGCCGAGGTCACGAAGGCGAAGGTGCGCGCCTCGAAAGGCAGGCAGAGCGCGTCGGCCTCGACCAGCCGGATGCGGCCGGCCGTGTCCTCAGCGCGGCGCTTCTCCTCGGCGACGGTCAGCATCCCGTGGGCGAAGTCCGCGCCCACGATGGTCCGGTGAGGGTGGATCTGGCCGAGCTCGAGCGCCAGGTCGCCCGTGCCCGTCGCCAGATCCAGGCCCGGCCCGTCGGGGGAGGGGATGGTCTCGCGCGCGGCGGCCCGCCGCCACGCATGGTGCATACCGAACGTCATGAGGCCGTTCATGAGGTCGTAGCGTCCCGCGATCCGCGAGAACATGTCGCTGACGAAGCGCGCCTTGCCGGGTCCCTCGCCGAGCACCGCGCTCAAAAGATCCTCCCGCCGAGGACGGCCGCGAAGAGGATCAGCGCGATGTAGCCGTTGACGTTGAAGAAGGCGACGTCGAGCCGCGAGAGGTCCGCGGGCGAGACGAGCCTGTGCTCGTAGACGAAGAGGCCCGCCACGACCGCGACGCCCGCCCAGTAGAGGACGCCGAGCCCCATGGTCCAGCCGAGCGCCGCGAACGCGGCGACCGTGAGCACGTGGCAGACGCGGGCGGCGTGAAGGGCGGCGGCGACGCCGAAGCGCGCGGGAAAGGAATGGAGCCCGGCGCGCCTGTCGAAGTCCACGTCCTGGCAGGCGTAGATCAGGTCGAAGCCGGCGATCCAGACCGTCAGCGCGAACCAGAGCACGAAGGCGGGCGGCGCGAACGCCCCGGTCACCGCGATCCAGCCTCCCGCTGCCGCGATGCCGTCGGTGAAGCCGAGGATCCAATGGCTCGCCCAGGTGAATCGCTTGGTGTAGGAGTAGCCGATCAGGAAGAGAGCGGCCCAGGGCGCCAGCTTGAGACAGAGCGGGTTGAGCATCCAGCCGGCCAGCGCGAGGAGCGCGCCGGAGGCGACAGCTGCCACCAGCATGTGCCGGGGCGCCAGGAGCCCGGTAGGCAGGTGGCGCTGGGCGGTGCGCGGATTGGCCGCGTCGGTCAACCGGTCGGCCACGCGGTTGACGCTCATGGCGAGGGTGCGCGCGCCCGTCATGGCCAGCGTTACCCACACCACCACGCGCGGGCCCGGCCAGCCGTCCGCCGCCAGGACCATCGCCACGTAGGCGAAGGGCAGGGCGAAGACCGTGTGCTCGAACTTGATGGCGTCCAGGAAGTGGCGGAGGGCGCGCGGCACTACAAGCCGTATTCCTGCCAGCGCTTCGCGACGAGCGTGCGGATCTCCTCGCTCATGGCGATCTCCTCGGGCCAGGGCTGGCCGATGCCGTCGTCCGCGGTCTTCTCCGTGGCGTCGATGCCCATCTTGCCGCCGAAGCGGTGGCGGAGCGCCGCGTGGTCGAGGTCGTCCATCGGCCCGTCCACGATGACGACGTCTCGCCGGGCGTCCACGTTGCCCGCGGCGCGCCAGGCGACTTCCGAGAGATTCTGGATGTCCACCTGCTCGGAGACGACGAGGATGTTCTTGGCAAGCATCATGAGCCCGAGCCCCCAGAGGGCGTACATGACCTTGCGCGCCTGGCCGGGGTAGCGCTTCCTGATGGAGACGATGACCAGGTTGTGGAAGACGCCCTCGGCGGGCATGTTCATGTCCACGACTTCGGGGAGGAGGACCCTGATGATCGGCAGGAAGATGCGCTCGGTCGCCTTGCCGAGCCAGTAGTCCTCCTGCGGCGGCCGGCCGACTATCGTCGTGGGATAGATCGGCTGCTTGCGGCGCGTGATGGCCCTCAAGTGAAAGACCGGGTAGTCCCGCGCCAGCGAGTAGTACCCGGTATGGTCGCCGAAGGGCCCCTCGAGCCTCCGCTCGCCCGGATCCACCGTGCCCTCGAGGATGATCTCGGCTTCGGCGGGCACCTCGAGGTCCACCGTCTTGGCCTGCACCATCGGGACGCCGGATCCGCGCAGCCAGCCCGCAAACACGATCTCGTCGATTCCAGGGGGCAGCGGCGCCGAGGCGGAGTAGATCGAAGCGGGATCCCCACCCAGCGCGATGGCGACATCCATCGACGCTTGCCGCTTCTCGGCGAGACGCTGGTGCTCGGCCGAGCCCTTGTGGATCTGCCAGTGCATGCCGAGCGTGCGATCGTCGTAGACCTGAAGCCTGTACATGCCCACGTTGCGCGCGCCGCTTACTGGATCCTTCGTGAAGACCATCGGCAGCGTGATGAAGCGCCCAGCGTCCCCCGGCCAGCAGCGCAGCACGGGCAGCGCCGCGAGGCTGGGCCCGTCGGTCTCGACCACCTCCTGGCACGGGGCCGAGCGCACCCTCTTGGGGCCCGCCTTGGCGACGTCGAAGAGATCGCCGAGCTTCTTGAGCTTCTCGACGATCGAGCCCGGTATCTTCATGTCGAGGAGCTTCGCGACGCGCGCCGACAGCTCGTTCAGGTGCTCGACGCCGAGCGCCGCCGCCATGCGCTCCGGCGAGCCGAAGGCGTTGATGAGCACGGGCGCGTCGAATCCGTCGACGCTCTCGAATAGCAGGGCCTGGTTTTGCTGCGCCGGGCCCTTCGAGACACGATCGGTGATCTCGGCGATCTCGAGGTCGCGGGACACACGGGCGCGCACCCGCTTGAGCTGGCCGGTCTTGTCGAGGTGAGCGACGAACTCGCGGAGGTCGTCGAAGGCCACGTGCCTACTCGTGGTAGTAGAGCTTCACCAGCCACCCCGCGATGACCGGGAAGGCCAGGCTCGGAACGACGCGCACGAATACGAAGCGCCATCCCATGAGCGGCGCCTCCCAGGCGATGATTCGCTGGACGCCGAAGAGCGACCAGGAGGTCATGTACGCCACGAGCGGGCCGAGCGCCATGCCGGAGTTCGCGAGCACGACGAGGAGCGGCACGCTGACCATCGGGCCGCCGGGCGTAATGACGCCGGCGGCCGACGCCATGAGGATCGCACCGATGCCGGATTGCCGCCCGAAATAGCGCGCCACGGTTTCCTCCGGAATGATGACCTGAAGCATTCCGGCGAGAATGAGCGCCGGGATGAGTCGCGGCAGGATGAACCAGACCATGCCGAGCCCGCTCTTCGCCCCGAGCAGGGGCAGGCCCGGGTCCTTCCAGTACGCGACGCCTGTGGCCACGACGG
>Ga0335084_10003677_pt1 | contig 15030 bp, 13 predicted proteins | sample Lox_Sample_44_FD_206721 | JGI IMG/M metagenome (GOLD analysis project Ga0335084, IMG submission 206721) | Soil microbial communities from Loxahatchee National Wildlife Refuge, Florida, United States - Lox_Sample_4.4 | ecosystem: Environmental > Terrestrial > Soil > Wetlands | place: USA...
TCGCGCGCGCCGTCAACGCATCGAGCGAATCCGCCGTCGATGCTGGCGCGGGCTCAGGTCGCATTCGCTGCAAGCTCGACGGACCGCCCGCGGCGATCCTGCCGAGCGCGAAGGCGAGCTGGTTGTGCTCGATTGCAACGCCATTGAGTTCCAACGCGCGATGCAGCGCTTCGAAGCTGACGGGCACGAGTCCGCGCTGCCACGCCCAGCCCAGTGCAAGGATGTTCGCCGCCGTGGTGTCGCCGAGAAATTCTTCCGCAAGGGCCTGCGCATCCAGCGTCTCGACCTGCTCGTCACCGGCCGCGGAGCGCAGCTTGTCGAGCAGGAGATCGAACGACTTCCCGGTGTCATGGTCATCCGGCGCGCCTGCAACCGGCGTCCGGTGCACGTTTGCGAGCACCCTGGTGCGTCCGTGCCGCACGGTCTGCAACGCGTCCGCGGAGGCGCTGACCACGAGATCGCACGCGAGTATCGCGTCGGCCTGCTGCGTATCGATGCGCACCTGATTCAGGTGTCGCGCGTCCGTGGCAAGGCGCAGGTAGCTCAACACCGCGCCGCCTTTTTGCGCGAACCCCATGAAGTCGAGCACGCTCGCCGACTTGCCCTCGAGGTGCGCTGCCATCGCGATCACGGCGCCGACGGTCACGACGCCGGTTCCGCCTATGCCGCCGATCAGCAAGTCATACGGCCCGGTCCAGACATGCGGCGCCGGGCGCGGAAGCTGCGCCACGTCATGCAGGAGATCCGCCTTGTCCGCCGATGCGCACGCGCGGCGCCGCGGTGTAGCACCGCTCACTGTGACAAAGCTTGGGCAGAAACCTTGTGCGCAGGTGTAGTCCTTGTTGCAGGTGGTCTGGTCGATCCTGCGCTTGCTCCCGAGCGGTGTTTGGTACGGCACGACGGCGACGCAATTGCTTTGCACGGTGCAGTCGCCGCAGCCTTCGCAAACCGCCTCGTTGATCACGAGCCGCCGCGGCGGCTCGCGCAGTTCGCTTCTCACTTCGCTTCTCTTGCGGCGGCGCCGTTTCTCCGCGGCACATGCCTGTTCGTAGATCAGCACGCTCACGCCGGGCGTCTCGCGCAGACGCCGCTGCACGGCATCGAGTTCGCGCCGATCCAGGAACTCGACGCCCGCTGGAAAAAATTGGCGGATCGTGTCGTATTTGCGCATCGCATCGCTCACCACGACGATCCGCGCGACGCCCTCGGCCCGCACCTGGCGTGCGAGCGCATCCACCGTGAGTACGCCATCGACCGGCTGGCCGCCCGTCATCGCGACCGCATCGTTGAACAGGATCTTGTAGGTGATGGTGGCGCGCGCCGCAACTGCCTGGCGGATCGCGAGATAGCCCGAGTGGTAGTAGGTGCCGTCGCCGAGGTTCTGGAAGACGTGCGGCCTACGCGTGAAGAGCGCGTGCGAGATCCAGTCGACGCCTTCGCCGCCCATCTGGATGAGCCCGCTGGTCTCGCGGTCCATCCAGTTCGCCATGAAGTGGCAGCCGATGCCGGCACGCGCAGTCGATCCCTCGGGAACCTTGGTGCTCGTGTTGTGCGGACAACCGGCGCAGAAGTACGGGACCCGCTTGAGCGAGTCGCTCGCGTTGCTGGGCAGCGCCGGCGCGCCGATCTCGCCGATACGGCGCAGCGCCGCGCGGAATGATTGGTGCGCGGGAAAGTGCTCGACGAGCCAGTCGGCCACGAGCTGCGCGATGCGCGACGGCCGCAGTTCTCCCGTTGCAGGCACCAGCGGGCGACCGCTGCGATCGCGCTTGCCGACCAGCGCCGGTCGCGCATCGGCCGGCGCGTTGTAGAACAGGTCGCGCAGTTGCGCCTCGACGATCGGCCCCTTTTCTTCGACGACCAGGACTTCCTTCAGGCCGTCGGCAAATGCCCTGATGCGCGTCTGTTCGAGGGGGAATGCAAGGCCGACCTTGTAGATGCGCACACCGCCCTCGGCCAGCTCTTGCGTGGTGATACCCAGGCGGCGAAGCGCCTCCATTAGATCGTGGTGCGCCTTGCCGCATGTGACGATGCCGACGCGGGCTCTCAGGCTGTCCGCCACGAGACGATCGATGCTGTTGACACGCGCGAACGCCCCGACAGCATCGAGTTTTTCCTTCAGCCGCGTCTCGATGCGCAGCGACGGGAAGTCGGGCCATCGGTAGTGCAAGCCGTCTGCGGGCGCCTGGTGCCCGGTGGCGGCGTGCACCGCGTCCGCGTCCTGCCACGCAGCGATGCGCGCGCCGAGCGCGTCGAGATCGACCGTCGTCGCGCTTTCGACCACTTCCGACAGCGCTGCCATCGCGATCCATGCGCCTGAGTAGCGCGACAGCGCATAGCCGTACATGCCGAACTCGAGCAGCTCGTCGACGCTCGCAGGGTGCACGATCGGCATGCTCCACGCGATGAAGGCCTGGTCGCTCTGGTGCGGCATCGATGATGAGACGCAACCGTGGTCGTCGCCTGCGACGATCAGGACGCCACCGTTCGGCGACGAGCCATAGGCGTTGCCGTGCTTCAGCGCATCTCCGGCGCGATCGACGCCGGGTCCCTTGCCGTACCACATGGCGAAGACACCTGAAGTGGTGCGCTGTGGATCGGATTCGACGCGCTGTGTGCCGAGCACCTGGGTCGCCGCGAGTTCTTCGTTGATCGCCGGCATGAAGTGGATGCCGGCTTCGGCGAGTCCCGCTCCGGCATTCCAGATCGCCTTGTCGACCATGCCGAGTGGCGAGCCGCGATAGCCGCTGATGAAGCCGCGCGTGTCGAGCCCGCGGGCCGCATCGCGCTGCCGTTGCATCAGGGCGACTCGAACGAGCGCCTGCGTGCCGGTGAGAAACACCATCCCCGACCTGGCCCAGATGCTGTCCTTGAGCTGATAGTCGGACCGCTTGACAGGCGAGACGGGAGCGGTGCAATTCATCGACGCCGGATCTTATGGGGCGACTCGCGCAGAGCGCGGCTTCTCTTACCGGCGCAACCTGCCGCGCGAGCGGATTGGCTGCGTGCGTTCAGGTCGCAACCTAGCTCATGGCGCGCGGCCTGCGCTAGCGGCGGCGCGCGGTCGAATGGCGACGCGGTCGGCGAACGCTGCGGGCACGGAGACCAAGGCGGGTTCTATGGCATTGACGCAAAAGGCAGTCGCGCCTCGAGACCGTGCCGGAGCGCGCTGCATTGCGTGCGCTCAGAAGGGCATTCGTGCGGTGTCAACAGGCGTTCGTGACGACCGCCGTGCAGGCGCTCGGCGTCGAGGCTGCGCCGCGCGCTCGCGCTGGCAGGCGCAACGGATCGTGACCGGCACTCATGCGATCGGTAGGACGCGCGCCTCGTCGGAACGACGCTGGCGCTACGACTTTTCGCTGTCGATGCTTGCCGCGGGCGGAAGAACGAGGCGAAAGGACGCGCCATCCCCGTAGTGGCTGTCGGCGACCAGCGTGCCACGATGGGCGCGTGCGATCTTGCGGCAGATGGCGAGGCCGAGTCCCAGTCCCTGTTCCTTCGTGGTGACGAAAGGCTCGAAGATCCGTTCGAGCTGGTCCGGCGGTATGCCGGGGCCGCTGTCGGTGACGATGACATGCACGGTGTCATCGGATTCGTGCGCCGTCGCGATGCTCAGCGTGTTTTCCCCTCCGCGATCCTGCATCGCTTCGCAAGCGTTGGAGATCAGGTTCAGGACGAGTTGCTGGAGCTGCACCCGATCGCCATCGACCTGCGGAAGATCCGGCGACAGGCTCGTCTTCACCGCGACGTTGCGCATCACGAATTCACCGCGGATGAATTCGAGCACCTCGGTAGCGAGCTGATTGAGGTCGGTGCGGAGGAACTCCTCCTCGCCCTTCTTCATCAGGACGCGCAGGCGCTGGATCACCTGGCCGGCGCGCTTGTCCGCGTCGGCGATCTCGGTGAGGATCGATCTGACTTCCTGCACGTTGGGGGGATCGCGTGCAAGGAAGCGCTGCGCCGCCTGGGCGTTGCTCAGAATTGCAGTGAGCGGCTGATTGAGTTCGTGCGCGAGCGTGCTCGAAAAGTCGGTCAGCGACACGACGCGTGTCAGGTGAGTGAGCTGCCTGCGCTGCTCGTAGGCGTCGGCCTCGGCCTGGCGCTGTGCCGTGATGTCGCGCACGATGTTGATGATGCAGGGTTCGCCGCGCAGCTCGACCGGCGCGATGGAGACCAGCGTCTGCCGGCTGTTGCCGCCGCAGTCGCGCAGCGTCAGCTCGACGTCGCGCAAGTTTGCCTCCGCGCGCGCGAGCGTCGCGAACTTCGCCCGATCGGCGCGGTCGATGTGCGTTTCCAGCGGATCGAGCTCGCCGCGCGCGAGTTGCCGGCGCTCATAGCGCAACAATTCGAGCCAGCGATCGTTCGCTTCGATGATGTGGCCGTCGCTGCGCCGGCTGATCGCGATCGGATCGGGGCTGAAGCGGAACGCCGACGAGAACAGCTCTTCCGATGCGCGTAGCTTGCGTTCGGAATCCCTGCGCTCCTCGATGACCGCCGCGAGCAGCAGCATCGGCACGGCAAGCGAGATCAGGAACAACTGGATCGACAATGCGTCCTCGTACGTGACCGCCTGCAGGAACGGACCGCGTCCGTGTCCCGCGCCCCAGATGACGAGGAACGCGACGATCGAGTAGCACGCGCTCGTCAGTCGTGGTCCGAAGCGCAACGCCGCCCACATGAGGAACGGCACCGGCAGGTACAGCAGGCTCGATGCGCCCAATGGTTCGGTCACGCCGGAATCGAACACGACGATGCAGGCGGCAAGCAGGAGACCGAGCAACGTGCCGGCCTCGGGCAGGCGGGCACGCAGCGAATCGCGCAACCGAGCTGGCTCAGCCGCCGCCCAAGTGATCGCGACTGGAACGAAAGTCAGAACTGCCAGCGTGTTCGAGGGAAAGCGCGCGCCGACGAGCGTCCAGTAGTCGGCGTTGCCCCAGCCAACCATCCGTACGAACGCCGCATCGAGAAACGACGAGAGAAAAGGCCCGAGAAAGGCCGCACAACAGAACACGACCGCGGCGCGCAGGGTGCCAAGACAAGGCACGCCGCCTGCGAAGCGCCGCACGAAGATCGCGCCGATCAGGGCCTCGCTGACGTTGCTCACGAACCAGCAGAGCACCATCGTCACCGGCACCTTCTCCGACAATTCGGCGAGCAGGTGCGCGGGGAAAACACCGAGGATCAACCACCACCACCAGCGGACCGGCGCCAGCAGCAGCGCCGCCAGCAGCAGCGCGTTCGGCGGCCAGAGAATCGCGAGGGGAAAGGGCTCGAAGGTCAGTGCCAGCCCCACCTTCGCGCCCGCGTAGTAACTGGCAGCGGTCGCAAGGGCTGCACCGAGAGGGCGCAAGTCGCGAACTCGTCGCGCAGGCTCACGACCCGGGGGATTTGTGACAACGCCTTCGGCAAGATCACGCATCGGCGCTTGCGGCGTCCCTTTTGATCATTCTAGACAAATCGGCGTTTCGCTTCAGACGATCGTCATTGCGTGTTGCTGCATGGCCATCCTATGGCGCCGTTGCCATAGCATGCGGTTTCTCGGTTGCGCGCGCTGCGCCAATGTCGCGTGACGCGGGAAAGGACCCCAAGGTCGCGCGTTCGGGGCAATGACGTGTGTGCGCAGTTTTGCGCACGATTTGGAGCAAGCCCGACTATTCTCCTAGCAATGCCTGTGATTCTGTCGCAGAACGCAAACAGTCGGGGATGGCGATGAATTTCCCCGCGAGCGCTTCACCTGAACCCGAGGCGCACGCGCCAAGCGCTGCGCGACCGCGCATCTTTGTCGTCGATGACGACGACCTGGTGCGGACCGCGATCGCGCGGCTGCTCGGTCTGCGCGACTACGCGGTCTCGGCATTCCAGTGCGCCGAGTCGTTTCTCCTCACGGAGCTCGGTCCCGACATCCACGGTTGCATCGTGCTCGACGTCGCGATGCCCGGACTCGATGGCCTCGCGCTTCAGCAGGCGCTTGCGGAACGCGGCTGCCTGATGCCCGTCATCTTCCTCACAGGGCATGGCGACGTGCCCATGTGTGCACGCGCCATGAAGCGCGGCGCGTTCGACTTCCTCACCAAGCCCGTGGACGACTCGGTGCTGTTCGCAACGGTCGAGCGTGCCCTGGAGAAGGACGAGGCGCAGTGGAAGGCACGCGCGCTGCGCGCGCTCACCGAAGCGCGTCTTTCGACGCTGACTGCGCGCGAGCGCGAAGTGCTGACGCACGTCATGGCGGGACGGCTCAACAAGCAGATCGCGGCCGATCTCGGCACCGCAGAGAAGACGATCAAGGTGCATCGCGCGCGCGGCATGGAAAAGATGCACGTGCGCTCGGTGGCTGAGTTGGTGCGCATCGTCGAGCGGGCGCGCCTCTCGACCGCCGACGCGACGAACTAAAGGGCGCCTGAGCGTCCGGAGCCGTGCCGGGGTCCTTCCGGAGCATTGGACCAAAGTCTCATTGGTCAACTCGGTGCGACAGGCTAACGTCGCCCGCGACATGGTCAAAGACACGTCGCTGATCGCCGTCGTCGACGACGAGGATTCCGTCCGCAAGGCGTTGGGGCGGCTCATCCGCTCGGCTGGCTTCGATGTCGAGACGTTTTCGTCGGGCACCGATTTTCTCTTGTCTCTCCGTCAGCACCGCCCGCATTGCGTCGTGCTCGACCTGCGCATGCCGCAGGTGAGCGGCTTCGACGTGCAGCAGGAGATGAGGCTGGTCGATGCAGGTGTGCCAGTCGTGGTCATCACGGGCGACTATTCCTCGGAGGGGCGCACGCGGGCGCTCAATCTGGGCGCCACGGCGTACCTGCGCAAACCCGTCGACGATGCGACGCTGCTTGCCGCGATCAAGGCCGCGGTGCGCGACCCGCCCAAAGCTGCCTAGTCGGGGTGTCAGAACAGACAGAGCACGAACACCAGGATGCCGGCGCTCAAAGCGATGAGCGTCATCGAATACGCCGACGACAGGCGCCGCCGATCGGGCGCGATCGCGCGAAACGTGTCGCTCCAGAGGTAGTCGAGCACCTGGCGATACTGGATCGTCGCCACCAGCAGCGCGAACGTGCCCGCTGCAATCAGGCCGAGGCCCAGATACTTGGGCGCCGCTGGAAACAACGCTTCGTCGGCACCGCCGGCGCTCGCGAGCTTGTCGAGAAACTTCGCAAGCGTGAAGCCGAAGCCGATCATCGCGAGCGACGTCCGCAACCACGACATCAGAGTGCGCTCCGCGCTCATCCGGGTCCGCAACCACGAGTAGTGCCTGTTGGAACCGGGCGTGACCTGATAGTGATGCGTTGCGGTCGGCATGGGCTTGTCCAGAGTCATGGAGATTAGCGGCACGACATGTCGTGTGGCCAGTGGACCGAAGTCCAATTCAGCGGCTCCTGAAGGCGTAACAACATCTCCCGCACGGAAGCAGGTCGGTCTACCCCGATTAGCTCAGCGATGAGGAGGGGCAGCGATTGGACGCCGCGACCAATCGTTACAGCCTCGGATTTCCGCCGGGCCAGCTTCCGCCGGTGAACGCGTTCTGGTCGCTCGCGATGCCCAAGCCCGATGCGTACGAGGGCAAGTGGACGAAGCCGCCGCTCGAGCGGGTGCATTGACCAATCTGTCGTCGCGCTGCGGCTCGACTGACGGTCTGTTGGACGAAGGTCCAATTCCCCACCGCCGGTCACCCTCGTAAGGTTTTTGGTTCTCGCCCACGCACCCCCCGCGCGGGCGCAATCCATTGGAGGTGGCACATGGCAAAGAGCGGCAAACCGAGCATCCTTGTCATCTGGGGCGATGACATCGGGCAGTCCAACTTGAGCTGCTACACGCACGGGCTCATGGGCTACCGCACGCCGAACATCGACCGCATCGCCAAGGACGGCCTGCTGTTCACCGACAGCTATGGCGAGCAGAGCTGCACCGCTGGGCGCTCGTCGTTCATCACCGGCCAGAGCGTCTATCGGACGGGCTTGTCGAAAGTCGGCGTTCCGGCCGCTCCAATCGGAATGAATGACAAGACGGTCACCATTGCGGCGCTGCTCAAGGAACAGGGCTACGCCACCGGGCAGTTCGGCAAGAACCACCTCGGCGACCTGAACCACATGCTGCCGACCAATCACGGTTTCGACGAGTTCTTCGGCAACCTGTATCACCTCAACGCCGAGGAAGAACCCGAGATGTACAACTACCCGAAGGATCCGAAGTTCAAGGAGATGTTCGGGCCGCGTGGCGTCATTCATTCATGGGCCATCGACAAGGACGACACCAGCGAGCAGCCGCGCTGGGGCAAAGTGGGCAAGCAGAAGATCGAGGACACCGGCCCGCTCAACAAGAAGCGGATGGAAACTTGCGACGATGAGTTCGTCGCAGCCGCCACCGATTTCATCAAGCGCCAGCACAAGGCCGGCAAGCCCTTCTTCGTCTGGCTCAACACGACTCACATGCATTTGTTCACGCACACGAAGCCGGAAAGCCTGGGCCAGGCGGGTATGTGGCAGTCGCCGTATCACGACACGATGATCGACCACGACAAGAACGTCGGCCAGATGCTCGACCTTCTCGACCAGCTCGGCATCGCCGACGACACGTTCGTGATGTACTCGACGGACAACGGCCCACACCGCAACAGCTGGCCCGATGCCGGCACCACGCCGTTCCGCAGCGAGAAAAACACCAATTGGGAGGGGGCGTTCCGCGTGCCGATGCTGGTGCGCTGGCCCGGCAGGATCAGGGCCGGGTCGGTCGCCAACGGCATCGTGCAGCATCACGACTGGCTGCCGACTTTCCTTGCGATGGCAGGCGCATCAGACGTGGTCGACAAGCTGAAGAAGGGCTACCCGGCAATCGGTCGCAACTACAAGAACCACATCGATGGCTACAACCTGTTGCCTTACCTCACCGGCGAGGCGAAGGAAAGTCCGCGCAACCTGTTCTTCTATTTCAGCGACGACGGCGATGTGCTCGCGCTGCGCTACGACAACTGGAAGATCGTGTTCATGGAACAGCGCCTCGAAGGAACGCTCGGCGTCTGGGCGGAGCCGTTCGTGCGCCTGCGGTTGCCCAAGGTCTTCAACCTGCGCACCGATCCGTACGAATACGCGCCGATCACCTCGAATTCGTACTACGACTGGATGATTCACAACGGCTACTTCGTCTTTGCGGCGCAGGCCGTGGCGGCGAAGTTCGCCGATACGTTCAAGGAATTCCCGTCGGTGCAGAGGCCGAACAGCTTCACCATCGATGACGCAATGAAGAAGATGAGCGAGGCCGCGAGCGGGGCGAGCTGACCCGGCCCATTGCACAACCACTCCTCTCCCGTGCGGGAGAGGAGTCGCCGCACGCCGACGCCCAGACGATTGGACGTTCGTCCAACGGCCCTGCGCGGACGCAGGGAGCGGGATGCGCCGGCGCGCTTAGTGCCGATTTCCGCGGACGAGGAGCCCAACCCTGTCGAGACGGCGAAGAAGCCTTCGAGATGGCGGCAAGACCTACAAGGTCCATCTCGACCGCGTGAACCTCGTCCCTTTCCTTTCCGACAAGGAAGAGAAGTCGCCGCGCGAAGGCTTCATCTACTGGAGCGACGATGGCGGCTGCATGGCCATGCGCATGGGGCGCTTCAAGGTCGTGTTCGCCGAGCAGCGGTCGAAGGACCTCGACGTGCGGCCGGAGCCGCTCTCCGCGATGCGCATTCCCAAGTTCTCCGATCGCGTGCCGACCCGTTCGAGCGCGGCGAAGAAAGCTTCAAGGAATTTCCGCCACGGGCGCGTGCAGCGAGCTTCAGCATCGACCAGGTGGCCTTCGAGCGAGAAGAGCGCAAGAGGCAACCTTGCTATCGCGCACATCGCAGCTCAAGCAGTAACCAACAAACCCCAAGACAGGGGTAATGTTTGCGGAGTCGCCACGAAAGGCTGCCGTCATGAAGGGTCGCGCACATCCTGCTCTTGCCGCATCCGCGATGGTGTTGGCCGCGTGCGCTACCGGCGGCGGCATGTATGACCAGCCGTATGCACTGTTCCAGCCGCAAGGGACCAGGCCGACCGAGGAGATCCGCCCCGCCTACGTCACGGCGATCGACGGCGTGACTCGCAATATCGGCAACAACGATCCCGTTACGCCCGGCGTCCACGAAGTGGAAGTAACTGTCCCTGGAGCGTTCCGCATGGGCCAGTCCGAGTACGCGAAGCTCACGATCGAAGCAAAGCCTTGCGTCCGCTATCTGCTCGGCGCGAAGCAGCTGTCATTGGCTTCGACCGAGTGGAATCCCGTGATCGCCGGCACCGAGCCGATCGGCGAGTGCCTCAGGAAATTTCCAGCCGTGAAGCAGTAGCTTCACACGAGCCGTGTCAGCACGGCGAAGAATGCGAACAGTCCGATGAAGATCATGACGATCGCTACCGTCATCGCCGGCGTCGTCGCGTGCTTGTCCATGGTGATTGCCTTGTAGGTGTCGCTCCACAGGTAGCCCACCAGCGTACGGTACTGCCACGTCGAAACCAGCAGCGAAAGCGTGCCGGCCCCGATGAGCGCAAGGCCGAGGTAGCGCGGCGCTTCGGGGCGCAAGGCTGCTTTCACGCCTTCCGTGCTCGCGAGGCGCTCGAAGAACTGCACGATCGTGAAGCCGAAGCCGATCATGGAAACCGCGGTGCGCAGCCACGCCATGAACGTGCGCTCGGCGGCCATGCGCGTACGCAACCACGCGAAGTGACTGTCCGAGGTGACGTGAACTTCGAACTGATGGGCTCCGGTCTGAGCGGGCGTAGTGGACATGGGCGCTCCTTCTCCAGCGGACTATCGGTCCGCTCAGAACCGGTAGAGGGCGCTGAACGGCATGTCGCGTCTTAGCCCAAGCAGCTCGACAAAGATGCTCTTGCCACGCTCGAGCATCACCACGCCACCGACGCAGAGTTCAGTGCGCTGCTGGTGCGCGCCGATGCGCTGGACGCGAATGCACGTGCGGGGCGCCGCCCAAACTTGCGCCTCCTTCCGAGGGGCGAGTTGTCCCCGCATGAATGGCTCTCGTTGTTCGCGACTCCCTGGCGCCTCTCGACGAAGGTTCGGCCCAAGGCTACGCGGCCGATCCGGAGCCTCCCCAGCGAGCGGCTCGATCGCCCGCGCCATCGGCGCAGGCAGTCTTCTGCGACCTGGAGTCCTCCGATTTCGGGAAAGTAAAGTGAAGCGACGGGAATTGGCGAGGTGCAGAGCTTGGAGCGCGGCGTGTTCGCAACACCTGCAGCGTGCATTGTCGGGGAGAGAGTAGTATCGCCACGTCTGCAACGAGCTGCTGGTGCAGCGGAGGGCGTGCGCCATAGCCACTCGAGGGTACGGATCTGGCGGTTATCCGGTCGACGGTGCACCCCCATGCGCCCTCGATGCGGTGGTTGCGTTGCCCGAAAGTACTATTGCCCGCTCTGGCGGTTCAATCGATCTTTCTCCAAAGCCGTGACCGTTCAACCATAAGGGGACAGCCATGAGGTATTCACAATTCGTCGCACCGCTGCTCGGGGTCTGCTTTGCCGCAGTTCTCGCTTCCTGCGCAACTGGCGGCGACGGCAGCAGCATGTCGCGCGAGCAGATGAAGGCGGATCGCAACGCGTTCCTGGCAACGCACGAATGGGATGAGATGCAGGGCAATTGGGTCCCCAAGCCCGGTACTGCGGCGCCGTCGGCGGCGGCCACCTTGAGCCGCGCCGACGTCAAGGCGCAGCGCGATGCGTTCCTGAAGGCGAACAAGTTCGACGAGCAGTGCATCTGCTGGAAGCCGATCTCGGGTGCGGGCCGTGATCTCAGCACGATGAGCCGCGACGAAGTCAAATCCGAGACCGCCGAATTCATGCGCACGCATACGTTCGACGAAGCAAGCGGCAAGTGGGTCGAGAAGAAGTAGACCTCCGCGCGCTGTCATCCAGGGTTCATCTGCTCGAAGGCTGACGGGAGTGGCTCCGCCACTCCCGTGTCACGTTGGTTGGACCAAGGTCCAATTCAGCAATTACCGCGTCCGTCCCGGCAGCTGCATGAAACGCCTTCCAGTCCGGGGCATCCTGCTCGCTGCCGCGCTGGTTGTTGCGTGCGCAGCCTCCGCCCAGCAGGGTTCGCCGCCGAAATCATCACCCGCGCCCGAGGCCCGGCTTGCGCAAGCCAAGATCCGGCTGAACCTGACACCCGATCAGGAGGCGCAGCTGCGCGCGCTGTTCCAGGAAGTGGGTGCGAAGTTGCGGGCGATGCAGGCGAAGTACGGCACCGACGATTCCCTCTCCACCCGCTCCGCGAAGGCCAAGGAGGGGCTCACGATCCGGGAAGACTTCCGCACCAGGCTGAAGTCGATCCTGACTGCGGAACAGATGGCCGAGGAAATGCGCGCGGCCGCGAAGGAAAAACGTCAGCAGGGTCGCTGACGCTGTTGGATCTTTTAAGAAGGACTCGCCCCCTCCCTCCCCTGAGAAGCGGGGAGGGACGAGGCGGGCTACTCAGAACGCCGCTTCGAGATAGATCGTCGGGCCCTTGAAGTTGTAGTTGACTTCGCCGTAGACGTGCGTGTTCGTCGACGAGAGCTTGTAGTTGACGTACCGGTATCCAACGCCTGCGCCGACGTTCTTGAGAAAGCGCCAGTCGAACCCGCCGAACCAGTTGACCAGCGACCCGTGGTACTTGTCATAGGTCAGCGACAGGTAATCGACGCGGCCGCGCAGCACGAACTGGTCTGCAAACAGGTAGCTGCCATACAGACCAAGGGTCGGCAGAGGCACCAGCGCGGTGCGCTCTTCTCTCTGGAATGAAGCGGCCGTGGTGGTGCCTCCACTCGTCACGCTGCCCGTTCCGGCCAACTGTATTTTGAAGTCGGTCATGTGCAAGCCGAGCGCGCCGCCGAATTCCGCATCGGGCGTCTTGATAAAGGCATAGCCACCGGTCAGCCGGTATATGCCGGTGTCGAACTTCGTATTGATCTGCGTGGCGGTCTGGAACGTGATGTCGCCGAAGTCGATGTTGCGATTGGTCGTCCGGGTTGCGTCGCGGTTGAGCGCGTAATACTCGAACTCGATGCGCCAGTTCGATCCGATCCGCATGCCGGCAAGGAAATACGGGGTGCCTTTGCGGTCGCTGAGGCCCAATTCGTCTTCCAGCCTGACCGTGCTGCCAAGCCGCGTTCCCGGAACGTCGACCCGCACGGTCGACGTGATCGTCGGATAGAAGTACGAAAGCCCGATCCAGTACTGATCGCGCGGCGTTTCCGCCAGGGCGGTGCCAGCCACTCCAGCCAGCAGCACACCCATAGCGAGGTAGTTCCCGACACAAGCCAAACGCTGCAAACGCATGTTCTATCTCCCATGTCCGGATCAAGACGATCCGCTCCAATTCTTCTGCTTCGGCATCCGGCTGCGCGTCGATGAGGACGCCACCGCTGGCGGTCTATACCCGGCTTGATTTTGTGCGAGCTTCTCGTTCTCCCAGTTGTCCCAAATCAAGAAACCCGGGTTCAATTCTTCTTCGGTCGACTGGCGGCCGCAAGCGTACTCGCGCGCTTCGGCGTCGTGGTGCACGAGAAGCGACATCCATACACGGGGTCCCGCCATCGTGTACTGCAGCCATCCAGCCAGCGCTGCTTGCCGAACCGGCGGATCGTTGCGAGCAACGCCGAACCGGTCCAAAGCCTCGTTTCCAGAAGTGTCGGGCCGCGGCAAGGTGCGATCCGGGTTGCAGCGCGCGACCTGCGCGCGGCAAACTCGCACAGTCAGCGATCGGGAGAGGGCTGCGACGTAAATGAAGAAGATCGAAGTGGGAATCCTTGTCCTTTGCGCTGCGCTGACGGCGTGCGGAACCGGTCCCGGCGCAAAGGCGCCGTACGCGCTCATCCAGGCGCAGCCGATCGCACCGACGGACACGATCGTTCCGGCCTACGTGATGGCGATCGACGGTCAGGAGCGTGCTCTTCGCAGCAACGGACCGGTGAGCACCGGGCCGCATACTGTCGACGTGAGCATCCAGGCGCCCGGCGGCAACACGGTGCGCTCCTCGCTCACGATCGATGCGAAAGGGTGCAAGCGCTATCTGCTCGCTGCGAAGCGTTCGTCGGCCGCGTCGAACGATTGGAGCGCGTTCGTCGCGGAAACGCGGACGATCGACGAGTGCGTGACGATGTTCCAGCCTGGGAAGTAGTCGCACCCGCCGAATTCAGCATCAGCGCCAGGCATTCCCGACCTGGATGTAGAACGCGTGGTCCTGCGTGCTCCATGCCCAGTCCATGCCCACGTACATGCCGAGCCGGCGCGCGATGAGATACCGGAAGCCGACGCCCTTCGAAACCGTATCGGTGCCGTTCGAAAAGTCGTTGAACGTGCCCCACGCGCGCCCCGCGCCGATGAAGCCGATCGCTGCCCAGCGCGGCGTGACATTCCAGCGCAGTTCCGTCTCGACCACGGCGGTGCGCTCATCCTGCAGGCGCGCTGCCGGGACGCCGCGCAGGTCCACGAAGGGCAGGGCATAGAAAGGCACGTCACCCGTCGCGGCGCGGCCGTCGAGTCGGCCGCCGAGGATCACCGTCTTGCCGATCGGCCAATAAGCGAACGCATGCGCGCGATAGGACTGCCAGCGCGTGTCGCTGCCCCAGTTCGGATCGTAGAAGGTCGTGTCCAGGCTACCTGTCCAGCCGCGTGACGGCGTGAAGATGTTGTCCCGCGTGTCGACTTCCACGGAAAGCCCCAGACCCGACATGCGCGTGTTGCGCACGAGCGGACCGAACTGCGCGATCTGGTTTTCGAAGTCGAAGCGATTGTTCAGGTCGGCGTAGTTCCAGCGCGCGACCAGCCACACATCGCTTTGCCCGAGCCGCAGCATCCCGTGTTGCACGGAGCCCCACCCGTCGAGCGTGTAAGCCACAGGACCGAGCCGGCCGCCGGGACCGAAGAAGTCGAGGTTCACGCTCATGCGCGCAATGCCGCCGCGCCAGCGGTACTGGTCGTTGGCGAAGCTCACCATGCCTCCGCCGAAGCCCGCCCACGTGCCGTTTTCGGTAGCGGCTCCGCCGATCGCGTAGATATCCGGCGGTGCAAG
>Ga0335084_10003679_pt1 | contig 15028 bp, 14 predicted proteins | sample Lox_Sample_44_FD_206721 | JGI IMG/M metagenome (GOLD analysis project Ga0335084, IMG submission 206721) | Soil microbial communities from Loxahatchee National Wildlife Refuge, Florida, United States - Lox_Sample_4.4 | ecosystem: Environmental > Terrestrial > Soil > Wetlands | place: USA...
CGGCCGCGCCCGCCGCGGCCCCGAGGGTATTGAGGGCGTAGAGAAGGCCACCGCGCCGCCCGACCGCGTCGCGCGCGAGCGCGTGGCCGAGGGTCGGAAGCGTGGCGCCGAGACACATCGTCGCCGGAAGGATCGCGCACGCGGCGGCCCCGAGCTGTGCGAGCGGGCCCGCTCCGGCTAGCGCGGCCTGCGCATCCTCGCCTCCGAGGAGGGCGAACGCGACGACCGACCACGCGGCGCCGGCCGCCGCGCCGAGCTCGAGCGCGCCGTAGCGGCGCACCGGCCGCGCGCTGCCGCGGCTGGCAAGGAGCGCACCGGCTGCGAGGCCCACGAAGTAGCACGCGAGGACGCTCGCGGCCGTCGCCGCGGTGCCGCCGAAGACGAGGGACGCCGAGCGCATCCACAGCATCTCGAGCGCGAGCGCCGCCGCGCCCGAGACGACGAAGCAGGCCCAGAGGACGGCGGTCACGCGGCGCTCCATCGCAGGGCCGCCCGACGCAGCGTCGTCGCGGACGCGACCACAGCCAGCAGGAGCACGGCGAAGGCCACCTGCGTCGGGCCGAGCGGGAGATCGGCCAGATATGCGAGATAGAACCCGGCGAACGCGGAGAACCCCCCGAACGCCGAGGCGGCGAGCGAGAACGTCAGCATGTGCCGCGTCACGAGCCGCGCCGTCAGGGGCGGCACGACGAGGAAGCCGAAGGCGACGATCGGTCCGGCCGTGGTGACGCCGAGCGATATGGTGACGCCCATCACGAGATAGAGGAGGCCGTCCCACACCCAGACGCGCTTCCCGAACACGAGCGCCAGCTCGCGATCGAAGGAGACCAGGAGCAGCTCCTTCCGAAACGCCAGTAGCACGACCACCACGGCGGCCAGCACCATGGCGACGCCGCGGAGGCTCGTGGCAGTGGTGGCCAGGAAGTCGCCCTTCAGCAGGTTCACCATCTGGGCCTCGCCGTAGGGATCGCTGGCCAGGAAGAGGATCGTGAGCGCGGTAGCGATCGCGTAGGTGAGACCGATCCGGCCGTCGATGGTCTCCCGCCCTCGGCGCTCGAGTGCCGCCAGCGCGATCAGCCCTCCCAGCGTGAAGGCGAAGGACCCGATCATGGCGAGCGCTCGCTCGCCCATGGCGCCGTGCTCGTGTTGCCCGAACGTCATCCCGTAGACGAGGAACGCGAACGCGATGCCCGCCGCCGAGAGCTGCGGTAGCGCCACGCCGAGGAAGATCATCCTCCGCAGGACGAAATAGGCGCCGACCAGCGGGCAAACGAGGCCGACGACGACGCTCCCGATCAGCGCATCCCGCAACAGGAAGTCGGGCCGAAGGATCTGGACGAAGGTGCTCATCCGACGCCGGCGCCGAAGACTTCGGCGATGCGCTCGGGCGACAGCATGGTTGCCGTGGGCCCCTTCCTGGCCGTTCCGTCCTCCACCCAGATGACGGAACGGACGAGGGGGCGGGCCTGGCGGAGCTGGTGCGTGACGAGGATCACCGTCATCGCCTGCTCGCGATTGAGGCGCGAGATCACCTCCATGATGGCCGCGGCCGCGCCCGGATCGACGCCGGCCGTCGGCTCGTCGAGCAGGAGCACGCGCGGCTCGGCCGCGAGCGCGCGCGCGATCAGCACGCGCTGCTTCTGGCCGCCGGAGAGCGCCCAGAAAGGCGCATCCGCGATGCTCGTGAGACCTACCTGCTCGATCGCGGTCGCGGCGATGCGACGCTGGCTGCGGCCGACCGGGCGGAGCGGTCCCAACCGGGCATACGTGCCCATGAGGACGACCTCGGACGCCGTCAGCGGAAAGATCGGGTCGAGGGTGTCGCGCTGGGGCACGTATCCCGGGGGCGACGCCTTGCGGTCGAGCCCGTGCTCGATGCGCCCGGTCAGCGGCGCCATGAGTCCGAGGATGCCACGTAGGAGTGTGCTCTTCCCGCCCCCGTTCGGGCCGAGCAGAGCGAGAAACTCGCCCTCCTCGACCTCGAATGTCAGGTGTTGCAGCACCGGGCGGCCGTCGTAGCCGAGACTAACGTCATGGAGCGCCAGGATCGGCTTCGACATCACCCTCCTTTGACGGCTTGCACCATGGTCCGCACGTTGTGGTCGACGAAGCTGATGTAATCCTTCGTATCGGGAAGCCCGCCGGCCATCGCGGGCAGCTCGACGAGCTTGGCACCGGTGGCCTGCGCCACGCTCTCCGCCAAGGTGGCGGGGTAGTGGAGCTCGCGTACGACGATGTCGACCTTCTCGCGACGCATCTGCGCCTCGAGTTCCTCGATGTGTCCCGGAGTCGGGTCGACGCCGGGGCGGATTTCGATCGTGCCCACGGGCTCCATCCCGAATCGCTCGGCGAAGTAGACCATGTCTGGATGGTAGCTCACGAGCTTCTTGCCGCGAAGCGGTGCGGCCTCTTTCTCCCAGCGCGCGATCGCTGCGTCGAGCTTCGCAGTGTAGGCGGCCAGGTTCGCCTTGTAGGTGGCCTCGTTCGCGGGGTCGAGGCGCGAGAGCCCGTCGGCGATCGCCCGCACCATGTCCTTTCCCATCACCGGGTCGAGGTTGATGTGCGGGTTCCCCATCGGGTGTTGGTCGCCGAGCGAGCGGTCGATGCGGCCCGGCACCTCGAGCGGTGTGATATAGACCGAGGTGTCGATGTAGCCCGGCTGATCGCGCTGGATCTTCGGGTTGCGCGACGCCTCGAGCAGCGCCGGCATGAACGCGTGCTCGGCCTCGAGGCCCACGACCACGACGGCGTCGGCCGTATTCAGCAGGACCGCGAAGCTCGGCTTCATGGGCACGGCGTGGATGTCCTCGACGCCGGTCGCGAGGCTCGTCACGTCGACGCGATCGCCGCCCACCTGGCGCGTCATGTCGGCTAGGTCGGGGATGGTGGTCACGATCTTCAGCTTGTCGGCGGCCGGAACGCGCCCTGGGACGACGAGCGCGGCCGCGACGATGAGAGCGAACAGTGGACGTGTCATGTGATTCCTCCTCACCGGTCCTTGAAGCTGTGGACGTGGCTACCGAGAACGACCGTCCACTGCAGGAAAAATTCGTTGGCGTGCTCGCCCGGCGACTCGAGCCGCGTGTATTGTAGGCGAATTCGCTGGAACTCCGACGCCCACACCGTGAGATACGGCGAGTACGCGAGCGTCTCGCCCACGCCCGGGTTGATGTCCTGGACCCACTCGAACAGGAAGCCGGGGTAGAAGCGGCGTGTCAGACGCGGCTCGATGTAGCTATAGAGCCCGACGGCGTTCTGGTGCCGAAAGACGAGGGGCGTATTGCCGTCCCCGAAACCGCCGATGGGGCGATTCTCGGAGTTCATGAGCACTTCGGTGCCCCACACCAGACCGCGGTAGGATGCCTGGCTGAGGGGCGTGTAGCGATATGTGACGTCGATGCCGGAGAGAATCCGTGTGTCACGCTGGTCCTCCTTCACCACCGGCGTGAAGCCGCCGCTCACGCCGAAGTCGATCGAGCTCGAATCCGAGAGAGACAGGAAGGTGAACGCCCGCCCGAGGTAGGTGAACTCCGAGTAGTTGCGCGGCACGTTGTTGTTGACGCGCTCGTTCTCGGCGCCGATCTTGTTGTACGCCCCCGCCGTCAGCGTGAGGTACTGCGGGATCGGCACGAGCCAGCTCGCCTCGATACCGTCGCCCTGCGATTCGCCGTCGACGTATTCGTCGAGCACGTGCGGGCGGTTTACGAACGGCAGGTCATGGTCGTGGAACTTGGACAGCCGTCCGAAGTCGGCGAAGAAACGTCCCCCTTTCAACGCGAGGTTGTAGGGTAACGACGTCGTCACGATCGCCGCCTCCTCGACCTCGACGCCGTCGTTCGTGCCGTTGAAGATGCCGTAGCCGCGCACGAACGGATCGACCGACGCCGAGATGCCGATCTCGCCGGAGCGGAACTCGAAGTTGCCGCCCTCCTTGTCGTTATACGATGCGACGCTGTCGATGACGAAGCCGATCGCCGGGTTGAACTGTGACGCGAACGTCTTGTTGGCCGCCGCCAGGCTCGGCTGGATGCGGCGCATGATGTTCTCCGTGACCTCGTTCTTCAGCTCTTCCTCGCGCGTGGTGGTCGGCGCCTCGGTCGCGACGACGGGCGCGGCAGCCTTGCGGGGTGGCGCGACCCTCTGCCCGGTCAGCTGCTGGATCTTCTCGTTCTGCCGCCGGATGACCTCCTGCTGCTCCTGGGTCTGCTTCTCCACCTTCTCGAGCCTGCGCTTCATCGCCTCGAAGTCGCGCATGAGCTGCTCCACGGTGCCTTGATCGGCCGCGGACGCGGCGCGCGCTTCGAGGATCGCGGTCACGACGAGCAGGGCGCTCACCGTGCGGATGCCCCTCTGCCATGCTGCCATCGCCTGCCTCCTCCTGCTGCCACGGGACGTGTGACCACCCCGGCGGTCGGTGACGACGTGCGGGGTGGGGCTACGCTTCTAGCGCGAGAAGGATCGTGGGCGGTCCGCGACTGGTCGGCAAGCCAACCGCCGACACCACTGGGGCCGCCAGTCCGACGAGCTCGACGCGAACGACGAGCTGCGACGAAGCAGGGACGGAGACGACCGGCACACTCACCGCAGGCGTGTGCTGCGTGACGGCGCAGGTGGCGCACGGCTGTGTCGCCGAGTGCGCCGCGTGATGGTGTGCACCCGCGACGACCGGCACGAGCAGCAGACCGATCAGGAGGATCGGTCCAGCGAGTCGGAGCAGCCGCTGCCGCGCGAGGATCATGGAACCGAAGGGCAGGTAGACCGCGCCTGGCACGCTGTCAAGCGAGCTACGCTCCTCGGTAGTGCATACTTCCGGAGTATTGTCGGCTGTCATCGGGCGGGCATGAGCGCCCGCACGCAACGCCTCGGCTGCCCTTTCGTGCACCTCCTCACCCCATGATCCGCGTCACGAAGAGGATGAACGCGGCGCCAAGGCACGTCAGCACGATCGTGAGGCCCGAGCTCTGCTGGGAGTGCGCCTCGGGCAGGATGTCCGCGGCGCCGATGCACAGCAGGAAGCCGGCGAAGAACCCGAGGTACAGAGTCAGAATGGCCGGCGGCACCTCGAGGAACAGCGTCGACGCCACACCGACGACCGGTGCGAGCGCATCGAGAGCCAGCATCAGCACCGACCGACGAGTGGTGTTGCGGTGCGCCAGCATGAGGCCGACGGTGTTGAGCCCGTCGGCGAAGTCGTGGGCGATCACCGCCAAGGCGACGATCGCACCGACGGCCGTGGAAACCTGGAACCCGAGGCCGATCCCGACGCCGTCCATGAAGCTGTGGCCGATCAGCGCCAGCGCCGAGTACACCCCGACCCGCGGATGATGGTGATCGGCGTACTGCGCCTCCTGAGCGTGATGAATGGCGGTAAGCTTTTCGACGCTGTGAAAGAACAGGAACCCGACGACCATCGCGATCATTGGCCCGACCGGATCGAGCGCGTGCTCCGCCGCGAGACCGAACAGCTCTGGCAGGATGTCGAAGCTGACGACTCCCAGCAGCACGCCGGCCGTGAAACCGAGGATCAGGTGCAGGCGGTCGCGGAACTTCAACGCGAACAGGCCCCCTGCGAATGTCGAGCAGAGCGCCGCCAGCGAGAGGAGCAGGGCGTTCATGGCCGCGGGCTTCCCGCTTCAGTGCGGGAAGTCCTTCTCCTGCACCTGAGCGAAGGTCGTTGCCGTGTCCCGGTAGTAGGAGTCGACGGCATCGGGCCGCGACGCGCCCGCGCCGGCCATCACCTCCGCCGCGGTTTTCGAGGCGGGGACGTTCGGAGCCGGCAGCGGACGGGCAATATCGCCGCGGGCGCCGAGATCGCTGGGGTTGCCTTCCACATACGCGTGACCGCCCCACAGCTTGACGGCAATCGTCGCCTTGGGGCCGTCGAGCGTGTTGCCGACGACGTTGGCCCTGGCGCCGTCGCGAATCTGGATGCCGCCCTGCTCGGGCGAACGGACGACGTTGTAGCGGACGTCGGCGACACGGCCCGCTCCGGTGACACTCGGCGTCCGCCTGAGGCTCTTGTCCCACACGTTGTAGTAGTAGCTCACCCGATCGGCGCCGTACGCCATCAGGCTCGCCCCGCCGCACCACCCCTTCGGGCACGCTCCGCCGTTTCCCGCGAAGTAGTTGCCGATGATCGTGACGTTGGAGACGGGGATGCCCTTGGAGCCGGTGAGGTCGATGCCCCCGTCGGCATTGTTCGTGATCGAGCAATGGTCCACGACGACGTTCGCGACCGCGTGGCCGTTCCGCGGCGCGATGTGGACCCCGTCATTCATGCCGTTGCGGATGCGCAGCCCGCGGATGACGACGTCGGCGTCCGCGATGTTGACGACGCCCGTGCCGCCAGCCCCCGCGTGCTCGCCCCAGAGCGTGATGCCCGGCGGCGGCGCGGACGATCCGTCGATGGTCGTGTGCCCGGGCGCATCGAGCCCCGAGTCGAGCTTGATGCCGCCAGCGATCGAGAAGCGGATGATCCCGCCCCCTCGCGCAGCCTTGGCGAGCGCGGCGCGCAGCGATCCTGGACCCGAATCGGCGAGCGTTCGTACGACGAGCATGGGACGTCCGTCGCCACCCGTGGTCCTGGATCCGAATCCCGGATACCTGGTCTCGTGTGCCGGGCGGGGCGGCGGGCCTTTCGTCCTGGGTGGACGGGAGGTCTTTGCGAGTGAGCACACGGCCGTCCCCGTGAGCAGGAGGACGACGGAGGGCCACAGTAGCGTTCGCCCGCGGGCGCTCACGGGGCACCGGTCGACGACGGTTCGAGCGTGTCGATGGGGAAGTGGAACTGGCGTGACCAGTGTCGCTGCGCGATCCCGACGTTGAAGCCGGTGACGACGTTCACGGTCACCGCGCTGAACGCGCGGTCGGAGACCCGCGAGGCCAGAATCTCGGCGGCCCTCCGGGCCTGCGCCTCGAGATCGGACGCGTTCTCGAACCGCGGCGAAGCCAGGAACCCGGCCACGACGAGCTGTCGGTCGACGCCGTGTCCGGCCTCCTCGAGCGACAGACTGCCGACGTAGACCCGCTCGAGAGCGGTTCCGGATTCGATGGCACGTTGCCAGGCCGCCGTCGTCGCCGACGGCGAGTCGAGCGCCGAGGACAGCCGTGCGACCGGCACGGCGCCCAGCACGACGATCAGGAGGAAGACGCCGATCGCGAGGGCCCACGCGCGTCTCGCTCGGCGTCGGTTCCAGAGGGCGGCGACGACGTCACCGTCGAAGCGGCCGCGGCGGACCACGACGGTATCGACGAGCAGGTCGTGGAGGCCCTGCTTCAGGGGATGGAGCGGCACGAGGAAGACGACGCCGCAGAAGACGAAGACACCGACGACCAGCACGGCGACGTTCAGGGGCAAGGTGTCGAGCGCGGGAAAGGTCGCATGGAGGCCCCCGACCAGCAGACTCTCGAAGAAGAGAAAGTTGATGATCGAATACCGGAGGAGCGACTGTGGCAACGACATGAAGGTCCCGTCGCGTCTCACGACCTGGATGCCGAGCAGCCATTTGGCGACACTCTGGCCGCGATTCAACCTCGTGTGCAGGAGACCCGCGTAGAGGTAGGCGATCGGGGCGCCGAGCCACCACCCGCGGTCTCCGAGCCGATAGATCTCCTCCCGGAACGGCAGCACGAGGATGAATCCGAGGAGCGCCAGCAGGGCCGCATCCAGGCCGTCGGCGAGCGAGCGGAGCCAGAGGCCGACCAGCATCGTGGTCTTCGCCGGCGGGGGCGGTGGCTCGGCGAGCGTCATTCAGGAGCGAGCCCGGCCGGGTCGACCGGCGTCGATGCCTGTCCCACGACGGTCGACGAACTGGTAGAGATGGCCGCGGCCACGATGGCGCATCGCCGACCACCGCTCGTTCTCGCGCTTGCATTGAACACGGCCGTTCTCGTCCCGGAGTTGGCCGCCGGAGTCGGCGGCAACAGCCTCAGTCTCATCATGGACGGCGTGCACAACGTCTCCGACGAAGTGGCGCTGGCGATGCTCGTCGTCGCATACACGCTGCCGGCCGGACTCTCCGGCAATGCGCTGCGGCTCGCCAATCTCTTCAACTCCGTCGGGCTGCTCGGCATCAGCGGGTTCCTGGTCTGGCAGGCGGTCGAACGCCTCGGCCAGCCGCCCCCGTTCTTCGCCGTTCTTCCCGTCGTCGTCGGTCTCGTCGCGGCCGCGGGAAATTGGGGCGTGGCGCGCGCCCTCCGCGACGCCAGTCGCGAGGACCCCGCGATCCGACTCGCCTATGTCCACAATCTCGGGGATACCCTGGTGTCCCTTGCGCCGGTGCTCGCGGGGACGCTGACGCTCCTCACGGGCCATGCCGTGTTCGATCCGATCCTCGCGCTCGTCATCGCCGCGGCGATCATCGTGCCGAGCGTGCAGACGCTCATCACGTTTCGCCGGGAGCTGACCTGGCCTGCGAATGTCGCGTGCGGCCACGAGACGCCGACGATGCCCAGCAGCCCGTCGACTCATTCGATGATGCGGATGGGCAGCGCACCGTCACCGCCCGGGTCCAGCACGTAGCGCCGGACGCGCGGAAGAACGCGCTCCGCGGTCTCGAGGTAGAGACGTCGCTCGAGTAGGTCCGGCGCGCGCCGGTGCTCCGCGGCGAGCTTGGCAAACCGCTCGGCGTCGCCGTGGGCACGGCTCACGCGCTGGTTTTGAAAGGTGAGCGCCTCGTTGGCCTTCCGCTCCGCCTCGCCGCGAGCAACGGGCACGAGGCCGTTCGCATAGGTCTCCGCCTCCGACACGAGCCGTTCGCGGTCGGCTCGTGCGTTCTGGACATCTTGGAATGCGGCCATGACGACCGCTGGCGGCCCGACCGACTCGAGGTTCACCGCGAGCACTTGGAGCCCGACGTCCCACCGATCGAGCAAGAGCTGCGTCTGCGCACGCACGCGCTCGAGGAGCGCCAGGCGACCGGAGGTGAGGAGGTCGTCGACCGAGAGCGAGCTCGCCGCCTCGGTGAAGGCGGAGCCGGCGACGTAGCGCAGGACCTGCGCGGGCTGCTCGCTCCCGAACAGGTACTTCGCCGGGTCCGCGATCCGGTAGTTCACCTTGGCACGGAGCTGGAGGATGTTCGTGTCGCCCGTGAGCCAGCTCGCTATGGAAGGATCCGGCTGCATGCCGCGGGCGTCCTCGATCGCGAGGTAGCCGACCGGCATCGTGAACGCGCGCGTCACCTCGGCCCGATCCACCTGTCCGATCGGACGCGGCCACCACCAGTGAACGCCCGGCGGTACCGCGGCGTCGACGGTCGCGCCGAACAGCCGCGTCACCGCGAGACTCGTCGCGGGCACGGTGTAGAAGCCGCTCGCGAGATATGCGAGCACGCCTGCCACGGCGACGATCGCACGCGCTCGCGGTGCGCCGAGCGTCGCGAGAAGCTTCGTCATGCGGCTCCTCACCGCGTCGCTCCGGCGCCCGGTGCGCCGAGGAGGCCCTTCATGAGCGGCGAGTCGGCCGGCAGGATGACGGTCGTATCCTTGTCGACGATCTTGTCGTACGCCTCGAGCGTGCGGACGAACCGGTAGAAGTCCGGGTCCGCCCCGAGGGCGTCGGCGTAGATGCGCGCCGCCTCGGCTTCGGCCTGGCCGCGGATCTCCGCCGCCTTGCGATCGGCCTCGGCGAGGAGTCGGGCCCGTTCGCGGTCGGCTTCCGCTCGGATCTTGAGCGCCTGCTCTTCGCCCTCGGACCGGAACTGTTTGGCGATGCGCTGGCGCTCGGCCCGCATGCGCTGGTACACGCTCGCCTCGTTCTGCTGCGGGAACGCGAGGCGCTCGACGCGCAGGGACACGACGTCGACGCCGTACTCGCGCGCGGCGGTGTCGCGGACGCGCTGCTCGATCTGGTCGACGATCGCGCCCAGACGCATCTTGTCGGCATCCGTCGACACCAACGTTTCGAACGGCACCGAGCCGAAGGCGGCACCGATCTCGGAGCTGGTGACCGCGGCGAGCCGTGCTTCCGCGGCATCGCGGAGCTGCACCGTCTGCAGGTAGCGCAGCGGATCGCCGACGCGCCACGTGAGGAAGATGCGCGCGACCACGTTCTTCTTGTCGAGCGTCAGGTACTCGGCCATGGGCGGTTCGGTCATGAGGAGGCGGGCGTCCATCCGGACGATCTGGTCGACGAGCGGCACCCGGAAGTGCAGGCCGGGCGTCGTGTAGGTCCGCGTCGGACGCCCGAACCGCGTCACGACGGCGTACTCCGTCGTTTCGACGACGAAGGCAGAGCCGAACGCCGCCAGTGCGACCAGCACGGCCAGCGTCGCGGTCAACATGCGGGATCTCATTCGGAGTCTCCTTCCAAGGACGGGGGCGGTGGCGTGGTGCCTGACTTCGCAGCGGCCGGAGACGGAGGGAACACGATCGGCGCGCCGTTGCCCCGCAGCCAGAGCTCGTACCCCTTGGCCGTTCCGGCCGTCGGGCGGATGATCTTGCGCGCGCCGGGCAGAACCCGCTCGGCCGCCTCGAGGTAGAGCCGGTCCTCCGTCAGACGCGGCGCGCGTTTGTGCTCTGCGGCGAGCGCAGTGAATGCCGACGCGGCACCGGCGGCGTCCGCGAGACGCTGACTCGCCTGGCCTTCGGCTTCCGCGACGAGGCGCGCCGCCTCGCCGCGGGCGACCGCGCCCACGCCCGCGGCGTATTCGTTCGCCTGGTGGATCGTCGTCAGCCGGTCCTCGTGTGCGCTCGCCACGTCGCGAAAGGCGTCGTGCACGGACGCGGGGGCGTGAACGTCGAGCAGGCGCACGGCGAGGACGTCGATGCCGAGCGCGGCTTCCTCCACGTCGTGCCGGACGCGTTCCAGGAGCCAGTTCTCGACCTCCGCGCGATCGTTGGTGTAGACGAAGTCGATCGGACGGCTCGCCATCGCCTCGACGAGCCGTGCCCGGACGAGGCCGAAGAGCACCTCGGCCGGCGCTTCGACGCCCAGGCGGAAGCGCACCGGGTCCGAGATCCGGTACTGGGCCTCGGCGTGGAGGTCGATCACGTTCTCGTCGGCGGTGACGTAGAGGGATTGGTCGAGCAGGGACTCGCGTGCGAGCGTGCCGCGCAGCGTGCGATACCCGACGGGTTGCTCGCGTACCTCGTCGACACGCACCAGCTCGAGCCGGTCGATGAGGGGCGCGGCGAACGCGAGGCCTGGCTCGCGCGGCGCTCCCGCGAGCGCGCCGAACCGCTCGATGATCGCGCGCTCGCCGACCGGCACGCGCCAGAAGCCGCCCGCGAGCGTCACCAGGATCCAGAGCAGCGCGAGCGCTTGAACGGGGCGGCTCGCGACCAGGGTCCGCAGTCGCATCCGTCGGAGCCAGCCGACGGCCGCACGCCCATTGTCGGCGAGCTCCGTGAGCCCGGGTCGCAATCCGGTCCGGCCGAGCGACTCGAACAGGAGCCAAACGAGCGCGAACGCCGCGACGAGCTTCGGGATGCCGAGATACTCCACGCTTCCGGGCGCGCCGATTCGCACGCCGCTCCCGAGCCCGGGGACGACGAGGTCGAGCAGCAAGCCGGCCGCGATCGCGACGCCGATGATCGCGCCGAGATAGACGCGCAGGAAGGAGCGCCCGAAGAGCCGCGTGATGGTCGCGATCGTGGCGGCGTTGGTCGCCGGCCCGACGAGTAGGAAGACGAGGGCCGCGCCGGCGGATGCGCCCTTGGAGACGAAGAGCGCGGCGAGCGGGGTGGACGCGCTCGCGCAGACGTAGAGCGGGATCCCGAGGATCACCATGGCGATCATCGCGGCGAACGACGACGGGAACACGCGCGCGAAGAAGTCGGAGGGCAGCAGGGCCGACAGCACCCCGGTCATGACGATGGCCAGAGCCAACCAGAAGCTCAACTCGTCGAAGAGGTCGACGAACGCGTAGCGCATCGCGTGGCGCCCCAGTGCCTCGGCGTGCGCGGCGCGTGAAGACCCTGCGAGGACGGCGTGATCGCCGCGATGTGTCGGCTCCGTCTGCGGAGCAGCCGCGCCGGTGGCGGCGTGGTGGTGATCGACCTCTGGTTCGGGAGGCGCCGCCGATTCCATCGGCGGCTCGTCCCCGGGGCGCGACCGGCGCAGCGACAGGGCCGCTGCCACGAGCGCCGTCGCGATCGCCGCCAGCGGCCGCACGACTGCGAGGAGCGGCCCGAAATAGGCGAGCGTCATGGCGACCGAGTCGACGCCTGTTTCGGGGGTGGAGATGAGGAAGGCGAGGGTCGACTCGCGGCTCGCCCCCTTGCGCCGCAGGGATACCGCCGTGGGCAGCACCCCACAGGAGCAGAGTGGAATGGGAGCCCCGAGGAGGGCCGCAATGGCGGCGGAGCGCAGACTCCGCTCGCCCAGGTAACGAACGATCCGGTCGGGATCGAGGAGGACGTGGATCACGCCCGCGATCGCGAAGCCTGCCAGGATGAAGAATGCGCCCTCGTAGAGCACCCAGAACGTTTGCGTAATGACGGCCGTGAGCAGGCTGATCACGAACACGAGAGCGTCACTCCAGTCCGAAGCTCGACATCACCCAGTCGGCGCCCGTGAAGAGAAGGAGCCCACCGAATACGGTCCACGCGAGTGCGGGGCCGCCTTCGCGATTCACCTCGGGGATGAGATCGGACGCGGCCACGTAGATCGTGACGCCCGCCGAGAGGGCCAGGGCGTAGCCGACGTATCTGCCCGCGAAGAGCGTTGTTCCCACGGCGCCGATCAGGGTCAACAACCCGAGCGCCGTACCGGCGAGGATTGCGGCCCGCCGCGAGTGCCCGGTCGCCAGGACGATCGAGGCGACGGTGAAACCCTCCGGCACCTTGTGGAGGAGTACCGCGACGAAGAGCAGGACGCCGAGCGCCGGACCCACCATGAACCCAGCCGCGATCGCGACCCCGTCGAAGAGCGTGTGGACGCCAAGCCCCAGGACGGCGAGCACGCCGGCCGACGGCCGCAGCAGCGCTTCGGTATGGGTCTCCTCGCCGTAGTGGAAGTGTGGAGCGACCGTGTGCTCGAAGAGGTGGACGCCGAAGTATCCCAAGAGCACGAACAGGAAGGCGTGCGGCACGTGCGTGCTCTCGGGCAGCATGCGCACGAAGGCCGCGGCCAGCATGAACCCGGCACCCGCTGCGACGAAATAGCGCAGCGGCGCCTGGCCGCCGTGGTGTGCTCGCGTCACCACGAGCGATCCGGCGACGTCGCCGGCAGCGGCGACCGCGACGAAGACGAGCGGGTTCACCATGGGTTAGGGACCGATCTGCTGGCGATCGAGGTCACCGCGCCGCGACGCCTGAGCGCTTCCTGGGGCGGGCCGCAGCGATCCTCCAGAAGGCATTCCGGATCGAGCGGCTCGTTGCCGACGCGCACCTCGTAGTGGAGGTGCGGCGCGGTGACGCGGCCGGTACCGCCGAGCGCGCCCAGCCGATCGCCGCGACGCACGCTCTGACCCGGACGCACCCAGATCGCCGACAGATGCGCGTAGCGGGTCGTGGCGGCGCCGTGATCGAGGACGACCGATGCGCCATAGCTGCCGTCTGGACCGGCAAACACGACCTCGCCATCGGCCGTCGCGCGTACCGGCGTTCCGTACGCTGCGACGATGTCGATCCCAGGATGCCATTCCGGTTCGCCCCCGTACGGGGATGGCCGCCACCCGAACGGCGAGCTGACGCGCCCTCGCACCGGCCACAGAGTCGGCACGGCGCGCGCTTCGCGAGCCCACTTGCTGGCGAGGTCGATCAAGCCGACCAAGGAGGCGCCCGACCTGGCGATCTGCTCTTCCTCCCATGCGAGCGTCGCGATCGTTCGCATCGTCCCCGGTGGCGTCGCGTCGTCGACGCGCGGAGCGGGTACGGCCACCAGCCGGGGCTGTGCCGCGCGGCTCTCCGCCGGTTCCCCCGCCTGCTGCGCCGGGGTCGCGTGGCTTCCGAGAGCAAGGGTCGAGGGCACCAGGTCGTCGACGGCGGCGGCGATCACCGCCAGCTCCTGACGCTGGCGATCGATCTCGCGCTGCCGATCGGCTAGCCGCGCGCGGAGGCGACGTACCTCGCCGGCCCGATGGTGGAGGCGCTCGACGGTCGAGCGCACTGCAGCGGCGCCGCCGACCAGCGTGATGCCAGTCACCAGCGCGGGCAACCGCCAGCGCCGAAAGACGCTGGACACGACCCGAACGTCGAGCATGAGAAACCTCCTCGTTGAACACCATGAAAGGCCTTCCCCGTCACGGAGGGCCATGTGGCACTCGGACGTGGAAGTGGTGGACGCGCGCTGTTAGGCGCGACGAGGAGGAGCGCGCGGCGACGCCAGGCGCGCGATGGCGGCGGATGTAACCGCCGCCGTCGGGTTCGCGATGCGCGGCTGAAGCCACGGCGTCGCGGCCGATCCTGGAGCCGGCGGCGCGAGGAAGTGGCGGGCCTGGAGCAAGCTCCGGCACACCGGGCAGTCCGATCCGTCGTGGAGCGGCACCTGCGCCGTCTTCGCGCCGAGTAGGAAGTTGGCCCCGCTACCGGCGGACACGGGGGCCGTCGAAAGCTCGTTCCCCCGGGCTACGATCCACGCATGAAGCGGAGGAAGCGCGAGTTGAGCGACCAGCGCCCAGATGCCGACCGCCGCTCCGACGCGGCGCAGGCCGTGCGAGGATCGACCATCTCTCATGCGACCCACGCGCACCTAGACCCCACGTGCGCGGCTGTCAAACGCGTCGTGGGGAGCGATGGGCGCGAGCGGGGCGCGTGAGCCGCCGGCCCACGCGCGCCGCATCTTGCGATCAGTGTCTCGTTGCTACTGGCAGCGACAGGTCACGCTGCAGGTGCCGCTCGCGCAACCCAACGCACAGGTGGTACCGGGCGGATCGCAGCCCTCGCCGCCCGACGCCGTGCTGTCCCCACACACCGGCGAAGTGTTCGGCACGAACGACGCATCGTCGCTGCCGTTGTTCGCGGTGGCGATGTCGAGCGTCGAGCCATGGCGTAGGCGCGTCGACAGCGTCAACGGACCTGCCGCCCGTTGACCGCCCCCCTCGCGGCGGCTACGAGGGCAGTGTGAAGCGGCTGGAGCTCGCGCGAG
>Ga0335084_10003681_pt1 | contig 15026 bp, 11 predicted proteins | sample Lox_Sample_44_FD_206721 | JGI IMG/M metagenome (GOLD analysis project Ga0335084, IMG submission 206721) | Soil microbial communities from Loxahatchee National Wildlife Refuge, Florida, United States - Lox_Sample_4.4 | ecosystem: Environmental > Terrestrial > Soil > Wetlands | place: USA...
AATCCATCTCGCTGACGAGTCCGCGCGCGTCGGGATCGCGCTCGGCTACCGCGTGCCGAAGTTCAACGGCGAGAGCGTCGAGCGATGGGCCGACTCCGCGCGGCGCGAGACGTGGGACTCGCTCGACGCGATGCTCACGCCCAAGTCCGCGACCGGCCGCAACTGGCGCGCCTCGATGGCCCAGGACGTCGCGAAGGGCCGCCCGACCGAGATCGACTACATGAACGGCCACATCGTGGCCCAGGGCAAGATCGCTGGGGTGTCCACCCCCGTCTCCGTCGCGACCGTGGAGATGATGAAAGACGTGGAAGCCCGCCGGCGCAGGCAGGCCCCGGAGAACATCGCCGAGGTGCTGAAGCGCGCCGGCGTGTGAAGCTGACCGCTGGGTCACCGACTCGCGAGGATCCCCGTGCCGGGCCCGGCGCATCCCGGACGACCGGGTCGTCTTCGCGCGCTTCTGGGAGGACAGGAGGCCGCTCCCACCCTGGTTCCGCGTTATCCTTACACGGCGCCGCTCGAGGGTCTCCGATTCCAGTCGGAGTAGGAATGGCCATCGCTGATCACCCCCTCCACGGATCCGGACGAGCGGCATTACCGCATCCGGCTCTTGCCTTGGGTGATGACGCTCAAGCGCGCGAGAGGCTGAGGGTGACAGATGCGAGCCGGCGGGAGCCACCGGCGGAGGGACTTCTCCATCCGGCGCCACGGCACGTGATGCGATTGACTGCGGCGTTTGAGGCTACGCCACCACAACCAACCGACCTGCTTGCGGAAGATGCCGAGGCTCGGCCCGCCTCCGCGGCCGATGCACTGGCCTTGTTCGGCGGCTTCTGCGGTACTACGGAGCGGTCCGACTTGCCGCGTCCGTTCATCATCGGCGTTCGTCCTTGGACTTCCCGATGCGGTCTGCCCAAGCTGGCGCAGACGCACGCAGGACCTCCCGGTTCCCATGCAAAGTGTTTCCACACCTGCTCGGGGTCTCTGACCGCGCGGGGTCCTTTAGCGTCTTGCCAGAACGACGCCTCGGGTGTGGCCTTCCGCTTATCTCCACAGCGTCGGCACCCCGGAGGGCCCGCGGCTTACGCAGCCGGGCATGGATTTCACGGCTCAATACCCGGCCTGCACGGACCCCTGTCAACGCTTCGCCCCTGCCCTTGCGAGCGGTGACGCATGACTCGGGGCCGATGTGGGTGGCTAGCCCTTCACCGTATGAAACTTCCATTCACAACACTTTGCCGGTTTAACCGGCGCACGGAGAAGCGATGAACTACACCAGGATCTCCGCCGACTGCCACATCGACCTGCCCATGCTCGCGCCCGACATGTTCACGTCCAACGCTTTGGCGGCCCTCAAGGAGAGAATGCCCTACGTCACCGATGGCCCCGACGGTCCGTTCTGGACCTGCAAAAACGGCGGCTCCTTCGGGCTGCTGAACGGTGTGGGGCCGTCCGGACAGAAGCTGGTGCCCGGGCAGAACCACCGCGTGGACGTCATGGCCGCGACCGGGTTCTACGAAGACGGCAAGAAGGGCTACCGTCACCCGACCGATCCGGTCCTGCGCGCGAAGGACATGGACCGCGACGGCGTGCAGGCCGAGGTGATCTTCGGCATTCTCGGCGCGGCGACGCGGCTGAACGATCCCGTGGCGGCGAACGAGATGTTCCGGATCTACAACGACTGGCTCGTGGACTTCTGCAAGCACGATCCGGCGCGCTTCATCGGGCTGGCCTGCCTGCCCTACGGTGACATCGACGCAGCGGTGAAGGAGATCCATCGAGTCGCGAAGCTGGGGCTCCGTGGGGTGGAGCTGTCCTGCTCGTGGGACATGGAGCCCATGTGGCATCCCATGTGGGAGCCGCTGTGGAAGGCCATCCACGAGGTCGACTTGCCGTTGCACTTCCACACGTTCCCGGCGCTACCGCCCGGCGTTCTTGACAAGGCGTTCGGGTCAACCCGTCGCGCGGCGTTCTTCACCGTGGTCTCCGGCTTCCAGATGAACCTTGTCAATATCCTCGCCGCCGTCATCGGCGCCGGCGTCCTCGAGCGCTATCCCAAAGTGCGCATCTCGTTCGGCGAGAGCGGCATCGGCTGGATTCCCTATGCGCTCGAGCGCATGGACTTCGAGTGGGAGGACCGTTTCCGCGACCTGGGCCTGAAGACGAAGCCGAGCGACTACTGGCGGCGTCAGTGCAAGGGCACCTTCCAGTTCGATCGCATCGGCGGCAAGCTTATCGACGAGATGGGTGTGGAGTCGCTCATGTGGGGCTCCGACTATCCGCACGCTGACGGCGTGTGGCCGGAGTCGTCGAAGTATATCGAGGAGCAGTTCGCACACCTGCCGGCCGACGTCGTGCACAAGATCACCTGCGAGAACGCCGGGAAGTTCTACCGCTTGATGTAGACGCCCGAGACTCGTAGGCCCGGGGTACTAGCGGCGGCGCAGGATCCCGGAGAGCCTTGCGCGCCAGCAAGGGCACGCTCAGGGTCCAGCAAACGCAGCGAGCGTCTGGCGCGCGCCGCTCAGCCGTGCCCAGACCGCTCGTTCGGATTTCGTCGATTTGAGCGAGGCGACTGGCCGGGGGACCCCGCCAACTTGTCATCCGCCGGTTGATGTGCACCGGTCTTACGCACCACTAAATCTCGGTAGGCCGTTTGTTTTTGTCCATCGCTCGCTCAGGGTCTACTTGCGCCTTTCACTTCGCGTGTTTCTCGGGCGCGCTAGAGCGCAGCGTTGTGGCGGAGCCCCGGGTGCCGAAGGGGTAGCGTTCAGTCGGGCGCGCGCGCCAAAACCACGGCGACGCCGATCGGCACCATGCCGGCCACCGCGATCGCGTCGATCGGCTCGCCGAACATCAGCGCTGCCATCACGGCGGTGGATGCTGGAACGAGGAAGAAGAGCCGGGCGACGTTTGCTGCAGCGCCATGGCGCAACAACCAATAGAAAAGGCTGATCGCGCCGACGGAAAGCACGACCACCGACCAGCCGAGCGCGAAGATGAACTCGGGCGTAAAGCGCGCGGGCGCCGGCTCTAGCAGGATGACGATCGGCAGGTAGACGAGCGCGCACGCGGCGAACTGGATGACGGCACCGTTCCTCAAATCGATACGTGAGCAGAACCGCTTCTGGTAAAGCGTGCCGACGAGAAACCTGAAGTAGGTCGCCCCCGTGCCAGCGAGGTTCGGAACGATTTGGCCTCGAGCGGTGCAGCGCTAACTGCAGGACCTGCCGTTCGAGGCGCGTCCGCCCATCGCCTTGGCTTCGGATTCCGACATGTATTCGCCCTGCTTGGTCTTGCCGTAGTAGCGATCGCCCGGGCAGTGATAGACCTTGGACTCGGTGTTCACCCAGACCTTACCCGGACCACCTCCTGCGACCGCTTGGGTCGGCGTCGGTGCGGGACTGGAGGCCGGCTTCGCAGGCGCGGAAGAGGCCGCCGCAGCGGGGGCGGCCGCGGCCGGTATCGCGGCAGGCGCCTGCGAAGTTGCCGGCGTCGAACCCGTGGACTTGGACGCGCCGGTCGAGTACCACTCCTTCACGCCGCCATGCCCTGCGCACGCGCCCTTCTTCTTCGCCGAATCGGTGTAGGTGCCGTCCTTGCACGTCCCCGTCGAGCCGGCTGGCGCAGGACCGGCGGGCACCGGCGCCGTGGCTTGGTTCGTCTTCGCCGGGGCCTGGCCTGACTTCGCAGCGCCGTACCACTCCTTCACGCCGCCATGCCCCGCGCAGGCGCCGCTCTTCTTCGCCGAATCGGTGTAGGTGCCGTCCTTGCACGCCCCGGTTGACCCGGCGGGCGCCTGGGCTTGTGTTGCCGTGGCCAACACGAGTCCCGCGCAGAGCGTGGTTGCAACCAGCATCGACTTCATTCGATTCTCCTCAAGTCAATCGGAATAAGTGTAAGGGGCGTTCGTTCGCGCTCGGCGCGCTACAGTCCCTTGATCTCGCCCAGGCATCCGCGCGGGCGTCATCATGCTTTCATGTGATTCGCAACCTTGGCGAGCACGATCGTCAGCGCTGCGCTACCCAAGGTCTTCACCAGGCCCGGGTGCTCGGCATAGAACCGGCCCAGTGAATCGACGAGGCTGGGGTTGCGCTTCGCGGCCTCTGCCGTGATGCGTTCGACCTGCTCGGGCGTGAGCTGGGAGGCCTGCTGCGGCGTGATCTGGCCGCCGGCAGCCGCATTCGGACTGACGAGGCCCCCGAGCGCACCTCCCCCAAGCGCGGCAAGGGCGGTTGGCCCGAGCGCGGCGAGCACTTGGTTTAGCATCCCGGCTTGCTGCTGCGGGGTGGACTGGCCAAACAGTTGCCCGATCATCTGTCCGATGGGTGGCGTATGGTCTGAGCGAAGGGCTTCCGCCACCCCCTTGCCGATCACATCGGCCGGCAGGGCCTTCGACACCTCGTGGAAATGATCCTCAGCAGCTGGGGCCGCTTGTCCGGGGGAAGCGGAGAGATACTGCTGCAGAAGTCCGTCGAGTAACCCCATGGCATGGTGCTCCCTAAAAATAGCTAAAAAGGACGCGCGCGGCGCCCTGCTTGCGCACCGACGCAGTGGTCGGTTGCGATGCGGTCCATCTCAAGCCCCCCCGGGATCACGGAGGTGGCTTCTTCGCGATGAAATGGTAGAGGACGAGCAAAATCACGGCCCCGATCGTGGCCCCGATGAAGCCCGCGCCCTCCCCGGCATGGTAAAGGCCGAGCGCGCGGCCCAGGAAGGTCGCCACGATCGCGCCGCCGATTCCCAAAGCGGCGGTGAGAAAGAAGCCACTCGGCCCGGTGCCAGGTCGCAGGAGCTTGGCCACTACGCCCGCCACGAACCCAATCAAAATCGTCCAGATAAGTTCCATTGGCTATCCAGCAGTACTTGCTCTTCGCGCGATCCGGGCCCCTTGCCCATTGTCTAGAAGTCTACTCTTTGCTTGGTCAGCTGATGTCCTGCAGCCACAAGGTGCCAATGGCGGTCGCGGCCAAATAGAGAGGCCGGACTCAGGCTTGACCACTTTTTCCTCTGCGATTCAGGAATCGGGCCCGCGAGCAACCAGCTTCCCTGTCCGTCTTCGCCTCCGGCGAACGTCCGCTCTTTGGGCATCGAGGCTTTCGAGATCGTGTAGCGCCTCCCGCAACCTCGTGCGGCTCGAGCTCTTGCGGCGGTGCTCGCGGAGCAGCACGTGCCCCATCTCTATTCCCATTACTGCACGACGAGGATCTGGCGCAGGCGATCGTCGATCGGGTGCTCGAGCGTGGGCGTCTGCTTCGCCTGGACGGCCCGTCGATGCGCACCAAGCACCTCGGCCTTGACGAGCCAATAGCCACCGATGCACGCTCCGATCGGGTGGTCAGAATATCCGGAAACCCTGGGTCAGAATTACCGGAACCCACGAGCGGATCTGCAAACGTTTGATATGCACGGCAGCGGAAGGGCCGCCGCTCAGGTTCCCCCTGTTCTGCGCCAGTTCTAAAGTCGAGCCGGGCACTTGCGATGACCGTGTACAGCCCGCTCAGAGCCCGGGACTTGCCGCCGGCGTGCATCGGCGCTCCACAACACCGTCCTCGCCACTCAGACCGCGGCCGACGGCGTCAGCGACCGCACGGGCGCCGCAGACCCCATCAGCACGCGTTTCGCCCGGTTGCCCGCGCCCCCGCAAAGGCAACGATGCCCTGCTGGGCACCGCCGCTGACGAGGTAACATGCGCGTCACATGATGGGTCTGTTCGGGCTCCCTCCACCGCTAGCAAGCACGCTGCCGACGGTGCGTCCTCGCATCTTTGTCAGCTACCACCACGCCAACGATCGGAGGTACTACAACGGCTTCTCTCAGGTCTTCCACGATCAGTACGAGGCGATCGAAGACAGAAGCCTCGATCGCCAGTGCAATAGCGACGACATCGACTACCTCCGATGGACAGTCGCGAATAACGACATCAAGGGCACGAGCTGCAGCATCGTTCTCTGCGGCGCCCAGACATACCAGCGCAAGTTCGTCGACTGGGAGATCAAGGCCACGCTGGACTCCGAACACGGGCTTATCGGCGTGCAACTTCCTACGGCGCCCCTCAATTACCACGGCCACGTCATGGTCCCAACCCGCTTGGCTCAGAACATCCAATCAGGGTTTGCGTTGTGGGGACATTGGGATAACTTGACCGTGGACAACCTGCGTAACTGGGTCTACACCGCTCGGCTGAATGCTGCGCTGCTCAAGGTACAGATCGTTAACCCACGCAAGATCAAGCAACGCAACGGCTGAATCGCGTGGGGTCATCGGATGGATAACAAGCGCAGGCACCTGGAAATGATCGAAGGTGTCGTGAACCGGCTGTCCACGAAACTCCTTCCTTCCTAAAGGGTGAAGGGTGGAGGGTGGTGTTGGTTTCGGCGCTGTTCCGCCTCGCGGTAGAAGGACGCGAAGCCGATGTTCGTCCTGCTGGCGTACTTTCCGGCACTGACGTTCTGGGCCTTTGACGGTTACTTCTTGCGACAGGAACGGTCATATCGCGCACTCGTACGATCAGGTGTGAGCGCGGTCAGAGCAAGAGATCGATTTCTGGATGGACACTAGCTGCATCGCAGGGGTATCGGATTGGGTGCGAAACGTGCCTTTCCAAGACGCTGATCTCGCGGTGATCATTTTGGTGATATTGGTAATGCGCAAGGACCGGCCACGAGCGCCCCTCCCCTTGTGGGCGATGCGCGCCCCCAGCCCTTGCGGATGAGAACTCGGGAGCGGGAGGCTAGGAGTTCGCTTGGGCACCGCCTCGACCTCGGAACTGTCGGCGGATCTTACATCCGCGTCGATCTCCGAAGCTGCCTAAGTCTGAAGGACTTGAATACGTAATCTTTGTGGCCCCGGGCACGGGTTTCTCTTGCAGCGCTGGTTTGCCCAGTACGCAGCGCTAGCTTCGCAGGAGATGCTGCCGTGACTCGCTTCGCCGCGTTCGTCGTGCCCGCTCTGACGATGCTGCTTCTCGGCTCCGCCAGTCACGCGAACATCATCTCGTACGAGGCCGCCCTCAGCAGGCCGAACAAGTCTCCGCCGAATGACTCGCGGGCTATGGGGTTCGCGGTGGTGACCCTGGACACCTTCGCCAACCCGCTGCGCGTGCAAGTCTCTTTCAGCGACTTGCGGGGAACCACGACGGCCTCGCATATCGACCTCACTCGTCGCAGCGACCTGCACTGTGTCGCGGTCGCCAAACGGACGGCCCCCGCGTAGGAACTCCGCTCTTATCTTGCCCACGACAAATGGTCATCGGTCAAACAAAGGACGGTGCCGCCATGTTGCTCAAGAGACTGGTTTGCGCCAGCGCAGTTGCATGCACGGTGCTAGGTTCTGCCCCTTCATTCGCCGCGAGCTACACGGGCCTGTACGTATTCGGCGACAGCCTTTCGGACGACGGTAATTTCGCCGCAGTCACTCCCAATGCCGCCATACCGAACAAGATCCCAGGGCCAACGACTGCCTATACGCTTGGCCGGTTCACGAACGCATTGAATTACGTGGATTACCTGGCGGGCGATCTCGGATTGAGCGTCACGCCTTCGGTGCTCGGCGGGACCGACTACGCGTGGGGCGGGGCACGCACCAATAGCCATGCGTTGGGCGCCTTCGCGTCGGTCCTCGGCCAAGTCGCGACCTTCACTAGTTTGCCGGGATCGGCAGATCCGCTTGCGCTGTATGTCGTGTTCGGCGGCGCGAACAACACGCGCGACGCAATTCAGAGCGTCCTAACCGGCGGCAGCTTCGCCGCGGCCCAATCGGCGACGATAGCGTCCGCCAACGATATCCAGACCGCGCTCGAAGCCCTTTACGCTGAGGGCGCGCGCGACTTCATGGTCCCCAACCTGCCTAATCTCGCGCTCACCCCGGCGATCAACGGTCTCGGAAACGCCACCGCGTCGTTCGTCGCGCAGTCGTTGACGATGCTGTTCAACAGCACGCTGGCAGCAGAGCTCGGGTCTCTGGACACGCTTCATCCCGATGCCAACTTCTACGCGATCGACACGTACGCGTTCCTCAACAGCGTCATCGCCGACGCCGCGGCCCTCGGCTTCACCAACACCACCAACCGCTGCTACACCGGCGATGATTCCAACTTTTCTACGCCGCCGGCCGTCGCGCCGAGTCTCACTTGCGCCGATCCGAATCAGTACGTCTTCTGGGATGGCATTCACCCCACCTCGCACACTGCCGCCCTGTTCGCAGAGACAGCGGCAGCGGTCGTACCCGAACCCGGTTCCCTTGCACTTCTCGGGATCGCCCTTGCCGGATTCGCTTGGTCGCGCCGCAGGCAACCTAAGATCATCCTTGAAGAAAGCACCCCCAAATAGGCCCTCCTGACTTGCCGGCGGGGACTCAGTTGGTCACAAATGGGTCACGACTGCGAGTTGTACGCTCCTCGAGCGCTCTAGTTCGCTCAACGGCTGGATGCGACCTATTCCGTTGAAGAACTCCCCTGAAACTATCGTCGATGTCTCGGCTCTCCTCAGCAGGCCAACGACGAGGGCGGCGACTGGGTGCGGATAGCGGCCGCTTCCTACTGGAACGCCGCGGCCCGCTTCACCAGTGCCTCGAGACCGTCCTCTTTTGGGTTGCGCGGCTTGCCGGGGTGAATAACGGCCACCTGGCAGCTCTCGGCGGCCTCGACCAGCTCGCGGTAGCTGCCACCGTCGGGGTTCGCGATATAGGCCTGCTGGTTCTCGTTGTACGCGAACATGACGTTGTTGAGGTTGATGCACTCGTTGCAGCTCGAGCAGCGCGGCGTCTCGATGTAGGGCTCGCCGGGCTCGCGAGCCTCCTGCGGGGGCTCGTCGGCCGCCGCCGCGGGCGCCCGCTTCTTGCCCTGCTCCGCCGGAGCCTCGCTCGCGACAGCGGCGGCCGCCGGCGCCGGCGCGCGCTCGCGGGCGAACGCACCGAGCTCCTGCAGACGCCGCCACGCGTCGGCGCAGCGCCGTGCCGCGTGGACCAGCTTCTCGTCGATGATCAGCTTCTCCAGGCGGCCGTCCCCGTCGATCGCGTAGACGCAGGGCACCGTCTCCGGCACCCCGTTCGAGGCGCGGGCGAGCCAGTCGCCGACCGGCACCATGCTGGCGTTCCAGCTCTCGCGGCGGGCGCGCGCGAAGTGCCGCGCGCAATGCGGCTCGCAGGCGGCGAAGTCCGCGAGCGTGAACGGCAGCGCCTCGGCGACGCGCTGCATCGCGGTGTCGGCATAGGTGAGCTCGTGCAGCGGCCAGGCCCGGTCCGGCTGCGGATTACCCTCGAGCGAGAAGCGCGTCGCCCAGTCCGCGCCGGCGCCGGGGTCGTAGCAGAACGCCGGGAACGCACGTGACTCCATCGCCGCCGCCGCGACGAGGTAGGGCGCGGGGCCGCCCGCGCGGGTGCCGGCGGGCGAGTACACGCTCAGGAGCGCCGCGCCGGGCGCTTCCATCGCCGCGCGCAGCTTCCCGCGCACCCGATAGAGGTTCGAGGCGGCCGATTGCAGCACGAACACGTCGTCGAGCCCCATCGCCGAGCCGGCGAGCCGGGCGCCCACGCCGAAGTGGCCGTCGGCGGAGGCCGATTCGTCGAGGAGTTCGCTCGTCTCGACGAGAACCTTCAGCGGCACCCCACTCGACAGCGCGTCCATCAGGCGGGCGGGCGCTGCGCCGGCGGGCCCGCCGGCCTCGCACACCAGGAAGTCGGGAAAGAGCGCACGGTCTTCGGTACGCATCGAGCCCGGCCCGTACGCGGCGAACACCGGATCGTGCTTCGCTTCGTCGTACCGGCCCTGCAACTCGAGCTCGGCGATCGCCATCGCCCGCACGAGCGCCGCCATCTCCGGCAGCCGCTCGCCGAACGCCGCGATCGCGGCCCCGGTGCTGTCGAACCGGAAGCAGTGGCCGCCGTCGGTCGCGAAAAAGCGCTGTCCGCGCAGCACCGCGAGGGCAGCCTCGATCCGGCGCCGCCGCCCCTCCGGCAGCGCGCTCGGGCCCGATGGCTTGGCGAGCAGGCGCGACATCGCATCGAAGTCGAACAGGCTGCTGTGCGGCGAACCGACTCCCGCCGCGAGCGTCTCGGCATGGCGCCCGGCCTCCGAGCGCAGGTAATCGGCTTTCACGAGGTCGGACAGCCGGACGACCAAGGCCTCGATCTCTCCGCGCACCCGCCGCGCCTTTGCCTCCTGCACTGCGCGCCAGGTATGCGTGACCAGCCGCGCGGGCATCGCCCCGTCGCAGTCGAGGATGTCGCCGTCCACGCGCAGCGCCGCTCGCGCTCTGGCGAGATCGCTGTCGACCGGCTCGCCGCCTCGGGCGACGAGCCGCGCCGCCGCTTCGGCCCATAGCGAGCTCAGCGTGCCGCTCGCGCCGTCGCGTAGCAGCACGCGGATCTCACGCTCGAGCCGCAGGACGTTTCTGCGCAGCCGCTCTCCGGCGATGCCCGCGGGCGCGATCTCCTGCAGCAGCGCATCGACGACGCCGGACAGCGCGCGCACGAGCTCCCCGTCCGCCTCGCCCGCCACGAGCACCAGCGGAAAGTCGTAGCGCAGCCGCGTCAGATCGTGAAAGCGCGCGAACAGCGCCGGGCGCAGGCCGAGCGCCTCGATCGCGTCAAGGCCGGCGCCGGAGCGCTGCCCGGTGAAATAGAAGACGGCGTGCTGCTGCAGGTGCGGCGCGATGTCCATCGGAGCGGTCACGCGGGCTCGGCGCGCGCCTCCTCGTCCGGCCACACGGTGTACTTGTCGAGCTCGGCCTCGAGCCCGGCACGCACCTGCGCCGGCGTGTGCAGCTGCCCGGCGTGGCGCACGTCCTCGTAGCACGGCACGTCGGGGTTCCGGTAGAGGATCCCGACCGGAATCGGATCCTCGAGCGAGGCGACCTCGCGCGCGGCATGGATGTTCGATGGATCGTGCTCGCGCCGGTTCCTGTAGACCTTGGCGGTCGCCGCGCCGATCGCGAGGCCGCGCTCGTGGTGCAGGAGCAGCGTGCGGCTCGCGTCGTGGAGCCACGGGTCGAACATCTTGGGCAGGAACTCCGGGCAGCGCTGGATGATGCGCACGAAGGAGAAGCCCTTGTGGCGGTAGGCCGCGCTGATGATGTCGTACAGGACCTCGGGGATCCAGTCCACCGCCTGCGCGACGAAGGACACGTTCTGCACGCCGAGGGTGACGGTGAGCGGGTTGAGCGGCTCCAGATAGGTCCCGCGCGGCGTGGTGTTGCTCTTCATGCCGATCGGCGAGGTGGGCGAGGCCTGCTTCTTCGTCAGGCCGTAGACGTGGTTGTCGTGCAGCAGCATGGTGAGGTTCATGTTGTAGCGCACCGCGTGCACCCAGTGCGCCGCGCCGATGCTGCAGCAGTCGCCGTCGCCGGTGTTGACGAACACGTGAAGGTCCGGGCGCGCCATCTTCACGCCCTCGGCAATCGGCAGCGCGCGCCCGTGGATGCCGTGGAAGCCGTACGTCTTCATGTAATGCGGGAACCGGCTGGAGCAGCCGATGCCGGAGACGAACACCGTCTTCTCGGGTGCGAGATCGTTGTCGCGGCAGAGCCGCTGTACCGAGGCGAGGATCGCGTTGTCGCCGCAGCCGTTGCACCAGCGCGGGACGCCGCTCTGGTAGTCCTCGAGGCTGTGGCGCTCCTCGTACATGCGCATCAGGCACTGGGTCGCCGACATCGTCATCTCGCCACCTCATCTCTCCGCGAGCTTCGCGCGCAACGCCGCGCACACGCTGCCCGGCTTGATCGGCCGGCCGCGCACCTCGCTCCAGCAATCGACGTCCACCAGGTAGCGCGAGCGGAGCAGCATTGCGAGTGCCGAGTAGCGCCGGTTGTCGGCGTCGATGATCGGGTCCTCCGGCCGGTCCCCCCAGTTCGCCTCGATCGTCATCACCTTGCGGAAGCGCCGCAGGATCTCGCCGATCCCCGACGGCATCGGCTGCACGAACTGCAGGTGCAGCGCTGAGACCCGGTGCCCGTCGGCGCGCAGGCGCGCGACCGCTTCCTCGACCGCGCCTTTCGTGCTGCCCCAGCCGACCGCGAGCAGGTCACCGTCCTCATCGCCGAACACCGGCGGGCACTTGAGCGTCTTCTGCAGCGCCGCGAGCTTGAGGCTGCGCCGACGGATGCCCTCCTCGTTGATCTCCGGGTCGTAGGCGACGTGGCTGTCGCGGTCGTGCGCGAGGCCGGTCAGCGCGTGCATGCCGCCCGGCTGGCCGGGGATGAAGCGGCGGAAGAGGCCGGTCGTCGCGTCCCAGTCGTACGGCCGTGCGCCCGCGGGCACCGCGCTCTGGTCGACCGGCGGCGCCAGCCAGTCTTCGCTGAAGCGCGGCCGCGGGAACGGCTGCTGCGCAGTCGCGAGACTCGCGTCGGAGAGCACCACTACCACCATGTTGAAGGTCTCGGCGATCTTGCGCGCCGTGATCATCGAGTAGAAACAGTCCTCGATCCCGCTCGCCGCGAGCACCACCTTGGGTGCGTCGCCGTGGCTGCCGAACATGGCGCTCATCAGGTCGCCCTGCTCGGCCTTGGTCGGCAGGCCGGTGCTCGGGCCGCCGCGCTGGACGTTCACCACCACCAGCGGGATCTCCGCCATTACGGCGAGGCCGATCCCCTCCTGCTTGAGCGAGTAGCCGGGCCCGGAGGTGATCGTCACCGCGCACTTGCCCGCGTAGGACGCGCCGAGGGCGAAGGCGCAGGCGGCGATCTCGTCCTCGGCCTGGTGGACCATGCCGCCGACCTTCTCGAACACGTCGGAGAGATAGTGCGACGCGGAGGTCGCCGGCGTGATCGGGTACATGGCGCAGATCTCCATGCCGGAGGCGAGCACCCCGAGCGCGATCGCGGTGTTGCCGTTGACAACGATCTGCGCCTCCTTCGCCCGCGTGGCCGGGATCCGGAAGCCGAAGTCGAGGTTCTCCGCGGCCCAGGCCGCGCCCGCCTCCATGAGCTTCACGTTGGTCTCGATGACCTTCGCCTCCTTCTTGCCGAAGATGCTCGCGATCTGCTCGCGCGCGAGCTGGAGGTCGAGGCTGTACAGGTTGCACAGCATGCCGAGCACGAACATGTTCTTGCCGCGGCGCGCATCGGACACGAGCTTCCGGCACTCGCGCTCCATCGGGATCTCGATGACTCGGTAGCCGTCGGCGACGAGCCGGTCGCGGGCCTCGGTGTAGGAGCGCACGATCTTCGGATCGCGGTCCTCGCGCCACATGCTCTCGAGCAGGATCGTGCAGCCGCGCTTCAGCTCGCCGGCACGCACCCGGCCGAGCAGCACCTGCTCGTTGAACGCCACGACGAGGTCGGCCTCGTCGCCACCGTTGGTCACGCGTGTCGAGCCGAGGCGCACGCGGTTGCCGCTCGCGCCGGCGACGCTGCGCGCGGGCGGCTGGATCTCGGCGGGAATGATCTCCACCGTCCACACGCCGTTGCCCGACCGCGCCGCGATCGCGCCGAGCGACTGGCCGCAGCGCTGCGCGCCCTCACCCGAGTCGCTGATGACCTCGACGATGTGCTCGGCGAGCGTGCGGACCGTCCGGGGCCGGACGGCGGGTTTCTCCTGCAGGGCCTGGTGCATGAGGGGCTCGCTATGCCGCGCGCACGCGGGCGTAGTTGCGCTCGCCGGGTGCGAAGCCGAAGAGGAGGCTCGCGCCGGGGGCGGGGGGAGCGTAAACGACGTCGGTGTCGCGCAACCCGAGGTAGGCCTTCATGCTGCGCGCGGCGCTGCGCCCGGCGCCCATCGCCTCGATCACCGTTGCCGCGCCGGTGACGATGTCGCCGCCGGCGAACACCCCGTCGATCGAGGTGGCGAGGTTCGCGTCGACCGCGATGTAACCGCGCTCGTTCAATCGCAGCTTCGAGGTCTGCCCGAGGATCGGATTCGCGTTGGTGCCGATGGCGAACACCACGACGTCGCACGCGAACTCGAACTCGCTTCCGGGCACGGGCACCGGCCGCCGGCGCCCGGAAGCGTCCGGCTCGCCGAGCGCCATTCTCTGGCAGCGCATGCCACGCACGCGTTTGCTGCCGTCGTCGAGGATCTCGACCGGGCTGGTGAGCCAGTGGAACTCGATCCCCTCCTCCTCGGCGTGATGGAGCTCCTCCGTGCGCGCGGGCGCCTCGGCCCTGGTGCGGCGGTACACGCAGTAGACCTTCTCCGCCCCCAGACGCAGCGCCACCCGCATCGCGTCCATCGCGGTGTTGCCTGCACCGATCACCGCGACGCGTCGCCCTAGGTCGATCGGTGTGTCGAAGTCGGGGAACTCGCGCGCGCGCATCAGGTTGCAGCGCGTGAGCAGCTCGTTCGCGGAGAGGACGCCGTTGAGCGATTCCCCCGGGATTCCCATGAAGCTCGGATAACCGGCGCCGACGCCGAGGAACACGGCGTCGAAGCCCATCTCCCCGATCATCTGCTCGATGGTGAAGAGCCGCCCGACGAGCGTGTTGCAGCGGAACTTGATCCCGAGCCGGGTGAGCTTCTCGATCTCGGCGTCGATCACCTCGTTCGGCAGGCGGAAGTCGGGAATCCCGTAGCGCAGCACCCCGCCCGGCTGGTGGAACGCCTCGAACACCGTGACGCTGCAGCCCGCCTTCGCCATGTCGGCCGCGCACGCCATGCCGGCCGGGCCCGAGCCGACGATGCCGACGCGGAGGCCATTCGGCTCGATCGGCGGAACGTTCGCCCACCCCTCGGCGATCGCCATGTCCCCGACCCAGCGCTCGAGCCGCCCGATCGCTACCGGCTCGAGCGATTCGCCCACGGTGCACGCTCCCTCGCACTGCGTCTCCTGCGGGCAGACGCGGCCGCAGATCGCCGGCAGGAGGTTCGTGTCGGTGAGGATGTCGTAAGCACCGCGGAAGTCCTGCTCGCCGATCTTGCCGATGAAGCCGGGGATGTCGATGCCGACCGGGCAGCCCCGCACGCACGGCTCGTCCGGGCAGAGGAGACAGCGCTCCGACTCGCGCAGCGCGTCCTCCGGCCGATAGCCGCAGGCGACTTCGGTGAAATTCCTCGCCCGCTCGCGCGCGGGCTGCTCCGCCATCGGCGTGCGCGTCTGC
>Ga0335084_10003682_pt1 | contig 15025 bp, 9 predicted proteins | sample Lox_Sample_44_FD_206721 | JGI IMG/M metagenome (GOLD analysis project Ga0335084, IMG submission 206721) | Soil microbial communities from Loxahatchee National Wildlife Refuge, Florida, United States - Lox_Sample_4.4 | ecosystem: Environmental > Terrestrial > Soil > Wetlands | place: USA: Florida...
TGGGGCCCGCCACCTGGATCTGCAGATCGACCTTGTCGGCCATCGACTTGTGGGCCGCCATGGCCTTGATCATGTTCGCCGCCTCGGCCTGCCAGTCATTGCCGATGAAGCTCATGCTCAGATAGACCTTGAACTTCGCGGCCGCCGCGTCGCCTGGATGGGACGCCAATCCGAGCCCGAGGGCCATGGCGCCCGCCAGGCCGATCAGTGCCCGTTTGATCGAAATGCGCATTGATTTCCTCCCGTTGGTTCTTGCTTGCGATCGATTGGTGTAGCTGTGGTTTGCGATAGCCAAGTGATGTCGATAACGAACAACTCCTTCAGTGAAAAAAGCCGGTAGGCGAAAGCCTGCGATAGACGCTCGATAGCCAAAGCGAGCCGCGGCATGAAAGGCGCATCATGCCGAGGCCCGGAAGACGAGGCGATAGGGCAGCAGCTCCTGATGCTGCCTGATGCCCGGCTTGGCGTCCCAGAGCCGCTGGAACACGCGCTGGGTCGCCGGGCCGAACTGGTCGTAGGGCACATGCACGGTGCTGAGCCAGGGCGCCAGCCACTCGTTCAGCGGATTGTCGTCGAAACCGAACAGCGCGACATCGGCCGGCACGCGCAATCCGACCTCGCGACAGCGCCGGTGGACGCCATAGGCAATCAGATCGTTGCCGCAGAAGATGGCGCGCGGCAGCGGCGGGCGATCCAGCAGCTCGACCGCAGCGGAATATCCGGCCGACATGGTCAGCGCCGCCTCATGCACGCCGCGATCCTCGAGCCTGACGCCGGCGGCGGCGAGCCCGTCGCGAAAGCCCTCGAAGCGCTCGCGGCTGGCGGAAGAGGCGGCGGGACCGTGGATCACGGCGGGCCGCTCGTAGTTGCGCTCGACGAAGTGCGTGCCGATCTCGCGGCCGGCGGCATAATTGTCGATGCCGACGAAAGGTCCGCCGCCGGGCATGGGCGGCTTGCGGTTGATGAAGACGAGCGGGCCGGCGCCGGCGACCAGGCGCTCGAGACCCGGGCTCGCAACCGCACCCAAAAGGGCGATGCCGCGTGCCAGATGACCCTCCATCTCGTCGAGATAGGCGTCCTGCACGGCCGGATTCTCAGCCGTGTTGCAAAGGATCATCGCCGTCGAATCGGCGCGCAACGCAGCTTCGACCGAATGCGCGATCGCGGCATAGAAGGCGTTGGTGGTATCGGGGATCAGCATTCCCACCAGATGGCTTTCGAGGCGGCGCAGCGCGCGGCCGACCCGCGTCGGCCGGTAGCCCATCTCGGCGATCACCGAACGGACACGCTCGATCGTCTCCTCCGAGACCTTCTTGTCGATGCCGTTGAGGACACGCGACACGGTCGCGATCGAGACGCCGGCCTTCTCGGCCACATGCTCGATCGTGACCTTTCCGGAGGGACGCGAGCCCCGCATGCCCCGGATCGGCCCGCCCTCGGTCGGCCGCGTGATCGTCATCGCGCCCCGCTCGCTCGAGAGCGCTTCCCGGTCGAATCGGAAAGCGCTCTCGATTCCTTCGTTTGGTCGCATCTTCTGCGGCGAACCGAGGTCCCCTTCACCGGAAAATGCTCCTAGCCCGCGAAACGCGGTTCGGGCAGGCCGCGCACGCCCAGCCCCTTGACCGCGAAGAGATGGCCCGCCTCGGTCTCCTTGGGCGGCACTCCGTTGATGGCGCGCGCCATCGAGGTGACATAGAGGATGTCGAGATCGGGCCCGCCGAACATGACGCTGGTCAGGCTGCGCACCGGAAAGGCGATCTCGCGATCGATGCTGCCATCGGGCGCGTAGCGGATGATGCGGTTGCCATAGACCTGCGCGTTCCAGATGAAGCCTTCCGCATCGACGGTGGAACCATCGGGGGCGCCCGGATCCTTCGTCACCACCCAGGGGCGCCGATTGGTCGCAGCGCCGGTGTCGAGGTCGTAGTCATAGGCGTAAATGGTCTTCTTCCAGGTGTCGGCGAAATAGAAGGTCCTGCCGTCCGGGCTCCAGCAGGGACCGTTGGAGCAGATGATGCCATCATCCAGCTTGTGCGTGCTGCCGTCGGTGTGGAGGCTGTGCAGCCCGCAATTGTCGCGCTTCTCGTCATAATCCATCGTGCCGGCGACGAAGCGGCCGCGGCGATCGACCTTGCCGTCGTTGAAGCGCGTATTGGGGCGGTCGGCCTCGGGATCGGCGATGAGCGTCGCCCGTCCGCTTGCGAAATCGAAGAAATGGAATCCGTTGCGCAAGGCCAGCACCGCGCCGCCGCGCTCGCGCAAAGCCATAGAGCCGATATGCTCAGGGACGGGCCACCAGCGCACATCGCGGCCGACCGCATCGCAACTCCAGATCGACTTGCCGAGGCTGTCGATCCAGTAGAGCCGCTGCTGGGCGACGTCCCAGAGGGGACCTTCGCCAAGCTCGTTCCGCGCCGGAACGAGGACCTCGATCGAGACCATGCCCGCCTCCCGATCTTTTCCCCCGGGGCAGAGATGAGGGAAAAGGTTTTCCTTTTCTTGGCTAGCGATTCAACCTCGGGCACTGGGTGAGGTGGAACGCCGCGCCGCTTTTTTGATCGCCTCAGCCTGCCATCAAGGCAAAAGCTTGGTCAAGACGGCATTTGTCTTGCCTTGTTTTTGCCCAACCTTGTCCGGGAGGCCCGGCGACCGCCCCGCCACGCCATTGCGCCAATGCAGAAAAATCCAGCAATCGTTTACCTAACGCGTCGAGAGGCAAGGCGAATCCGAAGCGATGGCTGGGCCGCCCAAGATTCGCCTGTCGCAATTGCGTCATAGGAACCGATGCCGATCTCTTGCCCCACGCCCCATTCACATTTGCGCGCGGGCGCGAGTTTGTAACGGGTAACCGCCGCCGTGCCGTGCGAGAATTGTGGGGCGTTGAGGCAGACTGGCCGCCCAAGAGCCAGATCAGCGCGCCGTGCCTTCCGGGCCCAGGGACGTTCAGCAGCGAAGCTGTTGGGGGAAACGCATGCCCAAGGGACCGGAAAAGCGCCGACCCGCGCCGTCCGAGCGGCAGGTCTTCGACATCTTTCTCACTGCCGACGCGCTGCAGATCCGCGGCAGGGTCTTCCACAAGTCGTCGGATGTGGCCCTGGCGGGGCTTCGTGTCGAGGCCCTTTGCCGGCCCGACAGCGGCAAGAAGGGCGAGACGGTCATCGGCAGTGCGGTCTCGGACGCCGACGGCCAATTCCAGATCGAGCTCGATCGCAACGGGATGGCGAGCCTTCCGGTCTTCCTCTGCAGCGGCGGCGACGCCGTCATGGCAGGCCGCGTCGCCGATCGCGATGACATGGTCCTGGCGGACTTCGACTTCCGCGTCGTCCCGAATCCGGCGAGCCCGATCGAGATCGCGCTCGGCAGCAGCGAGCCGTTGAAGAAGCAGGACTGGAGCCTGCTCGCCGATTTCCTGACGGCGTCGCGCCGCGTGCGGCTCAGCGACATCGCGGCCGATCTCGGCAGCCCCGCACCCGACAGTCCCGTGCAGGGCTTCTCCGCGCGCCTGCGCGTTGGCCTCCTCGACAAGCTCGTGGCGGTCGACCGCCGCCCGGGACAAAGCCCCGACGCCGATCCGGCGCAGACGCCTGGGCTTCTCGCCGACATACGGATGCTCGACCCGGCACAGGTAAGGGAGGGCAAGTTCCAGTTTGGCGACCAGCCGATCTTCGATGTCTGGAAGCCGGGGCTGGACCAGAACTATCATTTCCCCATCTTCGGCGGGCTCCACTGGGCTGTGCCGGACGATCAGTCCTATCGCGACTATCTGCGCGGCGTCTTCGTTCTCTATGCGCATCAGCAGGCGGTCGGCTTCAGCGGCAACCTCACGCAATGGACCAGCGTGATCGAGCGGCAGCTCGTCAATCGCTTCTTCCAGGATTTCCGCACCAGCGACCGCACTCAAGTCAGTCTCAACAAGCTGCTCATCCCGATCGTGACAAAGATCCTGGTGGCACCGGGCGGGAGCAATTTCGGATTCGCGGTGGCGCCGGCTGCGGTGCCGGGACAGGGAGCGCTCGCCGATCGGGACTATCTCGATCAGCTCATCGCCCTGGCGCCCGTGAACCGCGAGGAGTTCGAGAACCGCTATCGGCTGCCCCTCGGCGAACCCGACAGCGTGCTCTCGAGCCCCGTGCTGCTCAATGTCCATACGCTGAAGCTCATCCTCAGCGACACCGCCCAGGGACCGGTCGAACCCCAGGAGAACGCCATCACCCCGCAGCTCCCGGGACACGAGGGCAAGCCGATCCTCTGGGACAATGTGGTCGGCGCCGCCCCCTTCTTCCTGCGGTTCGAAGAATGGCTCGACCGGCAGAAGCCGTTCTTCCCGGAAAACCTCTTCAGCCTGAGAAGCCAGATCCAGGCCTGCGTCCGCGGCGAACCCTGGCTCAACAAGAGCACCGAGGATTACCTCAACTATCATCACACCATTCCTCTCACACAACCACTCACACCCTATGGCGATCAGTTCGGATCGATCGGCGAGGTCCACCGCTCCGCTGCGTTCCTGCTGGCCTTCGGCGTCGCCGACCGCAAGCTGTTCGAGCTGATCACCGCGATCGACCAGGAGGAATATCCCAAGGCACTCCGGCTCGCCGACGAGGCCCAGAAGCTGCTATGGGATGCCAAGCCCAGCCCGGCCGCCGGCGAGAACTGGGAGCCGTCGCAATCGCCTCTCAGCAACTTCCCGCGGCCGATGAGCTTCGCGAAGCGGCGAAATCTCGCCGTGACCGACATCGTCAAGCTCACAGGCATTCCCGCCGACTTCCCCGTGGTCGGGTTCGAGCGGTTCTTCGAGCTGCCGCGGCCAACCGACCTCTGGAAGGACAATGTCAGCTTCGCCGATGCTCGCGATCTGGCGACAAGGCTCGTCCGTTATCAGAGAGCCTTCCTGCTGCCGATCCTGCGCGGCCTCATCTATCAGGCGCAGGGCAACTTCGTCGCCGCCATCAACTGCTTCGCGGCCGTGAGCGGCTTCTATGTCGGCATCGCCAAGCTCGCCACCCCGCCCGGCGCCGCCTACGACAAGGACCATCCCACGGACTTGCATTTGGTCCATTGGGAGACGAGCAAGGCCATCTATGACAAGACCGTGATCGATCGAGGGGACAAACCCTATACCGTGCGCCTCACCTACGAGGATCGGTATCTCCAGTCGCCACAGCCCTTCGACACGCAGTATGCCGGCGGAGGGCTGCCCACGCCCGACATGAAGCCGACCGACCTCCATCCGCTCGAGGTCAGCTTCATCCATATCCTTCAAGCCGAGGCGATGCTGCAATATGCGGAGATCCTCTATCGGACCGAGGATTCTTCCAGCCTCGAACGCGCACGCGAGCTCTATAAGGGTGTGCTGTTTCTCCATGGCGAAGATACCGGCACGCAAGCCTACCGGCCCGGCCTGCTGATCCCGCTGCTGGCGGGAGGCGCCTCGAACCCGCGCCGTGCCAACCAGGTGAACCGGGCGCTGCTGGCCATGTTCCAGCTCAAGTCCGGCCTCAATTTTTACGGCTATCGCGACGATGCGGTGCCGACGCTGCGCTACAAGACGCTGCTCGACTCGGCAAGCCGCTGGTCCACCGGGGCCAAGGCCGCGCAGAACGACTTCCTCGCCTACATGACCCGGCTCGAGCAGATGGATCTCGACATCCTCGCGGCACAGGCCCAGCAGAAGAAGGCGCAAGCCTCGGTCCAGATCGCGAACGAGCAGATCGAGATCGCCAAGGCGGGCGTCGTGGTCGCCAACCGGCTGGTCACGGAGGTGCAGAAACAGATCACCGCCAAGCAGAAGGAGATCGCGGACTCCAACTCGATCTTCAGCCAGTTCAAGGATTACTTCAGCGGCATGAAGGACAGCGTCACCTCGCTGGTCGATGTCGGCAAGAGCGCCAAGGAGGGAGCGACCGGCGCCGGCATCGTGTCGGATGCCGAGATCAAGGGCGCGGTCAAAGGCATGGGCTCGGACGCCGCCGCCGGAGTCGGGCTCGGCGGGGCCGCCGTGGTGGGCGCCATCGGCGCGTTCGCCGTGCTGAGCACGATCACGCTGCAGGGCATGGCGGACGCGGCCACCAAGCGGGATGGCGAGCTCAAGACCCTGATGAACGAAGCCCTGCCCGCGGCGCAGGCCGCGGTACGGGTGCAGGAGCGCCAGGTGACGATCGCGCAACTGCAGGGAACGATCGCCGCGACCGAGCTCGCCTATGCCAACGACCTCGTCACCTTCCAGGCGGAGCGCTTCCTCAACCGCGATTTCTGGCAATCGCTCGCCGATGTGGCGGCGAGGGTCATGCATCGCCAGCTCGATCTGGCGGCCCAGGCGAGCTGGTTCGCCGAGCGGGCGCTCGCCTATCAGCTCGGCCGCGGCATCGACATCATCAGGCTCAACTACTTCGATGCCCGGATGCGCGACGTCACCGGCGTCGACCGGCTGATGCTGGATTTAGCCGAGCTCGAAGCCGTGCGGCTGGCCTCGGCGCGACTGGTCCTGCCGATCAAGCGGACCTACTCGCTGGCGCGGGATCTGCCGCTTGCCTTCGGCGCCCTCAAGCGGACCGGGCGCTGCCGCTTCAGCCTCACGGATGACGATCTGCGGGCCGCCCATCCCGGCACCTTCGGGCATCGGATCAAGGCCGTCGATGTCGCGACCGAGGCCCCCGGCGCCGTGCCGGCGCCACGCGGCCTCCTGTCGAACCGAGGGCTCTCCTATCTGCGACAGTCGCTGAACGGGTCGGGTCTCCCGCTGGTGCGCTATGAGGACGCCTTGCCCGTCAGCGAGTTCCGCATGCGGACCGACATGGCCATCCATGACATGCCGGGCGAGCAGCTGATGCCGTTCGAGGGTTCGGGCTTCGCCACCGAATGGGCGCTGGAAATCCCGATCGCCGCCAACGCGACCGGCTTGTCGCGGCTCACGGACGTCCTCGTCACCTTCGACATCCAGGCGGGCTTCGACGGCACGCCCGCGCCGGCCGCGCCTCCCCTGCCGGCGCCGGCGACGATCTCACGCGCCTTCTTCGCCTCGGCGCTGGCATTGGACACCACGGGCCTGAGCAGCCTGCGAGGAGCCGCCGCCAGCGGCAAGGTTCGCTTCAAGGTCGCGGATCTGTCGATCCCGGGCGCCGGCGCCTCGCCCAAAGTGACCAACATCGCCGTACTTCTGCCAGGGATCGACAGCGGCAGCTTCTCGGCGATGCTGCGGGCCGGGGCCGCGACGATCCCCTTCACGATCAAGGACGGCATCGCCATGTCCAACGCCGCGCATCTGTCGGATGGCGTGGCGGCCAATGTCCAGCCCTTGAACGCGATCGCCACCGCCGACGCGATTCAGGACTTCGAGATCGAGATCAGCAAGGGCGCCGCCGGCGCGCTGCTCGCCACGACCCGCGACCTGCTGCTCTGGCTCGAATATGAGCATCCGGCCTAAGAGCCGGCTGCCGCTCAGCCGGCGAAGCGTGGCTCCGGCACGCCTTTGACGCCGAGACCGGTGATGGCGAAGAGGCTGCCGCCGAGCGGTCCGTCCTCGGGGAACCGCGGCAGCGGCGGCTTCGCCATCGAGGTCACATAGAGGATATCGAGATTGGGCCCGCCGAAATTCACGCTCGTCACCTTCAGCACCGGCATCTTGATGGTGCGATCCAGTCTTCCATCGGGCGCGTAGCGGCGGATCTCGCCGGCATAGACCAAGGCCATCCAGACATAGCCCTCCGCATCGACCGTGGCGCCGTCGGGGGCGCCGCCCGTCCCTTTCACCGAGCAGAAGGTGCGCTTGTTCGAGGGCGTGCCGGTTTCCAGATCGTAGTCATAGACCGAGATCGCCTCCGACCAGGAGTCCGCGAAATAGAAGATCTTGCCGTCCGGGCTCCAGCAGGGACCGTTGGAGCAGATGATGCCGTCCTCGAGCTTATGGACGCTGAGATCGGGATCGAGACGGTATAGCGCGCCGATCGGGCCCGATTCCATCATGTCCATCGAGCCGGCGATGAAGCGGCCGCGCTTGTCGACCTTGCCGTCATTGATGCGCGTGGTCGGCTTGTCGGCTTCAGGATCGCAGATCAACTCGGTCTTGCCGGTCTTGAAGTCGAGGAAATGGAAGCCGGTCTGGAGCGAGAGCACGGCACCGCCCTTGCGGCGCAGCGCCATCGAGCCGATCTTCGCGGGCACGTCCCAGGTCTTGATTTCCTTGCCTTCGGCGGTCGCGCGCCAGACCTTGTTGCCGAAGCTGTCGATCCAATAGAGCCGCTGCTCCTCGACGTCCCACAAGGGGCCCTCGCCGAGGATCGTCTTGCAATCGACAAGAACCTTGATCTCCATGGCCGGCTTCCTCCCAGTTCTCTTTCATTCGCGGCCGATGCGCGGGCCCGGCGCGGGGCCTCTACTAAGCAGCGTGTAATATTTACCTGCAAGAGCCGAAATGGATCGCGCCGCGGCGCCGTCAGGGCCGGTTGCCGACCGCGCGCCGCACCAGATCATGGAAATAGGCCACGCCGGTCTCCAGGCGTGGGTTGAGCGGGCCCGACCTATAGATCCCCACCTCGAGATTGCGCTGCACCTGGCTGCAGATCGGAAAATCCTCCTCGACCACCTGGCAGGTGGTGGCCGCGGCGCGATCCTTCTCCGCATCGCTCAAGCCGGCCTCCGGATCGAAATAGAAATCGAAGATCAGCCGCAGCCGCGAGACCGCCTGCGGCAGGATGCGGCAGATATTGAAGCCGCCGCCATAGACGCCGAGGCTGTTGTTGGGCCAGCGCCAGAGGAAGAGACCCTGATAGGCGCCACTCTCCTCGCCCGGCGCCATCTTCCGCTGCGAGGCGCGGTGCACCGAAACACGATCGCCGTTCACGACGCGATAGCTCGCCATGTCGAGGTCGGCCGCGAGCTTCGGATGCAGACAGGGAATGTGATAGGCATCGAGATAGTTGTCGGTATAGGTCTTCCAGTTGAAATCGAGATCGTAGGTCCGGCGTTTGTGGAAACGATAACGCTCCAATGGCACCTCGCGCGTCGCCCGGGCCATGTCGCCCAGGCCCGATACGAGGTTGCCCGCCTCAGGATCGAGATTGACGAACACGAAGCCGCGCCATTCCTCGACCCGCACCGGAAACAGGCTGAGCTCCGCCAGGTCCGCATCGTCGCGATCGTCGAAGTTCGGGCGCTTCTTCAAGGCGCCGTCATGATCATAGACCCAGCCGTGATAGGGGCAGCGCAAGACGCCGCATTGCCCGGCACCTTCGGGCAGGAGCTGCGCCGCGCGATGGCGGCAGACATTGTGGAAGGCCTTGAGCGCACCGTCCTTTCCGACGAGGACGAAGAGGCGCCGCCCCGCCAGCTCCGTTGCGACATAGGCGCCCGGCTGCGCCAGCTCATGGCGATGGCCCACCAGCAGCCATTCGCGCCCGAAGATCGCCGCCATCTCGCGCGCGTAGATCTCGGGGTTCACATACCAGTCGCTGTCGAGCGTGGTGGCGATGCCCGCACCCATGGTCAGGCGATCCATTCCGAGACGGGGGCGCGCGCCTCGTGCAGCGGCTGTGCGATGACATCGATCAAGGTCGGGCCGGCGGACTCGATCGCCGCTTTCAGGGCGGGGCCCAGCGCGCGCGGATCCTCGACCCGCCAAGCCTTGAGCCCATAGGCCTCGGCGATGCGGGCATGGTCGCTGCGGTCGAAATCGACCGAGAAGTAGCGCTCGTGGAATTTGGTCTTCTGCCCCGCCTTGATCCAGCCATAGCCGGCATTCGAGAACACGACAAAGGTGATCGGCAGCTTGAGCCGCATCACGGTCTCGAGCTCGCCCACGGTGAAACCGAACGCGCCGTCGCCCATGGCGGCGACGCATTTGGTGCCGGGCCGGCCAATGGCCGCGCCGATCGCGGCCGAGAGCGAATAGCCCAGCGCGCCATGCGCACGGTTGGAGATGAAGTGACGGCCGGCGCGGCGCTGCTGGTAGAAGGCCGAGAAATAGGGGCAGGGCGTGCCGGGATCGGCGACGAGGATCGCGTCCTCGGGCAGGAGCCGCTGCAGCTCGGCCACGACGCGCTCGGGTCGGATCGGCCGCGCCTCGCTTGCCGCCAAGGCGTCGAAGCCGACGAACTTCTCGGCCTTGGCCGTCGCCACCGCCTCGCGGCCCCAGCCCTCGACGCCGGGACGGCCGTGGCCGAGCGCTTCGTTCAGCGCCGCCAGCGAAAGCCTGGCGTCACCCAGCAAGGCGACTTCGGCCGGATAGGTCACGGCGATTACGCCGGAATCGACGTCGAGATGGAGGAAGCGCCTGCCCTCGCGCGGCGGATGGCGCCAGCGATCGGTGGTGACGGAGCCCGCGCGGCAGCCGATGAAGAAGACGAGATCGGCCTCGTCGAGCACGCGCGCGGTCTCGGGCGATCCGCCATTGCTGCCGACGACGCCCAAGGCCAGAGGATCGGTTTCGGCGATGCTGCCCTGGCCGCTGATCGAGGTGGCGACCGGCGCACCGAGGCGGCGCGCGAGCCGGGCCAGCTCCGCTTCGGCGCCCGAGATCACCGCGCCGCCGCCGCAAACGAGGATCGGGCGCTTCGCGTCGGCCAGCAGCGCCGCCGCCCGCTCGATGGCAGCGGGATCGGCGCCGACCCGGCGCGCGGGATACCGATCCAGTCCGGGCTCGACCCAGAGATCGGACTCCTCGACCGGGTCCTGCTGCACATCGAACGGCAACCCCAGATGCACCGCGCCGGGCCGGCCCGTGGTCAATTGCGCGAAGGCCGCGCGCAAGATGCCGGGGATCGAGCTCGATTTGTCGATCACGCGGTTCCATTTGGTCACCGGGCGGAACAGCGCCTCTTGATCGAGCTCGGTCAACGTGAAACGACCGCGCGAGGTCACGGCGATGTCGGTGGTGACGGCGAGAACCGGAATCGAGGATTCGTTCGCCTCGGCTACGCCTGGAAGAATGTAGGTGGCGCCGCCGCCGCTAGGCCCTTCACAGACGCCGACCCGACCCGTCACGCGCGCATAGCCATCGGCCATATAGGCGGCCGAACGTTCATCGCGCGTCAGGATATGGGTGATGCCGTGATCGAGGCGGAAGAGTGCGTCATAGAGCGGCAGGCTGGTATCGCCGCAGAGGCCGAAGATGTGCCGCACGCCCTGACGCTGCAGCATGCGCACGAAGGCCTCGGCACCCGATAGGCGATTCATGGCTCTCCCCAAACCGGCAGGGTGAGCTTGGCCGGTTCAGGGAGCCAGTCAAGATGCGAGGAGTGCGAGTGGCGTTCCTGCAAACAATATCAGCCCCTTCCCTTGCGGGAGGGGCGGATGCAGACGACGGAAGTCGTCTGCACGGGGAAGGGCCCCTTTGCGAGATTTCGATGCGTCGCCCCTCCTCCTACCCCTCCCGCAAGGGAAGGGGTGAAGAAAGAAGGCCAGAAACCTCAGCCCAGCGCCAGCAGCGAATCCCGCACCCGGGTCAGATGCTTGAACAGCACCTTGCGGGCGGCTTCCGGGTCGCGCTCTTTGAGCGCCGCCACGATCTCGGTATGGTCGCGGTCGTAGCTGTTACGCACCTCGGGCGTCACGCTGCGCTTCTTCAGGCGATACCAGTCGGGCTCGTTGCGCACGACATTGATCGCCTCGCACCAGGCCAGGAGGATCGCGTTCTTGGCCGCCTTGAAGATCGAGAGATGGAGCTGGGCGTCCCAATGCTCGAACTCGGCCAGCCCCTTGGCCGCGATCGAATGCTTCAGGGCCTGCTCGATCTGGGCCATGTCCTCGGCCGTGGCCCGGCTGGCGGCGAGGGCTGCCATCTGCGGCTCGATGATGATGCGGACTTCCATCAGGTCGGCCGGGCTGGCGCCGCGCAGCTTGGTGGTCAGATCGCCGCTCATGCTGCCACCGGCAGCCAAGACAGCCCCATGGCCGTTAAGACCATTCGAGCCATTGCCTTTGCCGTCCGAGGGCGAGCGCACGAAGGTACCGCGCCCGACATGGCGCTCGAGCAGCCCTTCGTCCTCCAGCCGCTTCAGCACCCGGCGCAGGGTGTTACGGGCGAGGCCGAACTGTTCGGCCAAGGCGCGCTCCGGCGGGACCTGACGGCCCGCCGGCCAACCGCCGGAGGCGATCTGGTTGCGGAGCTCTTCGGTGACGCTCTGCAGGCGGGCGGACTGACCGTTCGTTGCCATGGCTTTTGATCCTTTGAACCAAGATTGAACCAATAGAACGGAGACCGCAAGCCCAAAAAGTAGGCAGCCTGCCTCTTGACTCTGCCCATCCGGGGTGCAGAATTGGCTAGCAATTGGATCAATGGTGCAACATTGGTTCAATTCCAGGGAGAGAGCCGGTGAAGCTGGTCGTTTTCGAGCGGGAGGGGCGCCGCGGCGTCGGCATTTGGGAGCAGGGCGACCGGATCCGCCCCTACCGCCTGACCGAGGCGGAGGCGGCCCACGGGCTCCAGGCCGTGATCGAGGCCCGGCTGGGCGGCCGGATCCTGCCGCTCGCCGACGTCGCCTTCGCGGCCGACGGGGTGACGCTCATCGCCCCCTTCCCCCATCCCCGGCGCAACATTTTCTGCGTGGGCAAGAACTATTACGAGCACGCGCACGAGTTCGCCCGCAGCGGGTTCGATTCCTCGGCCGCCTCGGGTGCCGTGCCCGAGGCCCCGATCATCTTCACCAAGGTCCCGGATTGCGTGACCGGCCCGTTCGACCCGATCCTGATGGAGGCCCGGGTCTCCGCCGCGGTCGATTACGAGGCCGAGCTCTGCGTCATCATCGGCAAGGGCGGACGCGGCATCCCCAAATCCGAGGCCATGGCCCATGTCTGGGGCTACACGATCGTCAATGACGTGACGGCCCGCGATCTACAGGCCAAGCACAAGCAATGGCTGATCGGCAAGTCGCAGGACAGCTTCTGTCCCATGGGTCCCTGCGCCGTCACCGCCGACGAGATCGACCTGGCGGACACGCCGGTACGCTGCTGGGTCAATGAGGAGCTGCGCCAGAATGCCAATACGCGCGACCTCATCTTCGACGTGCCGACCCTGATCGAGACACTCTCGGCCGGCATCACGCTCCTGCCCGGCGACCTGATCGCGACCGGCACCCCGGTCGGCGTCGGCATCGGCTTCAACCCGCCGCGCTATCTCAAGCCCGGCGACAAGGTCCGGATCGAGATCGGCGGTATCGGCCAGATCGAGAACGAGGTCCGGGAGCTGTCGGCCCAACAGCGCAAGGGCTCGGCCGCATGAGCAGCCAGACCATCGAGCGCATGACGGTCGAGGTCGAGGGCGAAGGCGACCCGATCGTCCTGGTTCATGGGCTGGGCGGCACCTCCAACAGCTGGACGCCGCAGCTGGGCATTCTCGCCGGGCGTTACCGCATCATCCGCCCCGATCTGCAAGGCTCCGGCCGCAGCCCGCTGGGCTCGGGGCCGCTCTCGGTCGAGGGCTTCGTCGAAAGCCTCGTTCGCATGGCCAAGGTACTGGGCGTCGAGCGCGCCCATTTCGCCGGCCATTCGCTGGGCACCATCATCTGCGAGAAGCTTGCGATCGCCGAGCCGCGGCTGGTGCGCAGCCTGACCCTTTGCGCCCCGCTCCTGGCGCCACCCGATCAGGGCCGCCAGGGGCTCAAGGATCGCGCCGCCAAGGCGCGCGCCGAGGGCATGGCCGACATCGCCGACGCCGTCGTCAAGGTCGCCGTCTCCAACCACAGCAAGCAGGCCAATCCCGTGGCGCTCGCGGCCGCGCGCGAATCGCTGATGCGCCAATGCCCGCAAGGCTACGCCGCGACCTGCGAGGCGCTGGCCGCGGTCGAGGCCGCCGACGTGGCCCGCATCGCGGCGCCGACGCTGCTCATCGCCGGTGAAGACGATCCGGTGGCGCCGCCATCGGTCGCGCGCACCATGGCCGACCGCATCAAGGGTGCGCGCGTCCATGTGCTGCCGCGCATCGCCCATTGGACCACTTTCGAGGCCGCCGCCGAAGTCAACGCGCTGATGAAGGACTTCCTGGCGGCGCAACGCTGAACGAATGAGAGACCGCCTGATGCCTCCCGGAAGATCCCGTTCGCGACAAGGGACATCGAGGCCAGGCCAACCTTGGGAGGGACGAGATCATGGGTAACGTGCTCTTCACCAACGTCCGCATCTTCGACGGCTCGGGCGAGCATCCCTATACCGGCGAGGTGCTGGTCCAGGGCAACCGCATCAAGCATGTGGGCCGCGGCAGCCGCACCGTGCCGGTCAACGGCAACACCGTCATCGACGGCGCCGGCTGCACCTTGATGCCGGGCATGACCGAGGCCCATACGCATTTCTCCTGGAACAACGCGGCCAGCCTGGACGCGATCTTCCGCATGCCGCCCGAGGAGCACACCCTGCTCGCAGCCGGCTCGGCCAAGACCTATCTCGATATGGGCTGGACCTCATGCGTCGGCGCCGCCGCGGCCAAGCCGCGCCTCGACGTGGTGATCCGCAACGCGATCAACTCGGGCCAGATCCCGGGTCCGCGCTACCTCGCCAACAGCCAGGAGATCGCCACCATGGGCGGTCTCGGCGACACCAATCCGCCCCATGTCGATGCGCCCGAGATGTCCTTCGGCTGGGTCGTCACCGGCCCCGAGGAGATGCGCAAGGCCGTGCGCATGTTCATCAAATACGGCGTCGACCTCATCAAGCTCAATCTCTCCGGCGAGGAGATGACCGACACCAAGGCGCAAGAGACGCCGATGGCGGAGGAGGAGATCGTGATGGCGGTGACCGAGGCCAAGCGCCGGGGCATCCGGGTTTGCGCCCATGCCCGCTCCGACGAATCGGTCCGCCTCTGCATCAAGCACGGCATCGAGATCATCTATCACGCTTCGTATTGCAGCGACGAGACGATCGACCTGCTGGCGCAGCACAAGGACAAGCATTTCGTGGCGCCGGGGCTGGGCTGGCTCGTCAATACCGCGCGCAATGCCGGTCCCTTCGGCATCAAGCCGGATTCCCCGCTCGGCATCTATTACGAGCGCGAGCTCCATATCGCGGTCGAGACCATGCGCAAGATGCACAAGAAGGGCATCCG
>Ga0335084_10003683_pt1 | contig 15025 bp, 12 predicted proteins | sample Lox_Sample_44_FD_206721 | JGI IMG/M metagenome (GOLD analysis project Ga0335084, IMG submission 206721) | Soil microbial communities from Loxahatchee National Wildlife Refuge, Florida, United States - Lox_Sample_4.4 | ecosystem: Environmental > Terrestrial > Soil > Wetlands | place: USA...
GCCGGTCGGGCCGACGCGACGAGCCGACAGCAGGACGTCGATCCCGCCGCCCGATCCGAGGTCGAGCACGGTCTCGCCGGGCCGCAGCTGCGCGAGCGCGGTGGGATTGCCGCACCCGAGGGAGGCTTTCAGCGCGAGGTCCGGGATCTCGCCTTCCTGGCCGGCGTCGTACAGGTTGGACGTGATGGGGTCGCAGCCACCGTCGGACGCGGCGTCGGCGCCGCAGCAGGAGCTGCCCGCGCCGGAACGCGCCCGCACCGCCGCCGCGCCGTATTTCTCTTTGACGATGTCTTTCAGTTCTTCAGTCGCCATGGGTCCTCACTTGCACAGCGTCGCGATCCGCTTGCCTTCGATCGCTTTGTTGCGCGTGCAGCACTCGGCGTACAGAAATCCCAACAGCTGCTCCAACGCGTCGGTGTTCGCGCGATAGCGGATGTAGGCTTTCTCGCGTTCCGCGGTCACGAGTTCATCGACTTTGAGCTTGTCGAGATGATGAGACAGGGTCGATCCCGGAATGCCGGTCTCCTCCTGGATGTCGCCGACGACGAGGCCGTCCGGGTGGGCCGAGAGCAGCAGGCGGACGATGCGCAGGCGTGGCTCGGCGCCAAGGGCGGCGAACATGTCGGCGTAGCGGGTCACGGCGGCGTCGGTCAGCTTCATACATCGGTATTTCTACAATAGTAGAAATATCGATGTCAAGCGCCGGGCGCCTGTCCTGCTCGCCGACGCGCTGACTGCGTCAGGATTTCGGTCTGTTTCGAGCCGTATTTCGACTACTTTGGTAACCGCTTCCGCGGCGACTGTCAGGCGATCTAAACACTGTGGCTATTGGCCCTTTCGAATCGTCGCCGTCACGGTGCCGATGACGTTGCCAGCCTCGACGACTGTCGCGTGAATCGTGTACGCGCCTGGCTGAAGATCGTCCACAGGCAGTTCGGCGACGGCCTGTCGCGTCGTGCCGATGAGCTCGGGTGTGATCTCACGCTCGACAAGCGCGGTCTCGGTGCCAACCGCGGTCAGCGTGAAGCGCACGACGACAGCGGGGGCCTGTCCCGCGGCGTTGTCGGGATAGAGCTCGAGCGACGCGGCAATCGCTTCCGCGCCCGCCGGCAATCGCTCGAGCGCCAGAAACCGCGGCTGGCCATCCGCGCCCGCCCACGTCGTGAACAGATCGCTGACCGAGAACGGCCCAACGTGCGCGAGCCCCGCGGTGACGCTGTGTTCGACGCTGCCGATGTTGTTCTTCGCGTCGGCGACGACGAAGCGCAGCCGAAAGTTGCCCGTCTCGATGGGTACGGGAAACGCAAGTTGATAGTCTTCGCCGGGCGCTGGCGCGGGCACGTCGCGCCGGCCCGCCTGCGTGACCTGGCCTGTCTCGTTGACGAGGCCGTACATCGTGACGAGCGGCCCCTCCACGCTCGCTGGCACCTGCACGTTGACGCCCAGCTGTAGCGCGTTCGACGAAGGATCGCGGCGCTGCGCCGTGCCGAGCGCGATCGGCACACCGAACGCGACGCCCCCTTGCACGAGCGCGGCCTTCAACTGCTCGGCGATGGGCATGGACTCGAGTGCCATCGATGCCAGGAGCGCCTCGCGGTTGACGCGCACTGTCGCGCCCGACGCCTTCACGGACACCTTGGTTGAAAGATAACGGTGCTTGTCGGTGACGATCGGTGCCTCGACCCCGAGTTGATAGAAGCCCGACGTCTCCGCTTCGATGCGCTTGAAAAAGCGATCCGCCTGACCCACGACGAGGAAGGCCGTGCCGCCGGCATTTTCGGCGACCGTCTGTGCGCCGGAATTCAAGAATCGACCTTCCTGGACCCTCGCGGCCGCGCGCGCCTGAGTCCGATCGCCCATGTCAATCTGATCCGGAAGCTCGCTCAGGGCATAGAACTGAACACCGTTCTCCGCCGCCGCGCGCCGGAGAGGCGCGAGCTGGCGCTGCAAGTCGAGTTCGGTGCCAATTGCGACGCCAGCGGAAAGCGCGATCACGACTTTCGGAGCCGGCGCATTCTTGAGCAGCCCCATTAACTGTTGGAACTCCGCGAGCTGCATGGCGGTGCTGTGCGTGACCTGCTGCGCGTAGGCCCGAGCGGCGCTTTCGACCATCGGCGTGCACTGATCAATGGGCAGGCCCAGCTCCGCGCACTCCCGAGCCGCCACGGCTGGCAAGATGTCGCGCAGCCCTCGCTCGATGTCGATCGCCTCGTCCACGGCGATATAGAAGGGCGCCGTGATGTTGTCATTGCGCCCGATCATCTTCTTGTCGTGCAGCGCCGCAAGGACCGCCGCCCGATCGCGCGTCGGATTCACCGTCGGACCAAGCCCGCTTGTGGTGGTGATTCCGATCAGGTCGTCGAGGTCGAAGGTCCCGAGCATCCGCTCGGCGGCGACGAGCAAGGCCTTCCCCGGCCCCGGCTTGTAAGACAAGTCGTCGAAGAGCAGAACGACGGTGCGTCCACCGCGCCGCGCCGGCGGTGGCTGGTTCGGCTGGGTCGTCGCCTGACGCGCCTCGACCGTCGACCCCGCGGCGCTGCCGAACTCGAGGAAGTCGAGCGCACGCACCGGCCGCGGCTGCTTGTCGAGCGTCACGACGAAGTCCTCGGGCTTGAGACCCCGGATGGGCTTGCCGTCCTTGTCGATGACCGTAACGTCCAGCGTGACGAGTTCGACGCCGCCCCGGAACACCGGTGGCCGCTGGGTCTGGGGCGTCTGAGCACGCGACGAGGCGGGCGCAGCCAGACAGAACGACGCAAGCACCAGCACAATGCGACGCATGGCGGCCTCTCGAGGTAGCGGGATCCTATTTGGGGGCCCAACGCGCGGTCGACGCCTTCAAGCCGTTGCGGCGAATGCCGACCAGCACTTGCTTCGCCGAGCCGGATGGCCGTGTGTAAGTCACCGCGTACTGCGATCCAAGCACGTCCGCGATGTTCTTGAGGGCCGATTCGAGCGACGCGATGTCCACGATCGTGAAACGTTTGCCGCCGCTGTATGGACAGAGTTCGTTGAGCACATTGTCTCGCAACGGTCCATTCGTCGTGTTGTTATTGATCGACAGGGCAAAGAGCGTCACGCCGGCGTTCTGCACTGCATCTTGGACCCGTTGCCCCGGCATCCTGCTGACCTCGACCGACACGTCGGTGTTGAACGAAACGATCACTCGGCGCCTCTCGGGTCGCGTTGCCAGCCTTTTCGACGCGCTGACGATGCCCTCGAGCAGCGCCGATCCGACGACATTCTGCTCAGAGCCCTTGGGAAACAATCTCGTGGCCCCGTGATTGAGCTTGGCCGCGTCGGTCGTCAAGTCGACGATCGGAATGTCGGCTTCGCCGAATTCCCACAGGCCAAGCGAGGACCCAGGGTTCTTGTCGAAGAACTCCTTGATGAAGGCTTGCGTGACCGTGCGTAAGTCGCCCACGTATTTCCCAAACGCCGACGTCGTATCGGCGAACAACACGGTGGCGACCGGGTCGTCCGCGCGCTCAACCTTCACGATTTCGCGATCGATGTTGTCCTCGCGAATGACGAAGGCGTCAGGCGGCAGGCCCGCCACCGGCCTGTTCTGCGCATCGAGGACCGTGACGATGATGCGCTTTTCGCTGGATCCATGCGGCACGCGCGCCGTCACGGCGACCGCGCATGCGAGAACTGCGACTGTGGTCAGCACGGAAAGGTGGAATTCCGAGCAGAGACGCATCATCGTAGAGCCGCCAATCGGACGTACTACGCTCACCTGCAACCAGATCATCTCACGCACGCCGTCGGCGTGATCGACGCCGCGCTCGGACATTTTGTAGCCACTTTGGTAACCACTTCGACCGGTCGCGGCGACCCGCCGGGCGTGGCTGACCAAGCTCAAGCACCTGATACACTTCACCTTACGTCGCTGACCGCTCTTCGTGCCGGAGTGGCGAAATTGGCAGACGCGCGAGACTCAAAATCGCAACTCTGCGATTCCTGTCCGTTTCGAAAATCCTCAAAAGAGATTGAGCCCGCAGGAGATCCGCCCAAGTCGGAGTGATGGCGGCTTCGAAGGATTTCGGTCTGTTTCGAACCGTTTTTTAACCACTTTGGTAACCACTTCGACGAGGTCCAAACAGGGCGGATTCGTGAGCGTCCCCGGCGGGTTCGATGTGTAACCCGCGTCGGCGCTACTTGACCGTGATCTTTTGTGTGACAGCGCCGACCGCACCGGAGCGGTCAGAAACAGCAAAGCGAAGATCGTACGTCCCGGCCGCAACTGGTAAGAGGAGATCCAGCCGATAGGTCTTGCCATCGGCCGATCGCACAAGATCTCGGTGACCGCTTTTTAGTTGATGATCCGGCCCGACCATTCCGAACATGCCAGCGATGGGGCCAGGCGTATCGCCCGGTACTTCCACGATGACACGAATGGCCGTTTGCAACCCGTCGTTGGATCGGACGGTCTCTGCGGCCATCTGCACCGGCAGCGTGTACGAGGGCTCACCGGTTGTGATCGCGTGCTTCATCTGCTCTGCGGTTGTCAGCGCCACCGGTGCAAGCGGAGGCGCGGCGTAGCGGCTGGCCAGGACTTTGACATCAGGTCGATTGACCTTCACGACCACGTTGTACTTGCCATCCGGAGGGACACTCTTGGGCAGATCGACGCCAACGCGATAGACCGCTGAGGCGGAGGTCAGGATGTGCTGATAGATCTGATTGACCGAAAGCTGTAACGCCGTCCGAGAAGCGCGACGCGGTCACGTATTCGCGAACCGCACATCGGATCTCGATTGCGCGCGCGTGTGCGGGAGTCGGCCTGTCTCGGGCGGCGTTGTATCGGCCGCGAATTAATTGGACGGTCCGGGATGCCCCGATCGTCGACGCGTTCAACCAGGCACTCGCCAAGAACGGGGCTGGCTGTGCTTCGACTGGATGCGCACGCAGGGCTACCGATGGAATCACAAACGGTGCTGACGCGTGTACTGCCGGATGCGGCTCAATCTGCCGCGGCGCGGGAAACGACGACTGCCGTCCATTGCGCCGCAGCCGCTGGTGGCGCCGACGCGGCCGAACCAGATCTGGGCGATCGATTTCATGCAGGACGCGCTCTATAGCGGGCGGGCGTTCCGCACGTTGAACATCATCGACGAGAGCTATCGCGAGGGGCTCGCCATTGAGATTGACACGTCGTTGCCGGCCGGGCGCGTGATCAGATCCGCGTGCTCGAGCAGCTCGCGGCCGTCCGCGGTCTCCCCGCGGCCCTCCGGCTCGACAACGGGCCCGAGCTCCGGTCGCAGGCCTTACCGAGTGGTGTGCGGCGCGGGGCGTCGCGCTGCGCTTCATTCCGCCGGGCTCGCCGTCACAGAACGCGTTTGTGGAGCGCTTCAATCGGACGTACCGCACCGAGATCCTCGACGCGTACGTCTTCGACACCCTCGAGCAGGTGCGCCTCCTCTCGGAGGGCTGGCTGCACCTGTACAACGAAGAGCGCCCGCACCGTGCGCTCGGTCGGGTCCCGCCAGCGCGCTTTGCGGAGCGTCAACGGAGGAGGCTGGAAACCTCCAGTGATCACCTCTCTACTTGACGGGGAAGACTACCCCAGTGGTTCCTTGTGTTGCTTCCGATGACGAGGTCCAGGGTCGAACCTTCTCATCATGCACCCTTTCTTGGCTGAACCTCACTGGATCTCGAAGGGAATCGTTTGACGCGCCACTTGTCCGCCCGGCGTCTTCACGTCGATCTGGAGCGTGTACTTTCCCGACAAGATCGGAAGGGAAAGCACCGCGTCCAACGCAGCCTGCCAGCGACCGTTGGGCGCCCGCGATCCGGCCAAGGTCAGGTTCTGTGTAGCGACCGACGGCGCGCCGATTACGCTCAAAGCAACTGTAACGGTCGGGTCTTTCGCCCCCCAGAACGTGCGCGCGAATACACGAACCTTGTCGGTGGCTGCAAAAACCCTGGTTGTCGTCGGCTGAAAGGGCACGAAATCCTTGATCGCGTCGCCCTGCAGTACCGCCTCGCGTGGTCGATCGGCAAAACCAAGTGCAACGCCACTAAGTAGCAACTTGTCTGAAGCCCGCCGTGCCTCGACAGACATCTGCACAGTACCGCTCTTCCCAAGAGCACGACTGCCGACGCCGATTCGCAGCGTCAACGGCTCAGACGGCAGGTCGATCGTGGTGTTGACCAGGAACATCACGGGACGTCCGTCAGGCGCGACGCCCCGAAAGTGGAGCGCTTTCTCCGCCGAAGCCTTCGTCCTACCATCCGGATCGAGGGCCATAACACTAAGACGTAGCTCATCGTCGATCTGACGTGCGTCAGGCGGTCGTCCTGGATAGGTAACCTCAACGGTCACAACGGTCGCCATTCCCTTACCAGCAAGTGCGATAGGTGCTGCAAAGACCCTTAGGGGTATACCTGCCACGTTAACGCCGGAGCTCATGGCTGTGTCGAGGGTTGCCTGTGGATCGCCGGACTCATCCTTCACTGTCGATGACAGATAGCCCTGGCGCGATCGAACGCGGGCATCGGGCCGATTCACTCTTACTGTTAGATCGTGGAACTTCCCGTCCGCAGTGAAAGGATTCGGATAGTAACCCAGCAGATAGAAGCTGCTGTTGTCGCTGATGATTTCGTCAACGGCACGGGCGAGGTCCGATTGATTAATGAAGTGACGACCACCCGTATTGATAGCGCTCTCCGCTAACCGATCCTGTTGATGCCCGATGTTCGTGACGATCAGGCCGCGGTATTGCTCGCCCGACGTGTTACCGATATTGCCAATCGCACCGATAGCGCCTCGAATGGCCTCCTCGGGCGTTACCTGCCCTCTGGGATCGATCGTATAGATGGGGGCGTCCGCGCGTCTAGCAGCATCGTAGATGTCCAACAAGTCCTCGAAGTCGCAGTTCTGGTCCGGCGTCGGCGGGATTACGGAGCCAGCTGACACGTAGATGATCGCGCGCCGCAGGTGCCCGGATCCCGCTATCGAGGTCGCGACATTCTTCAAGACCCAATCTGCCGACCGCGCTGCGGCGCAGATTGACTTCGCGTCGTTGACGATATTGCTTGCGGTAGATCGACCGAGCGCGTCCAATCCAAACCCGAGCGCGGCACGGACATTCTCGACCGTCTTGAGCAGCCGCGTTCGGTCGGACGTGAAATTCTGACTCAAGTTCGAATGACCAACGAACACCACGGCCACTTCGTCGGCTGGCGACAGCGCATTGATAAACGCCGTCATCACCTCCTTGGTGTGAATCAGATCCTGCTCGAGGATATGCAGGTCGTCGATGACCATCACGAACAGGCGGCTCAGTGGCGACGCAGGCCTATTGCTGGCAATATCGGGCGCGGGCTCTGATGCGCTGGCAGAGACGCGATGATGCTCGACGGGGATCGTTACAAATTGGAAATCATCGATAAACTGGGAGCGGCCATGCTCTACGATCGTGAAGTCCTCTTTCTTCAGGTCCCTGATGGGCAGGTCGTCCTTGTCAGTAACCACAACGTCGACGCGAACGTAGTCAACGCCCGCTCGAAAGACCGGCACTTGAGCCTGCTGGGCAATAAGACTCACCAACGCTGCATTGAGCACCGCCACAGCGCCCCAGTACCGTTGCATGCCCGTCTGCCTTTCAGATTCGAGCGGCTTGCGCGACGTACACGGAATAATCCGCCGGGAAACTCATTTTTTCATGTCGGCCAAAAGGCGGTCAAGGATTGATCTGAAGTCCCCGATGGGCCTAGCCCCCGAAAAGGCCTTGACCAGGCGGGCCGAGCCCTCTCCTTCGAGGAACCCAAACTGAAAGGCCGGCGTGCCGCTGATATCGAATCGCTTCGCACTTTCTACGTCCTCGGCGACTCTTCCCACGCCCTCGCCCGTCACGCACGATGCAAATTCGGTCGAGTTCAGATGGAGGTCTGAGGCCAAGCCATCGAAACTCGACTGGGATACGGCCTGCTGAAGATCGAACAAGCGGTCGTGCATCTCCCAGAAGCGCCCCTGGCGACCGGCACATACTGCGGCTTCTGCAGCCTCAGAGGCGAAGGCGTGGGTAGCGAGTGGAAAATGTCTGAACGCAAACAGGACTTTGCCCGGAAGAATGTAGTCCTTGCGAATGTCGGGCAGGGTGATCCTGGCAAACTCCGCGCAGTACGGACATTGAAAATCGGAATACTCAATCAACACAACCTTCGCTGTGCCACTGCCCTGAACGGGCAAGCCGTCGAGCGACACCTGGACGCTTGGCAGGTCAGTGGCGGGTCGACTTCTCGATCTGCCGGACATGGATGCCCTAGCCATGCTGAGGCCTATCAGCAGCACGATGACACCCGCCGATATCGCTGCGAGAAGATCCACGCCTGCCGCTAGCCGTTCAAGCTGCGACGGTCGTCCTGGAGGGTTGCCTTCGGTCGATCGTTTTTCCATGGTAGGTTCCAGTCACGCGGTCGTGTTGACGTAAGGCGCCATTTCGTTCACAACTTTCAAGCGCGAATGCGCGCGTCGAGCGCGCAGAACATGTCGTGCTCTGCGCGCTCGTACACTCGGCGTCTGGCTAGCGAACGTTGCTCCTCCGACCTAATGAATTGCCACGCACGAGTACTGAAATGGTGATTGCCAGTCCAGATCACAGTAGCTGCCGCAGCCGCAGTCGTAATTACTGGCCGGCTGGCCACACACGACGCATTGATCGACATCTGGGTCGTATGCCAGGCGATAGTAGTAGAAGCAGAAGCAGTCATCATCGAACGCTCGCGTCGGTGCCGCCATTCCCCATAAGGCAAGAAATCCGAGAACCAATAGTCGACAGACTATCGAGACCGCACCACGTTTCGTCACCATTGTCATTCGCCACCTCCTACCCGCTTTCAGAACCAGCCTCATTGCGAGGCCGCTAGCGCCAAGATTTGTCGCTGGCTGGGCACATCCGGCGATCCTCGCCATACGGCCTGCAGTATCCCGGCCGAATCGATCAGTAGTAAGGTCGGCACCTCTCTAATCTTGGTCTGCGCGATCGGGACTCTAATGATCGCGTCCGCTCTCAAGCCGTGGTCGATGAATTGCTTCGTCGTCGTCGAGGAGTCATCAGTGAGTACGATCACGCGTAGGACCGCTGGCCGTCGGGGGACGGCAAACAGCGTCTGGTAGAACTCCCATCGAGCGGTTCGGCCAGCAGCGACGTAAATCAGAAGAGTCCTTGCTGACCGCGACGGGTCCACTCCGCTGATTCGGACTGCGTCGCCGATTCTGTACGGGGCGTGCGAGACGCCACCGGACTTTGGACCGTCGTGGTAACCGAGCCAGATCAGCGCCGCGCACGCTCCGAGGAACAGCGTATTGAGGAGCGTCTTGACGTACAGCATCTCATCCGCCGTTCTTATCGCGGGCGGAATACAGGTGGCACTGACCCATTACGGTTCGTCGGGCCTTGTGATCCGCGTGACGTTGACTGCCGAGCCGCAACCGCGAGCGTTGTCCCCATTTCAAGTTCGGCGGGCGCGTTATTGAGAAGACGATCTGGATCACGACGCAGCATCCTAGAACTTTTCGTGACGGAGTTTGCTCTTCACGGCAATGTTTCGAGAATCCCGCTCGTGTCTGTCTCGTTGTGCCGCGCCCCTGCAAGCCCTGCGGCTGAGATTACGGATTCCCGAGCACGAGATCGAGCAAGAACTGCCGGAAAATGTGTCGGAAAAACTGTCGGGAATTCTGTTGTCACGAGAGCGCCGCACGGCATCTGCCGCGACGGGACGCGAAGCTGGAGCAGCACGCTCCCCGGGTCGTCCACCGTCCAACGATTCTTATTGTGGAGGACGAGGAGCCGATCCGAGCCCTCTTTGCGAAGGCGTTGGCCACTCGCGACCACGGCGCGTTGAACGAACGCTCCACTCGCCGCTCCCCGCCGAACGGGACTCGATGCAGCCCGATCTTGCCCACCGCTGCGCAGCCTGGTGCTGCGTGGCTGCAAAGAGGACACCGACGGCCAGACCATCCGCCAGTGGGCTCGCCGAGCTGGGATCGGGCGCTAGCACGCTCCGCGATCAGTTGGAAAAAGTGTGAGGAAGTCCGATCCGCGAAGACCGCTCATGGCATCGCGACCATCGAGGCGCTCCACGACGAGTTGCGCTACACTTCGCCTGACAACATCCCCAGCTCACCTAGTGCAGGTCCAGCAGCGCGGGCGCCTGCCTGCCTGCCTGCCTGCCTGCGGAGGGAGATAAGATGCCAGCGTCCTCCTCGCTGCCGGCGTCAGATCGATGGACAAGCCATGCTCGGGAAGCCTCGACCGCTATTGCTTCCCGCCCAGAAACGGGCAAGAGTCGCGGCGCTCGGGTGCTAATCGTGGAGGATGACGTCCAAGTCCTCAAGCTTCTTGCTAATGCGCTCACGGCACGCGGCCACCGCGTATCGAGCGCCCTGTCAGCCAGCGCGGGTCTCGCCCTCGCTAGCACCGCGGCGCCTGATCTCGTCTTGCTCGATCTGAAGCTGCCCGACATGTCGGGTCTCGCGCTCCTTCGCGTCTTGCACCTGCGAGGCGTTTTCTGTCGCGTCGTGGTGCTCAGCGGGTTCCTGACAGAAGAGGCGCAAGATGACGCGCTCGCGCTCGGCGTCGTCCGCACGATTGCGAAGCCCATCCGACCTACTGACGTCGCCCGCATTGTCGATTCAGCCCTTGACCTTCCGTTCCGCGTGGATCTGGCTCGATCATCGCCAGACGTGGCTCACCGCTGGGCGGCGCTTGTGCTCCACGCCTGTGAAGGCGACGCCGACGTACGAACGATCCAGGAATGGGCGCACCGAGCCGCAGTGAGTCCGGGCACGCTTCGCGAAGTGTGCCGGATTCTGCGCATCCCACCGCACGATGCGCGGGATCTCGCTCGCCTCCTCAACGCCGTGCTCAGAGCTCACCAACACGAGACCACGATCGAGTCGATGCTTGATGTCAGCGACCGGCGTACACTCGACCGGCTCATCGCTGGCGCGGGCCTTAGGGGCGACCCGGCGCCGCCCTCGGTTACCGCATTCCTGGAACGGCAGCAGTGGATTCGCAGGGAGAACGCTGGGCTCGAAGCACTGCGCGCGATATTCACGACGGAGCTGCACGAAAGCGACGGAACGCGGCGGTAAGCCACCGACCTCGAGCGCGATAGGAGCGTGACAGAGGTTGGAGCTGCGCTCGCGCGGCCTCTAGCACTTTATCCGCCGACGATCCTGACCGTTTGCGCCGTCTGTTGGCCCGGCAAGACCGTGACCTTGATTGACTGCGAGACGCTCGACGCCAGGAACGTCGGGTCGAACCACTCGTCCGGTTCGACGTCGTTCAACACGACCAGCCAGTACTCGCCAGGCGGCAGGGCCGCAAACCCGTAGGTGCCGTCATTGGCGAGTCGGACCTCGCGAATCCGTCGCGAATGCCAGTGCCAGTCCGCGCGGTTCGTCGAGAACGCGACGACCGAGAGTCCGCTGACGGGCCGGCCTGCGGCGTCCTGCACCGATCCACTGAGGGTCGCCGGACGATCGTCGAAGCGGACGACGATCTCGTCGAGCGCCTCGCCTGGACGCACGTCAACGAACGCGTCCGCCACGTCCCGGCCCGCAATCGTCGCCGAAGCAAACCACCATTGAGCCGACTCGGCCGACGTCGCAGGGCCCGCGAGTGACGCCGACACGCGATACATTCCCGGCGTGACGCCCTCCACGGCGAACGTGCCGTCCTTGGACGTGGCGGTGAGGGGACGCGTCCAACTGCCCGACAGCGGATGCTCCGGTACGAGTGTGACCGTGGCGGACACTGTCGGCGCGACGTGGCCAGCGCTGCCCGCGAACGCCACCCGGCCGCGCAGCGTGACGCCGGGCTGCAGAACCAACGCGAGATCGGTCACGTCGCGCCCGTCGATTCTCAAATCTTGGTCGGCCCACTGAGCGGACTCGCCCTGGGCGGGCAGCGTGCGTGCTTCGAGCCGGTAGTTCCCTGGCGCCACGCCCATCAGCGAGAATCCGCCCGACGCTGGTCGCGCGTCGCCGTAGGCCTGCGGTGCTCCCACTTCAGCGTCGGTGCTGACGAGCTGGACCATCACATTTCGCGCGGGCCGGCCCGCGCGGTCCGTGAGGGTTCCGCGCACCGTGGCGGTGCTCGCCAACTGCAGCGGGACGTCAATCCCCTCGCGTTCTTCCCCGATCGCAAGTGTCACGGTCCGGGCGCTACCCGCAACGAGCGTCCCCGGGTAGTACACGGGGGCAAAGCTGGTCGCTTCGCCCTGAGCCGCGGGCGAGCTTGGTGATGGCGCGACCGGCAAGCCGCGGTAGGTGCCGGGCGCTCCAGCGGCGACCCGATGCTGCGACGCCTGAATGAGCGCCTCCGCGCGCGCAATGTCGTCGGCGGTCGTCTGATGGCGGGGCGCCGGGCTGGGCGACTGGAGCTGCGCCACCACCACGAGGTACTCACCTGGCGCGAGGCCATAGAGACGATAGATCCCTCGATCGTCGGTCATGGCGGCGCGATAGCCGACGGCGGCGGACGCGGTGGTGACCTGGGCGGAGCCCACCGAGACAGGGACCAGAATCTGACGCCCCTCCTTCCAGCGCGTCTGCATCGCGAACACGTTGCGATGCGCGGCGGGTTCTCCAAACTGGTCACGTACCTGACCCGTGATGACCGCCCCGCGCGGGAGCCGAATGACGAGATCGCTCCGCCGCTGACCGGCCGCGAGCACGACCGGCGTCCCCGCCCTCCCCGGCCGCGCGGCGCCGTACGCCATGGTCAGATAGGCAGCTTTCGATGCCGCCACCTGGTAACGGCCAGCCGGCAAATCGCTAAACGTGAAGCGGCCCTCGTCGCTGGCGACGGTCGTCTCGGCGATCCCGGAGCCATTCAACGTCACCACGGCCCGCCGGATCGGCACCGCACTTGCGTCGTCGCTTACGACCGCACCGTCCACGACGCCAGCGCCTTCCGGCCGCGGCGCGGGTGCGTCTCGCGCAGGCAGGAGATCCTGGCCGCGAGCCCCCAGGGGGCCGGTGACGCCTGCGAGCGCCGCTGCGAGCACGGAGGTTGCGAGCGCACGCCTCATCGCACCTCCCGCATCACGAGATCGACCGTCTTCACTGCGCCGTCCGATACGTGGAGCGGCTCACCTAATCGACTGAGCGCCTCAAACAGGTGCGGGCTCCCCCAGTCGACCAACACCGCGTCATCGACCGCGACCAGGCAGTAGTCCCCATCGGAGAGCCCCCGGATCGCATAGCGTCCCGTCAGATCCACGCGGGCGAAGGTGAGGTCACGCGGCTGCCAGCCGTAGTCAGTCCAGCGCCGCGCATCCACCGGAAACACCACGACCGCCGCGTTGACGTCCGGTGAACCCTCCTTCGTCCGGACCGATCCGTTAACTTCGGACGGCCGGTCGGTGAATCGCACCACGATGCTGCTGACGGACGCATCGCGAACCTCGAGCGGCTCGACCGACAGGTCTCGCCCCTCCCAGTCCACCGACTGAAGCGCCCAGCCGGGCGGCGGCGCCGGCACGCGGACGAAATACCGTCCGGGCGGCAAGCCCACGCTGTGGAAGTCGCCGGACGGACCGACGTCCACTTCCCGATCGGCGCGCATGGTCGGGAGACTGCCGTCAGCACGATCGATCAGGACTGAGACCTTCGTCAGAAAGCTCGCAGAGGGTGGCGGCGTCTTGCCCTCGAAGGCGAGGCGACCGGTTAAGCGGACACCGGTCTGCAGCGTGATCTCGAGATCGGAAATGTCGGTCGCGACCGCCACCGGGACCGAGGCCCACAACGTCTGGGCCTCGAGCGAGAAGTCCGCGCTGAAATCGTACAGCCCCGCGAGGTCCGACGCTGTCACCGCTCCGATTCCTCCAGCCGCGCCGGTACGAGGCGTCTCGATGACTTGGAGGCGATATTCGCCCGTCGGGACGCCACGAAACATGAACGCACCGCGTGCGTCGGTCACGGCGGTGGCCGTCCGGGCAGTCGGAATGTCGGTCGAGCCTGGCGCCCCGTCCGCCAATCGGACGGTGATGTACGCCGCCGGGCCGGTCGGACCGGAAACGTGACCCGACACGGAATGCACCGGAACCGGCATCAATTGGAAATCGATCCCGCCGACCTCTTCGCCCGGTCGTACGTCGAGCCGGGATGCGTCACTCGCCGCCGTCACGCCCGCATGAAACGTCGTGCGATAACCGAGCTCGTGCACACTGCTCCCGCGCGACGTCGGTCCGATCGAGCCCGAAAGCCACGATAGCCAGTCGCCGCTGCGCATCGCCGCGCTCGACCCCGCCGCCGGGACGCCAAGTACGCCGTTCAGGACTTCGATACCGACGAAATCCGCGCCCAGCCACGGTGATGTGCTCCGAGGCAACTCCGGAACATTCGCGGGCGTCGTCACGAGCAGCTGCGGAACCGCCACCACGTACCGCCCCGGCGGTACCTCGCTAATACGATAAACGCCCCGGTCGTCGGTGCCCGCAATGACGGGCAGCGCGCTGTTCAGCACCGAGCGCCCGGCTTGAAACACGACCGCCCACGCCTGGACCACGAGGCCCACGACGGGCTCACCAGCCTCATCGACCACGCGGCCGGAAATGGCGCCGTCCTTCCAGAGCCGGAGCATCACGTCGCTTCGCGTTTCGCCGGCGCCGAGCGTCACGAACTGCTGCTGTGTGTCAGTCTTCATTCCGGGCGCCAGGACCGGCGACGTGCTGCCAGCCCAGCGCTGTCCGAAATACCCGCCGATGTAGCCTGGCTTGGTCGCGGCGAACACGTACGTGCCCGCCGGGAGGTCGAAGTAGACAAACCGTCCCTGGCTGTCGGTCACGACCCAGGGCGGCCCCAACGAGGACGCCACTCGGGCCCCCGCGATCGCGGCGCCGGTCACGCCGTCCACCACGCGGCCCATCACCAAACCAGCACCGCTGCCGCCGAGGACGGAGGAGGACAGTTGTTGGGCCGCGCGTGCGGACGCCGGGGCCGTGAACACCGTGCCGCTGGCCGGCGCAAGGCCGACCAGCAGCAGGATTCCCCCGTAGCGCCAGTTGG
>Ga0335084_10003684_pt1 | contig 15017 bp, 13 predicted proteins | sample Lox_Sample_44_FD_206721 | JGI IMG/M metagenome (GOLD analysis project Ga0335084, IMG submission 206721) | Soil microbial communities from Loxahatchee National Wildlife Refuge, Florida, United States - Lox_Sample_4.4 | ecosystem: Environmental > Terrestrial > Soil > Wetlands | place: USA...
CTGTTTGGCAAGCAAGATGTTGGCCACCTCCTCCAACGCAGACCGAACTTGAATCGGCTGGGGATTGAAAGTGAGCTTTCCAGCCTCGGCCTTTGCAAAATCCAGCATCGTCTGAACGAGTCCGAGCAAGTGTTGGCCGCTCTCACCGATCTGCCGAACGTACATGGCATGCTTGGCGTCGTCCTTTGCCGTTGACCCCATCTGCAGAAGTTGCGAGAACCCGATCACCGCGTTGAGCGGCGTTCGCAATTCGTGCGACATGTTCGCCAGGAACTGATCCTTCAGTCGAGCCGATTCGATGAGCGCTTGGTTCTGGACCTCCAACTCGGCGGCACGTAGGCGAGCTTCCTCCGCGCGCTTGATCGGAGTCATGTCGGTGAGGATCGAGAACGTGCGGCTTGGCGCCAGCCGAACCGCGAAGACGTCCACCCACACAAGCGAACCGTCCTTGCGCCGAAGTTCGACCTGCCGGCGCAAGGCCCCGTCAGAGGCCAGCTTCTTCGCGATACGCTGCCTGACGTCAGCGAACGCTTGCGGATTGGGATAGAGCTTGGAGACCGCCATCTCAGCCCAGTCCTCGCCGCTGTATCCGAAGATCCGGTCCATGCCGGCGTTCTTCCAGACAATCTGGCCGGACTCGACGACAAGGATTCCGACGAGGTCTGTGTTCAGCATCGCCTGTTGCTGGGTGTTCTGTTCCAACAACCGCCGACGCGCTTCGTGCAGTGCCGTGATGTCGTGCATCACGGAGTTGCTGCTAACAAATTGGCCGTTGGCATCGAAGACGGGGGAAGCATTCACGGCCACGCGTCGAACCGAGCCGTCGCGGGCGACAAGGTCCATTTCGAGATCCACGAGCGGATGGCCGGCAAGGAGTTTCGGGAAGTTCGCTTCGAATATGGCGCGGCCTTCTTCGGTGAAGAAGTCCGTTGGCGCGAGCTTGCCAATGAGATCCGTCCGGGTGCAGCCTAGCCAGTCGAGTTCGGTCGCATTTGCGGTCAGGTAGCGACCTCTGGCATCCAGGGTGTGATACCCGCACGGCGCCTGGTCGTAGAGCCGCTGCGCTTCAACCTGCAAGCGACGACTCTTCGCGGCTACGCGTTCCATGACCACCGACAGCGCAGAAAAGGCCAGCAGGAATCCAACGGTCCACCACATTGACGTTCGCCAATCGGCTAGCGAGTCATCGATCGCGTCGCCCACGAACGCATAGATCGGGTACCCCGCCAGCTTGCGATAGGCATTGATCCGGGTAACGCCATCGACACCAGACTGAGCACGGAACACTCCCGAGTCGGGGGAGTTCGCGATGGCATCAACCAGCTGCTGCGCGGCCAGCGCACTTGCCTGGCCGGTGTACTTGTCTGGCGGCAGTTCCGGCGCGCGCGCCAATACGTCGAACCGCCCGGCAATGCGTAGGCTTGCAACGCCATTCGGTCCCAATGAGGCCGTCCTCACGAGAGAGTTCAAGTTTTCCAGCGGCAGCAAGGCGATCGCAACGCCGCTAAAGCCTCCGTCCGCTGATTGGAGGCCGCTGGCCAGGATCAGAGCGGGCCTGCCATCCAGGCGGCTCAGCATGGGACCGAACAGTTCGGGGGGTGACGCGGGATCGGCCCTGAATCGCGCAAAGTAGTCCCGATCCGCCACACTCAGATGGCGACACCGGCCTTCAGACACGCCGCAGATCTGCTGACCGAGCCGATCGAACAGGCCGATGGTCTGCAGTTCCGGAACACGTGAGGTGGCCTTATCGACCATGGGCCAGACTGAGCGGGGGTCAATGCCGCCACTGCGGAACGCCTGTTCTATCTGGTCGTCAATGCCAGCCAGCGCCAAAGCGACCTTGTCGAGGGTTGCTGCGGCGCCGCGCGCCAACAGCGCCGCGGTGTTGGTGGCTTGCAGCTTGGACAACTCGATCGTGTCTTGCCAGCGCCAGCGAAGCGCAGCAGCGCAAAGCAGGACGGCCAGGATGTTCAGAACGATCAGCCCCGCCCTGATTCGGCGCAAAGCGGTGGCACCGGCCTCAGCGCTGGCATCAACGTGCTGGCTAGCCATACTGAGAGGGTTGGCGATCATCATGAGTGCTCTTGGGGTTGAGCAGACTCAATGCGCCGGAGTCTCCCCACCCCTGCATCAAGCTGATCGGGCCCACACGGCCTGACGGCTCGTTCCAAAGAGCGATTCTGGGCCATCGGACCGCTCCGAAACTCTTCGGCGGCGCTGCCTTGCCTCAGAGCATTCCGTGGCGATGGATGACGGCACGCGCGCAGACTTGGCATCCGTCCAATGGCCGCTCCGACAACACGCGGCGGCCCGCTTGGGGTCGGGATATGACGCATCCCTTTCCGAGTTCCTTGCCGGAAAGCGGCCCTTGGAGTCGCGCTCTCCGGAAGCGGGCATTCGTCACTGAGTGCAGTCGACCCATTCGCAACCTCCGCGGCTTTGAACTCCTCGCACAAGAGCGGCCGGCCATCGAGAAGCTCCTCACCCCCCGGGACTGGATTCGCAACCGCCACCCAGGTGTTGTGTGCGCGATGCAGGGCCGCAATTCGCCGCCTGCGCCGCACCGTCGCGGTCTCGCCCAGGGACGCGGCCGCCGGTTTCAGTGGACCCTGTCGGTGAGCACAACAGGGCAATGACCTTCCGGCGCTTCGCCGCTGGCGAGCCGCGAGACCGCTTCGGCGAGAGGGCGGCTGTGAGGATTGGTGCAGAGGGGTGCTCCTGCGCTCGGCAGGATGATCGAGAGACATTGCCAGCCTGACGGTCAGCCATGGACTCAGCTAACCTCCGCCGGAACCAGCCGCAAAGGACAACGCCATGCTCGAAGCCAGCCTGAAGGAACTCTGGTCCGAGGTCGACGCCCGCCGGGCGCGCTACGTCGAACTCAGCGACCGCATCTGGTCGTATGCAGAGCTCGCGTACGCCGAGCATCGCTCGGCGGCGGACATCGAAGCCGTCCTGCGGGCGGAAGGTTTTCGGGTCGAGTCGGGCATCGCCGGCATTCCGACGGCGCTGGTGGGCGAGGCAGGCCAGGGCGGCACGGTCATCGCGATCCTGGGCGAATACGACGCGCTGCCCGGCCTGTCACAGGAAGCCGGCCTTGCGCAGTACCGGCCCGTGCCCGGCGAGTGCAACGGCCACGGCTGCGGACACAATCTGCTGGGTAGCGGCGCTCTGTTGGCCGCCAGTGCGCTCAAGGCGTGGCTGGAGCACACAGGCACGCCTGGGCGGGTGCGCTTCTATGGTTGCCCTGCGGAGGAAGGCGGCGCCGCGAAGGGCTTCATGGTGCGCTCCGGTGCCTTCGCAGATGTCGACGTGGCAATCTCATGGCACCCGGGCCCCTGGACGGGCGTGTGGGAAGCGAAGTCGCTGGCAAACACGCGCATCGATTTCAGCTTCAAGGGCCGCGCGGCGCACGCGGCCAGCGCCCCCCACCTGGGCCGCAGCGCGCTCGACGCTGTGGAGCTGATGAACGTGGGTGTCAACTACATGCGGGAGCACATGGCGAGCGACGCGCGCATCCACTACGCCTACCTCGATGCAGGCGGGATCGCGCCGAACGTGGTGCAAGCACACGCCAAGGTGCGTTACCTGATCCGCGCGGCGGACCTCACACAACTGAACCATCTGGTGGGCCGTGTGCGCAAGATTGCGGAAGGGGCTGCCCTGATGACGGAGACAGCGGTCGAGGCCCGCGTCGTGAGCGCCGCCTCGAACCTGCTGGGCAACACACCGCTCGAAGCGGCGATGCATGAGGTGATGAGCCATCTGGGCGGCGCGTATTTTGACGCGCAGGATTACGCCGATGCCGAGCGATTCCGGGCGTCCGTCACCGACCAAGACGTGGAGCAGAGCTGGAAGCGCTTCGGCATGCCGATGCAGCACGGGAAGGTGCTGGCCGACATGATCGTGCCGCTGGAAGCGACCTCGTCCATGCAGGGCTCCACCGACGTCGGCGACGTGAGCTGGGTCGTACCCACCGTACAGGCGCGCGGCGCCACATGCATCCTCGGCACGCCAGGGCACTCTTGGCAGCTGACCGCGCAGGGCAAGCTGCCGATGGCGCACAAGGGAATGGTGAACGCGGCCAAGGTGATGGCCGGCACGGCGCTGCAGGTGCTGGCAGACCCCGAACTGCTGGCGCGCGCCAAGGCGGACCACGCGGCGCGCACGCGCAAGACGCCCTACGTGTGCCCGATTCCGGAGGGGGTGCAGCCGCCGCTGCACATGAGCATGCAAGGGCCGTAGCAGCCGGCGGCCCATGCATCCGGCTCAACGACAGCTTCGCCGACCATGGCGGGTATGAGCCGACCCAATCCGGGCGTCTGGCCGATACCTCAGATCTCAGTCTGCTCGGAGATCTCGAGCGCGTCATCGACCTCGATGCCGAGGTATCTGACCGTCGACTCCAACTTGGAGTGCCCGAGGAGCAACTCGACGGCGCGAAGGTTCTTGGTGCGCCGGTAGATCAGTGTCGCCTTGGTCCTGCGCATCGAGTGCGTTCCGTAGTCGGCGCGGTCCAGCCCCAGTTCGCCGACCCAGTGCCCGAGGATCCTGGCGTACTGGCGAGTTCCGAGATGAGGCGATTCGTGCAGCCGACTGGGGAACAGGAAGTCCTCCGGCTTCAGCGCTGCCAGCCTGATCCAGGCCTGCAAGGCGTCCCGGGTGGCCTGCGTGATCTCGAACTGACCCGGGCGCTGGGTCTCGTGCTGCATGACGATGGCGCGTGAAGCCACCTGGTCGCCATGGCACACGTCCCGGACCCTGAGGGCCACGAGGTCGCATCCGCGCAGCTTGCTATCGATGCCAAGGTTGAACAGCGCAAGTTCGCACCCGGCCCTCCATTTTGGAGCCGGACACACAGCGCCCAGATGTCCTTCGGCTCGTCGCCGAATCTTGAACCGCGAGGGACCGCGGCGGATTGAATAGTTGAATTCGCGGCGCGGCCTGCTGAATGGTAGCTGTCAAGCGCGGCCACGAACTCACAGTACCGGCCAGGAGCTGTCCTTTCCGACGTCCTCGAAAATCTCGTCACAGAGCACCCACGTATGGCAGGTTTCCGGCGAGAAGTCTGAACCCCACTTTAGCTCGACCCGGGCATCAAGCGTCCGTCACGGCCGTCAGCCTTTCGGTGGCTCGACGCAGCCGAGGATGCTCCATGATCGCGACGATCAAGAGCGGCGCGCTTCGGGCGTCATCGGATCGGCGCACAATCGGCTCATGACCGTGCGCATCGAGACGTCGCGGCTCGCAATCAGGCCATTCCGCGAGGAGGACGGCGAGGCGTGGCTTGCGCTCGTGAACGACTCCGACGTCAACCGCTACCTTCCGGGCGACGGCGCGGCGGTGACGCTCGACGACTTCCGGCAGGCCCTAGAGCGGCGCATGGAATCGGAGCGCGCGTTCGCCGCTGCCGGCGAAGTCGATGTAGACGCACGGGGTGTTGAGTCAAGCGGTGCCGCGCAGCCAGCGGACGAGCTCCGCCGTCACGGCCTCGGGTTGTTCGATCGCCGAGAGGTGACCGCAGTCCTCGATTACCGCCAGCCGCGCGCCGGGCACGCAGGCTGCCATCGCCTCGTGGTCGGCCAGGGGTGTCACCGGGTCCTGGCGACCGCACATCACGAGCGTGGGCACGCGCACGCGGGCCAGGTCGGCGTGCGAGTCGGGCCGCCCCAGCATGGCGGTCTGCTGGTTGAACTGCCCGCGTGCACCCACGCTGCGCGCCATCTCGGCCATCAGGTTGACGAGCGCCGGGTTGCGGACGTGGGCCGGCAACAACCAGCGTGCCGGCAGCTCGGGAATCAGCGCCTCGATGCCGCCTTGCTGCACGGTGGCGATGTCCTTGCGACGCCCGTCGCGGCGCGCAGGATGATCCGCCACCGCCGTCGTGTCGATGAGCACCAGGCGTGCCAGGCGCGGCAGCGCCCGACGGATCACTTCGAAGGCGGCGTAGCCCCCCAGCGACAGCCCGATCAGCGTGAATCGCTCCGGCATCGCCGACAGCACCTGCCCGGCCATGCCGGCCATTGAACCGTGATCGCGAAAGACGAACACCTGGCAGTCGTGCGTCGCGGCTAGCGCGGCGATCTGGTGCGCGTACAGCCGCTCGTCGGTCATGTGGGCGCACGCGAAGGCGAGCGCGGGAAGTGGGCTCATCAGTTGTCCTGCGCCGTCAGGCCAGCTCGGAAATTTCGATCAGGTTGAAGTCCGGATCCCGCACATAGACGGAACGGATCTTCCGCGTGGCCCCCGTGCGCATCACCGGCCCTTCGATGATGGGCCAGTTCGCTGCGCCGAGCCGCGCGATCACCTGATCGAGCGGGATCGTGGCGATGAAGCACAGGTCCAGCGCGCCGGGCACCGGCAGGTGTGCCTTGGGCTCGAACTCGCTGCCCTGCACGTGCAGGTTGATCTTCTGGTGGCCGAACTTGAAGGCCTGTCGTTCGACCGGCGGCGTGCCGCCGATGAACGATTCAAGCTGCATGCCGAGCACGCCGGTGTAGAAGTCCACGCAGGCCTCGCGGCGCGCGGTGGTGAGCACGAGATGGTCGAGGTGGTCGATCATGAGGGTTGACTCCGCAGTTCGGCAACGTAGGAAGGCGCGGGATGCAAGTCAGTGATGAGGCCCGCCTTGGCTACCTGCCCCGGCACGTCGTGGCCCACGACTTGCGGCAAGCGCCGTGCGACCGCGAGCAGGCGCGGCAGGTCGATGCCGGTGTCGTAACCCATCGCGTGCAGCATGTGTATGGCGTCTTCGCTGCAAATGTTGCCGGTGGCGCCGGGTGCATACGGGCAGCCACCCAGGCCACCCAGCGAGCCATCGAAGCGGGTGATGCCTTCCTGCACCGAAGCGAGCACATTGGCCAGGCCCATGCCGCGCGTGTTGTGGAAGTGCAGCGTGAGCTGCAGGCTGCCGAAGCGCTGCTGCAGCGCCCGCGTGAGCCGCGTCACCTGTGCCGGGTGCGCCATGCCGGTGGTGTCGCAGATCGTGAGGCCGCGCACGCCGAGGGCAGCGAAGCGGTCGGCCCAGCGCAGCACCTCGGCGTCGGGCACGTCGCCTTCCATCGGGCAGCCGAAGCAGCACGACAGCGACACGTTCACGGCCACGCGACCGCGCGCGATCCCGATCACCTCGCTCAGGCCCGCAAAGCTCTTCTCGCGCGGCATGCGCAGGTTAGCCAGGTTGTGCGTCTCGGACGTCGACATCACCAGGTTCAGTTCGTCGGCGCGCGACTCCAGCGCACGTTCGGCGCCACGCACGTTGGGCACGAGCACGGTGGTCTCGACGCCGGGCACGCGCTGGATGCGGCCCATCACTTCCTCGGCGTCTCGCAGCATCGGGATCGCCTTGGCCGAGGTGAACGAGGTCACCTCGATCTTGGCGTAGCCGCAGGCGCTGAGTTCGTCGATCAACGCCACCTTGGCATCGGTGGGCACGAAGGCGGGCTCGTTCTGGAATCCGTCGCGGGTGACGACTTCGTTGAAATGGATGCGTTGCATGGGCGCCTTCGGTGGGTTCAGTTCACGATGCCGCGCTCTCGCAGCGCGGCGATCTGCGCGTCGGTGAGGCCGAGCTCGCGCAGCACCTCGCCCGAGTCCTGCCCCAGCGTGGGTGCATTGCGTCGGTGGCCGCCCGGTGTGGCCGAGAGCTTGGGCACGATCCCCGGCACGGTCAGCGTGCTGCCGTCGTCCATGCGCACCTCTTCGAGCATGCCGCGGGCGCGGTAGTGCGGGTCGGCCGCGATGTCGGCCACGGTGTAGATGCGCCCGGCCGGCACCGAGGCGCCATCGAGCGCGGCCAGCACGGCGTCAACGCTGCGTTGCGCCGTCCAGGCGCCGATCACGTTGTCGAGTTCGGCCACCCGGGCCACGCGGCCCGCGTTGTCGGCCAGGGCCGGGTCATGGGCAAGATCGTCGCGGCCGATCAAGGTCATCAGGCGGCGGAAGATGCTGTCGCCATTGCCGGCGATCAGCGCATAGCCACCGTCGCTGCAGCGGTAGGCGTTGGTGGGCGCAATCCCGGGGAGCGCGCTGCCTGCCGGTCCGCGCACGGCACAGAAAGCGCTGTACTCCGGCAGCAGGCTCTCCATGCAGTTGAAGACGGACTCGTAGAGGGCCACGTCGATGACCTGGCCTTTGCCACTGGAATGGCGATGCTGCAACGCCAGCAGGATGCCGATCACGCCATGCAGCGCAGCCAACGTGTCGCCGATGCTCACGCCCACGCGCACTGGCACGCGGCCGGGCTCGGCAGTCAGGTGGCGCAGGCCGCCCATGGCCTCGGCCACCACGCCGAAGCCTGGTCGGTTGCGATAGGGCCCGGTCTGGCCGTAGCCGCTGATGCGCAGCACGATAAGGCGCGGGTTGGCGGCCAGCAGTTCTTCCGGCCCAAGATGCCAGCCCTCCATCGCACCGGGGCGGAAGTTCTCGATCAGCACATCGGCCTCCAGGGCCAACTTGCGCACCACCTCCTGTCCTTCCGGCGTGCGCAGGTCCAGCGCAAGCGAGCGCTTGTTGCGCGATTGCACCTGCCACCACACGGAAGTGCCGTCCTTCAGCAGGCGCCATTTGCGCAGCGGATCGCCGGCGCCCGGCGGCTCGATCTTGACGACCTCGGCGCCGAAGTCGGCAAGCGTCTTGGCCGCGAAGGGGCCGGCGATCAGCTGGCCGAGCTCGAGAACCCTGAGGCCGCCCAGGGCGGCGGGCCGCGGCTGTGCAGGTGCGTTGGCAGGGGCGTCGGTTGGCATGGCGGCCAGTGTCTGGCCGCAAGCCCCAGCTGACTATTTCAATCCGGCGCGGCCAGACTTAGCAGTCTGCGAAGTCGGGAGCAGGAAGTCCCTGAGCGCGATCACCGTCGCGTCCGCGTCGGGACGGATAGCTACCTGCAGCTGGCGGGTGGCCCACGCGTCGGACAGGGGGCGCCATTTCAGCTTCATCGCCCGCACGATCGGCAACGCCGCGATGCCCAGGCCGGAAGCCACCATGTGCCCCACGGCTTCGAAGCTGCGCACCTGCATGCGCAGTTTCAAGGCTCGCCCGGCGGCCATCGCGGCCTGCTGCTGGGCCTGGAGCATCGCCGCGCCTGGGTTCAGGCTGATCCAGTGCTCGTCCAGCGTGTCGACGAAGGCCAGCGCGCCGCGGCCGGCCAACCGGTGGCCCGCAGGCAGGATCAGGACCAGTTCGTCATTGCGAAAGTCGCGCACCTCCAGGCCTCGGGTATCGGGGCCGACAACGTAGACACCGAGATCGGCGCGCCCCTCGCGTACCGTGGCCACGACCTGTTGCGAGACCTGTTCCTCCAGCTCGACCTGGACCTCGGGGCGCAGTTGGGCGTACTGGGCCAACAGGGGCGGCAGGAATTGGGTGATGGCCGCCGTGCTGGCGCAGACATGCACGTGGCGCACGACGCCTTGGCGCGCGTCGGCCAACTCGATCAACAGATTGTCGAGTTCCTGCAGGATGGCCATGCCCCGCTTCATAAAGGCACGCCCCAGCGCCGTGGGCGTGACGCCGCGCGAGTGGCGGTCGAACAGCGGCCCGCCCAGCGCCCTTTCCAGATCGCGAAGGCGCCGGCTCGCGGCCGGCAGCACCAGATGGCACTCGCGTGCCGACTCCGTCAGGTTGCCCGTTCGCGCGCAAGCCACCGCGAGTCGGATGGACACGAAGTCGAAGCGGGCCAGGTTGTAGTGAGGGACGTCGCGGAGCGGCATGCAAGCCATTCTCAGGTCGCGCAGATGCCCTGTCATCTGCTCGGCGTCGTCGGCCGTCCGCCAATGAGCAATTCCTTGACCGTCTCGTTCTGGCCGGGTCCGAGCTTCGGCCGCGATCCTCCAAAGCTGCCCGTCGCGAAAGCTGATGCCGGCGAGAAGGTCAGCTTGCTGCCCAACTTGTCGACTCACGCACGCGGCCACAAGCCGTCCTTTCCGTTGTGCTCGAAAATCTCGTCACGGAGCACCTACGAATGGCAGGTCCGGCGGGACAAATCTGAACCCCACTTTGGCTCGACACGGCCACAAGCAGTCCTTGCGCTCGGCGGGGCGAACGGCCGTTTGAGATTCTGACTGCCTGTCTTTGAGGTTCGGCGGCTGAGCGACTGCCGTCGCGCCCTTGCGCCAACGCAAGACCGGTGCGGTTACAGGGCACAGACTTATAAGGTGAGGTTCAGTCTCGGTCTTGCTGCGCTCGCTCTGGTGGGGGTGCTTACGGCTTGCGTCAACGCGCCCGTAGGTCGCCAGGACCTGCTCGACTTCCTACAGGAGGGCGTGACACACCGCGAAGAAGTACGCATGCGGCTGGGCGAGCCGAGCTCGCAATACGAGAGTGACCGGATCTTGGCCTTCCGCTTAGCGAAAGACAGCGGTGGGTACGTGCTAGTCAAACCGGGCAACACTTGGTCCGGCGTTGGGTACAACCTTATGCTGGCCTTCGACGACGACGGTGTGCTGAGACGACACACTTTGGTCGAGGTCCGGGCGCCGTGACCGTTCCTCGTGGCGGCCGACGGATTGCTGCCGCACTGGCGATCACGCTGGCACTGACAGCTTGCGTGCCGATACCGCTGCTATCCCATACGGTGACAGGGTCGCGCGAGAACCTCGGCGACTCGATGCCGGGCGCCATCGTCGAGGGCAAGTCGACCCGCGAGGACGTACTGCTCGCGCTGGGCGAGCCCGATCGACGTGGCATTGATGACCGCTGGTTCACCTACGAATCGGCCAGCAGTCTCGGCGGCGTGCAGGTCGTGCTGGTTCCCCCAGGCTACGCAGAGCCGGCCGCACTCGCCACACGCGAAGAAGTTCGGTACCGCGTGGTCGTGGTCCGATTCGATCCGCAGGGTGTGGTCACGGCTGCTCACTTTGCTGAACACGTCTGCCGCCAGTGGAGGCCCGGCTTCGAGGAGGCACATCCTTGTGTCGATCTGGCTGCGGGCGTAGAGCCCATAGCGCGCGGCTCCAGCCTCGACGCGCGCGCGACTTTGGGGTCCGAAGCGGGTGAGCGGTTGCGCGATAGCTTCATAGACGCCGCGTACCGGCGCGGCGACCACTGGATCGACGGTGCCGCCTTCGTGACCAACCGAGCTGTCTACTTCCTTGACCGCGCAGCCCAGGGCGAGCCGGTGAGCCGTCTGGTGTTTCGCTGGAGCGCCGCCGAGATCGCCGAGATCGCCTGGGGCGATTTCGATGCTGCTGCCGGCGCTGCCACCGTCCGCATGCGGCATGCGGACGGAAGCGTCGAACTGCTAGCGTTTAAGCGCTTGGCACTGGCTGGGAGTGACGACTCGGTAGTCTTCGACCGGACGCGCGCCGAGCGCTTCATGGACACCGTGAGGTCAATAGAGAATCCGTCGACACGGTGAGTTCGAGTCGTAGACCCGGCAACGGACAGCAGCCCCAACGAGGCTGCGCCAATGCCATGCGCCTACTACTCCCCGTCGCGCCGTGGTCGATCTAGGGACGTCCACAGAACTCGACAGTCGCGGCGCACTGCAAGTGCCCATTGATTTGTCGCAAAGCGACCTGAAACGAAGGGCCGCAAAGTGAACTTGGTGGAAACATCTCCAGGGGGTCCCATGGGAGGTTTCGGGCGTGTATGGGGTGCGGTGGCGGTGGTCGCCGCTGGGGCTAGTTTCGCGGTCCCTGCGCAGCCAAGCGACGACCTTGGGCAGCGCGAGTATTTCTCGAGCTGCGCGATCTGTCACGGCGAAGACGGCCGGGGTAACGGTCGGCTATTCGCCACAGGTTTTCTCTCGCGCAAACCCAGTGACTTGACCGCGCTCGCGGCCAGCAATGGCGACGTGTTCCCGTTTCAGCGCGTTTACATGATGATCGATGGCCGCGGAATGATCGCTGCACATGGCACGCGCGACATGCCCATCTGGGGCACCGAGTACATGGCCGAAGGCGCGCGGGGGGCACTCGTGGTCGTCGACCCGCAGGCATACGCGCGGGCGCGGATCCTGGCGTTGATCGACTACCTCGGCCGCATACAGGCACCGAGGTGATAGGTTCTCATTGGCGCGCCGCACGGAACGCAGTCGATCAGGCCGTGAACGCAGCCGCGCCACTGGACTGCTTGTTCGCGGCTGTGACGGCAATGGGTTGAATGGGATGCCTGCGCTTGCGAGTTCGATGCTGCGCCAAGCTCGGTGCCTACGTTGGTCGCTGTTGGTCTGCATTGGACTTGCCGGCTGTAGTACCCCGCAGATCGGCCCACCGGAGCTGATCGGGGCACGGCTACCGTCAACGGTCCAGCTTGGACCGGAATTCGAGGTGCTGGATCGGCAGGCACATGCCATGGCGGCAACTGTCGGGCCCGATGATCTCGCGCACTTGCTGGTGATGACTGATAAGCCGCGAGACGTCTACTACCTGGTAGTGGGGCCGGCGGGAGTCTCGAAGCAACAACGCGTCATGCAGACACTGTCGGCGGACTCGCTGGCCCTGGCCTTCGATGACGAAGGCCTTCTGCGCGCCGTGATCGGCGACCAGCACATCGTCCTCCGCGGCGATGAGTGGAGCGCGCCGGAGCAGGGTCCTCCTTGCGAGCGTCTGGTGCGCGCGGGAAGAACACTCGTCTGTGCCTATCGGATGACTGGCGGCAAAGAGGGCGCTTCTTGGCGCGCGGATTGGTTCCTTCCGGTTCCTCTGCCCGTTCCGGTTCCCTATCCGGTCATGAATCGGCAACTGCTGCTCGACTGCCGGACCTCGTCCGGCTGGTCGACATGGGCGGTATTGGATCCCAACGCCAACCACGGTGTCGAGAAGTTTGCAATCGCCGGCGATGACACGGGAACGGTGCAGATTCTCTACCGATGGAGCCGCTACGTGCTCATGGGCTGGGATCTTAGGCTGGCCTATGCCCGAGCATCTCCACCGGTTGAATGCGGCCCGTTGGCAGCTGGGGAAAAGCCCGTGGCGGTTGTCGGCCACGATCTCGCAATCGAGGGTCCTTTCGACATCGCGGCGGACCCTCGCAGCGGGACTTCACTAGGTCTGGGACGGGGATGGTCGCCGGGACTATCGCGCGCGGTGGTGGTGAGCCTTGTTGGCCAAGGAGATTCAATAGGTACCGCAAGTCCCTTCTTGGAGGCCAAGAGTCTGGGGCTGCTGGATGGCGGTGTACAAATCGCCCCTGCTGGGCACGATCGGTTTCACGTTCTTGTCAATGTAGTATCGAGCGGGACCCTCGGTGACGCCAATGCGTGGTACCACCTGCTCTATTCCAACGGGGCGTGGTCGGCGCCGTTGGAAGTCGGTCGAGGCGCCTGGGGACGACCCGTCCAACTCGTGTCGGGTGGCGGCTCCACGCGTGCACTCGCCGTCTGGTCCAACGCGGATCCGCCTCACATCAAGAGCAGATGGGTGGAACTGACGCAATAGACAGTGATTGCTGAGGTGGAATGCGAAAACAACACGCACCGCTCGCGTCCCTGCGGCGAGTAGACGATGCAAGCGATTGCGCGAGCTATCAAGAGGGCGCAACGAAGCGAATTCGCGGAGCTCGATATGCGGTCGGGTGCGGTTGGATTGGAGCCTCGATTCAGCTGCTCTTGTCGATCGCGATGGCCGGATGCGTTGTTGTCCCGATCTCTGGCCCGTCAGAAGCGCCGTTGGCGGGTAAGAGGATCACGGTACAAGAGGCGAAAGCGGTTGCAGCGGTTGGCAAGTCCCGCGCGGAGGTCGTCTCGGTCCTCGGCAGGCCGACCATCGAGCTGCAGGACCTCAAGATCGCCGTCTACCCATGGATCGAACACAAGGGCGATTTGCTTGCTCTTTGGTTGCTCGCTTATCCCATCGGGGCGGAAATTCCCGAGACAGAGGATTGGGCGCTGCTTGTCGCCTTTGACGAAGGGGAACATGTCGCGCGCGCTGGCCTCGCAAGGTGGAAACCGTCCGAGTCAATCAATACGACTGCCCGGGACTGGGCGGAGTCTCAGGGGTTAAAGGGTCCTCTTCCCCAGACCGGTTTCGCCGCTTCTCCGATTCCGCAGAACAAGTCGCTCATCTACATCTTTCGGTCAGCCCCCCCTTCCTCATGGAAGACGGTGTTGGGAGCAGGAGTTTCCTGGCCGCGACCGGTGGCGGTCGCCGTCGACGGCACCTACGTCTCCGAGATGCACGATGAGACTTACGTTGCCCTTGTGGTCGAGCCAGGCTTGCACGAGTTGGTTGCCGACGCACTGCCACCCTATCGCTACGTCGAACGAGGTTCGCTTGCAATCGAGGCGGAGAAACGGAAGCCTGCATCGATCGTGGTCGTGGTACAGGCGAATCGAGCCAACTTCGTTGAGCTTCGGTGCACTTCTGGTACTGGGACCGTTGAGACTATGTTGAGTCCGCTGCCTGAAGGGGAGGCGATACCGATCCTGCAGAAGATGCGACCGGTCTGGTAGGCGTGGGTCGCTTAGTTAGCTTCAAAGAGTCTGCGCCCGAGACGGCCTCCCTTGAGGGATCGAAGAGTTCGACGCTGAGATCGATCGTCTGCTATGGGTCGACTCGAGGCGTCGATGATCCGCGGGCGCGGTCGGTCGCTACGGCCAACGCGAATGTCAACGCCCGGGCGCGTCAACGAACTCACCGTCTCGGCCACGCGCCGCCGTTCCGATGGGCTCCGCGAAGCGGGCACTCGTGCATGGACTCTCCGGCCGCGGCGCGCAACGCCGTGACAGGCTCTCAGCAACGACCGGCGAGATTGCGCCGTCGCCCCGGACGACAATCCTCCAGCTGTCGCTCGCAGCCGTTGTGAACCGAGTCCCATCAACCAGAGGGTGAGCAACCATGCGCATGCTGAGCACGGTCGTTGCCATCGTGGCTGCACTGGTCATCGCGATCGGCACCTACGCCGGGTCGGGGAAGGTGCCGCCACGGGCATCGGACCAAACGATCGCGGCCGACGCGGCCTGGTACGCCCACCTGCCAGCGGATCCCGAGGCCGCCACGGCCGTCTACCTCGCGCGCGTGCCGGAGACCATGCGCGCGAAGGGAGAACGTTATGGCGACACCCGTCTGGCGGCCTGG
>Ga0335084_10003686_pt1 | contig 15016 bp, 12 predicted proteins | sample Lox_Sample_44_FD_206721 | JGI IMG/M metagenome (GOLD analysis project Ga0335084, IMG submission 206721) | Soil microbial communities from Loxahatchee National Wildlife Refuge, Florida, United States - Lox_Sample_4.4 | ecosystem: Environmental > Terrestrial > Soil > Wetlands | place: USA...
TACATCGCCGAGGCGGCCGCCGACGCGCTCGTCGCGCGCGGCGTCCGGAACTTGCTCGTGGCGGCGAGCGGGGACGTGGCCGCCCGCGGCCGGAGGGGTGGGCGCCCCTGGTCGGTCGCGGTGCGCGACCCTCACGACCCGTCCGGCCGTCGCGCCGTCGTGGAACTCTCGGACGAGTCCATCTCGACGAGCGGCGACTACGAGCGGTTCTTCGTGGTCGGCGGGCGCCGCTACCACCACATCCTCGATCCCCGGACCGGGTGGCCCGCTTCCGGCACGGCGAGCGTCACGGTGGTCGCGCGGCACGGCGCGGATGCCGACGCGCTCGCGACGGGGCTCTTCGTCCTGGGCACCGAGCGCGGCGCCCGAGCGACCGACGCCGAGGCCGGAGAGGCGGTGCTCTTCGTGGCCGCGGATGGGTCGGCGCGCGCGTTCGGCCCCCCGGCGCGGTTCCGCGGCGTGTCGCCCTAGCGGCAGGCCCGCCACCAGCCCCTGCGCCCGCCGCGGATCCGGGTGGCCGGAGCGCCCGCGATACCGCATGGGTCGGATGCGACCGCTTGACGCAGCCGCAGCGTAACGCTAGATAGAGTTCACCAGTTGAATCTGGATTCATTTTCGTGAACGAGCACTCATCACACCACGGAAACCACGGAAGCCGCGGTCGGCTCCGCGAGCGATTCCGCGAGGCCACCGCCGAGGCCATCCTGGAGGCGGCCGAGCGGGTCTTCGCCGAGGAGGGGCTCGGCGCGGCCCGCATGGAGCGGATCGCCGCCGAGGCGGGCGTCGCGGTGGGCACGCTCTACAACCACTTCCGGGACAAGCACGCCCTCCTCGACGCGCTGGTCCGAACGCGGCGGCAGGGGCTCGTGGACCGCATGGACGCGGCGCTCCTCGGCGCGAGCGCGCTCCCGGTCGAGGAGCAGCTGCGCCGGTTCCTCACGGCGCTCTTCGAGCACCTGGCAGTCCACGGGCGCCTGCTCACGGCGCTGGTCCAGGGCGGCGAGGGGCCGGCGCGCCCAGGCCCTGGGTCAGGCGTCCTGCAGGCGCTGCAGGAGCGGGTGGCCGGGCTCGTGGCCCGCGGCGCCGCGGCCGGTGTCCTCCGCCGCGGCGAGGACGAGGTCCTGGCAGCCGCGTTCCTCGGCATGGCGCGCGGGGTGTTCCTGGCGGAGCTGGGCCGCGACGCCGGATCGCGCACCGCGCCCGCCGAGCGCGCCGCCCGGCTCGTCGACCTCTTCCTGCGCGGGGCCGGACCATGAGCACCGCCGCGACGCTCCCGCTTTCCGCCGCCGCCGCGGCGCGCCCCGCCACCAACAAGTGGCTGGTCACCGTTTCGGTCACCTTCGGCACGCTCATGGGGGCCATCGACGCCTCCATCGTCAACGTGGCGCTGCCGCAGATCCGCGGGGCGGTCGGCGCGACGGTGCAGGAGATCACCTGGATCACCACCGGCTTCGTCATCGCCACGGTGATCGTGATGCCGCTCACCGCCTTCCTGGGCCGCCTCTTCGGCCAGAAGCGCGTCTACATGGCGAGCCTGGCGCTCTTCGTCGCCGGCTCGGCGCTCTGCGGCGTCGCCGCGACGCTCCCCCAGATCGTGATCTTCCGCGCCGTCCAGGGCTTCGGGGCCGGCGCGCTCCAGCCGACCGAGCAGGCCATCCTCCGCCAGACGTTCCCGCCCAAGGAGCAGGGGATGGCGATGGCGCTCTTCGCCATGGCCGTCATGGTGGGGCCGGCCATCGGGCCGACGCTGGGCGGCTACATCGTGGACAACTACCACTGGTCGTGGATCTTCTTCATCAACCTGCCGGTGGGGCTGCTCGGCCTGTTCATGGTCTGGCGGTTCGTCCACGAGCCGGACGACATCCGGATCGCGAACCAGGCCGCGGCGGCCCACCAGCGCCGGAACATGGACTGGGCCGGCATCGCCCTCATGTCGGTGGGCCTGGCCGCGCTCCAGTTCTTCCTGGAGGAGGGGCAGCAGAACGACTGGTTCCAGTCGCGGGCGATCGCCGGCTGCGCGCTGGTGGCGGTGCTGGCCCTGGTCGCCTTCGTGTGGCGCGAGCTGACGGCGCCGGTGCCGGCGGTCAACCTCCGCATGTTCAAGGACCCGGTCTTCACCTCCGGGACGCTCGTCGGCGCGGTGATGTTCGCCATCCTGATGTCGTCCATGTTCCTGCTGCCCCTCTTCATGCAGGAGCTGCTGGGCTTCACCGCCATGCAGTCCGGCCTGGCGCTGATGCCGCGCGTGCTGGTGATGATGGCCGTGACGCCGCTGGTGGGCCGGCTCTACTCGCGCGTCTCGCCCAGGCTCCTCGTCGCCGTCGGCATCGTGCTCATCGCCTGGGGCTCGTTCGACCTCGGCCGCATCACGCTGGCGACCGGCCGGGCCGGGATCGTGAACCCCATCATGCTGCAGGGGGTCGGGTTCAGCTTCCTGTTCGTGCCGCTCACCACCGCCGCGCTCTCCAACGTGCCGCGCGCCCGCCTCGCGGACGCGACCGGCCTCAACTCACTCCTGCGCCAGGTGGGCGCCTCCATGGGGCTCGCCGTCTTCGCGACGCTCCTCGACCGCTACGGCCAGGTGGCCCGCGCCGGGATCGTGCCGCACCTGGCCGCCGATCGGCCGGAGGTGCAGGCGCGCCTCGCCCAGCTCGCGGCCGGGTTCCGGGGGCGCGGCTTCGACGCGGTGGGCGCGCGCGACGCGGCGCTGCGTGCCCTCGACGGCATCGTCACGCGGCAGGCGATGGTGATCTCGTTCGAGAAGGTGCTGATGCTCACCGGCTTCCTCTTCCTCGCCGTCCTGCCGCTCCTCTACTTCCTCAAGGTGAACCGACAGGGGCCGAAGGAGAAGGTCCACGTCGAGATGGAGATGTGACCATGCCTCCTCGCTCGGAACCGAAGCTCCAGGATCCCCGGCCCGCGGCCGATCCGGTCGCGGCGGAGCACGCGCCGCCCGCCAACGAGCCCTCCCGGCCGTCGCGCCGGCGCCGCCTGATCCAGGCCGCGGCGGCGGCGGCGGCGGTCGGTGCCCTCGCCCTCGGCGTCCACGCCTTCCTCACCCGTGGCGACGAGGGCACCGACGACGCGCAGGTCGAGGCCGACGTGACGCCGCTCGCCGCGCGGGTGGGCGGTCCCATCGCCCAGGTGCTGGTGCCGGACGACGCCCCCGTGAAGGCCGGACAGCCGATCGCGCTCGTCGACGACGCCGATTACCAGGCCAGCGCGCGCCGGGCCGAGGCCGAGGCCGAGACGGCCAGGGCCCAGGCCGCCGCCGCGGACGCGCAGGTGCAGGTCGTGGCAGCGTCGGCCCGGGGCGGGTTCAGCGGCGCGCAGGCGACGGTGGAGGCCTCCAACGCGGCCGCGATCGGCGCCGCCGCCGGGGTCGACGCGGCCCGGGCGTCGCTCCAGCGCGCCCAGGCCGAGGCGGCGCGCGCCGCGTCCGACTTCGAGCGGGCCCGGCAGCTCGTCCAGGCGCAGGCGATCTCGCAGCAGCAGTTCGACGCGGCCCAGGCGGGGAACGACACGGCGCAGGCCGGGCTCGCGGCGGCGAGGGCCCAGCTCTCGGCGGCGGAGGAGGCCCGCAGGAGCGCGGAGGGCCGCGCGGCGGAGGCAGTCGGGCGCCTCGGCGCCAGCCGGCCGGTGGCGGCGCAGATCGCGGCGGCCGAGGCCGGCGCGGCGCTCGCCCACGCCCGCGTGAAGAGCGCCGAGGCGGCGCTCGACCTCGCGCGGCTGCAGCTCTCCTACACGGTCGTCCGCGCGCCGTCGGACGGCACGGTCTCGCGCCTCCAGGCGCGGGTCGGGCAGATCGTGCAGCCAGGGCAGGTGCTCGCCGAGCTGGTGCCGGACCGGACCTACCTGGTCGCGAACTTCAAGGAGACGCAGATCGGCGGGATCCGGGTCGGCGACGCGGCGGACGTCACCGTCGACGCCTACCCCGGGAAGACCCTGCGCGGGGTGGTGGAGAGCATCTCGGGCGGCACCGGCGCGCGGTTCGCGCTGCTCCCGCCCGACAACGCCTCCGGGAACTTCGTGAAGGTGGTCGAGCGCGTGCCGGTGCGGATCGCGTGGAAGGACGCGCCGAGCGACCTGCCGCTGCGCGCGGGGCTGTCCGCGTACGCGACCGTGCACACACGGTGAACCGAGCGCAGGACGTTCGCCGCGGAGGCCCGTCCCGGGCCGGAGCGGGGTGGGGATCTCGGTCGCGGAGCGCCGCGGGCACGCCGGTCGTCCGGTTGCGGCCGCGCCTGGCCAGGAGCAACACCATCCGGTATCGTCCGATTTCTGGACGCGGCCCGCCCGCCTGCTACGGTCGCGCGGGGACTTCTCGTGGCCGTGCGCCGTCGCGTCCGATGGGGGTGGATGTACGCGGGAGCGCTCGCGCTCCTCGCGGGCGCGGCAGCCCTCGATCCCGAGGGGCTCCGCAAGCACGTCCGGTTGCAGGAGGACGTGCGGCGGATCGCCGAGGACAACCGGCGGCTGGCGTTCGAGAACGCGCGGCTGGCGCGAGAGGCGGAGGCGCTGCGGCAGGATCCGGCGGCCCTGGAGCGCGCGGCGCGCGAGGAGCTGCGCCTGGTCCGGCCGGGCGAGGTGGTCTACCGCGTCGAGGACGGTCCCGGAGCCGCCCCGTGACGCCACTCCTGCCGCCCCGCGCCGCGGTGGGAGCCCCCCGGACGGTCCGGGACCGGCTGGCGCGCCAGCGGCGGCGTCCGCTGCTGGTCCGCCTCTACGCCGCCCTGTTCAGCGAGCTGGGGATCGCCGGGCCGCCCGCCCGCCGCCGCGGACTCCGGCTCGTCGCGCGGAGCCTCCCGGCGGCGGTGGCCGCCGCGATCGGCGCCCTGGTGGTCCTGCGCGCCTTCGAGGCGGAGGCGCTCGGCTGGCGCCAGGGGGCCGCGCTCGCCGTGCTGGCGGGGGCGATGGCGGCGGTGCTGGGGCGCCGCGTCTCCCGCGCCGCGGCGGGACGCCCGGCCGCGCGCCGCGAGCAGCTCGAGCTCGGCGCGCTCTTCGTCCTCGCCGCCTACGCGGTGGTCCAGGCGGCGGGCGCGGGCGCCCCCGAGTCGCCGCTGCAGGCGGTCGTCTACCTGGTGATGGCCTTCCTGGTCGCCTTCCTGGAGCGGGCGGTGGGGCTCGCCCTGGTGGCCCTGGCGGTCGGGCTCGAGTTCGCCCAGTGGCGGACGCGCGGCGCCCGGCCCCTCGACCTGCCCGGCCCCCTGGCGCACGCGGGGTTCATCGCGCTGTTCGCCCTGCTCTACCACGCGGTGCTGGCGGCCCGCATCGCGGCGGCACGGCGCGCGGAGGAGAGCGCGGTGGCGAGACGCCTCCGCGAGATCGAGCAGCGCGCCCGGGAGTTCAGGCTCCTCTCGCCCGGCGCGGCCGACGCCGGTGACGCCGGCCACGAGCGCCGCTGGACCGAGGCGGCGGTGATCGAGATCGAGGCGGCGGTGCGCGGCGCGCTGGAGATCGCCGAGGTGGCGCTCCGCAGCCACACCTGCGGGGTCTTCCTCCTCAGCGACGACGACGCCCGCCTGGTGCTGCGCGACTGCCGCTCGCGAAGCGACGCGGTGGTCCGCGAGCCGCTGCCGGCGGGCGAGGGCGCCCTGGGGGGCGCGGTTCGCCGGCGCGCGCCGGTGCGCCTCCACGGCGACCTCAAGGCGGTGAGCTACTACGCCGACGGGCTGCGGCCCGGGGCGCTCCTCGCCGTGCCGCTGCTGGACCGGCGCGGCGGCCACGTCCGCGGGGTGGTGGTGGCGGATCGCCTCGAGCCGGTGCCGTTCACCGACGAGGACGAGCGGCTCCTCGCCACCATCTCCGCCGAGATCCTGCGCGCCGTCGCCTCCGAGCGGCTCATGGCGGACATGAAGCGGACGCGCGACGAGAAGGACCGGTTCTACGCGGCCATCGAGCGGCTCAACCGGACCACCAAGCCGCGGGAGGTCTTCGACGCGACGCTGGAGGTGGCCCGGGACATGGCGCCGGTGGAGTTCGGCGCCGTGACCCTGGTGGAGGCGGTGGACGGCAAGCGCACCCACCGCGTGGCCCGCGCGGCAGGTGCGGAGGACGCCAGGGGCCCGGCGCAGCTGGAGGGGCTGGAGTTTCCGGACAACGCCGGGCTGGTCTCCTCGGTGGTGCGCCTCGGCTCCAGCCTGCCGGGAAAGGAGGTCGATCTCGCCCGGACCATGGTGTTCGATCCCGCCACCCGGCTCCGGGGGATCGCCTCCATCAAGGTGGTGCCGCTCAAGAGCGGCGAGGACGTGCTCGGCACGCTGGTGCTCGGCGCCCGCCGCCCGGGCGCCTTCGCGGGCGACGCCGTCCGGCGCCTGGAGGTCGTGGCGATGCAGGCGGCGGAGTCGCTCCAGCGGTCGCGCCTCTTCGAGCAGACCGAGCGCCTCGCCACCACCGACGGCCTCACCGGCCTGCTCAACCACCGCACCTTCCAGGCGCGCCTCGACGAGCACCTGGCGCAGGCGCAGCGCTACGGCAAGAAGGTGTCGCTCATCCTCTGCGACATCGACCACTTCAAGTCCGTGAACGACACCCATGGCCACCCGGTCGGCGACCAGGTGCTGCGCGGCGTGGCGCGGGCGCTCACCCAGTCGGCGCGGCAGACGGACGTGGTGGCGCGCCACGGCGGCGAGGAGTTCGCGGTGGTCATGCCCGAGACGGAGACCCCCGGGGCCCTCGTCATCGCCGAGCGCATCCGGGAGCGGATCGCGAAGACCACGTTCGAGACGGAGCAGGGGCCGCTCCGGGTGACGATGTCGCTGGGGGTGGCCACCTTCCCCGAGGACGGCGCGCGCAAGGCGGAGCTGGTCGAGCGGGCCGACGGCTGCCTCTACCACGCGAAGCGGCACGGGCGCGACCGGAGCGTCTCGGCCGCTTCCCTCAAGGCTCCGCGACGGGCCGCCGGGTGAGCGGCGGGGGGCCCCGGGCCGGCGCGCCGGCGGCGGTCTCGGGTGGCCCCCTTCCCGGCGTGCCTGTTACACTCGCATCGAGCCGCCGCGGCAGGCGGCCCTCGCCCGGAGCGCCCCCGACTTGAAGAAGAACTTCGTCCTCGACACCAACGTCCTCCTCCACGATCCGCGAAGCATCTTCGGGTTCGACGACAACGACGTCGTCATCCCGATCTACGTCATCGAGGAGATCGACAACTTCAAGCGCGACCTGTCGTCGCTCGGGCGCAACGCCCGCCAGGTCGCGCGCTACCTCGACGAGTTCCGGGTCGCGGGCAAGCTGCGGGAGGGCGTCCCCATCGGCGACGGCAAGGGGAACATCCGCGTCCTCATCGCGGAGCGGAAGCTCTCGCCGAACCTGGCGGAAGGCCACTCCACCGACGACAAGATCCTGGCCGTCGCCCTGGAGCTGCGCGATCACGAGAAGGTGCCGACGGTCTTCGTCACCAAGGACACGAACCTCCGCATCCGCGCCGACGCCCTGGGGCTGCACGCCGAGGACTACGACGTGGAGGGGGTGGCGCTCGACGAGCTGTGGAGCGGCGTGGCCGAGCTGGACGTCGCCCCGGAGGCGGTGAACGACTTCTACGCGAACGGCCTGGTGCCGTTCCCCGCCGGCGAGGAGCCGCCTCCGCCCAACGAGTTCGTGGTGCTCCGCGACCAGACCAACCCGCAGCACAGCGGGGTCGGCAAGTACAGCGCCCCACGGCAGGCGTTCGTGAAGCTGATCCAGACGCCGAAGGAGGGCGTCTGGGGAGTCCGGCCCCGCAACAAGGAGCAGTCCTTCGCCCTCGACCTCCTGCTCAACGACGAGGTCCGCCTCGTCACCATCGTCGGCAAGGCCGGCACCGGGAAGACGCTCCTCGCCATCGCCGCCGGGCTCCAGAAGACCATGGAGGACGGCGCCTACCAGAAGCTGCTGGTGTCGCGCCCGATCTTCCCGCTGGGCCGCGACATCGGCTACCTGCCCGGCTCGGTCGAGGAGAAGCTCAACCCCTGGATGCAGCCCATCTTCGACAACGTCGAGTACCTCATGAACCTCTCGCGCTCGGAGAAGAAGCAGGGGCGGGGGTACCACGAGCTGATGGACCTCGGGATCCTGGAGATCGAGCCGCTCACCTACATCCGCGGCCGCTCCATCCCGAACCAGTACATGATCGTGGACGAGGCGCAGAACCTCACGCCGCACGAGGTGAAGACGATCATCACGCGGGTGGGCGACGGGACCAAGATCGTCCTCACCGGGGACCCGTACCAGATCGACAACCCGTACGTCGACCAGACCAACAACGGCCTCATCCACGTGGTGAACCGGTTCAAGAACGAACGGCTGGCCGGGCACATCACCATGAGCAAGGGCGAGCGCAGCCCGCTCGCGGAGCTGGCGGCGAACTTGCTGTAGGCGGCCGCGACCGCCATTACGCTTCCCCCGTGGCGGACCCGAACGAATCGAAGCAGCCGACGCCGTCCGGGGTCGTGCTCGACTACCCCCTCGACTACGTGTTCAAGATCATCGGGCTCGCCGCGGACGACTTCCCCGAGCACGCCCGGCGGCTGGTCGCGCGCGTGGTCGGCGAGGCCCCGGCGGAGCGCGTCTCCGTCCGCGCCAGCGCCCAGGGCAAGTACCACTCCGTCTCCGTCGAGGTGACGCTCCGCTCCGAGTCCGAGCGCCGCGCCGTGTACCAGGCGCTGCACGACGACGCGCGTGTGGTGTACTACCTCTGAGCGGCGGGTCCGGCCGGCGCGGGGACGGCGCGCTGGCGTGCCGGGACGGGGAGGGAGCCTAGGCGGCGGCGCGCGCCGCGAAGTCGACCAGCTCGACCGGGTTCGCGGCCATGCCGAACGTCAGCTCGTCGCGCCAGCCCTCGGCGTCGCCGCCGACCTGGAGCGGCATCTCGCGCTCGAACCGAACGTGGACGCGGTCGGCGTGGAAGTCGAGGAGCCCCGGGTGCGCGAACTCGCCGGCCCAGATGCGCGCCACGTTGAGGAGGATGGTGGCGACGGGGATCTCGGCGGCGATCCGGAGGTGCATCATCCCCGGCGCCCGCTCGGCGAACGGGAACGCGCGCAGGCCCAGGCCGTAGTACGGCACGGTGCTCGCCGCGGTCAGCATGCACGGCCCGGCGTAGAGCAGCTCGCCGTGCGGGATGGGCCGGCCGATGCGCGTGCCGCCGGCGTCCAGCCGCCAGGCCGGCCGTCCGACGTTCACCACCTCGCAGTAGGCGGGGCGGCGCTCGAGGAGGGCGCGCGGCGCCGATCGCAGCGCCACCGCCAGGCCGTACCCGGCGGACCCGAGGCCCAGCCGCCGCAGCGGGGTGTCGGCCAGGCGGTCCCTCACCCAGTTGTAGTCGTTCAGGACGGCGGCATCGATGCCGCAGCCCGCGAACGGCGTGCGGCGGCCGTCGCAGGTGAGGAGGTCGAGCCTGCGGAAGGCGCCCACCTCGCCGCGGACGTAGCGGGCCAGGTCCTCGGTGTGGCGCCGGGTCCGGGCACCGACCATCTCGGCCACGGCGTTTCCCGTGCCGAGCGCGAGCACGCCGAAGCGAGGCGGGCGGGCGGAGCGACGCTCGGAGCGATCCAGGATCCGGTTCACCCAGGAGACGAAGGTCCCGTCGCCCCCGCCCGTGAAGACGGTGCCGTACCGCCGGGACACGACCTCCTCGGCGATGGCGTTCGCCTCCTCGCAGCTCCGGGACAGGAACAGGTGCTCGTCGGGGACCACCGAGGAGAGCTGGCGCCGCACCTGGTCGTTCACCTGCTTGGCGTTCCCGTTGAGGAGGACCGCCACCTGGGCCGGGCGCACCAACGCTCCCTCGAGGGGGGCGTCGCGGCGGGCGTTGGCGACCAGTCGGACCATTCGAATCCTCGAGGGTGGTGTGACGCCGACGCCCTGGTTTGAGCAAGCCTGGTGCCACAGCGCGTCACCGTCACAAGCGTGTGAAATGTCACACGAACGACTGACAGGGTCTGTGCGCTGCGGCGCGGGCGAGGCGGGAAGCCGCGGTGGCGCCCGCGTAACCCTCTACGCACCCTTCCGGGTCGCGGAAATCGCGATGCCTCGTTTGACAGGAGGGTTCGCGGGCTTAGGTTGCCGGCGTCCAGGAGGATTCTACAGACATGGCCAAGATCATCGGCATCGACCTCGGCACCACCAACTCGGTGGTCGCGGTGATGGAGGGGAAGGACCCCGTCGTCATCACCAACGAGGAGGGATCACGCCTCACCCCGAGCGTGGTGGCCTATACGAAGGAGGGTGAGCGGCTCGTCGGGCAGGTGGCGAAGCGCCAGGCCATCACCAACCCGGAGAAGACCGTCTACTCCATCAAGCGGTTCATGGGGCGGCGCTTCGGCGAGGTGCAGGACGAGATGAAGCGCGTCCCGTACCACGTGGCGGAGGGGCCGAACGGCGACGCGCGCATCGAGATCGACGGCAAGCAGTACTCACCTCCCGAGATCAGCGCCCAGGTGCTGCTCAAGCTGAAGCGCGCCGCGGAGAACTACCTGGGCGAGAAGGTGACCGACGCGGTCATCACCGTGCCGGCCTACTTCAACGACGCCCAGCGGCAGGCGACCAAGGACGCCGGCGAGATCGCCGGGCTGGTGGTGCGGCGCATCGTGAACGAGCCCACCGCCGCCGCGCTCGCCTACGGCCTCGACCGCAAGAAGAACGAGAAGATCGCCGTCTACGACTTCGGGGGCGGCACCTTCGACATCTCCATCCTCGAGGTGGGCGAGAACGTGGTCGAGGTGCTCGCCACCAACGGCGACACGCACCTGGGCGGCGACAACATCGACCAGCGGATCATCGACTGGCTCATCGCCGAGTTCAAGCGCGACGCGGGCATCGACGTCTCGCGCGACAAGATGGTCCTGCAGCGCCTCAAGGAGGCGGCCGAGAAGGCCAAGATCGAGCTCTCCTCGATGAGCGAGACCGAGATCAACCTGCCGTTCCTCACCGCCGACCAGACCGGCCCCAAGCACCTGGCCATGAAGCTCTCGCGCGCCAAGCTCGAGTCCATGGTGGAGGACCTCATCGAGCGGTCCATCGAGCCGACGCGCAAGTGCCTGGCCGACGCCAAGCTCCAGCAGGCGCAGATCGACGAGGTGGTCCTCGTCGGCGGGCAGACGCGCATGCCGAAGATCACGGAGACGGTGAAGAAGTTCTTCGGCAAGGAGCCGAACCGGTCGGTGAACCCGGACGAGGTGGTGGCGGTCGGCGCGGCGGTGCAGGCCGGGGTCCTCTCCGGCGAGGTGAAGGACATCCTGCTCCTCGACGTGACCCCGCTCTCGCTGGGCGTCGAGACGCTGGGCGGCGTCATGACGAAGCTCATCGAGCGGAACACCACCATCCCGGCGAAGCGCGCCGAGACCTTCTCGACGGCCTCGGACAGCCAGACCTCCGTCGAGATCCACGTGCTGCAGGGCGAGCGCGAGATGTCGCGCGACAACCGCACCCTGGGGCGCTTCCACCTGGAGGGCATCCCGCCCGCGCCGCGCGGCGTGCCGCAGGTCGAGGTGGCCTTCGACATCGACGCCAACGGCATCCTCAACGTCACGGCGAAGGACAAGGGCACCGGGAGGGAGCAGAAGATCACCATCACGCACTCGTCCGGCCTCGCCAAGGACGAGGTGGAGAAGATGGTCTCCGACGCCCGCAGCCACGAGGCGGAGGACAAGCAGAAGCGCGACGAGATCGAGCAGCGGAACCGGGCCGAGAACCTCGCCTACCAGATGGAGAAGCTGCTCAAGGAGAACAAGGAGAAGCTCCAGGCGGCGACCGTGAAGGAGATCGAGGACGCCATCCAGGAGGTCCACAAGGTCCGCGAGAAGGGCGGCGCCGCGGAGGTCAAGGCCGCCATGGACCGGCTGGAGCATGCCAGCCACAAGGCGGCCGAGGAGCTGTACCGGACGGCGGCGCCCGGCGCTCCGGGTGGCGAGGGCGCGGGCGGCGGCGCCGGTCCCAAGCCGGGCGGCGAGCAGGAGAAGAAGCCGGACGTGGTGGACGCGGAGTTCAAGCAGGTCTAGCCACGGCGCCGCGGACGTCTCGAGGGGAGGGGCCGCCGCCGGGGCGGCCCCTCCGCGCGCCCGCGGTCGGGCGGGCGGCGCGGCCGGCTCGCATTCGCCGGCCGCGCGCCTTAGGATGGGCGCGCCGTGCACCTCACCGTCCTCTCGCGCTCGCCCGGCATCTACACGACCCGCCGCATCGTCGAGGCGGCCAGGGCGGCCGGACACCGCGCCCGCGTGATCGACCCGCTGGACGTGGAGATGGGGCTCGGGGGCGACGCCCCGGCCGTCTACTGGCGGCGCAAGCGGTTCCCGCGCACCGACGTGGTGGTCCCGCGCATCGCGCTGTCCATCCACCAGTACGGCCTCTCGGTGGTGAACCAGCTCGAGCTGGCCGGGACCCCGGTCATGAACTGCGCCTACGGGATCGCGGCGAGCCGCAACAAGATGCGGAGCCTGCAGCTCCTCGCCGCCGGGGGCGTGAAGGTGCCGCGCACCGTCATGGCGAGCGATCCGTCCAAGCTGCGCGAGATGGTGAAGATCGTGGGCGGCGTCCCGGTCCTGGTGAAGCTGCTCTCCGCCAACGAGAAGAGCGGCGTCATGATCTGCGAGAGCCTGGAGTCGCTGGAGGCCGCGCTGGAGGCGATCCTGGGCCTGGGGCAGAACATCGTGGTGCAGCAGTACCTGCGGGGCGCGAAGGGGCGGGATCTCCGGGTGCTGGTGGTGGGCGGCGAGGTGGTGGCCGCCATGCGCCGCAGCCCGCTCATGGGCCGCTTCTCGCGGAACCTGCGGCGCGGCGCGCAGTTCGAGGGCGTCGACCTTCCGCCCGCGTACGCCCGCACCGCCGTCGAGGCCGCCCGCGTCCTCCAGCTCCAGCTGTGCGCGGTGGACATGCTCGACGTGAAGGGCGGACCGCTGGTCTTCGAGGTGAACAGCTCGCCCTCGATCCGGGAGGCCGAGGCGGCCTGCGGCGTCGAGGCCGCGGGACGGATCGTGGAGCACGCGCTCGCCATGGCGGGGGCGCCGCCCGTTCGCCCCCGCCGTCCCCGGCTGGTGAGCGGCCCGGCGTCGGCGGCGGAGGATCCCTCCGCCTGAGCGGGGACCGGGTGAATCGGTCGCGGGGCCGCGCCGTCCGTGGTATTGGGAGCGGCGCCAGGAGGCCCCCATGCGCCGCGCACTCGCCACCCTCGCCTCGCTCGCGCTCCTCGCCGCGGCGCCCGCCCGCGCCGGGAGCGAGGACGCCGTCGGCGCGGAGGCGGCGCGCAGCTGGCGCCTGGTCACCGAGGGCTCGACGCGCGAGCTCGCGGCCGGAGCGAGCGGCAAGCTCGTCCTCTTCATCGAGCCGGTCGGGAAGACGCACGTGCACCCCAAGGCCCCGCTCAAGATCTCGATCGAGGCCACCCCCGGCCTGAAGCTCGGGAAGGCGCAGCTCGGCCACGCCGACGCGGTCGACCCGGCCGCGGAGGCGCCTCGCTTCGAGGTGCCGTTCGCGGCGACCGCGGCCGGGGCACAGCAGGCGAAGGCGAAGCTCGACTTCTACATCTGCTCGGACCAGTGGTGCGTCCGGCAGGTGAAGGACGTGGTCCTCGCCGTGAACGTGAAGTGAACCTCGCATGCGCGTCGTCTACGGCGTGAACCCGGTCCGCGAGCTGCTGCGCGCCGGAGGCGAGGGGCTGGCGGAGCTGTGGCTCGCCGAGGGCGGCACGCGCGGCGCCGCCTTCGCCGAGCTGGAGCGGCTGGGGCGGGAGGCGGGGGCCAAGGTCCGCCGCGCTCCCCGCGCGCGCCTCGATCGCCTCGCCGGCGCCGACCGCCACCAGGGCGTCGTCGCCGTCGTCGCCGACTACCGCTATGCCGAGCCGGAGGAGGTGCTCGCCGCGGCGCGGGCGAGCGGCCGCCCGCCGCTCCTGGTCGTGCTCGACGGCGTCGAGGATCCGCACAACCTGGGCGCGGTCATCCGGTCGGCGCTGGCCCTCGGGGCGCACGGGGTCCTCATCCCGAAGGACCGCGCCGTCGGGGTCACTCCCTCCGCCGTCAAGGCGTCGGCCGGCGCGGCCGAGCGGCTTCCGGTCGCGCGCGTCACGAACGTGGCGAAGACGCTGGAATACCTGAAGGGTTCCGGCCTCTGGACGGTGGGGCTCGCCGCGGGCGGCGACCGCGCGCTGGCGGACGTCGATCTGGACGGACCGACCGCGCTGGTGCTCGGGAGCGAGGGCGAGGGCATCCGGCCCCTGGTCCTGCGCGCCTGCGACCACGTTGCCCATATCCCCATGACAGGGGGCCTCGACAGCCTGAACGTGTCCGCCGCGGCGGCCATCGCGCTCTACGAGGCGGTGCGCCAGAGAGGCGGGACCACGCCTGATTCGCGGGTCGAATCCGGTCCTTGACTTCCTCCGCCCCGTTGAATACAAGACGCCGCTCCACTTCGAACGAGTGGCGGCTCCCGCGGAGCAGGGGTCGCCGTGTCGTCGTTTCCCCGAGGATTTGCTGGCGTAGCTCAGGTGGTAGAGCAGCTGCCTTGTAAGCAGCAGGTCGCGGGTTCGAGTCCCACCGCCAGCTCCAGAGCGCCGTGGGATTCACGTTAGGTCAACAGGAGATTTCCAGACGGAGGGGTTCCCGAGCGGCCAAAGGGAGCAGACTGTAAATCTGCCGGTCTTCGACCTACGGTGGTTCGAATCCACCCCCCTCCACTGACGGTTCACCCGGGCCCGCTTCGGCCCCATCGCAAAAGGACAGTCGCGGGAATAGCTCAGCTGGTAGAGCGTCAGCCTTCCAAGCTGAATGTCGCGGGTTCGAATCCCGTTTCCCGCTCCAGTGACGAGAGAAACACGCCCTCGTAGCTCAGTCGGTAGAGCGCGTCCTTGGTAAGGACGAGGTCTCCAGTTCAATCCTGGACGAGGGCTCCAATCTACGAGACCGCACCGCGAGCAGCGCCGCGGGCCACAGCGAGGAGCGCGACATGGCGAAGGAGAAGTTCGAGCGCAACAAGCCGCACGTGAACGTCGGGACCATCGGCCACGTGGACCACGGGAAGACGACGCTGACGGCGGCGATCACCAAGGTGCTCG
>Ga0335084_10003687_pt1 | contig 15010 bp, 26 predicted proteins | sample Lox_Sample_44_FD_206721 | JGI IMG/M metagenome (GOLD analysis project Ga0335084, IMG submission 206721) | Soil microbial communities from Loxahatchee National Wildlife Refuge, Florida, United States - Lox_Sample_4.4 | ecosystem: Environmental > Terrestrial > Soil > Wetlands | place: USA...
GTCGTCGGCTTCTTGTTCATCGATGCGGCGGCGCGCGCGGCCGATTCCTCGGTCGGGTACGCCACCTTCTTGCCGCAGGTCTTCTCGACGCCAGCGGCCTTGCCGGCGAGGATGTGCATTTCATGCAGCGCAGGGTCCATTACAACCTCGGAGTGCGCATGATGCGGTTCGCTTGGACGACGTTGTTGCAGTCGGTCGGAAGCACGAGGAAGTATACGTAGTTTCCGATGACCTTCACGCGTCCGATTTTGAGCGTCACAGGACAAGCCATCGTGCCTTCAGGAGCGCCTACCCAGAGCGTGGCGACCGCATTGCCCGTCTTGTCGACGCCGACGAGCTGGTTGGTCTTACCGCCGTAGACGTAGGTGCTGTCGACCGCTACGCCAGCCGTGAAGCTGTGCGCGATGGTCGCAACGCTATTGTTCGACTTGGTCACCTTCACGACGTCTCCGGTGTTCTTAAACATTGTGTAGACGTAGGTCGTGTCCATGTCGACGAAGTCTGCGGTGCCCGCAGCGATTTCTACTGTTGCTCCACCGGCAATCGGAGCTGTGCGCAAGTGAGGCTGGAGTCCGCCACCGGCATTGTCGACCCAGTACAGATTGGTCGTGTCGCCGGTGATGTAATAGACCTGACCGGCGTTGGCGGTGATCGTCGAGATAGACCCGCCACTGGTCGAGCTGCTCTTGATATCGCCAGCGTCTCCCTGAAGGACATCAGTGGCCCAGTACACGGTCGATCCCTGGAGAAACACGGCGGTGTTTGTGGTGGGCAGCGACTGCTGCACGAAGCTCTCGCTGAATGGCGTCTTGTTGAACTTCTTGACCTCACCGCCATTCACAGAGTCCGTCCACGCCACATAGAAATTCGTTGAGCCGTCAAAGGCCAATTCGGAAATTGACGTTGTGCTTGAGACCGTGCCGATATAGTCGCTCGCCGTGTTGGCGCCGATGACGTGACGCCACACGCGGTTGTTTGCGCTCGTGCCGGTCGTGAAGCCGCTGTAATAGACGAAGACGCCATCCGTCGTGAAATCGCCGACGTTCGTGATGACGTCACTGGTATTGAGCTGGGTCGTTGTACACATGCCCATTGAGCAGGTGCCGCCCAAACAGCTACGGCCACAGATGCCGCAGTTGCTTGCATCGTTCATCGTATCTGCAGTGCAGACCGTGGAAGCGTCTGGTGAAGCGTTGGCGTCTGTGCCGCCATCCGCGCCAACGCTTGCGTCGATCGAACCAGGTGCGTCTGGGTTACCCCCGGTATTCAGACTGCTGGAGGAGCCACATGCCGCAAGAACCAGCAAATACCCCATAAAAAGCTTCATAAGACGACAATATAGGACTTGATGTGCATTGTCAAGGTAAATCGGCTTCTATAGCCGGGCAAACGTTGACAATGAGCTGTGTGCGAGAGAGATCCACGTCGATGGAAAAGAACTATTCGATCTTGGAGCTGATCAGCGAGTCCTACAACACAGCTGTCGAGAAGGGCTGGTGGGAAGGCGGTGCTGAGCGAGAGGTTGGTACTGCTCTCATGCTGATGGTCACTGAGCTAGCTGAGGCTATGGAGGAGCATCGGAACGGTCGCGCACTGGACGAGATTTGGCACCAACCTGAGGGACATCCAAAGGCCGGCAAGCCAGAGGGCGTTCCTGTCGAGCTGGCGGACGTCATTATTCGCATCTGTGATCTTGCTGGGCACCACAAGATCCCACTGAACGCGGCACTGCGCGAGAAACTCGCCTACAACAAGACTAGACCGTACCGGCACGGCAACAAGAAGGCCTGATCGTCCGTGCTAGTATCCGGCGCATGGCCGGGGATCGCCCCAAGAAGACCATCGACGAGCTGCAGGCGGAACTGAATCGCCAAGCGCTCGTCGAAATTGGTAAACGCCTCGCAGAGCTTGAGAAGAAGCTCTGGGACCTTGAGCAAGAGGCGAAGGACTTGAAGTACGCGAGTGAGAAAACGCTGGCGACTGCTAAGCGCCTGCAGTTGATAGCGACACGCATCGTTGCAAAGAGAAAAACCAAGGACCATCGCCAGGATTGACAATAAGAGGTGCCGCTGCAACGGTGCGGCGGTGACGAAGTCATCCGGTTTGGTTCCAGCTGCCCGGCCGTGCGCCGAGCAGGTTCAATACGGTGATCGTTCCGGCCCGTGCAAGCACGACGGAAAGTATCCCGATCCTGACGGCGTTCGCTGGTGGTGTGGAATTCATTTCCACAAACGAGCCAAGGCACAGCCAGCAGCTCAGGAGTCTGTGTCGCCGGTCGACAAAGACATTCTGGTCGGCATCAAGCACAGAGATGATGACGAACGAGAGGAGATGCTAGCGGCCCTGCATGAAGCCCGAATGGTATTGATGGAACTATCCACGATGCGGGATGCGGGTTGGCCACCGACCACACCAGTCGAGAAGTACAAAATCATGATGACCCATATGGCCGACCGGGCGAAGGAAGCGATGCACTCGCTGAACGAGAAGATTTCTCGTTTTCGGACTTGACGACCCATCTACCTGTAGATATCGTGTGTCTCGTGGATTCCGCGCCCGTATGGGTTTTGGGTCTTCACACTAGTCTGGTCGCACCTTCGGGTTTTGGACCCTGCTAGACGGACATCACGAATCGACTTGTAGTTTTGGGAAGTTGTCCAACTTCCGCACTCAGGTCACGGATGAACTCGTCGCAGGGTCTAACCACAACACAAGGAAGCGGCGCGTTCTGAATCAAGGAACGGAAACACAGGCTATGAAGATCACTACCAATTTCACCTTCGATAAGGTGGATCACAGCAAAGAGAACGACATCCACGCGGTCATCACGCTCACGGCGCCGAAGATCGAATGGGAGAAGAAGCGGCCGGCAATCTGCGTGATTCCGGTCATCGACGTCAGCGGCTCGATGGCCGGAGAGAAGCTGGAGTACGCCAAGCAGAGCGTGCTCAAGCTCATCGATAACCTCGCGCCAGGCGACTACTGCGGCCTCGTGGCGTTCGACACGTACGTCCAGGCGCTCGCTGAGCCACGCGAGCTGTCTCAGGGTTCTCGTGATCAGCTAAAGGCCAAGGTTGGCCAGCTGAACTCTGGAAGCTCGACGAATTTCTCCGGCGGCATGCGCCAAGCCCTGGAGTGGATCAACAAGGTTGACGTCAACAGCAGCATGGTTCTTCGCGTGATCATGTTCACCGATGGCAATGCGAATGCTGGCGAGTGCAATGGTCGCGACATGATCACGCTCTGCAAGAAGCTCCTGGGTAAGGCGTCGCTGAGCTGCTTCGGCTACGGCACGGACTGCGATCAGGAGTTGCTGGCTGACATGGCGAAGGAGGCGAAGGGTAACTACGCCTTCATCCGCAACCCGGATGACGCCATGACGGCATTCGCCAAGGAGCTGGGAGGCCTGCTTTCGCGGTACGCCCAGGACATCGTCATCGATGTTGCTCCCGTGGGTGGACACAAAATCGTGGAAGTGCTCTCGGACGTCGATGTCGAGGAGGACGGAGACAACGTAAAGATCAAGATTCCCGAGATCTTGTCCGAGGAAGTCCGTAACATTGTCATCGCGGTAAAAACCGCCATCCAGACCAAAGTTCTGCCTCGTGAGCTGAACGTTCTGGATGTGAAGGTCGCCTACGACAGCGTGGTGGGCGGCGACAAGAAGCACGTCGAGGAAGAGGTCAAGGGCAAGCTGGCGTTCGTAGATGTGAGCGACGCGCAGAAGGATCCGACCAAGGACGTGATGGCGATCGTTGGTCTCGCGATGACGGTCCAGGCTCAGATCAAGGCCGAGGAGCTGGCCAAGCAGGGCAACTTCACGGCGGCGAATGCAGCCATGCTGTCGAATGCGGCTGTGATGGATTCGCTCAGCCTCCACGATCACGGCAATATGTCTCGTGGCATGTCTGCGAGCTACGGCAGCCACGCGAGCTATTCTGCGTCGGCCGGTCAGCGCTACAGCCTGAAGCGTGGTCTGTCGCGTAGCGCAGGTACCGTGGACAACGAGTCCGAGCAGATTCTGGCGTCAGTCGGTCTGTGCTCGTCCAACTCGGGTATCGATGCTGCCGTGCAGGCGTTCACCGGTGGCGGAGGAACCATCAGTCCGGTGGCTCCTGCAGTCGGTGTCGGTGTGACGGCTGGTGGTGCTGCATTCGGTGGTGCTGGAGTTGTTGCCGGCAGCTTCGTGGTCGGTGCGCCTGCGGTGCCAGCCAAGGCTCCGTCTCCGGCGCCGAAGAAGGATCCGCCGAAGAAGTCGGCGGCCAAGAAGCGCAGCAAGCGCTGGTAATCAGTAGTTGATAATGCCCCCGGCATGTGCTGAAACACGGCTCATGTCGGGGGCATTGTATTTTCTACTGTCGCGCGATCACGCCGTCATGGAGATGTTCGGGGACATCTCAGATGCGCGTGACGCTCTCCATGCGAGCATTTCCGGCCAGTACGTAGCGCGACAGGATGGAGTTGTCGTCGCGTACATGTCCCGCGAGGGACAGAGCTGGAAGGTGATCTCGAAGGCGCCGCCAGAAGCGCGGGCCGTCTTTGCAGAGCACATCGCTAGAGCAGAGACATCTGCTGTTCGTCAGGCGTCCTGAAGTCGAGCGGCTTGAACGCCTTGCGTTCCTTGATCGGCGTGTTGTCGAGCACCTCGATCGAACCGCGCGAGCGCTTGCGCTCTTCCGGTAGTCCCCACACGAACCAAGCATATTCGATGCTGTCGGTGCCCTCGCCATCGAAGCTTGGCCGTTCTGGAATGACGTACAGGTCTGGCATCCATTCCTTGAAGAATGGCGTGCGTTCTGCGCTTCCCATGTAATTCAGCCGTAGCAGCATGGCTACGTAGTTGGAGATCTCCAGACTCTTCTGGATGATTGGCATCGCCAGCGAGAACGGCGGGTTCGTGATGATGACATCGAAGCGCGGTGTCGTTTTCGGATCCCAGCCGAGGAAGTTGCTGATCACCACCTGGTTTGCGAGCTTGCGCAAATTTGGCTTACAGACAGGCCGAATCTCGTTGGCGTGCCAGTAGAGCATCTGTTTCTTCTCATTGACGGCGTGGATGATGTCGCCGTGTCCGGCGCATGGCTCCAACCATCGGCCCTTGGGAAGAAACGTGGCGCGCTCGATAAAGCGGTGAACGCACCAGCCAGGCGTGGGGTAGTACTCGCTCTCCCCGTCGGCGACGTCTTTCTTCTTGCGGCCCTTCGAACTCATTGGTTCGTGAGTATCGCGGGGGATCTGATTTGTCTAGATGCGGCTGCGGTCTGGACGTACGCGTACCGGAGATCCGGTCTCGTCGCATGGGTGGTGGCCGTTGATCGCGAAGTATCGATCGCGCTTCCACAGCTTGCCGTTGACCCAGAAGCCCCAGCGGCGTTCGACGGGGCCGGTGATCAGCAGCGTCCACGTGCCCGGCTTGAGAATCTTCACCGTGTGCTGATGGGAAGCCTTGCGGAAGCGAATCGACCCGGGCATCAGAACGTCTTCGCCGGCCGGCGAAACGTCGACATACGAGCCGGCAAGCACGCACGTGAGAAACCACCAGGCGTGGTCATGGAACGCACGCTTGTCATCTGAGGCCTGCCAGCGGTGAATGCGGAGCGCGAAGGCGCCGAAGTCGAGTACCCAGCGCTGCATGTACGGGCATTCTGGAAGTCCGATCTTCTCGCCCCATGCGAGCGTCGGAAAATGAAAGTCAGAGCGCCGAGGACTCGAACCTGGGACCTGCAGGTTACTGTATGCCTGCTGCTCTACCCCTGAGCTACGCTCCGTTGATCTGGTCAGAAGGGAAGGGCTCGAACCTCCAGCCTCCGGCATGTGAAATACCCTCTCCGCTCTGGGAACGTTACTCCAGACCTTTGAGAGCCCATCAGCCAGGTTTCGCAGCAAAGAACTTGCAATATTCTTCACTGCGTTGCCTGACCTCCGAACCGGCGCGCTACCAATTGCGCCACCTTCCGATGAGAAGAAACTGTTCATCATGCGATGCACTGTCAAGGCTACTCGTCGAAGTCTCCATCGCCGTGGCCATCCGTTGCGCAAATGCGAGCGCCTTCATTATCGGCCGCAGCGCTGAAGCTGCCATCGTAGTCGTCTTCGGGTTCCAGCTCGCTCAATACGGCAGCGAGCTTCCGCAGGCTGAATTTCCGCGACGACTCTGGATGGTTGCGAATCGTGCCCGGACCTTTGTGCTCGTGGTGATGGTAGTCGAGCATCTCTGCGAGCGAGCCAGGCGGGGCCATGTTGCAGTGCTCGGACACGATGTGCGCCCATATCTCCAAGCGCTCTTCGTACGCTTCGACGTCGTAGGTCATTACCACTGACGCAGCGGCGTTCTTCCCGACTTCGACCATATTCGCTTCCGGCAGCGAGATGCCGTGCGACGCCAAGGCCACTTTTGCCGAGCCCGTGATGAGCTTCGGCAGCTCGTCCATGTCGAGCTTCAGAATAACGAAACGAGGCATTAGTCTTCCTCTTCGGGACGCTTCCACCAGTTGATGTACTGCGCGACCGTGTACCTGCCATCCTTGATGGTGGCCTCGTCGGTCTTCTTGCAGTCGAATTTTGATACGACGTGGGTGACCTTGAGCCCCTTGAGCCACAGTCGAATTTGCTCAGAGGATTGGCACACGGTTTCGCCGGGTGCGCAGCTCTTGGGAAGCACCCGGCGACGTCCGCGCTTCGTCTCCAGCTCGAACCTGTAGTCGTTGTCGGCATCGCTCCAGGAGACGAAGATGGTCTTCGGCTGACGGCGCTGCAGCTCTTTGTCGATTCGGCCGATTTCACCACCCCAGATCGTCGGGTAGAGAGACCCCATTGCGCGCCGGCAGCACTCGACCAGCTTCGCGCGCCGTGCCTTCAGCTCAGACACGGACAGTGCTTGGAATTCGTTGTTCACTTGCGCCCCGTATTGTCGGTGCCGTCGCGCCGGATGACGCACTCCGCGATCTTGCCGATGAGTCCATCCTCGGTGGTAACCTCGGCGATGTGGCTGCCCCTGTCGTCGACGAGCATGACAGACACACCGGGACCAAGCCGCGACGGCACGACGATGGTGATTCGCTCACCCATTTCCGCGACAATCTTCATAGGCTCTATCTACAACTGCGAGAGCCGGTCGTTTCAGTCTTCGAACCAGTTCTCACAGTTGGCCTTGAGCGCGAGACGAGCGCCCAGCGTGCAGATGCCGTCGTAGTACGCCTCCGACAGGTGGTTGTCGCCACCAGGCATCGCATGCGCGAACTCGTGGAGCCCGAGGGCGATGACTTTCTCGTCGATGCCGTTCTCGAAGAATTTCGCGCCGAGGTTGCCCCGGTTGAGCGTGAGCGTATTGTTGAGGTTGCTCCAGCTCGCGTAGTTGGACACAGCCGGCTCATCGATCATCCGAACCTTGACCTTGAAGCCCAGCAGCTTGGTGCCCCAGTGCTGGTACCAGCGCACGACCAGCTCTTGGCCCTTGGTCTCAGGCTCCACGGTCTTGCAGGAGATGAACGTCTCCGGCTTGGTCGGGAAGAGCTGGATCGCCGGAGGAACGAGGTCAGCCCCCTTGAGCTTCTCCCATGCTTCGGCAGGAAGCGCGCCGCCGTACAGAATGCGCTTGCCATGCGCAACGGCCACGTTGTTGGCTTCCTTATCGGTCGGGCTGTAGGAGACGATGTTCTCGATCTTCTCGTCCGTCCGCTTCTCGACGATGTCCTTCACGGTATCCACGGACACCAGCTTGTTGCCAAGCCCGTCGGACACCCACGGCTTCGCCGCTTCCTCTTTGGACAGGAGGTGCTTGGTTTCGTTCAAGCACAGCGTGCGCAGGTTCGTCAGGTACGACGGCGGAACGTTGTCACGGTCCATCGAGACCGGAACGCGCTGCTTGACCAGGTAGTGGAATCGGTCGCCGGTATCGACGACCGGCACGCCCAGCTCGTAGATGTGAGCGATCTCGTCGGGGAGCGTCTCGTAAACCTCCACGGTGGTCTTGCGCGGGTTGCGCTTGAGTACGCCGGTTTCGTCTGCCCATTCGGTGAGCAGCGTTGCCGAGAACGTGGTCACCAGCTTGTGCGGCTTGAGCGGCTCGCCGTTGAACGTCACGGTGCAGCCGGGCGGCGCGATGAGCATCGCGATGCCGACGACGAATTCCTTGTACTCGTCGCGGGTCATCTTGACCATGCCCCAGAACTGCGAGCCTTTCTCGCGCTTCTCTTTGAGCACGGTCCTGCCACGGTTGTCGAACGCGACGCCACCCGTGGTGGTCACGATCGATGCTTCCTCACATGCAGCGATCACCAGCTTCTCGCCGATGTCGAACTTGCCCGCCTTGTCCGGGTCGCCCTTCTTGTAGCTGCGCTTGAAGAGGGTATACGCATCCCGAAGGTCGCGGAAGCCCTCCGGGACATCGTCGGTGACGCTGATTTCGACCAGCGGCCGACCAGCAACAGGGTCTGCCGTAATCTCGATGAGCTTCGCGCCCTCGTCGACGCAGTTCTGGAACAGCTCCCAACCAACGAAGGCCTTGTTGCGACGGGCGACCGTCTCTGCCAGGCCGCCCACATCGACATCGAACCACGGGACCTTGTTTGCCATGTCCCTATCTACACTTCAGGGTCTCGCAATTTCCGCTCGAAATTTCTTCAGGCCTGAGGTGTAGATAGGGACATGGCGACCGTCTACGTAGTCATCGGGCACACCGGCGAGTGGGCCGATGCCAGCACGTGGAACGTCTGCTTCAAGGAGACCAGGGAAGAAGCCGAGGTGGTCCTGGCGCGCTGTCAGAAAGAGGCCAACGAGTACTTCAAGTTCCGGCAAAAGAAGCGGCCCCAAAAATCCTTCCTGCGGCGCTTGTCCCGGTTCGAGGATGAAGAGTACCGGGCTCAGGAAGAGGGACTTCGCAACGCGATGTTCGACAAGTGGTTTCAGTGCGATTACACCGGAACCAGGTACCGCATCGATACGCTGTCGACTGATCCGGCAGAAGATCCGGGCTGGATTCAGCGGCAAGCATGGTGGGCGAACTGGCAGGCCGAGCAGGTGGCAGAGCAGATGAAGCACTGCACGATCGATGATCGCGGACCGATCGCTAAGTTGGGAGACTTGCTCAAGAACAAGTTGACATTGAGGTAGTTGAGGCCCATCGTCGCCGACGATGTCCGTTGTTCCGAAGTACGTAAATCCGGGCGACTTGAGCGAGATGCTTCAGAACGAGCATTTCGCCAAGACGGTGATGGAGTGCTGGAAGATCTATAACCACAAAGGCAACGACTACACACGCGGCAAGGGCGATCTTGATCGTACTGACAATTTCAAGATGGCCGCTGAGAACAACAAGGTTACGACCTTGCAGGCGTGGGGCGTTTACTTCTACAAGCACGTCGCAGCGATCTGGCGTTTCGTCTCGGAGGGTAAGGTCGAATCCGAGCCCATCGAGGGACGCATCCACGACGTGATTAACTACTCGATCTTATTGCTCCTCCTTGTGAAGGAAGCGAAGGCCAAGCTCGATGCTAAGCACGAGTTCTTCCTCGATCAGGACGAGACGTACTGCAGGCTCTGTCACGCTCCTCAGAGTGATGTCCAGCCGTGCCCAAAGAAACGGGTGATTTAGTCATGCTTGACGAGAACACAGATCTGGAGGTAAAGGGCGTCGATTGGAGTGAGGTAATGAGTAACTGTCAGCTAGTCACGTGGTCGGGGCTTCCCGTCATCAACTTGATGAAGATTTTTCCAGACGCGGAATGTCTTGGTGGGATGGCCGTGGAATTCGACCAGGTCGACATGTCCGTTTACCGGTTCAAAGACGCAATGGGCAATTTCGCCTTCGCGTTCGACAAAGGGAGTGGGATTACCTCACACGGATCCCAAATTCTGTTCAATGACACAGTCAGCGATCTCAGACAGGGCGGAGCCAAAATTGGGTGACCGTCCAAAGCGGGAAACCATGGGCTCTCAAAACAACGGCATGCGGACGTTCCATCTCTATCGAGACGAGGACGAATCCGGCGTCAGCGGCACAGGTGTAGTTGCCGAAGGCGTGTTGCTGACGAACACCAAGGTGATCGTCAGCTGGTTGACGATCCACAAATCCATCGCGATCTACGACTCGTTGGCGGAAATGCAGGCCATCCACGGCCACGGCGGAAAGACGCGCATCGTTTGGGATGATGACGTCCCAGCCGCCAAGACAGCCAAGAAGACCGTCCTCGACGACTAGCGTAAGCGTTTGCGCCGTTAGGCCATACCTAGCGCTGGAGGTAACCGCCTTTGTTGCGGCGGCCCTGTCAAATTGATAGCTTCGGCGTTGGAGATCGTCTCAGCCATGCATTCATTTTCTGACTTGTACAATCTCGTCGTTGAAATCAACGCAAGGCTGAACGAGGCTGCAGCGCCTCCGCCGTTCAAGGCGGCTGAACGAGCCAAGGCCGGAATGCCAGCGCTCAAGGGCCAGCGTACGGGCGCAACTCCTCCGCCAATTCCTAAGCCCAAGCCGAAGGTGCTTGCGCAGGGCCCGACGAAAGCCATCGTCCACAGCGCGACGCCGAAGGGCGACAAGAGCCTGGGTATCAAGCGTGGCTTCTCGATGCATACGGCTGCCGGCGCGCAGAGCCAGCCACATTCGACGCAGGCGATTGGCTGGGCCAAGGAGAAGGTCGCGCAACGAGCTGCAAAAGGTGAATCCTTGAGTGCGATTGCCGATGAGTGCAGAGGGCTTGTAGAACGCCGTCTGAGTTACGGTGAACGCAAGAAGATGCCGAAGTCCGAATTCGCGATTCCAAGCGAGAAGGAAGGCGGTAAGGGCGGATATCCGATCCCAGACAAACGACACGCCAGAAATGCTTTGCAACGTGTTGCGCGGTTTGGATCTTCAAGCGAAAAAGCCCAGGTGAAGCGCAAGGTACACTCTAAATTCCCTGGTATCGAGATCGATAGCGAGTAATGGCCTTCGTCGTCGACATAGAGAAATCGTCGATCGACAATAAGAACTTCCGTAAGGTCTTGTTCACGGCCGATCACGAGCAACTTGTGGTGATGTCTCTCCTTCCGAATGAGGACATCGGCATGGAAGTTCATCCGCACACAGATCAATTCATCCGTGTTGAACGTGGTAGCGGTGAGGCCATTCTCAACGGCAAACACCACAAACTAGCAGATGGGTCTGCGTTGGTGATCCCAGCAGGGACGCAGCACAATATCGTCAATTCTTCGGCCAACGCAGAGCTGAAGCTGTATACGATCTATTCTCCGCCGCACCACAAAGATGGCGTCGTTCACAAGACGAAAGCCGATGCGGAGGCAGATAAGACGGACAAGCCGCCGAAGGGCGAGTCGTTGTCGCAGCTTGCAGCGAGTTGTCGTGAAGTTCTCGGCTGATCTAAGATGATTGGATGGATGAAGAGCCGAAGAAGCTGAAGCTTCCCCGTTGGGCGAAGCGCCTTCTGGTGGTTCTGAGTGTTGTTGGCCCGCTCTCAGGAGCGGTGGTGGCCGTGGTGTCGGCGATTTACGACATCAGAACGAAGGCTGCCGAGGCCAAAACACAGACGAAGGCTAGCTACGACACGTTGGCTCCGGCCGTCAAAGAACTTCAGGATCTCCTTGCGAAGACGCAAGATGTCGCCGATGCGCAGGACAAGGAGATCTCACAACTGAAGGCGGCCCTTGATGAGCACGAAAAGCGGGTCATTCGTCTGGAAACTTATGTGGAGATCCTTGGTCGTGGTCGCAATCTTCCGCATGTTTCTACCGAGCCGTCGCCAACCCCGACGCCAAGGGTGACGCACAGGCTCAAGGCAGCGAAGCCTGTGCCGGTCGACGTCGATACAGCGACGCAGTACCAGGACATCAAATCCCAGCTGCGCTGTTCGCCGAATGATCCAACGTGTGACACGAAGGCTGCCAACATGGCAGCCGAGAAACGCTAGGCGACCTGCCTGGCGATTTCGACGCACCACTTATCGAGCTGCTTTATGTCCGGCGAGCGAGGGAGGGTGGACGTCTCGTACAGCTTGTCCATCTTCTTGTCCTGCTCCTCGGCCCACGAGATGAGCTTCTCGTAGCTCCAGGCACCATTCCTGATTTCGAGCAGCTCAGCAGCGTCAGGACGCTTCACGATGACGCCCTCGCCGCTGAGAATCTCCTCGCACATGCGAAGGAGACGAACGAGGTGCATGCCGTGCTTGGTGTCGTAGCCATGCTTGCGCTCCAGGTCCGCACGAGCCTCGTTTCTGGTCTTGAGCCAGTTCTGGTACGAGTCCCATTCGTTCTTGGCAGTGCGGTAGGCGCGCTCACGACGCAGCAGCTCCAGGAAGTTCTCGTCGTACCCGATGTTGCGGGCAGCGCTTTCCCACTGGAAGTCTTTGCTGATTTGAAGCTCTGCCATGTAGTAAGCAATCCGATTTGTCAGATTGATCTTGTCGGCGTCCTCAAGGTTGTCGAGTGCCAGCTCCCAGGACTCCATCTTTTTCTTGATGGCCGTCTCGGCAGCACCAAGCTGATCCTTGGGAATCATGGTCGTCTCGGGCAGTTCAAATGCAGCCCTGGTCGGTGCCTCCGTCGGAGGGTTGAGCAACCAGCGGTGGTGCGTGTTGATGCGCTTGAGCTGGCTGAGAGCGTACCCAGCGAACGTGTGGCGGGCCTTCTTGGTGACGAACGCGGACCGCATCGAGACGAGCATCTCGCCTGCCAGCCCGATGTGGATCACGTCGGAGCTATCGGTGTAGAGCAGCTCGATGATGTTCGGGTTGCAGTCGGCGGCCAGCTTGAAGAACTTCCGCATTTCGTAGAGCACGAGGTCGACCTTGTTGCTCTCGTACTGCTCGAAGTTGTTCATGAAGCCGAGGCGGAAATCCTGCGGCGCAACAACGATGCCACGGAAATCTTCGTCGCTGGTGGGCGTGCTCGTGCCATAGGCGTGAGAGCCAGCGCGCGCAAGGAAGGCGACGCGTCCCTGAAGCCAATCAGGGCGGTCGCCGGTACGATCTAGAACATCTTTTAGGGTGGTCATATTATTTCTCCGATATCGTCGCTCTTGTCGACGTAGCCATCGTCCCATTCGCCTTCGCAATCCAAGACCTCATCCTGAGCCGGCGTTGCCGCCAGCCAGGCGAAGACCAGGAGGACAAAGACGACGATGGTCATTCGGCGACGATGTAATCGTGCTTCCACCAGGGCGGAAGGAACTTGGTCTGCTCCGTCAGCCGCTGATGCATTTCGACGCAGCCCTTGAGCGGCCTGCCGTGGGTGCTGCGCTTGGCGGCGACAACCGGGTCATACAGGAACGTGAACAGCTGCAGCTCGTGGCCGTAGACCAGGGCCACTTGAGCATACGGCGCCAGTTCAGCAACCGTCGTGTTCGTGTTGTCCACGATGACCGTGGACAGCTCTGCCGGTGGATTCTGGCAGATAGCGACGAAGCTGCGCAGACATGTAGCGTGCGCCTCACCGATTTTGGTGATGTCGAACTTGTACTCGCCGTCGACCATGAAGAATAGGTCGGCCGAGACAACGAACGCGTCCGAGTGGTTCTTTTTGACCCAGGTGCTCTTACCGGCACCGGAGCCGCCTCTGAGAATGATGACCTTCATGTTCTCCTAGACGCGTGTCTCAGAATTATCTGAGAGCTAGCGATATGGTCCTTCTTTTACAGGCAGTTCGACGCCCAGGATGTCAGCCCAGACGTCGCCTTCGACCACGTCGTTATCGTGGATGGTTCTGGCCTGGACAGTGACCAGCTTCGCCTTGATCCTGAACTCGATCTCGTTCTTCGGGATATCGATACCCCGCTTCTCGAAGTACTCCCTGATCGCTTGGCGAACCTCGTCTTGAAGCATGCGCACGTGCATCTAAGTCCCGTAGGTCATGAAGGCCATCATCAGGGCCGTTCTAGTGATCGGCATCTTCCACTTCTTTTCGAAGTGCTCGATAACCTGCTTCTCAGTCAGGTTTTCGTTCTTAGACCAATACGCGATGATTGTCTTCTGCTCCTTCGCGGTGAGGGAGCGCTTCATGGATTTCACCATGCGGAACGTGGTCACTGAACCCTCCCAAGCTGCCGTGCCGCAAGGTCACGCGTCTCGTTGCGCTCCTCCAGCTCGCGGACGCGCTCCTCCAGCGCCTCGATGCGAGACAGGAGACGGCGCTCTGAGTCGCCGATACGCTCAGCCGAGCCCCGAGTGCAATACTCGTCGTGGCCGGTGATGTACATGCACTCGGGGCAGCTCATGAACCCTAGCTACCCGCGAGCGCCGGCAGAATTTCACTTCGGAGCCATCAGCATCGTCATCGACTTGCCCTCGTACTTGGGCATGCGCTCCAACTTCGCGACGTCCATCAGCTCTTTGGCCACGCGGTCGAGCACGAGCTTGCCGACATCGGGGTGGGCGTTCTCTCGGCCACGGAACCGGACCTCGAACTGCACCTTGTGGCCCTCTTCCAAGAACCCTCTGGAATTCTTCACCTTGAAGGCGAAGTCGTGTTCCTCGGTCTTAGGACGGAAGCGGATCTGCTTGATCTCAGACTGGAAGGAGTTGCGCTTGGCTTCGCTCTCCTTCTTGGCCTGGTCGTACTTCCACTTGCCGTAGTCGGTAATCTTGCAGACCGGCGGGCGCGCGGTCGGCGAAATTTCGACGAGGTCGAGGCCCATCTCTTCGGCCTTTGCGATGGCCTCTGAGGTCTCGATGACGCCCAGGGTCGAGCCGTCTTCTAGGACCACTCGGATGGGCGAAAAACGGATGTGACGGTTGATGCGAGTACGTTCAGGGCGTCCACGTCCACGGTCTCTCATTCGGTATTGTTCCTCTTAGCCTTTCTTTGGGTCGTAATCAAACCCTTGGTCAATACACCTATCGCGAAGCCGGTCGAAATCGCCAGCAAATTCTCCGTCCTTTCCTTCGAACGGGATGCCGCGTTGGCGCAGGCTCTCAATGAGCCTCCAGATAAGCCAAGCTTCACGTTTGGTTAGGTACTTCTGGATGCTCATCGTCTTTGGGCCTTAGCTGGATGATGTTGGCCAGGTTGGATGGTTCTGAGG
>Ga0335084_10003688_pt1 | contig 15008 bp, 15 predicted proteins | sample Lox_Sample_44_FD_206721 | JGI IMG/M metagenome (GOLD analysis project Ga0335084, IMG submission 206721) | Soil microbial communities from Loxahatchee National Wildlife Refuge, Florida, United States - Lox_Sample_4.4 | ecosystem: Environmental > Terrestrial > Soil > Wetlands | place: USA...
TCCTTCCAACTCCAGCCTTGTTCTTCTTTGCCGTTCTCGTACATCTTATGGCCGGCATATTTGCGGACAATCGTTGCCGGATCAAACATACGCGTGCCGGGCGAACCGGAACCGGAGATTACGTTCTCGGGACAGTTGTGGCACTCAACACGCACGGGGAACCACGCATCGGCCGGGTAACCGAGCGCCCACATCAGACGAGTGGCAACGATTTCCGCGTAGACTTCGTTGTCATCGGCTCCGAACTTAACCTTGACGGGTTCTTCATCCATCTCGGGAGTCAGAGTCTGGACTGTGCCATCAGCGCTCTCGACGCGCGTGATTTTGCAGGAGAATTTCGGTGTCTTTCCGCCCATTTTCGAGCCGGGAGCATCGAAGTCGCAGATGACCTTGTCGTTGAAATGAAGTTGAAACAGCTTTTTGCTCTGCGGTGGACCTTCGAGAATTGCGGCATCAGCAACGGCTCTCGGAGTGAAGAGAGTAGCGTTGTGCATCGCATTGAGACGGTCTTTAGCGGTATAGAAGACCTTCTTTACCTTCTGATCGGACGCCGCCTTGTCATCGTTTTGCGCCCATGTCACATTACCGAGTGCAATCGCTGCCAGGAGTGCGATGAAAAGTGGAAGCCGGTTTCGCTGACAAGTAACATTGGCAGCAGACAGTATAGTTTTTCGAGCAGGAGTGGACACGAACCACTGATCGAGGGTCACGGGACACCTCCTAATATGTTGTGCGAGTGAGACTTATATCTCCAGTTGGGGAACACTATGCCCGCAGAGGAGAATAGTCAAGCTCCAGGCTCGTTCTGTTCTCCACGCGAGCTACAAATTCGGTTCTCCCTGAACGCAACCTTCGAGGGATAGTGACCGCTGTTGATGAAACGTTACGTGCAGGAAATTCCACTATCAATATGAATCTCACATGTTGAATACGGCTAGGCTTGGCATCACAGAGTAGAATTCAAGACGCGAGATCGCTGCGGCGAGAAAACAATGCTGCTTGTTACGCTCCATGGCGGAAAACCCGACGATAGCCCGCACAAGAATAACATCCACGCCCACGACAAAGAGGGAAACAAGATTTCCTCCTCCATTCTGGATGATGCTGAAGGAGTCCTCCTGGATGAACTTCGAGGCATGTATGTTGTCGGAAAGTATTTGTACGTCGTGAACGCGAATAAGCTGCAGAATAGCGTCCTTTGTTACGAAGGGACGGGCACGCGTTTCAAGTTTGTGGGATGGTTTGCCTCGCGTCATACCTGCAATGCGATCCTGCATCCGTTTGACCTGGCGTTCGATGGCCTCGGGTACTGCTATTTATCAAGCCAGGATACGAATGTAGTTACACGTTTCATCATCTCGGATGAGGGTAGGACTGCAAGACCGGCGCCGGTGGCGGCGGCGCTCCCAAAAAAAGGAACATTTCTTGCGGGTACGTTCGTGGCATCCAGCAACGGGAACCTGTCCGATCCTCCAACGACTCCGATTCCATCACCCGCCGGGCTCGAGTACTCCTCTGCAGAAGCGAAGAAGCATTCCGTGCGCGGCATCGCCTGGGCAATGGGCCGGCTTTACGTGGCAGATCAGCCCGCAAGTACGATCAAGATGTATGACATTACCGGCAAGTATCTGGGGCAGAGTAATGAAGTGGAGACGCCGGTTCACCTTCTGGTCTACCACGGCAGTCTCTACGTCAGCGGCGGGGACCAGGTCATGACGGGCCGCCTTCCAGACTCTCCCGGCGACTTCGTGCTGAAGCCTCTGAAAGGCGTGAAGGTGAAGAATGCCTCTGGAATGGCGTTCAGCAATTCGGGTAATTTTTATGTCGCGAGCCGTACCGAGAATGTCATCTTCAAGTTCGATACTGACTTCAAGCCCGTGCGCTTTCGCTGCGAACTCCCGGACAATCCCGAATTCCTGCTGCACGTTTAAGAATGAGCGCCAAACGAGCGGCGGCCTAAGAAAGACCGCTTTTCCGCGCTGTGCGGCCGATGTTCAATGTGCCGCCAGTAGGTCACGACTGCGACAAGGTGTCGGATTATGTTTGCTTTGTGGCTTCGCGTCTAAGGGCGCGTTGTAGAGTCTGGTCCAGGGCGGCCTTGGTTTTGTCGTACTCCTGTTGAGAAATGCGACCCTGTTTGTGTTCGACTTCCAGGTCGAATAGCTCGTCTTTCAGGGCTTCCAGTAACTTTGATGAACCGCGTGGGGCGGGTGCCTCTTCCGCGGGAGCCACCGGTGCCGGCCGCGGCTTCGGCGCGGGTTGGCGGGTTACACGCGGGGGGGCAGGAACTTCGAAGTCTTCGGCGTCTTCTATTTGCGTGAGTCCAGTCGTCGCGCGAGCGGTCCGTTGGGCGGACTGCTGGCGAGTTGCGACTACGATGCCTCCGACTACCAGGGCGGCCGCGAATCCGCCCAGGATCCACCAGCGATATTTTTGCAGTGGGTCGGGAGCGTCGATCGGGGGACCGAGTCCACCACCGGGGCGGTCACCTTGCTGGGCAGATCCGCTAGGGGCGCTAGGCGCTCCGGCGTTTTCCTGGCGCTCTCCGAGGAGGCCCTCCCCTGAAATCTGGAAGGAGAGATTCTGCCCCGCTTGCGCGTTGGATGCAACCTGTACATTCGCATCGGGCTGCTGAGGATCGTTCATCTGTTGAAAGTTCGTGCCGGACGCGGCAGAGAACTGCATCCCTTTGGGAACCATTGCCACGAAATGTTGGAGCGGATAGAGACTCTTCGGATCGAAATTCGCCTTCCCGTCGTAAGGAAGTTGGTACTCGACCTTGAATTGCGTCGTGCCCGGGCGCAAGGGGAACAGGAACGCGTAGCGCGTTTTCTTGTCGTCTACAGGAATCGGGGCTGATTTGATGGGATTTCCACCCTGAGTGAGGGCGGACCCAGAATCATCGACAATCTTCGCACCCTCCGGCACAAAGAACTCGAGATTGCGCTCATTCATCTGTGTACGCGCAGGCTTGGAGGTGTTCTGGACAGCAAAGATGCGCTCGACGTCAAGCTGTCCTTGACCCGCCTGGAATCGCATGATATCGGCGACTACTTCGAGTCCATCGACCTTCTTCGCGACATCGAAGACTTCGACTTCGACCGATGTGGTTCCTGGAGGGGCCATGCGGTGATAAGTGACGCCTTGGTGAATGGCGCGCACGAGATGAGGTCCTTGTTCGTTCAGCTTGAACGAGAAGTTGCCTTTGGAGTCGGCCTTGGTGCGTCCGGCTTCTTCCATGCCCTGGCCCAGTGTGATCAGGACTACTTCGTCTCCGGCGGCGGGTTTGCCGGTAGTGGAGTTTTTTACCGTGCCGGTCAGGGTTTGGGCGGAGACGTAGGCCGAGAGAAGCATTAACACGGGCAGGATGGCATAGGTCCACCGGCGTGCAACAGACGCGCGCCGCAGGAGGGCAGGATTTTGGGGGACAGTCGAGGTGTTCTGGTTCATGATCTCGTTTTTCTGGGCACGGTTGCAGATTCGGATTCGAGGTGTGAGATTTCGGCCAGGAGTGCGGCGGCTTCGTCCTGGAGCGATGCTTTCAGGCTTTGATAATCGGCGTCGGGAACTTTGCCGGCACGGTATTCGAAATTGAGGTCGCGCAGGTTTTCGTAGACGGCGTCTTTACGTTCGCGGAGGTAGCTCGCACGGGTCTTTTCCGGGCCAAGATAGAGGCTCCCGGGCAAATAGAAGATATAGAACAGCGCGGCGATGAGAACGAGAAGGCACAGGGCCCATTCGAAGGTCATACTTCGGTCTCCTCAAGAGCCTGTTGGCGGAATCGCTGAAGTTCGCCGTCGTCAAGCGGAGGCCCACCGGAAGATGGCGGCTTGGTCGGGGGGCCTTTTTTCTTCCAGGCACGGACGACGAGGATGACCAAGGTTACGCCCACGACGAAGGCGACAGCTGGGAAAATCCATGCAGTGCGGTCGAAGCCTGAAGTTGTCGGAGCGGCGAGGACGGTTGGTCCGTATTTTTGTACGAATGCCTGTTCGACAAGACTGTCACTTTCACCGCGATCAATGGCCGCCATGAGTTCGTTGCGCATTCCATCGGAAGAAGGGCAGCCGACGTGGTTACATTCGACGAGGATCTGGCCGCATCCGCAGATGCACATGAGCTGATGGCCGATCTGGGTGAAGCGCGTACCGGGGTCGCTGGCTCCCGAGAATGCGAGAACGGCAGCGGCCAAGAGGATACTGTGGAGAGCGCGTCGGAGGGTTGGGTTAATGTTCAGTCTCGTCGTCATTTCGAGGTTCAGCCCCTCAGCAGCTAAAAGCCGGCCTCCGATTGGGAGTCTATGGCGCGACTGAAGTCGCGCTCTTTCCGGTTGCGTTTATCTTGCAATTTCGTTGTGCTCTCGAGCATGCGGCAGCCGCGCTGTGGCGCCGCGGGCGGACGAATGCGTCCGCCCCTTCACTTAGTCCCCCGTCGCCACTGGAGCGGCGGTTTGCACCAGCTTGGTTACGCGCACCGTTACTGGTGCGGGAGCACTTTCTACTAGTGCCAGACCGGTACCCAGGATGATCACCCAGGCACCGATCCAGATCCAGATGACCATAGGATTCACATGGGCTTTGATTACGGGCTGACCTTTGTCGTTCTGTCCTTCATAAACTATGTACAGGTCTTCTTTGAAGCCCTGGTCGATATCGGGTTTCGTCGAAGCCTGCTGGCTTGCCTTGTAGAAGATGCGCTGCGGACTCATGGTGCGCTGCAACTTGCCGTTCTGATAGACATCGATGAGAGCCCACTCGCTTTCCTCATTTGGGTTGTCATCTTGAGTGTAAGAGCGGCAGACGAGGTCATAGCTGCCGATGTGCATCTTGTCGCCGAAGCCCATCTCGGCTTCTTTTTCCTGGTTGAATGCGGCGCCGGAGAATCCGATCATCGCCAAGACCACGCCGAAGTGAACGATGTAGCCGCCGTAGCGGCGGGTGTTGCGATGTGTGAGCTGCACCATGGAGGCGAACATGCCTTGCCCGGTTTTCTCGGCGATCACCCGGCCGCCACGATAGAACTCGCTGGCGACGGTAAACGCAACCAATGCCGAGAGGAAGATGGTCATCAGGGAATAGAAGTAGCTGATATCGACCCAGGGTTTGAGGCCAAAGATGGACCCCCAACTCGTCGGGGTCAACATGACAAAGAGTGCGACAACGACCGACGCGATCGTGGGCCATAGGAAGTTTCGCTTCAGGCTCTCAAGGGAAGTCTTGCGCCAGGCGAGCAGCGGTCCGACGGCGGTCAGCAATAATAGGATGAGGGCAACGGGAATTGCGACGCGATTATAGAAGGGAGCGCCTACTGTGACTTTGTTTCCTTGCGCGAGTTCCGAAATCTTCGGGAACCATGTGCCCCAGAGCACATCCAAGGTCAGAAGCAGGAAGAGGAGGTTGTTGAACAAGAAGCTCGACTCACGGGAGACCAGAGATTCAAGCTTGTTCTCGCTGCGCAGGTGGTTCTTGTTTTTTACAAAGAAAAAGACAAATACCGCGAGCGTGATTGCGAGAAACCACGCGAACCATTGTCCGATCGACGACTGCGCGAAAGCGTGAACGGAACTGATGATCCCGCTGCGCGTCAGGAAGGTGCCAAGAATCGCGAGCCAAAACGTAGCGAAGACCAGCCACATATTCCAGATCTTCAGCATGCCACGCTTTTCCTGCATCATGACCGAATGCAGGAAGGCGGTGCCAACGAGCCAAGGCATCAGCGAGGCGTTCTCAACAGGGTCCCACCCCCAGTAACCGCCCCAACCGAGGACGGCGTAAGCCCAATGCGCGCCGAGGAATATTCCGCACGTCAGGAACAGCCAAGTGACCATGGTCCATCGGCGGGTGATGTGGATCCACTTCTCGCCGGGATATTTCATGATCAGAGCGCCGAGGGCGAAGGCGAAGGGGATGGTGAAGCCCACATATCCGAGATAGAGCATAGGCGGGTGAATGACCATCTCGGGATATTGCAGAAGCGGGTTCAGTCCTGTGCCGTCAGGGCGCGGCGGTCCTTCGAGAAGGCCGAAGGGATTCGCGGCGAAATTCACGAGTAACAGAAAGAAAATCTGAACGCCGGCGACAACGACGGACGCGTAGGCGAAAAGTCGGGGATCGGTTTTGTAGCGAAGGCGAAGGACGAAGGCGTATCCGGAGAGGATCAGGGACCAGAACAGGAGCGAGCCTTCCTGGCCGGACCACAGAGTCGCAAATTTATATCTGGGGTCGAGGTCGCGATTGCTGTGATGAAAGATGTAGGCGATGGTGAAATCGTTACGGAACGCGGAGATGACCAGGGCCAGGGCGGCGAGGAAGACCGCGGCGAAGATGACGACGCCGGCCCGGCGGGCGGTTTCGCCGAGACGAGTCCAGTCGGTATCGTCCTTGCGAAGAAGCGCGAACAATCCAATCGCGAAGGAATAGATGCTCAACGCCAAGGCGAGGAGCAAGGCAAAACTACCTATTTGCGCCATGAAGGGGAAACCCCAATTCATTTTTTCAGAAAGCGGAGGATGAGGCAACCGAGACGGTGAAAGAAGAGGGCACGGTAGGACAACGGCAAAAAGACTGAGGAAGGATGTCCGAAGAGGCTAGATGAGGCGCTGAACTGAAGCGGAATGCGTAAACGTTTCCGCCACGGGACGGCGGGGCGCGGCCGCCAGGCGGATGGGATGCGCGCCGTTATGCGCTGTGTTGGTGGTAACGTTGGCGAACTTCGTGTTCGGCAGCGAACCAGTCGTCGGCTTCATGGCCCGGTACGAAACCGCGGCGCTCGGCCTTCAGGTAGGCAAGGCGTCGAATTTCTTCTTCCAAATTGATGGGCACAAGAGTGGCGCGTGAGTCGGATTTGACTATCTTCGGCTTGGCTGCAGTTTTCCTGCGAACCGCTTTCGTGGCGCCATTGGTGGCGCTGCCGCCTCCATTGGATTGAGCCGCGACGATTTCGCGAGAAGCTGTCTCCGGCGTCGTGGCGGCCGTTTCCTCGATAGCCTTCTTGGGGACTTTGGGTTTAGCCATAGTACTTACTCCTTAGAATCCTGATTAGGAATGATTTGAATGGTGATGAAGAGACAACATGGAGTTGCCGCTCCGAACTTCGGGTTGCATCAGTATGTGATTACTATATCGCCACTCCGCTGATGAATAGCCATGATTTGCACAAAAAGTTTGAATTTTTGTATGCAGGAATTCAGAAAGGAAACAGTGCTGGGCGGTCGGACGCGGCGAGAATCTGAATCGTAAAAGAAGGTTTCAGACCGCGGAGATCGGAGGCGAGAATGGGCGGTGATTGCGCAGCCTATTGTGTGCAAAGTTCAACGAAATGGGCAGATACAGAGGGCAATGAGCATGTGTGGGAATGTTATAATTTTTCTCTCGCGTCGAGTGGCGCTATCGTCTAGGGGTTAGGACGGAAGATTCTCAATCGAGCAAATCCCCTGTATTCATGCGTATTTTCAACACTTTACGCTCTGCACTGTTAGGCAATTTTAGGCATTTTTCGGTGGTCGCAGTGAGAGTTTAGTGAGACTTTGCTCCCCCACCTTCGTGACGTAGGCGAGCCGAGTTTGTAGAAGTAGAATTTCATTGGCATCAAGAGCAGCCCGTCTTTGCGACGGCGCTCACCAACCGAGCTAAAGGCCACGGTGGTTGCCTCCCGGCAGATGCGGGGCGAAGGCCCAAAAGGACGATCATGGACTCGCAAAATACACCTGACGTGTTGGTCAGCAACGTTGGTACGCTTTACACTTTCTGCCCGCTGACGCTGCGTGCCAAAGAGTGGATCGACGAACACGTCCAAGACGATGCACAGTGGTTCGGCCACGCCCTCGTTGTGGAACATCGCTACGCTTGGGGCCTGGCGCAGGGCATGAAAGATGCTGGGCTGCTCTTGCAATAGGAGGAGTTATGGGTTCATTCAAGATGAAGCCGTCAGACCTTCGGGCTGAAGCTGAACACCTCATCCGCAAAGGCACAATGCCCTCGCTCGATAGGCTGCTCGATGCTGTAGCCGAAACTCGTCTCAGGTTCAAACCGAAAATTCGACTGGCCCGAAAACTGAAACAGGTTCAATAAGCCACATATGAAACGATTGGATACCACAGAGGGTATGGTCTGTTCCGAGACTGAACACCGCCTCATACGATGGGGCATTACGGAGCGGGAGGCAACTGCGCTGGCCCGACGGCTGAAGCTTGCGCACGAGACACCGGACGACAAGGTCATGGAAGCCGTCTGTCTTGCGTTCGTTTCAGCGAAGCAGGCCGTTGGTGGAGTGGCTGAAGTCTGAGGTATCGAATAAGGCATTGTTCGTGTACTGCTTTTCCAGGGAAGATGCCGAGAAGTACAGCGGGTTCTTCCAGTGTCCTACATGCGGACTGCTTTGGTTCGGGCGTTACAACGTTGAAAACTGCCCAGAAGGGCCGCATGGCACGCCATCCTTATCGGTTTTGCAGTTTTTCAGGTCCAAGGATTTACCGCAGATCGCACAAAAGTGTTGAGATGTATCGGAGGCCATGCGGCAGTAATTATAACGCCAGAGCATACGACTAACCCGAAGGACGTGGTGCCCGTCGGCATGGCGTAACGCTAAAATGAAGAGATGGCAAATGGTGAACTCAAATCGCTGCTGTCCCGGCTTCTGCCTTACGTAACGGGCAAGAAGCAGCGGACGGCGTTGTTCACGATTAAGATCTCCTGGCAACAGAACATGTCGAGATGTGGGTAGCCCGTAATTCGGCCAACGGATTGAGTCCGGAAATCGTGCGATCACTTCCTCCCGAAATTCCGGGCGATCATAGACTCTGGCTCGTTTGCCTCTCGTTTCAACCAAAACACCTTCCCGTGGGTTTCCAATGCCGATAGCCGTGACGTTACCGTGATCGGCAGTGAGGTAGATTGAAAACCCTTCTTGCTGAAGGCGATTGAGCAATTGGTGCAAATGACCTTGCGATGCCCACAGCCTCACTTGGTTATGCATTCCTGCGGTTTGCATTTGCATTCCATGCATAATGTCATCAACCTGGTTCCAGACGATTCCTAAAATTGACAACTTGGGATTCGACAACGCAGCGTCCAACCTCGGATCGGCTGGGCCATCGAGATTCGTAACAAGTTCAACAGATGTCCGTTGGAATCCGTTGTCTTCCCAAAACCGTTGCCAGTGCGATCGTTCTTTGGATGTGGTCTCCATGGAGTCGGGAAAGTAGAGCGGTGGTTCCCCTGCAAAAACTGATTGGCGGGTTACGGCTGTCAGAGTCGGAACCCATGCGAATGCTGTAGACTCCTCGAAACGCAGTGACGAATCGACACCTTCGAGACTTCGTCGCAGAAGAAGCCACTGGTCGAATGCAAGACCGTCCAAAAGCACCAGGGCCATTTTAGAGATCTTTTTGCGAGCCTTCTCTAGCGCCAAGAATCGTGGAATTTGATGCACCATTACCGGCTGTTGGTGATACGGCAGGTTGTGAAGAGACCCATATCGCTGGATCATCCAGCGACCGAACGCTTCCTCAGTTCTGGCGTGTAGTACAGCCCAAGCGCTTCGATCTGTCGTATCAAATGCTTCGTCCCACTCCCACCGCAGGACTACGAGTTCAGCCCAACGCTGGGCAGCCTGCTGCCACTCCCGGTGTGAGACATCGCCACTTGGCAGCTCAGCCTCAAATTTTTGTCGCAGAGCACGGTAGCGACGTACGGCATCCGATTTCGGATCGTGGACGATTCCTATTCGCACCCAAGCTGGCAGCTTCGGAATGTCCGTTGCTTCGATTGGTTTCAAAGAGCCGTCGAGGAATAGGGTGTCAATGTATGCACGCACGTCGTCGTGATGAAAAGGTACGGAGCTTTGTTGTCCGCTAGCTGTGAGCGCCCCGATATAAATAGCCCACTCATCTTGGAGGAAGCGAAGAAATGTTTCCCGGCTCGGCAGAATCTCAGCCAACGGCCAGCTCGCAAATGCCGAGTTCTTCTTCAAGTTCTCTAGGAGATATTCTGTTAAGAAATCTGGGAGTCGAATTTGCCGTGCATGCAGCGACAACAGCATTTTCAGTAACTCAGCGGAAGTCCTAATCAGCTTCGGAACAATGCCGAAGCAGTGCATCAGCACAAAATCTTTGGTTTCCCGCTCTGTCAACTGTCCGCCGTCGTAGCTTGCATAGGATTCCGCCACAGCATCGAGATAGATACGATCAAGCTCGTAGAGCACCGGATAGTTCAATTTTGGAAACAACTGGTGTAATGCAAAAGTCAGTTGTCGTCCCGCCTTCAGCAGATCGAAAGGCAGCTTTCCCAGGGACTGTTCGGAAGACCGCAGTACGACGACTAGATCGGTATTCTGTCCCAGGTCCCACGAGCTGCGGTACTGCGATTCGTAAGCAAAACGGAAAGCTATCGAATCATCGAACGGTATTAAGTCGAAGCCCCGATCCCGAATGGCGGTCAACATTCCTTCCTCGGTCAGCAAGCCGTCTGGGTCGGCCACAAGTGTCAACCGGGAAATCTTTCTCTGGAACTGCTTGAGGATTTCGTCACGCCAATTAGCCACGCCCTGCCTCCACCCGGAGGAGAATTATTGGTTGGAGCTCCGGCAAGACTTGTTCACGCTTTCGCAGTTCTTCAGCCCATCCTTGCTCTTGCTCCTCTAAGAGTCTTAGTCGGTGTTGCTTAACTTCAGGCAAGCCGATCCGATAGATCGCTTCTCGCCGAACTTGGAATGCGTAGCGTCCTTTTTCCTGTTCCCGTTTCAGTCGCTCCTGACGTCGGACGTAGAGCTCTCGAAACGCATCTTCACCTTGGCGTTCTGCCTCCAAACGCAGACGCCGGAACGCATTCGCATTGTCAGCTCCAGTCTGAGCCTCAATATGTTCAACTTCTCGGTTGTCTTCGAGGAGAACATCCCAAATGTGACGAGCAGTCGGTAACAAAATACGTCCATCATCATGGTGAAATATTGGGAGTATCTTCACGTCCCGAAGTGAACCCTCGTCCAGAGTGATTCGCCATAGTGACCAGTAACCGACCACTTCAGCAGGCAAGTTTAAGAACCTGACACCCGGAATTACGTCGTTGGCCAAGAATCGGGGTAAATGCTGGACCAAGCGGCGAATACGCTCGTCTTCCAAGCTGACATGCTGTAAGCCATGATCCTGTGCATCCCGGCCATGAAAAGAAATACGGTCCATTCTGCTGTGATCCGGCCATTCAAAGCTGTAGCCGAACAGATTTCGTTGGACCTTACCGCCCTCGCTTCGCAGATATGCAGTAGTCATCTGTTCGACCCAGAACGGCAGCGGGTGACTGGTTAATTGCTGTGCCAACATCGGGTCGAGTTTGGTTTCGCCATAGAACGACCGACCAGCGATTTCTTCTTGTGCCTTTTGTCTAATCTCCTGGATCAGGCGCTCGATATTTTTTTCAAGATCACCGGGATTGAGTATCGCCTGGGCGTACAACTTCTCAAACATTGCTCCGTTCTCAGCCGAATCCAACACATCCTCAGTCTTGTCCACCCCGAATTCATTCAGAATGGTTGCCAGCTTCTCTTCAAGCACTTCCTGGACCCGTAATTCCACACTATCGCTCAAGATGAAGTTGAACGCTCTCACTATAAACTTCTGGCCGATACGATCGACTCGCCCAATTCGTTGCTCGATCTTCATGGGATTCCAAGGAAGATCGTAGTTGATCACGATGTGAGCGAATTGCAGGTTGAGACCTTCCCCACCGGCGTCCGTCGAAACGAGTACTCTTACCTTTTCTGCGAAGTCCCGTTGAACTCGCCGTCGCTGTTCAAGATCCATCGATCCGTTGAGGCAAACCACAGAGAATCCATGTTCCTCCAAGAATTCCTGCAGCATGGTTTGGGTGGGTACGAACTCAGTGAAGATTAGGTATTTCAGTTCCGGGTTGTTCTCAGTCTGTTGAGCCTCATATAACACAGTGAGCAAAGCTTCGGCCCTAGCATCTGGACCCTGAGCTTCACAGCGCACTGCTAGATCAAGCAGCGTGCGCACTTCCGCCTTCTCATTCTTCAGTCCAGCCAGCCTGAGAGTCATCAATTCATCCAGACGTTCCTGTCCATCTTGCTCTTGGATGCTTTCGTTTGATTCCTCCTCCTCACTAGTGCTCACATCGCTCGATTGCAGTACTTCCAAACGGCGTTCCAGAGCGGAAGCAATCGCTTGCGTGCTGCTGGTAACCATGCGCTGCATTAGTATCATCAGAAATCCGAGGTACTGACGGTTCTGACGAATCGCCTGGTCGTAGCCGATGCGCACGTATTCAGTGACCGCTTCATACAGCTGTTTCTGGAGCTTGTGTTTCTCTTCCCAGTGGACCGGGACGAGTTTGGTAATGCGTGGCAGAAAAAGTGGGTCGCCCCGTTCGTTGATTGCTCGCCGTTTTTCGGTTCGGACAACGAAAGGCACAACCTTGTCACGCCGGATAGCGCCAGCAGTATTGAATTCGTCTGGATCGAGCAGAGCCATGATGCGTTGGAAGCTGGTGGTCTTCCCTTGATGTGGCGTGGCCGTGAGGAGGAGCAAGTATGGGGCAGCCTCAGATAGAGCCTTGCCCAACCGATACCGAGCAACCTGCTCGGTACTGCCTCCCAGCCTGTGGGCCTCATCACAGATGATCAAATCCCAGCCTGCGTCGATGAGATCTCCTAAACGCTCCTGGTTGTAGGCTTCCAGCTTCTCTTTCGTCCATCCAACATTTGCGCTCGGGGGCTGGGCGTTCAGTACTGTCCATCAAGAATCGGTTCGGATTCTAGACGTTGATACGATCTGGAACCGAACCGTCTATCAGGTCTGGGTCCCCGGTAAGGGAGTGATAGATCGGCTTGCGGCAGAATCGCTTCAGGCGAATCAGACGTCCTTATCAAAAGGACTCGACCGAATCAGGTATGCTGTGACGGCCGCCCGCATTGCGGATGCACTGACCCAGGACTTGCTATTGGCTCCCCTCCAAGCGGGAGTCATACCTCTTCCGCACCAAATCTACGCCCTCAGAGGAATGTCCGTCGCCCAGATTACGACAGACGCAGCACGTCGCTTCGTTCGCAAACGCCGAGAGGAAGAAACAGGCAACGCTGCTATCAATCGAAGTCTCGCCGCTCTGCGCCGTATGCTTCGCATTGCGAAACGTGACAAGAAGATTCATGACGTACCCTACATCGAATTTCAAAAAGAACCGCCTGCTCGAAAGGGGTTTCTGGATCGCAGCGATTTCGACCGACTCATCAAGGTACTGCCCACACGTCTTCGTCCGCTTGTGACGTTCTTGTACTGGTGCGGTACTCGAATCGGTGAGACGTTGCAGATTGAATGGTCACAGGTCGATTTGGATGCACGTCAGATTCGATTGGAGCCAGAACAGACAAAGGGAGATGAAGCCCGTGTCCTGCCACTGCCTAGCGTCGTTGTTGATAGGCTGCGGGCGATCGAGTCGAAGACAGGGAAGGTTTTCGACGGCACGAATCTCAGAAAGGAATGGATGAAAGCCTGCGATGCGTGTGGACTCGGAACCATGACCGAACTAAAAGAACGTCCCTACGATCCGCTGTACTCAGGGCTGACGCTGCATGATCTGCGCCGTTCAGCAGTCCGCAATTTGCGGAAGGCGGGCGTCTCCGAACAAGAGGCAATGAAGATCAGCGGACACAGGACAAGAAGCGTCTTTGAACGGTACAATATCGTGAGCACTGATGACATCATGGCTGCGATGCAAAAAGTCGAAACGGCATCTCTGAACGATGTCAGTGTGACGAGCAAACGCAAGCCTGCTCAATCCACTCAATCGAAACTCCGCAGTGAGAGTTTAGTGAGAGTTGCTCGTCGAAAGTCTGTAAGTCATTGATGGCGCTATCGTCTAGGGGTTAGGACGGAAGATTCTCAATCTTCAAACCCGGGTTCGATTCCCGGTAGCGCTACCAAGCCATTCGCCAACGATCAACATATCCGGGGAATCAGGTTCGCAATCTGTCGGGGGGGCTAAGCCCTATTTCTGTGTGTGCTAATTAGCAGGCAAGTGTTCGGTTCTTCGGAAAGAGTATGCTGGTTGTCAAGCTTTATACGTTTTCGCCGATTCGGAATTCTGAGGAATCGGATCGGCAGCAGACTCCGTAGCTCTGCCAGAGTCGGAACCAAGGGCTCTGCGCATTCCTTTCGTCATGCCGTCGATTCGCCGCTGAGAGGTCTGCAGGACTCAAGGGCCTGGTGTCGGGCAAAGCGAAAACGCGCTCAAGCCACTCGATTTCCGAAATGGTCTGTTCGGGGTCCATCCAATTCAATATCTCCTAAGAACGCTGCCGGGTCAATCGGTCTGAGTGCCGGGCGCCTGAATAGGCGCTACTACATTCTGGTTCTACAATAGGGACCACCTATGACATCCATTCGGGAATACAGCTGCGAGATCTGTGGAACTGTTTCCAGGAATCCCACGCATTGGTTTGTAATTCAGTGCGGGAACATTGAGTTGACGGTGATTAAGTGGGACATTGAAGCTGCCAACACAAAAGGGGCGCGGCACTTTTGCGGAGAGGGTCACGCACAGGTTTACATCAGCCGCTGGTTTGAATCAGTGTGCGCTCCACCAAGACCTGATTTTCTGGGGACCTCGGTTGCTCGTACCGGCACAGATTCATGAAATACCAGTAGGGGAAGCTGTTGCGGAATGTCACGTTGATCAAATGCGGATTAGTGGTTCGATGGTTGCGAGGATCGGTTCGGTCAGGAGCCGCTATTTTCAGACCAAATTGATGAACGAAATGAACGGTGAAGCCACGTTACATCCGATTGGAGTGATCCGATCGACGATCAGGACACGAGCGGAGGCACCCAAGCAGGGTTCGGAAGGCGCTCCGGACGCATGGCTGGAGGTGAACGACTCTGCGGCGGAGGCTCTCGACGGGCTTGCGAGGGGAGACGAGCTCATTGTTCTGACATGGCTGCATCAGGCGAAACGGGATGTGTTGAAGGTTCATCCGCGATCAGATCCGCTTCGGCCGCTTAC
>Ga0335084_10003689_pt1 | contig 15005 bp, 16 predicted proteins | sample Lox_Sample_44_FD_206721 | JGI IMG/M metagenome (GOLD analysis project Ga0335084, IMG submission 206721) | Soil microbial communities from Loxahatchee National Wildlife Refuge, Florida, United States - Lox_Sample_4.4 | ecosystem: Environmental > Terrestrial > Soil > Wetlands | place: USA...
GAGCCGCTTGCCTTATGTCCCCGACGTGACACTCAAAGCGCCCCCGCGTGTCGATGTCGCGCGTCTTCTCGTCGTCGGCGTCCAGCCCCACTACCTGGTGCCCGGTCGCTTCGAGCAGATGTTCAACCAGGTTGGAGCCTATGAAGCCACCGGATCCAAACAGGGCAATCCGCACCATCTCCTCCTTGCTCGTAACCCGACCGAGGCTTTGTGCCAGGCGGAGTCAGAGCCTGCATCGCAGCCAGGAGCTGCGGCTCACTGCGTCCATACCGCCACGCTTGTCACGCCAACGATGAACCCGGCTAGATCCTTGAAGCGGACGAAGACGCGGTTGCTTCCCGGGGCCAGGGGCACCCTCGCGGCCCCGTTCACGAAAACTCCGAACGTCACCGCAAAAGCAACGACATCGGGAACCGCCCTCGTAGAGGCTCTCAGGAACAAGGTGTTGACATCAGGCGTCACCGGCGCCGGATCGGTGTTCGCGCAGTCGAGATCGGAGTGGGGCAAGGATTCTTCACCAGCACCTATGCCTTCACCTCGTTTTGTCTGGCTTTACGTGCAGGTCAACCTTGGAGGCTTTGCGACGGGCCTCACGCTGTCGCTACCGCACGCCGATGGTCAAGGCACCCCCGATCGAGAGCTGGCTCCCCCCGTTCAGCCGTCCGAAGAAGCGGTTCATGAACGAGCCCACCGTGAACACCTCCCGGTATCCTGTAAAGGCGCTCTCCGACAGAATCTCCGTGTAGGTCCCCTGGCTCGCACTCTGCGGATCGCCGTAGACGGAACTAATGTCAGCCACAGACAGTTCAGTCAGGCAGCCGCAGTTGATGCTTCGGTCGCGCAGGAAATTCTCATTGGTGTCGTAGACATTGAGCAGGAGATTGCCGGCGGTCGGGGCCGCCGGGAAGGCCGGCGCGATCGCTGGAAAGCCCTGGGCGGTCGGGAACGCCTGCGGCGCGCCGGTCCCGCTCGCGTCCTGGATCGTGGCGATCGGGCAGATCAGCGTCAAGGTCGTGTTCACCGCCGCCGTCTGGAGCGGCGCGAAGAAGGTCGCCGCGGTCCGCAGGGGGCTCCAGGTGTTCGCGCCGCCGGGGGACTCGGCCGTATCGAGGATGATCGGCTCCAGCACTCGCGATCCGCCGTCCGCGGTATTGAACAGATAGACCCGCGAATGGATCGGGCTCGTCAGGGGGCCGCCGCCCGCCGTGATGGCCACGAGGCCGTTCTGCCCGGCTGGCACGACGCTGCCGACATCCACGAAGGCGATGTCATTCGGCGTTTGCGGCAGACCCACCGATCCGCCGCGGGCGCAGGTGGCGTCGTAGAAGACCAGATGCAGACTCGGGTTGCCCCGCACCGGAGAGGCGACCTCGAGGAGCGCGACTGTATGTCCGCCGGTGACGTAAGGGATGAGCACCCCGAAGGCCGCAAGAGTGAGCGGATCCCCGACACCCGCTGATGACGGCCCGGCCACGGCCGGCGCGGGCCCTGCCAACTGTGCCAGAAGACCTCCGACCAGCACCGCCCTCACGAGCCGTTTCTTCATTGCGCTCTCTCCTCCGTGTACGTTACCTCGAGATCCTCGAGGACCGCTATGGCGCCCGCTCCACGATCATCACGAGCTGTGGCATCGGCCCCTGGGGGTTGCCAGGGTCTGAGCATGGGCGATCATGTTGGCGAAGACAATTGAGCGGCGAACACGGCACCAGATCAGCGGATGCATTGGATTGACGCGGGTCCCTCGCTTCGCCTTGCGCTCAAGACTTCGGGAGGTGCCTGCACTCTAGGTCCGCTTGATGGGGCTGTCAAGCGGCGAAGATGCGCCAAAAACGTCCCCTGAACTTCTGTCGCGGCCACCTCTTCGGCGGACGATCCGTCACGACTCCGCGGGGGGCCAGGCGGGGCAGATCGAGCGATAGGAGCAGCGGTCGCAGTGAGGGCCCATGACCGTGGGGAAGGACGTGTCCGCCTGGATGGCGTCGATCAGGGCGAGCGTCGTGTCGGCGAGGCGCTGGAGCGCCTGGGGCTCTCTGCGGGAGCGCATCTCCAGATCGTGGGCAAGGTAGTGCCAGACCAGATCGACGCGGGTCGCCTCGCGCGGGAAGTCCCGCTGGACGCCGATCTGATAGAGCGCCAGCTGGCGATCGCGGTCCAGATCCTCCTGCGCCGGCACCCAACGCCCCGTCTTGTAGTCGTGGATCTGCCAGAGGCCCTCGCGCGTCACGGAGATCCGGTCGACGTAGCCCTGCAGCCAGATCTTGCGCTCCTCCGCGAGAGGGAACATCACGCGGCGCTCGACGGCCACGGTCCGCTCGCCGTCAAAGGGACGATAGCGGTGATAGTAGGCGGCAAGGTGCCCCTCGCCCTGAAGGCGGTAGTCCTCGGCCGAGGTTCCCTCGCGCCTGATCAGGATGTCCTCCGTCCACTCCCCGGCCCAGCGCGTGCGGTAGCCATCGAGTACGGCGTCGAGCGCGGGGGCTGCCCCGCGCTTCACCTGAGTGTAGAGATACTCGAGGGCTGAATGGACCTGGCTGCCGACGAACATCTCCACCGTCCTGACCTCGGGCACCGGCACCTTGTCCACGTACTGGAAGCGGTACTGCCGCGGGCAGGTCTCGTAGACGCCGAGGCGCGAGTGAGAGTAGACGGGCATGGCTAGGAGGCTAGATAACACACGACCAGCTCTCGGTCATGGCTTGCCTCGCCCGAGGGGGTTCCAGCGGTGCCCGCCTCGTCATGAGCCCGGCTGTCGCTCGGCGCCCATCGCCGGGAGATGATGCTCTTCGGCGAAGAGGTGGGAATAGAGATTCGCCACCCACTGCTTGCCTTCTTGCGTCATGCGGAGATTGCTGAGTGCCACGCCGATGTACGGACTCACCATCGTCCAAAAGAACGTGGGATATGCGGCACGCAACTCGGCGGCCGTCTTGTAGCCGAGCTTGTCGTTCATGCCGGTTTCAGCGAATTCCCTGAAGAGCGCCGGCCCCTTCCGCATGTAGTTCAGGTCGGCCATTTGGCCGATGAGGTCAGACGCACGGAGCAATGCCGGATATTCGGATTCGGCCCTCCGCTCGTTCTCCGCGGGGACCGGAAACCGCGTGTACTCGATGTTGGCGCAGACGAGGTCGACATCGATGATTCGGTTCTTCGAGAACCGCTCCCGCACGAACAGCTTGCCACGCTCGACGTGATAGGGCGTGAGCGAGGCGTCGGTCGCGCCTGGCGGGAGGGCGATCGTGTCCGCGTTGGCATTGATGGCATACGCGCCGCCCCCGTCCTGCCTGCATATCCCGCGCACATAGCCGATGTCATGACAGAGAAGGGAGATGATGAAGTGGAGCCAATCGCGCGGGCTCACCCCGCCTTGCCGCAGATGCTTGCCCTTGATCACCTCCTGGCCCACCAGCGTGACGCAGATCGTGTGGCTCAGGTCGTGATACGGTGCGTCGCTGTTCGCAATCAGCTCGAGCGCCATGTGGCCGACATACGCGATGATGCCCGGGTAGTCCGGCTCGAGGTTGGTGTAGGTGCCGACATAGGCTCGCTTCAGCTCCTCCACGAACGCGTCGATCACCACTGCGGTTGGATTGAACATGGCTACCTCCCTCATTTTGGAAGAACTCTAACACTCGTCGCCCGGCTTCGTCCTCATGAGGCCGGCCGGCCCAGGGGACGTCGGGCGGCCGCGTCTCGAAACCCCAACCGCATCGGCGACGGCAAATCTCCCGCTCGGTGGCCGGCCGAGCCGTACAATGAGACCTGTGGTCCAGGATTTCGGGAGCTTCCGATCGGCAGCCGTGAGACGTCTGTGAGACCCGCCCTCCCTCAGCGGCGAATTCTCGTGGTCGTGCTCGCCGTGTGCCTGACCGCTTGCTCGACCCCTCGGCCGATCCTCTACCCGAATGCCCACCTTCAATCGGTCGGCCAGGCCGTGGCGGACGGCGACATCGAGGAATGCGAGAGCAAGGCCAAGGCCGCGGGCGCCGACCGGCAGACTGGCGGGGCCGGCGAAGTGGCCACGGGGACCGCGGCAGGCGCAGGGTTGGGCGCCGCCGGCGGCGCCGTCGGAGGCGCCATCAGTGGAGGGGCGGGGATCGGAGCAGCCATCGGGGCGGCGAGCGGTGCCGCGGTCGGATTCCTGGGCACGATCTTCGGGCGCCGCTCCGCGCCCAGCGCGGCGTACACCAACTTCGTCGACCGCTGCCTCCGCGAAAAGGGTTACGAGACGACTGGCTGGCAGTAGGGCATCGCATTCAGCCCGCGGGCCGCGCAGAACTCTTCTCCTTCGTGGACGAGGAGCGGGCTTTGCCCCCGCGGCAGGCCGAGGCATGACGATCAGCGCTGGCGGGTAACCTCCTTCACCAGCTCGTCACGGAGACCCTCAGGTCCCCGGCTCTGGAATGCGTCGCCGAGAGCGCGCGGCAGCTCGGGGCTCAGCGTTCCTCTGAGGCGCACGTAGATCGCGGTCGACTCTGCGGCGCCGAGCAGCACCAGATCGTCGAGGGTCGCGCTACCCTCGCGCACGAGAACGAGCGCGGAGCGCCCCGGCTGTCGCGTGCGGACCACGGATTCCCAGCCCCGGACTTCCATCTTGGTGAAGTCGAGCCGGACACCCTGGGCGCCTGGTGACGGCACGTCGTAAAAGGCAAGGTCGAAGCCGGTGAGTCCCGCCAGCGGCAGCGAGTCTCCGCCGCCTGAGAGCGCCGTCCGGATCATGCGCATGGTCACGCGCCCGAGCTGCATTTCGAAGACGTACTGCGGGTCTCCGCCCGTCTGCGCCGCGATCTCGCTCCGTACACGCTCCGGGCTGAACGAGGTCGCACAGCCCGCGAGACCCAGGCTGAGCACCATGGCGAACAAGCGCGTTGCCGGCCTCACGCTCCCCATCCTACAGGGCTCTCCCATTTTTGACGAGGCGACTATGACGTCCACGTCGGGAGTGAGCAATCGGTGATCCGCAAAACGCGAGAAGACGCGCCGAATTCGAATCCGTCTAGCCAGCTCACGTTCGGACGCCTCGCTGGAAAAATCCCCGAACCCTTTGGGAAAAATCTACTCCACCGGGGAGTGGATCGTCCCAAGAGAATATGGGCTGGTACGCGCCGACCCACGAGGAGACCACACCCCAGGGGGTGAGCGTGCCTTCCTGGATCAGTGGCCACACGGCTGACCGGTCGACGTAGGGATCAAAGTAGTGGTAGCCGGCCGTGTACTTGCCCGCGGGCTCCACCGGGAGGCCGAGCGCATCCTGGTACGCCATCGCGACGAGATTCACTCCGCATCTGGCGGCAACTCCGATAAAACCGTACGGGCGCGGATTGATTTCCAAGACCTTGAACAGCCCATCTCGCTCGTCATACTTCAATTCGGCGTCGAACACTCCGCGATAGCGGAGCGCACCAAGGAACCGCTTCACGACATCCATGGCTGCAGGCACCTCATCGGGCCGGACGCTGACGCCGTAGCACGTGTCGCCGAAGTCCGGAGGAAACATCCGGAGCCTGTGAGTAACGCTCACATGGAGGGTCCCGGCGCGGTCCACAAGACCATTGACGAAGTAGTAGCGTGTGGACGGACCCGGAATGTATTCCTGCAAGACAAGCTGGAGACCGGCCTGACAGGCCTCACGGACGAGGGCAACCGCCTGCGGGCGGGTCTCGAAGCGAAAAGCCTTGACGCCGTAGCGCGCGTGGAATGCTCTTGAGTCCCGGGGCTTCAGGAATGTGTCCCGAAGCGCCGAGTCCGGGAGCGCAGTCAGGTCGCCCTCCGATGCGAGGCAGATCGTGCGAGGGTGCGGCACTCCCAGACGCTGCGCGGCCTCGGCGAAATGGCCCTTGTCAAGGAGGATCTCGACGCTTTCGCGTGGCGCTAAGGTCGCCGGGAACCGTGCCGCCAGTACTGGTTCGAGCCTTGCCACAGCGAGGGCCCATTCATCCGTGCACGGGATGAGTACCATGGGGCCGACGGCAACCCGCTCCAAGAGACCGGCGAGGGAAGAGGGATCGGGCTCCTCCCGCCGCGCACCCGGCAAGAAGCGATGCCACCGCGAGCGCGAGACGAAGCTCCCGCCGGTCCCGACCGCGAATTGGGGAATACCCTTGCGGCCGAGCATGCGGATTACCTCGAGTGTCGTGCTGTGCGCGGACCCTAACACCAAGGCGGGAGTCATCCAAGCGGCGATCATCGGTCCCTACCTCGCCCGGATTTCCGATATCGACCCCGTGCGCTTCCCTCCTGGCTTACTGAGCGGACCACGCGATGGCTTGCGAGGGCCATCGAGCCATTCAAGATCGGCGACCCGGACCATTCACGCGGCGCCAGCGGGGCAAGTTTTGGGCAAGTCAGAGGGGGCGGCAGGGCGCCGCCCCCTCGATCGATCTGAATGGCGGGCTCGACGGGACTTGAACCCGCGACCTCTGGATTGACAGTCCAACGGCACGCCGAGAGTATCGGCCACCATTGGTCCCCAACGTACAGAATCCACGCGGATAGCACCATAAGTTTCCGGGATTTCGACCGATGGTCTCTCTCCGGGCTCCATAGTTCGGGGCAAGTTTGAGGCAAGTGGCGTCTTCTGCCGTATCTTACGTCCTAGTGGTAGGCAGGCCAAACGAGGCGCTCTCCACGTCTCTGGTGCGATTGCACGCAGGACACGACGGGTCGCGGCAGCGACGCTTGACGATGGCGCGCTCTTCAGGCAGAAAGGTGAAGCAGCGACCCGAGTCGACGCCGCCGTGGGAGGTGCCCGATGCCCGACGACCCGTCCGAGGCTTCTACCTCACCGGCCACGCCGGATGCCGGCGAGCCGCGACCGACATCGCCCGAAGCCCGCGGACAGCGCTGGCAAGCGCCGCGCGCGAGCCCGCAGCTGGAAGTCGCGGAGTTCGAGGACGCGCTGAGCCGCCAGCTTCCAATCAACTTCTACGTGCTGGCAATCGAGCGCTGGGCCATCGCCGTTCGTCGTCTCGAGGCCGGCCTGATCGAGGAAGGGGACCGCGCGGCGCTCCTCGGACGAGTCGAGATCCTGGATCAATTTCGCAAGATCCCGTCGCTTCCGCCGACGCCATGGGTGGCGCGGCTGCAGCGGCTGTTCCGACGGACGCCTCGTGACGGCCAGGGCGACAGCCAGCGGGACCCGGAGGCGCGGTGAGGGTGTGAACAGCAACGCGCCGGAAGCAGATGCCGACGGGCCGAGAATCGACGACTTCCCGCCCGGCACGGAGGATCTGGTTGGCTTGGCCCTGTCGGGTGGCGGGATCCGCGCCGCGACCTTCGCCCTGGGGGCACTCGAGGCGCTGCGGGACCGCGACGTGCTCAAGGCGTTCGACTATCTGTCGACCGTCTCCGGTGGCGGATTCACCGGGGGCTGGTGGAGTGCCTGGCTCTCCCGCCCGCCGAACGTCACCGATGGTGACCCGTTCCCGCCCGCCGAGCAGCTGGAGCCGAGCCGCTTTCCCGCGGTCCTGCTCCCCGGTGACGGCGGGCCAGAGCAGCCCGTGCCCGGGCTCCCGCAGCCGATGCCGACGGCCGGCGTCGATCCCGTGCACCATCTGCGGCTGTTCGCCAACTACCTTACTCCGCGCAAGGGGGTCTTCAGCGCGGACACGTGGCGAGGTATCACCTTCTACTTGCGGAGCCTACTGTTCACCTGGTTGATGCTGCTTCCGTTGCTGCTGGCCGCGGTGATGGCCGCGCAGTGGCTATTCGCCGGCAACGTCCTGCACGAGATCGAGCTCGGCGACCTGCATGTGGCATCGAACTACCTCTGCTCACTGCCGGACCGCGACGGGCCTCAGCGACTGCCCGCCGGTATCTGTCAGGATCTCGAGCCCGAGTCCCACGCCCACGCGCTGCGCGCGCGGCTGGCATACGCCGCAGGACCGGTAGTGGTCCTCGCCGTGTTGCTCGCCACGCTCGCGATGCTGTGGCTGCTCCACGCGACCGCCCATCCTGTGGCGGCGCTGTTCGGCGTGGTCGGCATGATCGCGGTGCTCGGGGTCCTCGTCGTCACAGGTACCGGAGCCGGCGAACCGCAACGCCTCACCCGTGTGGCCGGCCTAGTCGTTTTCATCGCGGTCTGGTCGCACGGCATCAGCGTCTTCATCGAGGCGCTCGACGAGGGCCGCGTGCGCCACGATTTGCATCGCACACAACTCTCCCGCTGGCAGGCGAGGCTCGTGCCGGTGACACTGGTGGCCGCCGCGGTCTTGGCCGTCGGCGGTTTCGGGCACGAGCTAGTCTGGTTCCTTCTCGCGCCCGAGACCGGCGCAGTCTGGCAAGGCGTGCGCAAGGCCGGCGGGTGGGGCACCGTGCTGGCCGCGATCATCGGGGCGGCGTTCGCCTCATACAAGACAATGCCGTCCGGGCGTAGCAAGGACTCGGCCGAGCAGGTCGGGCGACTCACCCGTTTGGCGCTGCTGATTGTGCCCTATCTCGTGCTCGGAGTGCTCCTCGCGACGCTGTCGTGGCTTGGTTGGGCCGTGAGCGCGGCGTGGGCACGACGGCAAGCCGCGCTGCCCGCACCGAGCACCGTTGTGCTGTGGGCGACCCTGTTCCCGCTCGGCTTCGCGATCTTCGAGTGGGTTCAGGACCGCAGACACCTCCGCGCTCTGGCAGCCAGACACTGGTGGCGATGGTCGCTGATCGAGAATTCGATCTTGCTTGGGGCCGGGCTAACCGTCGCGGTGGAGCTGGCGTGGCGTGCGACGCAGTGGCTCGTTCTCACTCCCGCCAGGGGTTCGATCACAATCACGCTCGCGCGGGTGCTGATGGTGTTTTCGATCGGGCTGACGATCGGCGAGCTCCTCCAGACCCGAGCCCGGTGGAATGGGAGGGCGCTGCTCCTGGCCGCTCTGGCCGGTATCGGATTCTTCACCCACTTGTTCGGGGTGGGTGGCAGCGATGCCGGACGCCTTGTCTGGCCGATTCTGGTCTTCGTGGTGCTCTGGGTGATCGGAATCGGCTGGATGGCCGACCCGAACCTGCTCTCGATGCAGAATTTCTACCGTGCCCGCTTGATCCGCGCCTATCTCGGCGCGAGCAATCCCGAGCGGCCGGCGGCGATCACCCAGGAGGCCGCTCGTGACGATGTCCCGTTGACGCAGATGGTCGGGCACATGCGGGGCGGGCCCTATCACCTTGTCAACACAACCCTGAACCTCGCCGGGGCCCGCGACCTGGCGGCCGGACAACGTTCGGCTGCCAACTTCGTCTTCTCACACTACTTCTGCGGCTCGGGGCGGACGGCGTACCGCTGGACTCGGCAGTACATGGGCGGCGGACTGACACTCGGCACAGCGGTGGGGATCTCCGGGGCGGCGGCGAGCCCGAGCATGGGACGGTACACGCCCAGCCTCCCGCTGGTGATGCTGATGGCCTTACTCAACGTGCGGCTCGGCTCCTGGATGCCGAATCCGCGACAGCGGCGCTGGCGCGAGAGGCAGGCGCATCTCTGGCCCTTTTACCTCGCCCACGAGTTCCTCGCGCGCTCCACGGACACCGAGAGCTACTGCTATCTGACCGACGGCGGGCACTTCGACAACACCGGGCTCTATGCGCTGGTCGAGCGAGGATGCCGCTACATCGTTGTCCTCGATGTCGGCGCGGATCCGGACCTCGCCTGCGAGGACATCGGCCAGGCCGTGCGCATGTGTCGCATCGACTTCGGGGCCGAGATTAACCTTGACGTCGGCCAGTTTCGCCGGCTCGGGCGCGAGGGGCTCGCGGCGCGCCATGTGGTAGCCGGTGACGTCGTGTATCACCCCGAGCACTGGCAGAGCCTCGGACGGCACGTGGACGCGGCGGCCGCGCGCACCGGCCGCATCATCTGGATCAAACCCATGGTCACGCCTGCCGACCCCGCTGACGTGCGCCAGTATCACCGCCAGAATCGCGACTTCCCCCAGCAGACCACCCTCGACCAGTGGTACGACGAGGCGCAATTCGAGAGCTATCGCAAGCTCGGGTTCGACAGCGTCATGTCTGCGCTGGCCAACGCACCGGCGCCACCCGCCGCGCCCGGCCGAGCCTGGGTCCGCCCCTTCTTCACGGCCCTCGGCGCACCGTGAGTTGTCATCTCAAGGCTGCCAAGCTCGCCGATCTGACCGTGGAGCAGCCCACCAAGTTCGAGCTGGTCATCAACCTCAAGGCCGCCAAGGCCCTCGGCCTGACGATCCCTCCGTCGCTCCTGGGGCGGGCGGACGAGATCATCCAGTAAGTGATGTGCCTCCCCGACACCGTGGACCCGCGTGGGCCGAAGGGGACATGAGCGCAACGCCGGGGGAGCCATGAGACACCTCACCACGGCTGGATGTGTGGTCCTCGTCTTATCGATGAGCGTTGTCGCTCCGGTAGCGGCAGGGCCGCTTGAGGACGGGGTGGCAGCCTCTAGTCGCGGCGACCACGCCACGGCACTCCAGCTCTTGCGCCCACTGGCGGAGCAGGGCAACGCTGTCGCCCAGAACCGCCTCGGGCTCCTGTACGCCACCGGGCAAGGTGTGCCACAGAACTACGCTGAGGCGATGACGTGGTTCCGCAAGGCCGCTGACCAGGGCAACATCTCCGCCCAGTCCAACCTCGGGGTTTTGTACAACAACGGTTCTGGCGTACCGCAGGATTACCCCGAGGCGATGAAATGGTTCCGTAAGGCCGCCGATCAAGGCGACCCCGCCGCCCAGTTCAACCTCGGGCTCATGTACGACAACGGCGCAGGCGTGCCGCAGGACGCCGTCGAGGCGGCGACGTGGTATCGCAAAGCCGCCGAGCAGGGCGATGCCCGCGCACAGGGCAACCTCGGGGTTCTGTACGCCAACGGCAACGGTGTGTCGCGGGACTACGTCGAGGCGGTGAAATGGTACCGCAAGGCCGCCGATCAGGGCGACGCGACCGCCCAGTTCAACCTCGGGGTCATGTGCGACCTCGGCCAGGGCGTGCTGCCAGACGCCGTACAGGCGCACAAGTGGTTCAGTCTGGCCGCCACGGGTTTCTTGGCATTGGAGCCTCAAAGCCGCGAGACAGCCGTCATGAACCGTGACCGAGTCGCCGCGACAATGACCCCGGCGCAGATTGCCGAGGCGGAGCGGCTCACCCGCGAGTGGAAACCGAAACCGGAGCGGCAGTAACTCGGTCTCGGCCTCTCGCGCTCGCTCGCTCGCCCTGTTAGACTCCCGCCCAGTCCGTAAGGAGGGCTCCTGCATGGACCCGGCCCGATTGCTCCGCGCCCTATATCCCATTGCGCTAGGCTCGCAGACTGCCTGTGGGAGAACCCCGTGATAGACCGGCGCACGTTCCTCGCCGGCACGGGGGCGGTGCTCCTCGCCGCGCCGCTTGGCGCCGAGGCCCAGCAGGCGGGGAAGGTGTGGCGGATCGGCTACCTTCAGGGATCGACGCGGGAGGCCCAGACCCACCTGATCCAAGCCTTCGAGGGTGGCCTCCGAGAGAAGGGCTACACGCTCGGTCGCGACCTCGTGATCGAGTTCCGGTTCGCCGATGGACGCGTCGAGCGGCTTCCAGACTTGGGGGCCGAACTGGTCAGGCTCAAGGTGGACGTGATTCTCACCGGAGTCAACGAAGGCACCCTGGCCGCCACGAAGGCGACGACCACCACCCCTATCGTGATGGCCGGCTCCTTCAATCCGGTGGAGGAGGGGCTCGTGGCAAGCCTCGCCCGCCCGGGTGGAAACGTCACCGGCCTGACCCAGGATGCTGGCGCAGAGATCTTGACCAAGCGCCTGCAGCTTCTCAGGGAGATCAACCCCAAGCTCTCCCGCGTGGCCGCCCTGTCGGGTATCGGAATCGCATACAACCAATTTCAGGTCCGGGCCCTCGAGGATGCGGGTCGCGCCATGGGCATTACGATCGTGCCGGTCGCGTTTCGGGGAACCGAGGATCTCGAGGAGGCATTCGCCGAGATCCGGCGCGCGCGCGCCGCTGCGGTCATCGTCTCCGGCGGCCCCGTGGTCCTCAGTCACCGGGACAGGATCGCCGCGCTCGCGCTCAAGAACCGACTTCCAGCCATAGGCACTATCAGGCAACACGCCCACAGCGGATTCCTCATGGCATACGGCGCGGATACCGCTGATCTTTGGCGGCGCGCCGCTGGGTACGTGGACCGCATCCTGAAGGGCGCCAAGCCCGGCGACCTGCCCGTGGAGCAGCCCGTGCTGTTCGACATGGTGATCAACCTCAAGACCGCGAAGACGCTCGGCCTGACGATCCCGCCGTCGCTGCTGCAGCGGGCGGACGAGATCATCCAATAGGGGGTTGACATGGTCACGAAAAAGTCAGGGAAGCGAAAGGTAAGGAAGCGGACGGCACTCACCGCGAAAGTCCTCGACGCGTTCGCGGATGCGTGGAACCGGCACGATGTCGACGCGCTCATGCGCTTCATGAGCGAGGACTGTGTGTTCGAGGCAAGTGCCGGATCGGCAGTCTGCGGGACACGCTATGAGGGGCGGGAACAGGTACGAAAGGGATTCGGCGAGGTCTTTGCGACGTTCCCGGACGCCCATTGGGGAGGGGCTCGACACTTCATCAGCGGCAACCGGGGCGTTTCGGAGTGGACCTTCACGGGGACTCGTGCCGATGGTACCCGCGTCGAGGTCGCAGGGTGCGATCTGTTCACCTTCCACGATGGCAAGATTGCGGTGAAGAACTCGTATCGGAAGAACCGGACGGCGTGAGCCTCAACCGCTCCTGCTCCGGGCGGATGACATCATCCGGTAAGCGCTGGACTTCCCCGGCACCGTGGACCCGCGTGAGCTGAAGGGGGGCACGTGAAATGAAGGTCCGCCCGAAATGCCGGAAGAATGTCCTGCAACCTCTCCATAGGAAATGCGGACAGTGTACGAACTGCTGCGCGTGCCAGCGGGCGAAGTGGCCGGATCAGGTGCTGAGGCTCTGGCACAAGGTGAGGTTTCCTAGATGATCGTCGACCTACGGGCAGGAGACGACTCCAAGAGGGCGCTCATGACCGGTTACCGAGCGTGCATCGTCGCCACCACGCTCTGCTGCCTGCTCGCCGTCGCCACGTCGGCCTCCGCCGAGTGCGCGTGGGTGTTGTGGAAAACGCGGCACATCATGAAAGGCGGCGAGATGGTTGTCACGGAATGGTCTGTCGCAGAAAGCTATTCGACTCAGAAGGAGTGTGAAGGCTGGGCCAACCAATATGGCCCCATGGCGCGAGCAGGTAAGCCCGCCTCTCCAGTCATCTCGTTCAGATGCCTCCCCGACACCGTGGACCCGCGTGGGCCGAAGTGAAAGCAAATCGTTCCGTGCCAGACTTGCCGCAAGTCTATGTTGAGCTTCGGGATCGGATTCTCATTCACTTGGCGCAGATTCGGAAGACCCAGAAGAAACACCCTGAGTATGCGGTGGCTCTAATGATTGCCGTTGCCTCAGAGGCATTGAGCAGATTACGGAATCGAAGGAGATCGACAGTCTTTGCCCGAGAACTACTTGCTCGGCCGCATCGTGTGAACGAAGCCGTCGGGCGCGCACTCTTTCAGGCAGTCCGACACGGTTTGGCACATCGGTACGACACGGCCTTGATCACGGTGGGGAAGCAGAAGGTGGTTGTGGTCATAACCTGGAGGCGGCCGAGTATGCACTTAAGGGTTCGGAGTGGCGACTGGCTCCACGATGGAGTTCAACGTCCCGGCGTCTATCTCGACATGGAGACGATGTGCGCTGATCTAGGCGCCTACCTCAAGCGTCTCACGTCAGCATTGCGGCGCGACAGTCGCCTTGCTCGGCAGGTCGAGCAACAGGGCAAGCGCTTGGATCAGAGGTATATGGTTTCTATCAAGGCGGAGTCATTGGCAACGTGGCAAAGATTTCTGAAGGATCGCCACGTGTGGCTTCAGCGCTAGCGCATGATCGGGACCAGCCACCAGTAACCATCCTCCTCCGACCACGGGATGACCTCCTGCCCGTGCCCGCGCCAGTTCACGACGAGCATCGGCTTCATCGATTTCCAGCCCGCCATCATCAGATGTTGGAAGTGGTGACGCTAGACAGGCCACTCTCGGTCACACTACGGGCTATGGCGAATAGCGACGCGCTGGCCGTGTTCATCGAGCCAGATAGGCGAGGGCTCGATGCACCCAATTTGTCGTCGATGCCGTGCTGCGGGCGGAAGATTCCTGGTCCTGTCGAGCGCGACATGCGACCAGGGCCACCTGGATGGCGTTCACTCGGTCGATCGGCTTGTCGATGATCCGCGCCGACATGTTCGAGGAGGGCGGCTTCCTCACCAGAATCTCACTGCGCAATGAGAAGAAGGATCGAAGCCGGATTTGGTGGAATGCCGCCGTCGAGGACGGGTGGATGCGGATGACGTGCGCCTATCCGGCCGGGCTTGGCCTCGGCAGCCCCTGCGTTGCGGGAGGACACGGCCCGTGCGCTGCCCGGCGCCCTCTGGTAGACTCCCGCCCAGCCAGTGAGGAGGGCTCCTGCATGGACCCGGCCCGGTTGCCCCACGCCCCGCATCCCCTCGCGCATGACTCGCAGACCACCTGTAGGAAGACCCAGTGATGGAGCGCAGAAGGTTCATGGCGGTGATCGCTGGCGGTTTTCTCGCCGCGCCGCTCACAGCCGATGCGCAGCAGGCGGCGAAGGTGCCCCGGATAGGCTTCCTCGGGAACTCCACCGCTGCCCTTGAGGCAAATCTCGTTGGGCCTTTCCGGGAAGGGCTGCGTGACCTCGGCTACGTCGAGGGGCAAAACATCTTGATCGAATATCGCTGGGCGGAGGGGAAGAATGAGCGCTTCCCCGCTCTCATCGCCGAGCTGATTGTCCTGAAGGTGGACGTGATCGTTACCGCCGGCACGCCCGCCGCCCTCGCGGTGAAGAAGGCGACGACGTCGATTCCTCTGGTCATGGCGGCCGTCGGCGATCCCATCGGCGTGGGCCTCGTCGCAAGCCTCGCGCGGCCGGGCGGGAACGTGACGGGGTTGTCCGCGATCGCACCGGAACTGGAAGGGAAACGGTTGGAGCTGCTCAGGGAA
>Ga0335084_10003690_pt1 | contig 15002 bp, 10 predicted proteins | sample Lox_Sample_44_FD_206721 | JGI IMG/M metagenome (GOLD analysis project Ga0335084, IMG submission 206721) | Soil microbial communities from Loxahatchee National Wildlife Refuge, Florida, United States - Lox_Sample_4.4 | ecosystem: Environmental > Terrestrial > Soil > Wetlands | place: USA...
GGCCCCGAGAATGTCCTCCATGGACTTGCTCTTCCCTGCCACCGCTTCCAGGCGGTCGCTATCGAACATGTCGCCGCGCGCATTCTCGGCTTCCGTAACACCGTCGGTGACGAGGATCAGGCGGTCCCCGGTTCGCATCTGGCACCGATCGCTTGTGTAGCTGGCGTCGGCCAACAAGCCGACGGGGAGATTGCTGTGCGACGGTCGGAGCACATCCTGGTCGCAGATCCAAACGGGCGGAATGTGGCCACAATTGACGTATTCCAGTTCGCCATCATGGCGCAAGCGGGCCACGATCATCGTGGCGTATTTCTCGCCAATGTGCTTCTGCGTAAAAAAGCGATTGAGGGCGGCAACGATCTCGACCAGTGGCATGCCCGAGATTAAGTGCGAATAGACCATGCCCTGAAGAATCGATGCGAGTAGCGCGGCCGACACCCCCTTACCGCTGACGTCGCACAGAACCACAGCCAGTCCTTCGGGCGTATTGACTGCGTCGAAGAAATCGCCGCCGATTTCCTTACAGGAAAGATTGCGTCCATTGAGCCGCGCAAACGGCACTTCCGGAATGGTCACCGCCATGAGGCGCTGCTGAATCGATGCGGCAATCGAGAGTTCCTGTTGATAGCGCCGCGAAACTTCCTCGGCTTGCACCAGACGGGCATTTTCGATCAACTGCGCCGCTTCGGTTGCGATGGCGCGCAGAATGTCGTGGCTGACGCTGGTGATGTCGCGCGACGCGAAGCGCGAGTCCACATAGAGAGCCCCCATGACTTCCGACCCGGCCGGCTGCTTCCCGCGAGTCGCCTGCACCAGCGGTTTGCGCAAGGGCATGCAGATCACAGTTCGAAGATCGAAGGCGACAATACTCTGCCGCTCCTTCATGTCCATCATCTGGCTGGTATCGGTCACCAGGTACTCCGAATTGGAGGTGAGCGCTTCTTCGAGCACCGATCGCGAAATCGTCCGATCATCGAGCAAGGGATCGCCTTTGGAATTGCGCCCGGCTGCGAGGGTGAGGGCGCCTTCCGCGTCGCGCAGGAAAATATAGCCGCGTTCCGCGCGGGTGAGACGCAGGGTAGCATCCAGCAAAGTAACCAGAATCTCGTCCAGTACTCCGATGGTATTGAGCTTGCGCGCGGCTTCCAGGAATAGCGTCAGCTTCTCGAGATCCGTAGCCTCCTGCGAAATCTGCAGGCCTGAAATCTGGCTGAGGAACTCGCGGGCGGTGTTCGAGGTGGCGTGCAGGGGATGAAAGATCAAATACGCCACATCGCGAGCGCCAAACTCCAGGCGATCGTTGCGCTGAAGTTTACGGCGTTCGATGCGCTCGCCATTGACGAATGTGCCGTGCTTGCTGCTTTGATCGACGACGAAGAATTCCCCGTTCTCGGCGACAATTGAGGCGTGCTCGCGAGAAACTCGGGGATCGGGGATGACCAGGTCCCGGTCGATCTTACGGCCTACCGTATAGGGTGTGTGGTTCAGGGAAAGCGTTTGCTGCTCGTTTCCCTGCACATAAATAACGACCGGAAAAACTCCGGACACTCCGGATGCCGATGCCGAGGATGAGGATGAGACGGTCATGAACCCGAATTTCTCTTGCAGCCTTGACGGAATTTAGGCCGTACAGCATTCTACGCCGTGGCCCGCTCCGCTGGTTGAGCAGAAGGTTGCCGATAAAGGTAAACCAGCGCCAGCAACGTGATTGCCGGGGGCAGAAAGAGTGCCGCCCAAAAAGGAGCTGCCGAGGTTTTCGCGATTACCCGAGCAGGCCAAGCGAAGGAAACCACTACCAGAAGTATGCTTGCCAGCCAAGGCCACAGCATGACCACTCCTGCGACGGTGCAGATCACGCGACCTGCCGGAGTTCCCTGCCAATAAGCGCGCCATGCCAACGACAGCATGAGTACTGCGGGCATAAGTAACACCTGGTTGTAGAGAGAAGGAGTGGGAACAAGCAGAACCGTCACGCACAGAATCGCGCAGTTGGCGTGCACGAAACTGCTGGCCGATGAGGGCTGCTTGCGTAGTCTCCAGCAGAGAATCACAGTGGCCGCCGCTATCAGCATTTCCAGGCCCCGACCCGCAAGCGGAGGAAGGAGATTCTGCAACACGGAGCGAGCCTCGGTGTAGTTGCGGTATTCACGAACCGCCTGCCAGAAACGAGGGATCCAGTGAGGCAGGTACCATTCCGATAGCGCAACCATGATCGCCAACGTTACAAGAAATGCGGCGACCCAACGATACCGGCGCCTCCAGTCGGCCAACGTCCAGAGACACAACCAAAGCAGGAGTGGAAAAAGCAATTGTGGCTTGATGGCAGCCAGGGCAAGGACGATCCCCGCGGGAACAGCATGGTCCGCGGCCAGCAAGGCCAGCGCGACTGCCATCATGGCAGCGACCAGTAAGCTCAATTGTTGCAGCTTCAGTCCTTGCATCACGGGGAGACTGCCGAGGGTCAAAGCGATTGCGCCAGCCCGAATCCACGCAGATTCGGTCGAGTGCAGCATGCGCAACCAGAGCACGACACTGGCGGATGTCAGTCCGATCAAAATCCAAAGAAAGCCCCGTTGCACGATTCCGAATGGAAGGTGCAGCGTGGGCGCCAAATAGAAAACGACAAAAACGGGATAGGCGAATCCCTGCAGGTCCTTTGGATCCTCGGGACGCGAGGGATCAAGCGGGCGGCCGTAGTACCCAGCCTGTATCTCTCGGGTGACCGCGGCGCTGTAGGGGTCGCGCCCATGGAGGAGCAATTCCTGGGCTCCGATCCAGCGTGGGTAGAGGTCCGAGAGATTGCCCCGCGGCCGTCCGTGCTCGTTGGCATCGGACACTTGATAGGGGACCAGCACGCGCCCAAAGTAAAACCACATCGCAATCGCGCAAAAGACGGCGCCTCCCGCGGCGAGGGGCGGCATCCAAGAACGGCGTCGCGATCCGGTCGGAGCCGATGACGTTGTCACTTTTGCAGTCCCTCAAAAGATGGAGCGCGCGCCGGATCAGCCGCAGCGAAGTTGAGCCGTCGAAGCAACGCAACGCTCACCGCTATCAGCGGAATGGCCATGAAGAACACGGCGCCCGTGTGCAGGACAAGAAACCAGTAGAGAGGCGTCAGAAGGAGCAACAGGGTTCCCGTGATCTCGCAAACACGAGTCAGCAGATCGTCACGAGAGCGCCTGCCGTACCCGCCGCGCAAGGCAAAGAACGGCACCGCCAACAGGGTTAAGTCGTAGACGTGCGAGTAGTAACTGGTCAGGATGGAAGTGAGGAGAGCCAGCGCAAAACCTTCGGCCAGCATTCCTTCCGCCGCGCGCCGCCAGGCTCGACCGGCGTACACGATGGCGGCCAGCGCGATCGGCAGCAATATCCAATGGATGCTCCCCGGATACGTCGATCGCCCGACGAGCAGGGTCAGCAATCCGCGGAAGTTGACCTGATATTCCGCGGTGATCACGCCCACACCCGGGGTTCGATTCAGGTTCAGGAGATACGCCGGGTATTGCCGTAGTGCCGTCCAACCAACGATTGCGACCGAAACGGCAAAGGCTCCCACCGCTGCCACCACGAAACCAAACGCGGTTCGCCCTTTGCCGGCGACCCAGAGAATAACAACAAAGGGAAGCACGAGAAGGAATTTGAACAAAGCGAGGCCAAGAACAAAACCCGCCCATCCGTCCATTTCCCTTGCCAGTAGCCAAAAGGCGATGGCAAAGATGAACGTGATCAATACCGCGTCCTGTCCCTGAAGAAAATCAAAGAATACGGGGAAGGTGCCAAGGCTGAGCAAACCTGCTATCCACGGCGGAAATCCCTCGCCCCACGATTGCCTTCGCATACAGAAGAAAGGAATCGCCAATAGCAGTACGAGTTTGAAGATCGTCCAGAGAACGAGAGCGGTTGGGTAAGACCAGATAGCGAAGAATGCAAACAGTGCCGCTTCATAGGGCAGACGGATATAGCGCAACGGCCCGCGGCGTACTTTCACCTCGGAAGCGAACTCCTGCTGCACGTTCCACTGCGCATCACGGTCATAGAGTTGGGCGCCGAGTCCGCGCCGGAGAAGTGTGCCCGCGGTATAAAACGAAGTGAAGTCACCATACCCCAGGGCCAGACCACCGCGAGAATTCCAGAGCACGAAAATGTTGGGAATGGTCATTCCCAGCAGGACAGCAAGCAGCAGACGGTTGCTCAGTTTTCGGGTGATCCGCATGTGGATCCGGTCGGAACCCCATTCTATCCATCTCTTAGCCGGGCAGTGGGCAGAACCGGGATCTGACTTTCAGCGCATTCTATAATCGCGCCGTGAGCGTGCGAGGAACTGTCAGGTTCGGCCAAGCCTTCGTTCAGAATAATGGCGCCGCATTTGCCGCAATCGTCATTCTGGGGTTACTCGCCATGACCGCGCGCAACGCGGTCGATCCTGACCTCTGGTGGCATCTGCGCACGGGCCAGCGGATTCTCGAAGCCGGACACATTCCTCACACCGATCCGTTCTCTCTGACGCGCGTGGGACAGCCCTGGGTGGCCCACGAATGGCTCTCGGAGATCACATTTTACGAGATCTGGAAGCACGCGGGAGCGGCAGGATTGATTGTGTTCTCTGCCATTGTGACGACGATCGGGTTCCTGTTTCTTTACCTGCGGTGTCCGGGACAGCGCCACTGGGCAGCAGCGGTGACAGTATTGGGAGCTGTGGCATCGGCCCCAGCCTGGGGCGTTCGTCCCCAGATGTTTACCTTTACCCTGGCCAGTCTGACGCTATGGTTGATCGAAGCCGGAGAGAACCGACCATGGCTATACCTCTGGATTCCGCCCTGGTTCCTGGTGTGGTTAAATCTTCACGCTGGATTTGCCATTGGCCCAGCATTGCTCGTCGCGCGGGCCGGAGGACTGGTGTGGGAAATCGCGATCGGCGAGGCCGCCTGGCGAGAGGTGAAATCCCTTTTCCTCCGCTTGCTGGCGGTGCTGGCGGCTTGTCTGGCACTAGTCCCACTGAATCCAAGCGGCGCTGAACTCTATCGCTATCCCTTCGCTGTCATCCGCTCCGCGGGCATGCGCTCATTCATCGTCGAGTGGTTTCCACCCGATTTCCATCTTTTCCGCTACATTGCATTTCTTTGCCTGTGCCTTGGCTTGCTGGTCTGTTTCGCACGTGGAAATTCGAGGCCAAAACCGCGCACGCTCGCGCCTCTTCTTGGCGCCTTCCTCGCGGCACTCGATGCGGTGCGCCACATCCCGATTTTCGCGCTTCTGGTGGTTCCAGTCATGGCAGCCGCAATCCCGGGCTCGTGGCGAAGGCTGCCCATGCAGGACCAGGGTGCTAATGTCACGCGCCGGCAACTTGTCTTTCGCTTCGCGGTCGTCATTTTGATGGCAGGCTTTGTGATGGTCCGGTGGGTCTCGCTGATCCGGAACCAGGATGCAAGCGAAGCGGCATCGTTTCCGCAGAAAGCAGTAGCAATCCTGCGCTCCCATGGTGGCTCGGGCGGACTGCTTGCTTACTACGATTGGGGTGGTTATGCGATCTGGAAGCTTTTTCCAGGATCGCGGGTGTTCATCGATGGCCGGGCCGACCTCTACGGAGATGATTTACTCAGCCAGTTCAAGACGGCGGCGCAATTGCGGCCGGGTTGGCAGCAAGTGCTGCAATCGTGGCACATACGGTGGGTTCTCGTGCCACCCACGACGGCGCTGGCACAAGCATTGGCCGTAACACCCGGCTGGCAAGAAGAGTACCGCGATCGACAGGCCGTGCTCCTCTTTCGCGTCACAGAGGCGGAGTCCTCCCAGGCGTATGGGACGCTCCCGTCTGGCCGCACCGAAGTCGCGCCGCACGTCGGCGAAAAAATGTTTAGCAGACCTGTTCTGAATCTGCGAAACTAAGGCGAATTGGGCCTAAGATTGGAATCGCCAGAATCGGCGGCTTCCGTTGGCTCGGGACCGGGCGCCGCAAGCGGATGCCCGAAGTATTTGCGGCGGGCGCCGGGCTCGAACCAGGACGGGCACATGGATCACACTCACCATGGATGCTGCCTCAGTATAATCGCGAAGAATGAGTCCGGGAGGGTCCCGGAGGGAGAGGAATGAACCGAAGCCGTTTGTTGATGATCGGCGGCCTGGCACTCGCGTTGGGCCTGCTAGTCAGTTACTCCGTCTATAACCGGCTGCGGATCTCGAGCGGAGGCACCAACGAACCTGGGATTGAGGTTGTGGTCGCCGCCGAGGACATCCCCGTCGGAACCAAGCTGGATGAACACAACGTCCGGATGGTGCGCTTTCCGCAATCCACACTACCGGCGGGAGTATTCGGCAAACGTTCCCTGGTACTCGGCCGGGGAGCGGTGCTTCCCATCAGCAAGGGAGAATTCATTCTTGTCAGTAAACTGGCGGCGGAGAATGCCGGCGCTGGCTTGCCCTCCATGATTCCCTCGGGAATGCGCGCGGTTTCTGTTCGGGTCAACGATGTTGTGGCAGTGGCAGGTTTCGTGCAGCCCGGCACGCGGGTGGACGTGTTGCTGACGGGAAATCCGGGGACAAACGCCGAGCGGCAAACCACAACGGTCCTGGAGAATGTTGCGGTCGTCGCGGTGGGTAGCCGGCTGGAGCGAAGTTCAACGGGAGAAGCCCAGGTGGCTCCGGTGATTACGCTGCTGGTTTCGCCCGACGATGGGCAGAAACTCGCACTCGCCGGCCAGGAGGGGCGAATTCAGCTGGCCTTGCGGAACCCGCTCGATACCCGAAAAGAAGAGATCGCGGCAACGCGGGAAAGTTCTCTCTATCCCGCAGGTGCAGCCGCCGCAACTGCGCCTAGACCAAAACCCCGCAAGAGTTCGGCGTCGGTTCCCGTAGCTGCGCCTTCGGTGTATACGATCGAGACGATCCGCGGTAGTAAGCGGGATGAAACCAAGTTCTGACCTGGCTATGCGACAAATCTTACGCACTTATGCCTCGACCGGACGTTCGATGACCTTACTAAGGTCCAACACGATGAAGCTGGTTACTGCGATCGCGGTCGCCCTGCTGTTTTTGCCAACGCCCATGCATCCTCTGCCGGCGCCGGGAACCGACAGCGCGGTGAGTCAATCAGCGGCACCTTCGCCGGCCGCCGATCCGCAAGCGGTGACGTCCGGCCCATCGTCGTCGACTCAGGAAACTCCTGGCTCCGCGCCCTTGCGCGTAATGGTGGGCAAGTCGCTTCTGATCAACACCACCGAGCGGCTGAAGCGGGTCTCGGTAACCGATCCGTCGGTGGCAGATGCACTGGTGGTGACGCCTACGCAGGTGCTGGTGAATGGCCTTGCGCCAGGCGAAGTGTCACTGCTGATCTGGGATGAACTGGAACGCTCGCGTAGTTTCGATCTGCGCGTGGATGTGGACGTTACCGCCGCCGCTGAAGAGATTCATCGCCTGTTCCCAGACGAGCAGATCTCGGTGACACCATCGCGCTCAGCCATTGTCCTATCCGGACATGTGACCACCGAGGATGCCGCAAAGCACGCAGGAGCAATTGCCTCGGCATATTCCAGAAACGTGGTGAATGTACTGACCTTCGGTCCGGTCGGGGCTCAAGAGGTCCTTTTGCAGGTCAAGTTCATGGAAGTGGATCGGACGGCGGTAACCGAGTTGGGTGTCAACCTGTTCATGCCCGGACTCGGTAACACCGTTGCTCTCAGTCAGACGGGGCAGTTTGGACACGTCTCGCTGAGTAATACCGCAACCACCACCGTTACGAACGGAAACTCGACAACCACGACGACATCGCCCACCGCACCAACGGTAAATATCAGCGACTTTCTGAATCTGTTCCTGGCGCGCACCGATATCAACATTGGGGCTGTCATTCGGGCTCTGCAGCAGAAGAACCTGCTGCAAATCCTCGCCGAGCCCAATTTGATCGCGGTGAACGGCAAGGAAGCAAGTTTCCTGGCGGGCGGCGAATTTCCCTTCCCGGTGTCGCAGCCCAGTGGCCAGGGGCTTTCCACGGTGACCATTCAGTTTCGCGAATTTGGCGTGCACCTGAAATTCACGCCGGTGATACAGCCGAACGGCTACATCCATCTGCGGGTCGTGCCGGAGGTTAGCGCCCTCGATTTTGCGAACTCCGTAACCGTATCCGGCACAACCGTACCCGCGCTCAGCACGCGCAAAGCCGAAACCGAGTTTGAACTTCAGGACGGGCAGAGTTTTGTGATTGCAGGTTTAATGGACAACCGGGTCACTAACATCAATAGCAAGATTCCATGGCTTGGCGACTTGCCAGTGCTGGGCCAGTTCTTCCGAAGCAAGAGCCTGCAGAAGAGTAACTCGGAATTGATGGTGCTATGCACGGCGCGCAAAGTGGTTCCCAGTATGGAAATGCCGAAAGGTCCGGTGAATCCGCAGCCGTTCCTGGATGATCAGCACTTCGATCAGCCGAAACCCGAGGGCGAGAAGAAGTAACCAAGCGCAACAGCGCGCTGGCGGAATGTTCAGGGAGAGTGTGGGGTTCGAGTCATGCCGGAGCTGTCAGTAGCGGTGTTCGCCACGGACAATGATCAGCGCGCAGTTTTGCAGGTTCTGGTCGATGGGACCAGCGTAGCACGCACGGTCTGCAGCAGCCAGATCATGCCGCTGTCTGCGAATGATCCGGTGATCCGCAGAACCCAGGGATCTGCGCCCGACGTCATTCTCGTCGATATTGCCAGCGAGGGAGTAACGGCATCTCTGCGGGCGATCGAACTTCTGCACCAGGAGCTTCCCAATTCGGCGGTCTTTGCCGTGGGTAGCATGACCCACGCGCCGCAGATTGTAAGTGCCATGCGGGCAGGGGCAAGCGAGTATATTGAACGCCCCACAACCACAACCGACCTGCTGGAAGCGTTTGTTCGTCTGACCTCGGCGCGGCGCAAGCCGGGCCGCGAGACTTCCCGCGGCAAGATGTTTACGATCGTGAATGCCAAGGGAGGAAGTGGTGCGACCACGGTCGCAGTCAACCTTGCTCTGGCGCTTCAGTCTTCGCACGGCAGCACCGCGCTGGTCGACCTGGCGCCCCTGGGCCATTGTGGCTTGCATCTGAACCTGCGGTCGCCATTCACCATCTCCGACGCCATCAGCAATCTGCATCGTTTGGACTCCTCGCTGCTCGACAGCTTCATGGTTCGCGATGCCGGTGGACTGCAGTTGTTGTCAGGCGCAGCCGCACCCACTTCTGTGGATCCATCCGCTTCGGATTTCGCCCGGCTGTTCGACATGATGGTAGGCCAGTTTCGCTATACCGTGGTCGATGCCTCGTCGCGCCTGGATCAGGCCACCCGACTGGCCGGCAGCTTGTCGGAGAAAGTGTTGCTGGTTTCGCACGCCGATGTCGCGTCTCTGTGGAGCGCCGGGCGAGTGGCACAGTACTTAGGCGAAACCGGCTCGCGCGACCGCTTCGCTTTGTTGCTGAATCGCTACCGGAAGATCGCCGGCTTTAACGAATCGGAAACCGAGGCGGCCATCGGCGCACCGGTGTTGTGGCGCATTCCGAACCAGTATTTTGCGGTCTCGACGGCTATCGATCGCGGTGTGCCTCTAATGCAGCAACGCAACAGCGAGATCGCGCGCTCCATCGAGGACCTGGCCCATATCTTGACCAAGGATGATCTCGAAGTGAAGCGCACCGCATGGTCACTTTTCAAGACGGTGTAGAGGATTGTTGAAGAGCTCGTTTTCCGGCACGATTTAAGACATGGCGAATCTGCAAACCTTCGAACGGACTGAATACCAGCAGGTCAAGGCGGACCTGCACCGCAAGATTCTCGATCGCCTGGACCTGGAAAAGCTGGGACGAACCTCTGGCGACGCCGCTCGTGAAGAGGTTCTGGTTCTGATCCGCAGTTCGGTGAACAGCGAAGCGGTACCGCTCAGCTTTGCGGAACGCGAAAGGCTTTCGCGAGAAATTCTCGACGAGATCTTCGGTTTAGGCCCGCTGGAGCCTCTCCTGAAGGACCCTAGCGTCTCCGACATTCTCGTCAACCGCTTCGACCGGGTGTATGTGGAGCGGAGCGGCAAACTGGAGCTCACCGGCCTGTCGTTCAAGGACAACACGCACCTGATGCAGATTATTGACCGCATCGTGTCGCGAGTCGGCCGGCGCGTGGATGAATCGTCCCCGATGGTGGACGCCCGTTTGCCCGACGGTTCGCGCGTCAATGCGATTATTCCGCCGCTGGCTTTGGATGGCGCGTGCCTGTCAATCCGGCGTTTTGGCCGCGACCCAATCACGGCGCGCAACATGCTCGAGAATAAGACGCTCACCGAGCCCATGCTGGAACTCCTCTCGGCCATGGTAAAGGGGCGGCTGAATCTCCTTATCTCGGGTGGAACGGGCGCGGGCAAGACAACATTGCTGAATGTGCTTTCCGGTTACATTCCGAATTCGGAGCGTATCGTCACCATCGAAGACGCGGCGGAACTGCAGCTGAAACAGGAGCACGTGGTCCGGCTGGAGACCCGGCCTCCGAATATCGAAGGAAAAGGCGCAGTGCGGCAACGACAACTGGTCATCAATAGCCTTCGCATGCGCCCGGATCGCATCGTGCTGGGCGAGGTGCGCGGCGAGGAAGCCTTCGACATGTTGCAGGCAATGAATACCGGACATGAAGGCTCATTGACTACGGTGCACGCGAACTCACAACGAGACGCGCTCGCCCGCGTGGAAAATATGGTCGCCATGGCGAACCTCAGTATCCCGGAGCGGGCTGTCCGCAACCAGGTCGCTTCGGCCATTCACGCGGTCGTCCAAATCGCCCGGCTGTCTGACGGCTCCCGCAAGGTGCTGACCGTGTCGGAAATCACCGGAATGGAAGGCGACATCGTGCTCATGCAGGATATTTTTGTCTTCGACCGCTTGGGAATCGATCAGAACGGGCGAGTCAAAGGCGTATTCCGGTCGACCGGGGTTCGTCCGCATTTTGCCGAGCGCCTGGCCGCAGCAGGCTGTCGCCTGAGTGCGGCGATCATGGACTCAAGGGTGGAGGTCTAGCCGGTGCAGGTTGCGATCGCCGTTCTGGTGTTCGTCGTAGTGAGCCTGGGAATATTTGCCCTGCTCTCGCTGCTTGACCAACGCCGCGCCCAGGCACGCACACTGCGCGACCGCCTCCAGTCCGCGCAGGAGCCCTCCGCCGATCTGGGACGCGAAGTCGCGTTGTTGCGCGACGAAATGATGAGCCGTATTCCGGCTCTCGACACGCTCCTCCGGCGAAGCGAACGCGTCTCTCTTCTGCAGAAGACGCTGAATCAGGGTAACGTCAACATTCGGGCGGGCAATTTCCTGATGCTCTGCGCACTGTCGTCGCTGGCGTTTGCCGTGATCCTGTTTCTGGCTGGAGGAAACGTACTCTTCGGATGGGCGGGGTTGGCGATCGGATTCTTTATTCCCTACGCGTACGCCTCACATATGCGGGCCCGGCGCTTTCAGCGTTTTGAGGAACGTTTTCCCGAAGCCATGGATACGCTGGCGCGCGCGGTGCGCGCGGGGCATGCCTTCACCACCGCACTCGAACTGATCGCCAATGAAATTTCCGAACCGGTTGCGGGAGAGTTCCGGCAACTCTACGAAGAACAGAAGTTCGGACTTCCGGTACGCGACGCCCTGCTGAACCTGACCGAGCGAGTTCCGCTTGTGGACGTGAAATTTTTCGTGACCGCCGTGATGCTGCAACGCGAGACCGGTGGCAACCTGGCGGAGATTCTCGACAATCTTTCCTACGTGATCCGGGAGCGCTTCAAAATCCAGCGCCAGGTTCGGGTCCATACCGCGCAAGGGCGTTTGACGATGGTAATGCTGATGGCGCTGCCGCCGACGATCGTTGTCATCATGCTCATGATCAATCGCGGCTTCATTCTGCCTTTGTTCACAGATCCGATCGGTCATACATTGATTGTCGGTGGCATCACGCTCCAGACACTGGGCTACTTCTTTATCCGCAGGATCATTCGGATACAGGTTTAAGCATGGCATTGGCGCTCACGATTCTCGTCTTCGTCACCGTGGTAGCGGCGGTGTTCGCCTTCGGCGCAGCGACGGTGGCGCCGTCGTCGGTGTTGGGCTCGCGCCTGCGAGAAATTGGCTGGCAGCGGACTCCCACGGAAAAGAAGAGGGCGATGCGCGAGCGCATCCAGCAGGCGCTCGATCCGCTCAGCAAGGCCCTGCCGGTTTCCCCTACCGAAGTCTCGGAAACGCGCAGTTGGCTGATCCAGGCCGGATACCGCGATGCGCGGCACGTCAGCGTCTATCTCGGTCTGCGGATGTTGTTTGCCCTGCTCGGCCTGGTCGCCGTGGTGCTGGTGAGTGGTTTCGATTCGTGGATGCTGCTCATCGGCATCCCCGCCCTGGGGTTCTTCCTGCCGCGATTCGCTCTGAAGAGGATGGTCAATGCGCGGCAACTTCGCATTCGCCTCGCCCTTGCCGACGCACTCGACCTGACCGTGATCTGCGTCGAGGCGGGATTGGCCCTCGATCAGGCCCTGTTAAGAGTGGGCAGCGATCTGGCCCACGCTCATCCCGAACTCAGCACCGAGTTCCATCTCTTTAATTTGGAGACGCGCGCGGGGAAGCCCCGCGTGGAAGCTCTCAAGAATATGGCGGCTCGCACCGGCGTAGATGATGTTCGCGCCCTGGTCGCCACCCTGATTCAGACCGACCGCTTCGGTACCAGCATCGCCCAGGCGCTGCGCGTGCACTCCGAGTCGTTGCGAACGGAACGCCGTCAGCGGGCGGAAGAGCAAGCCGCCAAAACTACTGTTAAAATGATTATTCCCCTGGTCCTGTTCGTATTACCCTCCCTCATTTTCGTGACCATTGGCCCTGCGATCATTCAGCTGCTAAAAGTCCTCCGCAATCGATGAACGGGGGCGGTAAGCTAGTCTTAGGCATTAAGGAGTTGTGATGCCCGCCCACGGGCCCACCGGATACGCATTCAACCGGACTCGAACCACGTACCTGGCGACCGAACTGGCGATTGCGCGGACGCATTGGACCCGTTTTCGCGGCCTCATGGCCACCGACGCCGTCCATTTCCGCTCCGGTCAAGGGCTTTGGATCGTCCCCTGCCATGGCGTCCACACATTTGCCATGCGTTTCCCCATTGATGCGGTGTATCTCGACCCGGAGAAAGTCGTCATCCATATCGAACAGGACTTGCGGCCGTGGCGAATGGCAGCAATCCGAATTCGAGCTGCTTCGGTGCTTGAACTCCCGGTTGGCACCGTGCACCACACCCAGACCATGCTTGGTGATCGGGTCGATATCTTTCTGCAACATCCGGTGCACTCCGAGGCGGCATGAGTTCAGTTGAGACCATTCCCGAGAGCATTGCGCCGCTGCTGGAGCCCCCACGGCTGCTGGTGGAATGGTCCTCGCCCTGGTACGAGTTCACCTCGTCGCTTCGTCCTGCGCTGAGCCGATCTCCCAAGCGGCTGGCCGGAGAAGCGCGCACAGGCCTGTTTCCCTATCGCGGACTGTTCGGGGCGTGGTTGCTTGAGATTCTGGCGCTGATCGCGGTCATTGTCCTCCCGAGCCGGATTGCGGTTCTGCGTCCGCAGCTCCCTCCGCCACTCCCGAAATACGACATCATTTACTACTCGGGGGATGAACTTCCCCAAACCCAGGACAAGGGCGGGGCCCAGGCCGGCAAATCAGGCCGGGCGGGCGGGCAGGAAGCAAGGCATCGCACGCAAACTATCCGTGTCGCCCGCGGTGAAAAACCACGAGAACAGGTCGTCGATGCACCTAAGCTGGACTTGCCCCACTCGGATTCCTCGGTCGCGAATCTGCTGGCGGTCAAGCCTGTGCCGGGGCCTCCGCCGACCGAAGGTCTGCGCTCTTCGTTGGTCGCTCCCGCGCTGCCGGCCATGAGTGTGGTCGCGCCCGTGCCGGAGTTGACCTCCTCCGCCCGGCGAAATCAGAACAGTCTGGCAGAGAATGTCGTTCCACCGCCACCCGACGTCGCGCGCACGAATACGCGAACTACTCAGGCACTGAACCCACAAGTTGTGGCGCCTGCTCCGGATGTCACTCCCGACAAAACGCGATCATCCCTTCCAATGAACCCGTCGGTCGTGGCGCCGGCGCCCGCAGAAGTCGCTCGCGACCTGGCCAGTTCGCGAAGTATCGTGACTCAGACCACGAGCGTGGTTGCCCCGCCGGTGTCGGCGCCCGCGCGCGACCTGTCTGTGACTTCCAGGCTGACATTGCCTCCGCCCGCCGTAGTGGCCCCTCCGCCTACCCAGGTCAGCCGCGATCTCAATAGCTGGGGTGGGTCGGCGATGGGGAATCTGAACCCGAATCCGACTCCGGTTCCGCCGCCTCCCAGCGCCGCCTTAGGAGTTGCATCGCAGACAAGAGGACAGTTGGCGAACTCTTCTCCGCAGGTCGTGCCGCCGCCGGTCAGTCTCGACTCGCGCGGTTCGCAGGGCCAGGGCAATGGAAGCGGACGTGGCGCGGGCACCCTTCTTGGCTCCGCCGATGTCGTGCCGCCACCCCCGAGCCTGGGAGGCGGCAAAGCGCTCTCCGGTAGTGGTCGCGGCCAAAAAGGGGCCGGCACTGGCAGTGCCCTGGACCTTGGCGCCGCCGTCGCGCCTCCAAGCAGCGCGGGAGGAAGCGCGGCAGGGTCGGGTGTGGTTGTGTCCAGTCGCCCGGGAACAAAAGTCGGCGTACCCGACACGAGCGGCGGCGTGCTTGCCATGTCGCCGAGCGGAAAGTCGAATACTGGACTCGGGGGCTCAGGCGGAGGCTCGGGAATCGGCAAAGGGAATGGCCCGGGCAGCGGAATGACAGGCGAAAGCTCGGGCGCGGGCAAGGAAGGATCGGGCCGTGGATCTGACCCCAACGCGCGCGGAGGAATTTCTCCCTATCCTGGATCAGGTGGCTCCGGACGCGGGACCGACGGGACTCCCGCCATGCCCGGTGTTTCCGTGCAAGGCGGCAGTACGATTACCCTGCCGAGCTTCGGAACGGCCAGCGGGGACTCGACCTCGGG
>Ga0335084_10003691_pt1 | contig 15001 bp, 10 predicted proteins | sample Lox_Sample_44_FD_206721 | JGI IMG/M metagenome (GOLD analysis project Ga0335084, IMG submission 206721) | Soil microbial communities from Loxahatchee National Wildlife Refuge, Florida, United States - Lox_Sample_4.4 | ecosystem: Environmental > Terrestrial > Soil > Wetlands | place: USA...
GAGAACGACATCTACTTCCAGATCGGGCTGGTGGTGTTGATTGGGCTCGCTGCGAAGAACGCCATTCTGATCGTGGAGTTCGCGCAACAGGGCTTCCTCGAGGGCATGTCGGCGGTCGACGCGGCGTTGAACGCCGCGCGGCTTCGCTTCCGGCCGATCATCATGACCTCGCTCGCCTTCGTTCTTGGGGTACTCCCGCTCATGTTCTCCTCGGGTGCGGGCGCAGGCGCGCGCCGCTCGATGGGAACCGGCGTCGTGGGCGGGATGCTCGCCGCCACGTTTGTCGCCACGATCTTCGTGCCGCTCTTCTTCGTGCTCATCGCGCGCCGCAGGAAAGCGCGTACCGCGGAGAAGGGAACCGCGGTGGCGGAGGGGCCATGAGGGACCGACTCATGGGGTGGCCGATGGGATTCGAACCCACGACAACCGGAATCACAATCCGGGACTCTACCAGCTGAGCTACGGCCACCGTAGGGGCCGGATTATAGCGCAGGGCGCCTAGAGTTTCGACAGGACGTCGCGGAACTTCGCTTCGATCTTCGCGCGCAGTTCCGGGCTGGCGCGCGCCACGGGCGGGAAGTCCTGCAGCATTTCGAACGGGCGGCAGGCGTCGATCACGGCGCGGGAGTTCCAGGTGGTGCCGCGCGGGATGCGCGGGTCCAGGGGCCCGCTCCACATCCTGCGCAGGATGTCGATGTCCTCGGCCGGGTCGCAGCGCGTGCACATCGCCCACAGCACCTCGAACAGGTTCGTCGGATCGATGTCTTCGTCGACGACGACCACGAAGCGCCCGAGGTAGGCGCCCGACTGGCAGCTCGCCGCGGCCATCGCCGCCTGCCTTGCATGCCCGGCGTAGGCCTGCTTGATGGCGATCACGTTGAACATGCGCGCGCCGCCCGCCTCGTGGCACCACACGCCTTGCACGCCGGCGACGCCGGCGCGCTCGACCTCGTCCCAGATCATTCCCGCCTTCATGACGCACTTGCTATAGGAGAAATCCGAGGGCGGGCGCATCGGCGTCGCCATGGTCAGGATCGGATCGTCGCGGTGATAGATTCTTTGCACCCTGATCACCGGCTGCTCGCTCTTGCCGCCCGCGTAGTAGCCGGTGAATTCGCCGAACGGTCCTTCGGGAGCGGTCTCGCCCGGATGCATCTCGCCCTCGAGAACGATCTCCGCGTGCGCCGGCATCGGCAGGCGGTGGAGCTCGCTCTCGATGACGTCGAAGGGCATCCCGCGGTGCCCGCCCGCGTAGTCGTATTCCGAGAGCCCGAAGCGCAGCTCGTTGCCGCCCGCCAGGAACAGCATCGGGTCGTGACCGCAGGAAACGAGGACCGGGCAGGGCTTGCCCCGCTTGAAATACTTCTCGCGGATCTGCCGGCCGTGCTTGCCCGGAGACATCCACACGCCGACGCGCTTGGCGTCGTGCACCATCACCCGGTAGGTCCCGCAGTTCACCCAGTCGCCTTCGGGATCGCGCATGATCACCAGGTCGTCGGTGCCGATGTAGCGCCCGCCGTCGAGCTCGTGGAGGAAGGGAACGGGAAACTTGAGCACGTCGACGTCGTTCCCGGAGAGCACGTTCTCCAGCACCGGGCCCTTGCCGACCACGCGCGGCGGGATGGGGGCGTGGGTCTTCATGCGGTCGCGGTAGGCGCGCACCACGTCCAGCGGATGCGCGGGAACCGGGAAGCCGAGGGTGATCGCGAGCCGCTTCATCGAGTTGGTGGACCCCGACAGCGTGCGGAAGCCCTTGGGATAGCCGGGCACGTCCTCGAACAGCACCGCCGGCGCGTTCGATCGCTCGTTCACCGCCTCGGCGAGCGTACCCATCTCCAGGTTCCAGTGGACGCTGGGAATCCGCAGCAGCTCGCCCGCCTGCTCGATGCGTGCGAGGAATTCGCGCAGATCGAGGTGCGGCCGCTCGTAGGCATTCCAGAGCTTCGCGGGGCGGGGATCGTTCATTGCCGGCTATTGTAAAGGTCGTCGCGATAGGCGAGAAACACGCAGTCGTCACCGGCGCTGGTCTCCGGCCAGATGAAAGGAACTCGCGGAAAAGCGCGCTCGACTCGGCTGCGGCTATGGCCGACCTCGACAACGAGCAGTCCGCCGGGCCGCAGGTGCTCGGCCGCGCTCGTCAGGATCCGGCGCACGAAAGCGAGGCCGTCGGCGCCGGCGGCCAGCGCGAGGCGCGGCTCGCGGCGGTACTCCGGCGGCAGCCTGCGCATGGCGGCGCCGCCGACGTAGGGCGGGTTGGCGACGATGAGGTCGTACTGTTTCCGTTTGAGTCCGGAAAGAAGGTCCGCCCGCACCAGCCTGATCCGGCGGCCCAGGCCATAGGCCGAGATGTTCTTTCGGGCGACGGCGAGCGCGGCGCGCGAGATGTCGCTCGCATCGACCGCGGCGCGCGGAAAGGCGAGGGCCAGGAGAATCGCAAGACAGCCGGAGCCGGTGCACAGATCGAGTGCCCGGATCACCGGTCCAGAAGTCCAGGGCTTGAGCCGATCGCGCAGCAGCTCGGCGACGAAGGAGCGCGGCACGAGCACGCGCTCGTCGACGTAGAAGCGGTAATCGCCGAGCCAGGCCTCATGGATCAGATAGGCCAGGGGTTTTCGCGTGCGCACGCGTTCGTCGATCAGGCGCAGGGCCTTGCGCTGCTCCGGAACGGTCAGCTCGCGATTTGCCGACCGCGCCAGGTCCTCGTGGGAAAGCCGGAGCACGTGCGCAAGCAGCCACGCCGCCTCGTCGCGGGCATTGTGGGCGCCATGTCCGAAGTGCAGGCGAGCCGCCCGCAGCCGGCGCTCGGCCGCGGTGAGCCAGTCGCGCAGGGTAAGAGGGGAGCGCGTCAGGATGCGAGGAGCCGTGCCAGCAGGCGCAGGTAGATCTCGCGCAGCGGCTCGATCGCGGCGAGATCGATGTGCTCGTTGAGCTTGTGGATGGTGGCGTTTACCGGACCGAACTCCACGACTTCGCTGCAGATCTGGGCGATGAAGCGCCCGTCCGAGGTTCCGCCCGTGGTGCTGACGTCGGGCGCCGCGCCGGTGACGTCCCGGATCGCTGCCGACAGCGCGTCAACCAGCTTGCCGCGCGGCGTGAGATAGGGCGCCGCGGACAGCGTCCAGTCGAGCCGGTATTCGAGCTCGTGGCGGTCGAGCACCGCGTGGACGCGCGTCTTCAGGCTGTCGGCGGTGCTCGCGGTACCGAAGCGGAAGTTGAACTTGATCTCGACGTCGTTGGGGGTGACGTTGTCGGCTCCGGTCCCGGCATGGATGTTCGAGATCTGCCAGGTGGTGGGCGGAAAGGATTCGTTGCCTTTGTCCCATTCGGTGGCGGCGAGCTCGGCGAGCGCCGGCGCAACGAGATGGACCGGGTTCTTCCCCAGGTGCGGATAGGCGATGTGCGCCTGCACGCCCTTGACCCGCAGGACTCCGCCGAGCGAGCCGCGGCGTCCGTTCTTGATGGTGTCCCCGAGCTTCTCGGCGCAGGTCGGCTCGCCCACGACGCAATAGTCGATGTGCTCACCGCGGCTTTTCAGCAGCTCGACCACCTTGACGGTACCGTCCATGGCCGGGCCCTCCTCGTCGGAGGTGATGAGCAGCGCGATCGAGCCCTTGTGCGAGGCGTGCTCCGCGAGGAAATCCTCGACCGCCACGACGAAGGCAGCGATCGAGGTCTTCATGTCTGCGGCGCCCCGCCCGAAGAGCTTGCCTTCGCGCTCGGTGGGAACGAAGGGGTCGCTGTGCCACTGGTCGAGCGGACCGGTCGGAACGACGTCGGTATGGCCGATGAAGCAGAGGAGAGGACGCGAGGTGCCGCGGCGCGCCCAGAGATTGGTCACCTCGCCGCGCCGGACCGGCTCGAGCTTGAAGCCCAGGCGCGCCAGGCGCTCGCCGAGCAGCGCCTGGCAGCCTTCATCCTTCGGGGTGATCGAGCGGCGCGCGATCAGCTCGCGCGTGAGCCGGAGGGTGGCGGCCGCTTCAGCCGCCATAGCGCTGGGTCCTGGGATGGTGCATCGCTTGCTAGGCGTCCTCGGTCTCGCCGAGCTTGAAATTGCTGTAGGTCGTGTTGGGATCCATGGCGGGCTTGGCCTCGGCCTTCCTCTCGCTGCCGGCCACAAGGGCCGCGCCGGCCTCGGTATTGTTGATCAGCCACAGCAGGTTGTTCGCCGAGTCGGCGTTCGCAAGGGCTTCCTCCTGGGTCACGATGCCCTCGCCGATCATCTTGAACAGCGACTGCTCGAAGGTCTGGGAGCCCGGCGTCAGCGCTTTTTCCATCGCTTCCTTCATCTGGTTGATCTCGCCCTTCTCGATCAGCTCGGCGATGTAGCGGCTGTTGAGCATGACCTCCACGGCGGCCGAGCGGGTGCCTTTCACGTTCTTCACCAGGCGCTGCGAGATCACGCACTTGAGGGTCGCCGACAGGTCCTGCAGCAGCGCGCTGCGGCTCTCCAGGGGGTAGAAGCTGATGATGCGGTTCATCGCGTGGTAGCTGTTGTTGGCGTGCAGCGTCGCGAGGCACAGGTGCCCCGACTGGGCGTACTGGATCGCCGAAGTCATGCCTTCCTTGTCGCGCACCTCGCCGATCAATATGGCGTCGGGCGCCTGGCGCAGGGCGTTCTTCAGACCCGTTTTCATGTCGAGGGTGTCGGTCCCGACCTCGCGCTGGTTCACGATCGACTTCTTGTTCTGGAATACGAACTCGATCGGATCCTCGAGCGTGAAGATATGGCCGGTCCGCTGCTCGTTGCGATAGTCGAGCATGGCTGCGAGCGTCGTCGATTTTCCCGAGCCGGTCGCCCCGACCATGAGGATCAGGCCGCGCTTCTCGAGGATCAGGTCCTTCAGAACCGGCGGCAGCCCCAAGGTGTCGATCGGCGGAATGGTGGCGGGGATGAAGCGCACCACCACCGCGGGCGAGCCTTTCTGCTGGAAAGCGCTGATGCGGAAGCTGCCCACCCCCGGGAAGGTGAAGCCGGTGTTCAGCTCGAGCGTACCCTCGTAGTCTCTTTTCTGCCGGTCGTCGACCACCTCGTAGAGCAGGCCGCGCACGGTAGCCGAGTCCATCATCTGCTGATTGATGGGCAGGACATTGCCGTTGATCTTGATATTGATCGGGGCGCCGACCGAAAGAAAGATGTCTGAGGCCTTCTTATCGGCCATGAGCTGGAACAGTCGCTTCATCGCGGACATGCGGGCTCCCTCCAGGTTCTACTCGCCGCGCAGCAGCTCGTTGATGCTGGTCTTGGCGCGGGTCTTGGCGTCGACCTGCTTCACGATCACGGCACAGTATAGGCCGTATTTGCCGTCCGCGGACGGCAGGGTGCCGGGCACGACCACCGATCCGGCCGGAACGCGTCCGTGGAGAATCTTCCCGCTCGCGCGGTCGAAGATCCGGGTGCTCGCGCCGATGAAGACACCCATCGAGATCACCGCATTCTCCTCGACGACCACGCCTTCGACGATCTCCGAGCGTGCGCCGATGAAGCAGTTGTCCTCGATGATCGTCGGATTGGCCTGAAGCGGCTCCAGCACGCCGCCGATGCCCACGCCTCCGGACAGATGCACGTTCCTGCCGATCTGGGCGCATGATCCCACCGTAGCCCATGTGTCGACCATCGTGCCCTCGTCCACGTAGGCGCCGACATTCACGTAGGAAGGCATGAGAACGACGTTCTTCGCCACATACGCGCCGCGGCGCGCCACGGCGGGAGGGACGACGCGGAAGCCGCCGCGCTCGAACTGCTCCTGGTCGTAGCGCTCGAACTTGGTCGGCACCTTGTCGTAGAACTGCAGCGCCCCCGCGTGAATCGGCCGGTTGCTCTCCAGCCGGAAGGAGAGCAGGACCGCCTTCTTGATCCACTGGTGCGTGGTCCAGGTCCCGCCCACCTTTTCCGCGACCCTCAGCTTCCCGTGGTCGAGCTGGTCGAGCACGCGCTCGACGGCTTCGCCGATCGTCGCCGGCGCGGAGCCCGGGGCGAGGTTCGCGCGCTCCTCCCAGGCCCGCTCTATGATGTCCTGAAGTTGATCCATCCGGTCCGCTTCAAAGGGTCTTCGCGAATTCTACGATACGGCGGGCGGCCTCGAGGCACTCGTCGGTCTCTGCGACCAGGGCCATCCTCACGCGGTTCGCGCCGGGGTTGATACCGCCCGACTCACGCGCAAGAAAGCTCCCGGGCAGCACGGTGACGTGCTGCTCGGCGTAGAGGCGCCGCGCGAATTCGGTGTCCGCGATCGGTGTCGGCGCCCACAGATAGAAGCCGGCTTCGGGGGGTTCCACTTTCAGCGCGGCCTGCATCAGCGGGGTGACGCGCGCGAACTTGTCCGCGTATTTGCCGCGGTTCTCGCGCACGTGAGCCTCGTCGCGCCAGGCTGCGACGCTTGCATCCTGCACCGCGGGGCTCATCGCGCCGCCGTGATAGGTGCGATACAGCAGGAACGACTTGAGGATCGAAGCATCGCCGGCGACGAAGCCCGAGCGCATGCCGGGCACGTTGGAGCGCTTCGACAGGCTCGAGAACACGACCAGCCGCTCGAATCCGCGGCCGAGCCGCGTGGCGGCCTGGAGCGCGCCGAGCGGCGCCGAGTCTTCGCCGAAATAGACCTCCGAATAGCATTCGTCGGAGGCTATGACGAAGCCGTGGCGGTCGGAAAGCGAGAAGATCTCCTTCCATTCGCCCAGGTCCAGCACTTTGCCGGTGGGATTTCCGGGCGAGCACACGTAGAGGAGCTGGGTGCGGCGCCAGACTTCGGCGCGCACGGAGCCGTAGTCGGCGGTAAAGCCGCGCTCGGGCGTGGCGTTGACGTAGTGCGGGTGCGCGCCGGCGAGCAGGGCCGCACCCTCGTAGATCTGGTAGAAGGGGTTGGGGCAGACCACGATCGCGTCGCCGCGCGACGGGTCCAGAACCGCCTGGGCAAAGGCGAACAGCGCTTCCCGCGACCCGTTGACCGGCAGGACTTCGGTCTTCCAGTCGATCGAGGGCAAGCCATAGCGCCGGACCAGCCAGTCGGCAATCGCCTGGCGAAGCGCGTCTCCGCCGGCCGTGGGCGGGTAGGTCGCGAGCTTCGGCAGGCTCTCGATCAGCGCGCGCTTGATGAGCTCGGGGGTGGGGTGCCGCGGCTCGCCGATCCCCAGGCTGATGTGGGCCAGCGAAGAACGGGGCGTCACGCCCGCAAAAAGCTGGCGCAGCCTCTCGAAGGGATACGGTTGCAGCGACTTCAGTCTCGGGTTCATTCGGCCGGATGTCGATCTGCGCCGGGCGGCGGCGCGGGTCAGCGCGTGCTCCGCTGCTCCTCGAGCGGCGCGAGCTCGAATCCCCGGGCAGGTTTCCACCCCCGCCCGCGGTGCTCCACCACGATGCTGGTGAAGATGCCGCCACGAACGAAGAACCGGGCGGTGAGGCGCAGGAAGCGCGGCGAAAGCAATTTGACCAGGTCGTCGGCGATCCGATTGGTCACGGCCTCGTGAAACGCGCCTTCGTTCCTGAAAGACCAGATGTAGAGCTTGAGGCTCTTCAGCTCCACGCACCTGCGGTCCGCTACGTAGTCGAGAAACAGGGTGGCAAAGTCCGGTTGGCCGGTTTTCGGGCACAGGCAGGTGAACTCGGGAATCTGCATCCGGATCAGGTAATCGCGCCCCGGGCAGGGATTGGGAAAACTCTCGAGCGACTTGCTCGGTCTGGGAGGCATTTCGGGGGCGGCGGCGGAAACGGAGATGGTATTATATGTGCTCCGTTTTGTCGGCGATGAATCCGGTGCGCAGCCGGTTTTCTTTTATCCGGATCTGTAGCGACTTCTGCTAGCGTGCGGCTCACTCAAATCAAGCTCGCAGGCTTCAAGTCCTTCGTCGATCCCACCACTGTAAACGTACCCGGACAGCTGGTCGGGGTGGTCGGTCCGAACGGCTGCGGCAAGTCGAACATCATCGATGCCGTCCGCTGGGTCCTGGGCGAATCGCGCGCCGCCGCGCTGCGCGGCGACTCGATGCAGGATGTGATCTTCAACGGCTCGTCGCAGCGCCAGCCGGTGGCGCGGGCGAGCGTCGAGTTGTCCTTCGACAACAGCCTGGGGAGAGCGGCGGGACAGTGGTCGCAGTACGCCGAGATCTCCGTCAAGCGCGTGCTGCAGCGGGACGGCGAGTCCTCCTATTTCATCAACAACACCCACGTGCGCCGGCGGGACATCCAGGACATCTTTCTGGGCACGGGCCTGGGCCCGCGCGCCTACGCCATCATCGAGCAGGGGATGATCTCGCGGATCATCGAGGCGAGGCCCGAGGAGCTGCGCGTGTTTCTCGAGGAGGCGGCGGGGATATCCAAGTACAAGGAGCGGCGGCGCGAGACCGAGCACCGGCTCGCCGACACCCGTGACAACCTTGCCCGGGTAAGCGACATCCGCCAGGAGCTCGGATCCCAGATCGAGAGGCTCGACAAGCAGGCCGAAGTCGCCCGGCGCTACAAGGAGCTGCTGGCGGAGCGATCGCTCAAGCAGAACCTGCTGTGGCTCCTGCGGCGCAACGAAGCGCGGGCGGAGGCGCAACGCCACGCCCGGGACATCGAGCGCGCGGATATCGAGCTCGAATCCGAGACCGCCCGACTGCGGGAGACCGAGCGCGAGCTCGAGCAGGCGCGTGCGGAGCACTACGCTGCGGGGGATGCCCTGGGCGCCGCTCAGGGCGAGCTCTATGGAGCCAATGCGGACGTCTCCAGGCTCGAGACCGAGATACGCTTCGTCGCCGACACCCGACAGCGGCTCGAAACCCAGCTGGCGCAGATCCGCGCGCAGGGCGACGCCGGCCGGCGCAGCGAAGTCGAGCAGCGTGAAGCGCTCCGGGGCTGGGAGGCTCGGTTGGCAGAGTCGCGCGCTGCCCTGCAACAGGCGCAGCGCGGGCTCGAACAGGAAAAGATCAAGCTGCCTCAGGCGGAGCAGGCGTCGCGCCTGCTCCTGGGGCGGATCGCGGGCGAACGCGAGCTGATCGCCCAGGCGGAGCAGGCGTTCCAGGTCAAGCAGGCGCACCTTGCGCACGCCAACAAGACGTTGCAGTCGCTGGAGCAGCGCGGTGAGAAGCTGCTCGCCGAGCGCGCCGAGCTGGTTGCACCTGATGCCGGGGCGATGGCGCGATTGAGCGGGGAACTGGGGCAAAGCCGCGCCGAGCTTGCCCGGCAGGAAGCGCTGCTCGCTCAGCTGGAGGCGGCGCGCGGCGGCGCCGACGAACGGCGGCGCACGGGAACCGAGACCCTTCAGACTCTCGAGCGGGAACGGTCGGCGCTGGATGGGCAGCTCGCCACGCTCCAGAAGATCCAGAGCCAGGTCGAGGAAAACAGCAAGATCCAGGAGTGGATCGACCGGCACCAGCTCGCCTCCAAGCCGCGGCTGTGGCAGAAGATCCGCGTCGAGCAGGGATGGGAGACCGCTGTGGAATCGGTGCTGCGCGAGCGCCTTCACGCAATGGAGATGTCCGACCCCGAGCTGCTGCAGCGTCTGCTGGAAGACCCGCCCCCGGCGAGGGTGAGTGCCTTCAGCCCCGGCTCCGCTGCGGATCTGCGGCGCGAAAAAGGGCTCACGCCGCTTGCCGACTACGTCAAGTCGGCCGAGCCGGCGGTGGCCGCGGTGGTCTCCGCATGGCTTGCTCCGTACTACGCCGTCGAGGGGGTGCCGCGCCTGCTGACCCGGATGGAGCTGTCGCCGCATGCCGTTCTGGTCAACCGTGAGGGCCACCAATTCGGCCGTTTCGGGGTGAGCTTCCACGCTCCCGACCCGGCCGACACAGGCATCCTCGCGCGGCAGCGCGAAATCGAGGCGCTGGGACAGGAGGCGGGCCGGCTCGAGGGCGAGATAGAGAAGAAGCGCGAGGAACTGTCCGGGCTGGAGCACTCCCTGAGCGAGCACGACGAAGGGCTCGCCAGGCTGCGCGCCGCAGGCATGGCCTTGAAGCAGCGCCACCATGAGCGTGAGCTGGAGCGCCTCAAGCTGACCCAGGGCGAGGAGCGCTACCAGGAGCGCAGCCGGCAGATCGAGGAGGAGCTCGCGGAGATTGCCGCATTGCAGACCCAGGAGCGCTCGGCCCAGTCGGCGGCCGAGGCGAGCCTGGAGCAGCACCAAGCCCAGATCGACGAGCTGTACCGCAGGGTCGAGCTGAGCCAGAAGGAGCACGAGGTGGCGGAAAGCACGCTCGAGAGGCAGCGGCAAGCGGTGCAGCAGGCTGAGCGCGACACGCAGATGGCTGGATTCCAAGAGAAAGAATGTATTAGTAAAATCAGCGATATCAATAAATCTCTTGATACATTACATCAACAAGCAGGCCAGACCGACCAGAGCGTGAGGCAACTCCAGGCCGAACTGGCGAGCATCGACGACGCGGCCTTGCGAAACCAGCTTCAGAAGGGACTGGAAGCCCGGATGGCGCGCGAGCAGAGCCTCGCCGAGGTCCGCAACCGGCAGGAGGAGATCGCAGCAAGGCTGCGTGCCTCGGAGGAAGCACGGCTGGGTCTCGAGCACAAGCTGCAACCTCTGCGGGACCGCATCGCCGAGCTACGGCTGAAGGAACAGGCGGCGCAAATCAACGGCGAGCAGTTCGACCAGCAGTTGCGCGAGGCCGGGGCTGACGAGGCTGCTCTTTCGGCGGCAATGAAGGAAGGACAAAAGGCGGCGCCCCTGCAGGGCGAGATCACGCGACTCTCGAATGCCATCGCGGAGCTGGGTGCGATCAACATGGCGGCCCTGGAGGAGCTCTCGGCGAGCCAGGAGCGCAAGCAGTTCCTCGACGCCCAGGCGGCCGATCTCGGCACGGCACTCGAGACGCTGGAGAACGCCATCCGGCGAATCGACCGGGAGACACGCGACCTGCTGCAGGCGACCTTCGACACGGTCAACGGCCACTTCGGTGAGATGTTCCCCGCGCTGTTTGGAGGCGGCGAGGCCCAGCTCACCATGAGCGGAGAGGAAATCCTGGACTGCGGCGTGCAGGTGCTCGCGCGTCCGCCCGGGAAGAAGAACACGACTATCCATCTGCTCTCGGGCGGGGAGAAGGCGCTCACCGCGATCGCCCTGGTGTTTTCGATGTTCCAGCTCAACCCGGCGCCTTTTTGCCTGCTCGACGAAGTCGATGCGCCGCTCGATGACGCCAACACCGAGCGCTTCTGCAATCTGGTCACCAAGATGTCGCAGCAGACACAGTTCCTGTTCATCAGCCACAACAAGATCACCATGGAGATGGCGCATCAGCTGATCGGTGTCACCATGCAGGAGCGCGGCGTCTCGCGCGTGGTGGCGGTGGATATCGATGAAGCTCTGAAGCTGCGGGAAGAGCCCGCCGCCGCCTGAGGAAGCCTGACATGGGCGAGCTGCAATTCGGCCTCATCGCCATCGGCACCCTCGTCGTCGCGGGCGTATTCTTCTACAACAAGTGGCAGGAACGCCGCTATCAACGCCGGGCCGAGGCGGCTTTCGGCTCGCGCCACGAGGACGTACTGATGCGCTCCGGCACCGGCGAAGGGCAAGGCGGAGAGCGTCCGGCAAGCGACCGGATCGAGCCGGTGCTGTCGTCCCTGGGGACTGCGCCCGGGCCCGGGCGCAGCTCGAGACAGGTCCTTACGGAATTCGTCGACTTCATCGTTCCCATCGAGTCCCCGGAAGAGGTGTCCGGAGCATCCATGCTGGACGCCGCAGGTGCCGCGTTCGACCGTTGCCCGAGATCGGTCCATCTGGAAGGCTACGACGAGGCGCTCGCGTCCTGGGAGCTGGTCGATCCCGATCGCAGCTATTCGAGGATGCGCGTGGGCCTGCAGCTGGTCGACCGCCGCGGCGCCGCCGACGCGGACGAGCTTGCGGCATTTGCCACCGTGGTGGAGGGGGCCGCCACGTCGCTCGGCATGCTCGCTGCCGTGCCGGATCCGGCCCAGGCGCTGGCGCGCGCCAAGGAGCTCGATCGTTTCTGCAGCGAGCTGGACATCAGGATCGCGGTGCATCTGGCGAACGACAACACTCCCTTCGCCGGCACCAGAGTCGACGCCGCGGCGAAGGCGGCGGGATTCGAGCTGGACGAGCCCGACGGCAAGTTCCGGCGCAAGGACGCCAACGGGGCGGTTATTTGCGTGCTGGAGAATTCCGAGCCGATTCCGTTCAAGCTCGACAGCCTCGATACCTTGTCTACACACGCGGTTACCCTGGAGATCGACGTCCCGAGGGCGCCGCCCGGAGCATTCGCGCGATTCCGCGAGGCGGCGGAGCGGATCGGCAAGCAGCTCAACGCCCGCATCGTCGACGACAACCGCCAGCCGGTCACTGCGGTCGCGTTCGACGCCATCGGCACGCAGCTCCAGGCGGTTCACACGGCGTTGGAGGCGCGCGGCATCGCGCCGGGCGGAGCGCTGGCGCTGCGGCTGTTCTCCTGATGGGGAGCGGGGAAAAGTTCCGCCGGCGGGCGGAGGAGCTCCGCCGGGAAATCGAGGACCACAACCACCGCTACTACGTTCTCGATTCGCCGGTGATTTCGGATGCGGAGTTCGACAGGCTGTTCCGCGAGCTGGTGGAACTGGAGTCGGCTCATCCGGATCTCGTCACGCCGGACTCGCCGACGCAACGCGTCGGCGGCGCGCCGCTGGATGAGTTCAAGCAGGTCGTCCATCGCACCCCGATGCTCTCGCTCAACAACGCGTTCACTGAAGAGGACCTGATCGGCTTCGACCGCCGGGTCCGCGAGGGCCTGGGCAAAGACGAGATCGAGTACGCAGCCGAGCCGAAGTTCGACGGGCTGGCGATCAGCCTGCGCTACGAGCGTGGCCGCTTCGTGCAGGGAGCAACCCGGGGTGACGGGTATACGGGCGAGGACGTGACCGCGAACCTGAGAACGATACGCTCGATACCGCTCAGGCTGCGCGGTCCGCGGCCTCCGGCGTCGATCGAGGTGCGTGGCGAGGTCATCATGTACAAGGCAGACTTTGCGCGCATGAACGCACGCCAGCGCGAGCGCGGCGACAAGGAGCTCGTCAATCCGCGCAACGCCGCCGCCGGCAGCCTGAGGCAGCTCGATCCGAAGATGACCGCAGAGCGTCCTCTGCGCTTTTTCGCCTACGGCGTGGGCGACACCGGAGAGCTGCCGTTTCGCCGTCACAGCGAGGTCCTGGCGTGGATGGCCGAGGAGGGCCTGCCGGTGTCGGCGGAGCGCGCCACGGTGATGGGCTTGCCGGGCATGCTCGCCTTCTACCGGAGTGTGGGCGAGAAGCGCGAACGCCTGCCGTACGCGATCGATGGAGTGGTGTACAAAGTGAACGAGCTCGGCGATCAGCGCTTGCTGGGTTTCGTGTCGCGCGCGCCCCGATTCGCCGTGGCCCACAAGTACGCCCCGGAGGAAGCGACCACCGAGGTGCTCGACATCGAAGTCCAGGTCGGCCGCACCGGGACGCTCACGCCGGTGGCGCGCCTCAGGCCCGTGAGCGTGGGAGGAGCTACGGTCACCAACGCCACCCTGCACAACGAGGACGAGGTGCACCGCAAGGATGTCTGGCGCCGCGATGTCGTGACGGTCCGCCGCGCGGGAGACGTGATCCCCGAAGTCGTGGGTGTCGCCAGGGCCGGCCCGCGCGAGCAGGGGGACCGCTTCCGGATGCCGGCCCGATGCCCGGTCTGCGACTCCGAGGTCGTGCGCCTGGAAGGCGAAGCGGCCGCGCGCTGCACCGGAGGACTATTCTGCCCGGCCCAGCGCAAGGGCGCGCTGCTGCATTTCGCTTCGCGCAGGGCGATGGACATCGAAGGGCTCGGCGAGAAACTCGTCGATCAGCTGGTCGATCGCGGCATCGTGCATACTCCAGCCGATGTCTATCGTCTGGACGCGAGCAGTCTCGCGGGACTCGATAGAATGGGCGAGAAGTCGGCCGCGAATGTGATCTCGGCCATCGAGGCATCGAAAACCCAGAGCCTGGCACGCTTTGTCTACGCCTTGGGAATCCCGGGCGTCGGCGAGGAGGTCGCCAAGATTGTCGCCGGGCATTTCGGTACGCTCAACGGCCTGCTCGGGGCCGACTGGGCGGAGGTGGCGGAAAGAAAAAGGGCGATACAGAAGGAAAACGCGGCTCGCAAGCGAAGGCGGGAAGCGCCCGTTCCCACGGTGCTCGAGGGCATAGGACCGGAGCTGATGGAAAGCTTGTCGAAGTTTCTCTCGCAGAAGCACAATCAGGACGTCATACGGCGGCTGACAGAGAATGTGCGAGTGCAGGCGGAGGATCGCCCGCCGAAGGCCGGGGTGCTGGCGGGGAGGGTGTTCGTGCTGACCGGGACCTTGCCGAAGCTGACGCGCCAGGAAGCCACGGAGATGATCGAAAGCCACGGGGGCAAGGTCACGGCGTCGGTCTCGGCCGTGACGGACTACGTCGTGGCGGGCTCCGAGGCGGGCAGCAAGCTCGAGAAGGCCCGGAAGCTCGGCATCGCGGTGCTCGACGAGGAAGGTTTGCGGAAGATATTGAGGGAGTCCGAAGCGTGAAAAAAGTGACCAAAGCGGTTTTCCCCGTCGCGGGAATGGGCAGCCGATTCCTGCCCGCGACGAAGGCGAGTCCAAAAGAGATGATGCCTATCGTCGACAAGCCGCTGATCCAGTACGCGGTCGAAGAGGCCGTGGCAGCGGGAATCCACGACATGGTGTTCATCACCGGCCGCAATAAACGCGCGATCGAGGACCATTTCGACAAGGCCTACGAGGTCGAAGCCGAGCTCGCGGCCCGCGGAAAGACCGACCTGCTCGCGCTGATCCAGGACGTCATTCCGAAGTCGGTTAACTGCATCTACATCCGGCAGCCCGAACCCCTGGGTCTGGGCCACGCAGTCTTGTGCGCGCAACCCGCGGTCAACGACGAGGTCTTCGCGGTGATCCTCGCCGACGACCTGATCGACGGCAAGCCCCCTGTGCTGCAGCAGATGACCGCTCTGTTCGAGCGGCATCAGTCGCCCATGGTCGCGGTGCAGCAGGTCAAGCGCGAGCACACCGCCCAGTACGGCATCGTCAAGACAGAAGC
>Ga0335084_10003692_pt1 | contig 14999 bp, 9 predicted proteins | sample Lox_Sample_44_FD_206721 | JGI IMG/M metagenome (GOLD analysis project Ga0335084, IMG submission 206721) | Soil microbial communities from Loxahatchee National Wildlife Refuge, Florida, United States - Lox_Sample_4.4 | ecosystem: Environmental > Terrestrial > Soil > Wetlands | place: USA: Florida...
ACGGAATCCGGGGGTTCCTCAAGGCGTTCAACGCCGATGACGGCAAGCTGCTCTGGACCTTCTACACCATCCCCGACAAGGGCAGTGAGGGCGTGTGGGCCGTGAACGACGCCACGGGACGCAACATGAAGCGCGACATCTCTGCCGAGAAGGCGGCGCTCGCCAAGGACAACTCGTTCTGGCAGACGCTCGGCGGCGGGGTGTGGATGAATCCGGCCGTCGACCTGAAGGCCCGGACTCTGTGGTTCGTCGTGGGTAACCCGTCGCCCGACCTGTACGGCGCCGAGCGGCCCGGCGACAACCTCTACACCGACTCGCTCGTCGCGATCGACCTCGACAAGGGCACCTACAAGTGCCACCTCCAGTACATCGCGCACGACGTGTGGGACCTCGACGCCGTCAGCCCGCCGATCCTGGTCGATGTGAAGGACAAGTCCGGCAAGGCGATCCCGGGCGTGATCCACGGCGGCAAGACCGGCCACCTCTACGTGCACGACCGCAAGGACTGCTCGCTCATCCGGTTCTCCGAGGCGATGATCCCGCAGGAGAACATGTGGGTGCTGCCGACCGCCGAGGGCGCGCGCATGCTCCCGGGCGCAAACGGCGGCGTCGAGTGGTCGCCGCTCGCGTACGACGCGAAGTCCCGGCTCGCGATCGCGCTCAACCTCCACCAGCCGATGACCTATCACGTCGAGGCCGCGAAGTATCCCGGCGGCTCGAAGCTCTGGCTCGGCGGCGCCTTCAAGGCGATCGCGAGCGAGAAGCAGTGGGGTCGGGTCTCCGCGGTGAACATCGACACCGGCAAGGTGGCGTGGAAGTACGACACGGAGCAGCCGCTCATCGGCGGCGGGCTGGCGACCGCGGGGGGGCTCTTCTTCTTTGGCGAGGGCAACGGCAACTTCAACGCGCTCGACTCGAAGACGGGCAAGAAGCTGTGGAGCTTCCAGTGCGGCGCCGGGGCGAACGCGATGCCGGTCTCGTACATGGTCGGGCAGAAACAGTATGTCGCGATGGGCTGCGGTGGCAACACGCAGCTCGACTTCAAGCGCGGCAACAGCGTGTTCGTCTACGCGCTGCCCTGAGCCCGCGCGTTCCGTTTGACCTCGAGGGCCGCCCGCGGGCGGCCTTGCTTTTGAAGGAGGGTCATGCGAGTGCAGCCGAAGTTCGCCGTGGCGCTCGTCGTCGCGCTCGCGGCCGGCGCGAGCCAGGCGCAGGACATCGAACAGGGGCGCAAGAAGGCCGAAGCGTGCGTCGGGTGCCACGGCCCGAACGGCAATTCCACCCTGTCGCAGTACCCGATCCTCGCCGGGCAGACCGCGCGCTACCTCTACCTCCAGCTCAAGGATTTCAAGGAGGGGCGCAGGACCGAGCCGCAGATGGAGCTGTTCGCGAAGGACCTCTCGCGCGAAGACATGTTCGACCTCGCCGCGTTCTTCGCGGCGCAGAAACTGCGGCCGGCGGCGAACTTCGAGCCCGACCCGGCGAAGGCCGAGCGCGGGAAGAAGAAATCCGAGGAAGTGCTCTGCACGACGTGTCACCTCGGCGGCTTCATGGGCCAGAACGAGATCCCGCGCGTCGCCGGGCAGCACTACGAGTACATCGTCAAACAGCTGAAGGACTTCAAGACCGCGAAGCGCACCAACGATGCGGGCAACATGGCGAGCGTATCGAGGACGCTGTCCGACCGGGACATCGACGATCTCGCCAATTTCCTCGCCGGTCTGTACTGACTCCGTCGCGATGCGACGCGGTGCCGCACTCGTGCTGGCGATCGCCGTCGGCGGCGGTGCGCACGCGGCTGACAATCCGGACACGGCGCTCGAAGCACCGGCGGTGAACGTGATCGGCACGACGCCGCTCTCCGGCATCGGTACGCCGATCGATGCGGTCCCGTCGAACGTGCAGGTCGTGCCCGAGCGGGCGCTGCGCGACCGGACCGTCCCCGGCGTGGTCGAGACGTTCGACGCGGATGGCACGAGCTTCGCCGTGAGCCAACCGGAGGGCAACCCCTACCGGCCCGACGTCATCTTCCGCGGCTTCACCGCCTCGCCGCTGCTCGGTACGCCCCAGGGGCTCTCGGTCTACCAGGACGGCGTGCGCGTGAACGAGGCGTTCGGCGACGTGGTGAACTGGGACCTGATTCCCCGCATCGCCGTCTCGTCGATGCAGGTGATTCCCGGCTCGAACCCGATCTTCGGATTGAACACGCTCGGCGGCGCGTTAGCGCTCTACACGAAGAGCGGATTCAATTTCCCCGGCAGCCGGGTCGCGGCCTACGGCGGCGCGTTCGGGCGGCGCGCGCTCGAGCTCGAGACCGGCGGCTTCAAGGACGACAAGGACTGGTATGCCGCCGCCAACGTGTTCCGCGAGAACGGCTGGCGCGAGCATTCGCAGAGCGAGATCAACCAGTTCTTCGGCAAGGTCGGCGCCGAGAGCGACCGGAACGACTTCGACCTGAGCGTCGCCCTCGCGGACAACACGCTCGCCGGCACGCAGGCGCTGCCGCTGTCGATGCTCGGCACCCCGAAGCAGGCGTACACGTGGCCGGACTCGACGACCAACCGCCTGGCGATGGTCAATATGCGCGCGAGCCGGGTGCTCGCGCCCGAGCAGGTCCTCGCCGTCAACGTCTACGTGCGCGACTTGACCACCCGCAACCTGAGCTCGAACGTGAACGACGCGTGCGCGTCGGGACCGTGCACGTTCACCGCGGTCAACGACACGACGACGATCGACGAGCTGCGAGCGGGGGGCGCCCTGCAGTACACCAACCTGACGGCGCTCGCCGGGCGGAAGAACCAGTTCATCGCCGGCATCTCGTTCGACGCGAGCCGTGCCGACTTCACCGGCGCGGAGCAGGAGGCCGACTTCGACTCGAGCCGGCAGGCGGTCGGGATCGGCGATTTCCGGACCGAAACGCAGGTCCGCACGCGACAGACCTACACGCGCGTCTACGCGACCGACACCTTCGCGCTCGCCGAGCGCGTGTTCCTCACCGGCTCGCTCAGCTACAACACCTCCACGGTGTCGATCACCGACCAGACCGGCAACCAGTCGGGGCTCGATGGCAAGCACACGTTCTCACGCTGGCTGCCCGGGGCGGGCATCGCCTGGTCCCCCGCGCCGCGCACCACTTACTTCGCGAACGCCAGCACCGGGATGCGCGTTCCCACGGCAATCGAGCTGACCTGCGCCGATCCGGCCGCGCCGTGCAGGCTGCCCAACGTGTTCCTCGCCGATCCGCCGCTGAAGCCGGTCCTCGCCCAGACGTTCGAGGTGGGCTTGCGCGTCCCGCTCGGCGAGCGGGGCCGGCTCGCCGCCGCGCTCTTCCGCACCAACCTCCAGGACGACATCCAGTTCATCAGTAGCGGCGGCGCGGCGATCAACGCCGGCTACTTCCAGAACATCGGCCGCACCCGCCGGCAGGGCATCGAAGTCGCGGCCGAGACCGCGGTTTCGCGCTGGACGCTGACCGCCAGCGCGAGTTACGTCGCCGCCACGTTCCAGTCGCCGTTCACCGTTTTCAGCCCCAACAACTCCACGGCGGATGCCGCGGGCGACATCCATGTCAACCCGGGCGACAAGATCCCCGGGATCCCGGCCGCGACGCTCAAGCTGCGCGCGCAGTACGCGCTCGATGCGCGCGCGAGCGTCGGCGCGACCGTGCTTGCGTTCGCCCGGCAATACGCGCGCGGCGACGAGAACAACCAGGACGTGAACGGGCCCGTCCCCGCCTACGCGATCGTGAACCTCGATGCGCAATGGGAGATCGCGCCCGGCCTGCAGCTCTTCGCGAACGTGACGAACCTGTTCGACAAGCGGTATTCGACCTTCGGCGTGCTCGGCCAGAACTTCTTCAACGGACCCGGGAACACGTTCGACGCGGCGAACGTCCAGCCCGAGCAGTTCCGCACGCCGGGCGCGCCGATCGGCGCATGGGTGGGAATCGCCTGGCGCTTCGGCGGCGGCGTGCGCAACGCGCAGGATCGCGTCGACTAGCGGCAGTACGCAGCGTCGTCAGCGGCGCGTGCGACACGCCCGTTGCACCCGGCACGCCAGGATCGGCGTGGACGAGGCCCGCTAGCGCTCGAGCCGGAACACGACCGGGACGAGCACCGCGAACTCGCGCTCGCGCAGCGCCTCGGGCGGCGGCGGGAGCTCGCCGAGCCGCTTCACCATGTCGAGCGCCTTGGCATCGAGCACGTCGTGTCCGCTCGAGCTCTCGACTTTCGCCTCGATCAGCTTCCCGCCGGGAGCCACCCTGAGGCGCATCGTCACCGCGCCTTCCCAGCCGCGCATTGCCGCGAGGGGAGGGTATTCGCGATGCCGGGCGAGCAGGCGGGAAAGGCTGCTGCCGTAGCCGGCGACGAGATCCACCGGCGGCGCGAGCGTCACCTGCTGCGGCGGTTCCGGTACGCGGGTTGCGACGGACGGCGGGGGCTCCGCGGGCCGCGGTGCTTCCGGCAGGGCGGCCGGCGCCGGATCGCCTCCGGGCGCGGCGAGATCGCGGTGCGCCGCCATCTCGCGGCGCGTCTCGACCCGTCGTGGCGGCGGTGCGGTCCGCGGAACGGGCGCGGTCTGCGGGGGGTGCACTGGTGTTGGCTCCTCGGCCGGCGTGTCGCGCGAGGAAATCAGCAGCACCTCGAGCTTGTGCACGGGCGGTGCGACCCCCGCCTCGCTCGGACGGAGCAGGTAAATCGCACCGGCGTGCAGCGCGAGCGAGGCCGCGATGGCGAGCGCGAGCCGCGTCCCGACGGTGCCGAACGCGCGCCCGCCAGCGGTCGCGAACGCGCTCACGCGGGGCGGCTCCGGGCGAACCACATCCGACGCAGGATGCCGTCGCGGTCGAGCGCGACGTGCTTGAGTGCCGCCGCGACGTGGATGCCGATCAGGACGATGAAGATCACCGCGAGCGTCTTGTGCGTGCCGTTGAAGAACGCGTAGATCCGGCGGTCGTCGTGCCCCCACGGGGGCAGCTCGACCAGGCCGAAGTACTTGATGCCGAAACGGCTGAAGTTGGTGGCGAGATAGCCGGCGAGCGGCATCCCGACCATGCACACGTAGAGGAGCGTGTGGTTCGCGCGTGCGGCGAACCGCTCCCACGCCGCCATCGTCGCGGGCAGGACCGGTGGCCGGTGCGTGAGCCGCCAGTAGAGCCGGAACAGGATGAGCGAGCCGAGCGTGATGCCGACCGACTTGTGGAAGTTCACCCAGACCGTCCGCGCCGGCGTGTTGCGCGGCACCTCGCCGAGGTAGAGGCCGAGCGCGATCTGGCACAGGATCCCCACCGCGAGTATCCAGTGCAGGGTGACGGCGACTTTGTCGTAGCGGCCGTTCATCGGTCGGCGCGAGAGGCGGAGGCGGCCCTCGAAGAACTGCAGCGCACAACCGACGAGGAAGCGCCGCGCCTTTACGGGGGTGCCCAGTCTAGCATCCCGCGGGGAGAGCCAGTCGCGGCGCCGCGAGTGTGCGCGCCCGTCGGTCGACCGGATGGTCGACCGGGTCCTGCGCCGGGCGGCCGGCGCAGGCGCCGTAGACGGCGGCGAGTGCCGCCGTGGGCTCACATCTTCGCGATGCGGTAGATCTTGTTGCTCGTGGTGATCGCGTACAGCTCGCGGTTCGCGTCCTCGGCGAACGAGATGACACGCCCGACGCTCGGCACGTTCCAGTCGACCTTCTCGACCGCCTGGCCGTTCCAGAAGCGGAAGCTGCGGACGAAGCCGGCGCAGTAGTCGGAGTAGAAGTAGCGTCCGGTGAGCTCAGGCGTCGTCGCGCCGCGGTAGACGTAGCCGCCGGTGATCGCGCATGCCCCGGTGGCGTGGTCGAACTCGAGGACCGGCAGCGTCTGGCCGCCGGTGTTGCAGCTCGCCTGGTCGTTCGGGTAGCACTTCGATGCCTCGGTGATCGGCCAGCCGAAGTTGACCGCGAACCCGGTCACCGGAGCATCGCGCATCACCACGTCGACCTCCTCGTACTTGTTCTGGCCGACGTCGGCGATGTAGAGGCGGCTGGTGGGCACATCGAACGACCATCGCCACGGATTGCGCAGCCCGATCCCCCATACCTCGGTCGCAAGCGGGTTCGACGGCGGGATCGTGTACGGCAGCGTGCTCACGTCGAGCCGCAGCATCTTCCCGAGCAGCCGGTTCGGATTCTGCGCGTTCTGCTGCGGGTCGCCGCCGCCACCGCCGTCGCCGGTGGAGAGATAGAGCAGACCGTCCGGGCCGAAGGCGGCGACGCCGCCGTTGTGGTTGTCGAACGTCGGGTGCGGGATCCTGATCACCTCGGTGCTCTGCGCGTTGGCGAGGTTTGCGTTCGCCGCCGAAACGGTGAACCGCTCGACGACGATGTCGCCGGCGAGGTTGTTGAAGTGCACGAACACCCAGCCGTTCTGCGCGTACTGCGGATGGAACGCGAACGAGAGCAGGCCGCGCTCACCCTGCGTCGCTACGCGCGCCGAGATGTCGAGGAATGGCGTCGCGAGCACCGCGCCGTTCTGCACGACGCGAATGCGGCCCGGGCGCTCGGCGACGAAGATCCGCGTCGTGTCGCCGGGCGGCGAGGCGAGGAACATCGGCTGGTCGAGGCCCGCCCAGGGCATCTCCAGCAGCCGGATCGCGAACGGGCCTTGAGTCGCGTAGTTCACCGTGGCGGTCGCGGTCTGGCCCGACATCACCTGGATCGTCTGCGCCGCGGCGGTCGGGGCCATCACCGACTGGCCGGTGAGGACCGGCTCGGCGGTGACGGTGTACGCGCCCGGCGCGAGGTTCGGAATCATCCGGCTTGCGGTCGCGAACTGAGTCACGCCGCCCCCGGCGACGGTAACGACCGCCTCCATGCCCGCAGCGAGGCCGGCGATCTCGAGGCTCATCGCGCCTACGGCCGGAGTGGGCGTCGGGGCGGGCGTCGGCGTCGGTGTGGGTGTCGGGGCTGGCGTCGCGGCCGGTGCAGGTGCCGCGCCGGGTGCCGCGGCGGCCGCGGACTGATTGTTGTCGGAGCCGCCGCTGCCGCTGCCGAGACAGCCGGCGAGCACGAGGGCGCAAGCCGTGAGCGCGAGCGTACCGATCGGGTTCATCGTCGCCTCCCTGTCAGCAACACCCGCGCCGTCGGGGGCGGGTTATGACAACGTCATTATGACGATAGCATGGATCGGCAGGGCCTGTGAATCCGCGCCCGACGGGCGGGGGGTCGGCGCTTCGAGGGGCCGGGAAGTAGCGAAACGGCGGCGTCGGGTAAGGGAGCGGCGTGCGGGCGGCGCGGACCTAGAGCAGCACGCGCTCGATCCCGCCGCGGTTCGCCCGCGCGACGAACTCGGGCAGCCAGTCCGGCCCGAGGAGGTGCCGCGCCATCTCGACGACGATGTAATCGGCGTCGACGGTCGCGTCGTGGCGGTAGCGTGCGAGCCCCTGCAGGCAGGACGGGCAGGAGGTGAGGATCTTCACCTCGCCGTCGAACTTCCCGCCGGGGCCGTCGGCGCGCAGCGCGGCCGCCCCCTTGCGCAGCTCCTCCTCCTTGCGGAAGCGGACCTGCGTCGACACGTCCGGCCGCGTCACCGCGAGCGTGCCCGACTCACCGCAGCAGCGATCGTTCAGCTTCACCGGAGTGCCCATGAGCTCGTTCACGACCTTGAGCGGCTGCTTCGTCTTGATCGGCGTGTGGCAGGGGTCGTGGTACATGTAGCGCACGCCCTTGACGCCCTCGAGCTTCACGCCTTTCTCGAGCAGATACTCGTGGATGTCGAGGAGACGCGAGCCGGGGAAGATCTTGTCGAACTCGTACTTCTCGAGCTGGTCGAGACAGGTGCCGCAGGACACGATCACCGTCTTGATGTCGAGGTAGTTGAGCGTGTTCGCGACGCGGTGGAACAGCACGCGGTTGTCGGTGCTGATCTTGCGCCCCTTGTGCTCGTCGCCCGCGGCGGTCTGCGGATAGCCGCAGCACAGATAACCGGGCGGGAGGACGCACTGCGCGCCCACGTGGTAGAGCATCGCCTGCGTCGCGAGCCCGACCTGGCTGAACAGCCGCTCCGAGCCGCAGCCCGGGAAGTAGAACACCGCCTCCGACTCGTCGTGAGCGAGCGCCGGGTTGCGGACGATCGGGATGATCTTCGGGTCTTCCACGTCGAGCAGCGCGCGGGCGGTGCGCTTCGGGAGGCCGCCGGGCATCGGCTTGTTGATGAAGTGGATGACCTGCGCCTTCATTGCCCGCTTCCCCACCGTCGCCGGCGGCTGCCTGGTCTGCGTCTGGACGAGCCCCAGCGTGCGCGCTGCCCGGTGCGCGAGCCGCTGCGCCTTGAACCCCCAGTCGATCATGCCCTTCCGCACGAGCTTGATCGTCGCCGGGTCGGTGGCGTTCAGGAACAGCATCGCCGCCGCGGTGCCCGGGTTCGCGCGCTTCTTGCCCTGCTTGCGCAGGAGATTGCGCATCGCGATCGACACGTCCCCGAAGTCGATGTCCACCGGGCACGGATTCGCGCACTTGTGGCAGACAGTGCAGTGATCGGCGACGTCGCCGAACTCGTCGAAATGCCGGAGCGAGACGCCGCGGCGCGTCTGCTCCTCGTACAGGAACGCCTCGATCAGGAGCGAGGCCGCGAGAATCTTGTTCCGCGGCGAGTAGAGGAGGTTCGCGCGCGGCACGTGGGTCGCGCACACCGGCTTGCACTTGCCGCAGCGCAGGCAATCCTTGATCGAGTCGGCAATGTGGCCGATCTCGGAGGCTTCCAGGATGAGCGATTCGGCGCCGATCAGGTTGAACGATGGCGTGTACGCGTCGCGGAGATCGCCGCCGGGCAGGAGCTTTCCCTTGTTGAAGCGGCCTTCGGGGTCGATTTCGTTCTTGTAGGCCCGGAACGCCGCGATTTCCTGCGGCTCGAGGAACTCGAGCTTGGTAATCCCGATTCCGTGCTCGCCCGAGATGACGCCGCCGAGCGAGCGCGCGAGCCGCATGATCCGCGCCACCGCGGCATTCGCGGTCTGCAGCATCGCGTAGTGGTCGGAGTTGACCGGGATGTTGGTGTGCACGTTGCCGTCGCCGGCGTGCATGTGCAGCGCGATGAACACGCGGCCGCGCAGCACGCGGCGGTGCACGGCATCGAAGCCTTCGACCACCTTGCGAAAGAGGATGCCGTCGAACAGGCGCTCGAGCTCCGCGCGCACCTCCTCCTTCCACGACACGCGCAGCGTGTGGTTCTGTAGCAGCGCGAACACGGTCATCGGGCCGCCGCTCGCGGCGCCCGCGACCGCCGCGAGCGCCGGCACGACGTCGCGGCGCGCTTCGCCTGCGGGAAGATCGAGATTGTCGAGCAGGTACTGCCAGCGTTCGCGCGCGCGCGCGACGAGCGCGCGGGCCTGCGCCGGCCGGTCGCCGAGCAGCTCGGCGGCCGCCAGTTTCTCGTCGTGCTGGTAGAGCGCAAGGTCGCCCTCGAAGTATTCGTCGAGCGCGTCGAGCAGCGCGAGCTTGTTCGCGATCGACAGCTCGACGTTGATCCGTTCGATGCCGTCGGAGTAGTCGCCGAGCCGCTCGAGCGGAATCACGACGTCCTCGTTGATCTTGAACGCGTTGGTGTGCTTGGCGATGGCCGCGGTGCGCGCGCGGTCGAGCCAGAACTTCCGGCGCGTCTCGGCCGACACCGCGACGAACCCTTCGCCGCCGCGAGCGTTCGCGAGCCGCACCACTTCCGAGGTCGCGCGCGCGACCTCGTCCTCGTCGTCGCCGACGATGTCGCCGATCAGGACCATCTTCGGCCGCACCGCCCGATGCGCCTTGGTGGCGTAGCCGACCGCCTTGAGATAGCGCTCGTCGAGATGCTCGAGGCCGGCGAGGATCGCAGCCGGATGGGCGTCGAGGTACTGCTTGATCTCGACGATCGAGGGCACCGAGTCGCGCACCTGGCCGAAGAACTCGAGGCACACGGTGCGGATCGCCTTCGGCATCCTGTGCAGGATGAAACGCGCGGAAGTGATGATTCCGTCGCAGCCCTCCTTCTGCACGCCCGGCAGGCCGGCGAGGAACTTGTCGGTGACGTCCTTGCCAAGGCCGACCTTGCGGAACTGCCGGCCGGGGATCTCCAGCACGCGCGGCGCGCCGTCGGCGGTGCGGCCGTCGCGCGTAAACCGCTGGATCGAGAACCGCGCCAGCGGCGCGTCGTGGATCTTGCCGAGGTTGTGGTCGAGCCGCGTCACCTCGACCCAGCGCCCCTCGGGGTCGACCATGCGCCAGGAGACGAGATTGTCGAGCGCGGTCCCCCACAGCACCGCCTTCTTCCCGCCGGCGTTCATCGCGACGTTGCCGCCGATGCAGGAGGCCTCCGCGGAGGTGGGGTCGACGGCGAACACGTAGCCCGCGCTTTCCGCCGCGTCCATCACGCGCTTCGTCACCACGCCCGCGCCGCAGCGGATCGTCGGCACTTCGCGCTCGACACCGCCGATCCGCGTCATCTCGACCGCGCCGAGCGCCTCGAGCTTCTCGGTGTTGATCACGGCCGAATGCTTGACGAGCGGGACCGCGCCGCCGGTGTAGCCGGTCCCGCCGCCGCGCGGGATGATCGTCAGCCCGAGTTCGATGCAGTCGCGCACGACCGCGGCGACCTCGTCCTCGTCGTCGGGCGAGACGACCACGAACGGGTACTCGACGCGCCAGTCGGTCGCGTCGGTGACGTGGGACACGCGCGCGAGCCCGTCGAACTGGACGTTGTCGCGGCGGGTACTGCGGGCGAGCCGGCGCATCGCCCGCTGGCGGAGCGTCGCCGTCTCCTCGAACTCGCCGGCGAAGCGCCTGACCGCCCCGCGCGCGCGGGCGAGAAGGAACGCGACCTTCTCGTCGCGCGCCTCCGACTGCGCGCGCACTGCGGGGTCGCTCTCCCGCGCCGCATCGCCGGTGTAGCGCGCCCGCCGCTTGTCGATCTCGACGAGGCGGTGATTGAGGTCCGCGGTCAGCGCCGCGCGCCGGTTCGGGTCCTCGAGCAGGTCATCCTGGAGATACGGATTGCGCGCGACGACCCAGATGTCGCCGAGCACCTCGTAGAGCATCCGCGCCGAGCGGCCGGTGCGGCGCTCGGCGCGCAGCGCGAGCAGCGCCTGCCAGGCGTCCTCGCCGAGGAGACGGATGACGATCTCGCGATCGGAGAACGACGTGTAGTTGTAGGGAATCTCGCGCAGGCGTGCGTGCGGGCGATCGACGCCCGCCTCGGCCGCGCGCGCGGGATCGGGCGGCTGCATCAGCATGCGATCGATTCTACTACCGCGATGCAACAAGCCCGTTGGCCGAGACGTATTTCACGCGGGATTCGGCCGTTGTGAATAGGGCACCGGTCCGATGGCAATGCACACCGCCCCCGTGCACCCTCGGCGCCTACCTTGGGAACGTACCCGGTCGCGGACCGGCGACATCCGAGGAGGACGGGCATGAACGACATCACCACGCTCCACCGCCAACGCGGCCGGCTCGTCGCCGACTCGCGGGTGTCCTTTCTCGCCGGCAATCTCGATTCCGTGCAGCCGGTCACCGCGCTGCCGCAACCGGGGCTGCTCGTCTTCGTGCGCCACGGCGAATCGGTGGCGAACGAGCTGAACGTGTTCGCCGGAAACGACGACGTTCCGCTGACCGCGTTCGGGCGCGAGCAGGCGCGCGAAGCGGGCCGGCGGCTCGCGGCGTTCGGCGTCCGGTTCGACGAGATCCACACCTCGCGACTCGGCCGCGCGAAGGAGACCGCGCGTCTGATCGCCTCCGAGGCGCGGGCCCAGGTCAGCCCGGACGTGCGCTGGGCAACCGGCGTCGCGGCGCTGGACGAGCGTGACTTCGGCGCCTTCACCGGCCGCAACAGGAACCTCGCCGCGCGTGCAGTCGGCTTCGCCGAGTTCGAGGCGATGCTGCACGATCCTGCGCGTCGCCCGCCGGTCGGCGAGTCGAGCGGCACCCTGTACGCGCGCGTGCGGCACTATTACGAGACCGTGCTCGAGCCGGCGCGGCGGGCCGGCCGCAACGTTCTCGTCGTGGCCCACAAATGCGTGCTCGAGGCGATGGTCCTCGTCGCCGCCGGCCGCGCCCCGGGCGAATGCTTCGACATGAAGGTGCCGAACTCGAAGCCGATCCTGTTCGACGAGCTGCCACGCTTCGCCGAGTGCGGCCGGCGCGGCATGCAGAAGGCGGGCGACTTCGTCACCGCACACTGCATCGAGCTCGCGGTGCTCGCCGCGCTCGCCGGCGCCGCGCTGCGCGCGGTCCTCGGCGCCGCGATTCCCGGCGGGCTCTACCTCGATCTCATGCTCGTGTTCCTCGCCGGCGCGGCCTTCCTCGGCTCGCTGGAGGTCAACCTGCACCAGGCCGTGCAGGATCGCGGCCCGCGTTACATCGCCGGCCTCACCGCGCGGTGGCTGCCCCGCATCCTCGTGGGCGGCGCGTTGCTGTGCCACTTCGGGCCCGCGTGGGCGATCGTCGGCGCGCTGCTCGTCACGCCGCCTGCGACCGTCGCGCCGGTGCTTGCGCGCCTGTGGGGCGGCGACGGCCGGCGCGCGGGCCTCGAGACGGTGCTCGCGTCGGTGCTGCTGCCCGTCGCGGCCGCCGGCGCAGCCGTCGCCGGATGCCTGCCCGCCGGCGTGCCGCTCGGCGCGCTCGGCGCCGCATGCGCGCTGATCGTCGCTGCGACCATCGCCGGTCAGGCCGTCCGCGCAACCGCGAAGACGCGCGCGCCGGCGTTCGCGCTGCGCTTCGGCTGGCTCGGCCCGCTCGCGCTCGCGGTGATGGCTGCGCTCGGTGCCTATCAGCTCATGCCGCTCGGCACCGGCATCGCGATCGACGCGCTCGTGTGGCCGTTCCTCGCGTTCGTCGGGGTGCGGGTCGCGCTCGGCTTGTACGGCCGGCTCGCGACGCGCCGTACATCGTTCGTCGAGCGCTGCGACGCGCGCATCGCACAGCAGAATCCGAACGTCTTCCTCTGGGTCGCGCTCGCCGCCGCCGGCGACGCCGCGACCGGCTTTGGCTGCCTCGCCGCTTTCCTCGCGTGCCTCGTCGCGGAAAACTGGCACCGGGTCGAGCGCGAGCGGAGCGATCTCCTCGCGGCGCTGCCGGCCCAGCCGGTGCTGCCGCAGCCGACGCTCAAGGCGGCCTGAAGGCGCCCGCTGTCGGGGCTTCGACGCGAACCACGGAGCGATTGACCGCCGGCCGTGCAGTCTGTCACGCCGCCGCGATGACGGCGTCATGAGGGCGCGCGTCCCGGGTACACACTGGGGCGTCCTTCTTTCGCGTCAGGCTCCCGCCATGTTCCGCATCCTCGGATTCGCGTGTCTCTTGCCTGTGCTCGTCGCCACGAGTGGCTGCGCCTCCATCGGCGTGACGCTCGCCGGCCTCGGCGCCGGCGTCGGCATGAACCACTACACGAACAACGTGACCTCGCGGACCTTCACCGAGCCGTTGGCCGACGTCCGCGAGGCGGTGCACGCAGCGCTGAAGCGGATGGCGATTCCCGTGGCCAACACCGCGGAGAACGGCACGGCGACGATGATCACGGCGAAGGCCGGCAGTCGCGAGATCGAGATCGAGCTCGAGCCGATCACCGCGAACACCACGCGCATGCAGTCGATCGCGCGCCGGGAAGGCAGTTTGTTCCTCGACTCGGCGACCGCCGGCGAGATCATCGCCCAGACCGAGCGGATCCTCGGCCCGCCGCGAGGCTGGGAAGCCGCGCACCGGAACTGAGCCGCCGCGCACGACCGTCCCGGCCCGGTGGGTAGAATGCCGCTCGCGTCGGGCGGCGTGATTCCTGCGCCCGCCAAGGAGGGGACGATGGACGCAGAACGCTGGATGCGCGCGGCCGTGCTGGCGCTGGGATGCGCGCTCACGACCACGATCGCGCAGGCGCAGCAGGCGGCGTACCCGTCTCGACCCCTGCGCCTGATCCTGCCGTTCCCGCCCGGCGGCTCGACCGACCTCCTCGGGCGCGCCCTCGCCGACAAGCTGGGCGAGAGCCTCCGGCAGCCCGTCGTCCCCGAGAACCGTCCCGGCGCGGGCGGCAACGTCGGCGCGGAGGCTGCGGCCCGATCCGCGCCCGACGGCTACACGCTCGTGCTGTGCGCTCCGTCGCTCGCGATCAGCCCGAGTCTCTACCGCAAGCTCAACTACGACCCGCTCCGCGACCTGGAGCCGGTCGCGCTGGTGGCGAACATCCCGAACCTGCTCGTGGTCCACCCGTCGGTGCCGGCGCGCACGCTCGCTGAGCTCGCGCAGCACGCGCGCGCCAATCCCGGCAAGCTCAACTTCGGCACCGGCGGGCCAGGCACGTCGAACCAGCTCGCGGCCGACATGTTCCGTACGCTGACGAAGACCGAGATCGTCCTGGTGCCGTACAAGGGCGCGGAGACGGCGATGCTCGCGGTGCTGTCGGGGCAGGTGCAGATGGTGGTGATCGGCCCGCCGGCGTCGATGCCGCACCTGAAGAGCGGCAAGCTGCGCGCGCTCGCGCTGCTCGGGAAGGAGCGCTACCCGGACCTGCCGGAGGTGCCGACCGCAGCGGAGTCGGGCATGCCCGAATTGGAGGTCGACACCTGGTACGGCGTGCTCGCGCCGGCTGGCGTGCCGCGGGAGATCGTGGCGCGGCTGAACGGCGATCTTGTCCGGATCATGCGCGCGCCGGACATGCGCGAGCGGCTCGCGACGATGGGCGTCCAGCCTCTCTCGGGCACGCCCGAAGCGTTCGGCGAGTTCCTGAAGAGCGAGGTCGCGCGCTGGGGCAAGGTGATCAGGGAGTCCGGCGCGCAGGTGGAGTGAAGGGATGATTGCGACACGCGCAGGTTGGCTTCTCGCGGCGGTGCTCGCCGTGCACGCGGCGTCGGCGCTCGCGCAACCGTATCCGAGCCGGCCGATCCGGCTCGTGGTGGGGTTCACCCCGGGCGGCGGCACCGACATCATGGCGCGGCTGATCGCGTCCAAGCTGCCCGACGTGCTCGGTCAGCCGGTGGTGGTGGAGAACCGGCCGGGCGCGGCGACCAACATTGCGAACGAGA